>JACCDH010389802.1_pt1 | contig 36134 bp, 55 predicted proteins | sample 7442481 | NCBI WGS metagenome assembly JACCDH01 (sample SAMN15323433, study PRJNA562643) | freshwater metagenome | isolation source: river surface water | place: USA:Blue River Watershed | collected 2017-08-15 | reverse complement strand
AAAATCCCCCGCCGCAAGGCGTGCCGGTTCGAGTCCGGCCCCGGGCACCAGAGCAAAGCCGCAAGTTCTCGCAACTTGCGGCTTTTTTCTTGGGCACTTCGATCGCCCCCGCACCCTCAATCGATCTGTAAAGCGCCACATGGTTTGATGAATCACGTCAAATGGTTTGATGTTGCAGACCATCTGGCGGATTGAGGCGGCGGAGACTATCCACAGATTCTGTGGATAACTTGGGGTCAAACAGGCTGTAAAGCGCCCTTGAATGCCCCTCCAATCGGAAGACCGACCCTCCAGAATCCTCTACGGCGCGCGATCTCGGGCCAGGCAAGGGGAATGCTTGGCCGAAGGTTGATTGAGGCTCTGCGGGGCTAATTTCCATGCCGCAACCGTCAGCCGCCGAAGTTGGTGATGAGCAGCTCGCCTTTGGCTTCGCGGCCGCGCCCGGAGGCTCCCACGGTGTAACTGATCGACAGCCGCTGCATGGCCAGGCCCTTGAATGCATGGCGCATGGCCGGGATGTCGTTGACGCTGACCAGGGCCTTGCCCTTCATGGTGCGCAGCAGCTCGGCCATGCGGTCGTACTGTTCCAGGCCGAAGTCCACGCCGTAACCCTCGGTGCCGTAGTACGGCGGGTCCAGATAGAACAGGGTGTGGGGACGGTCGTAGCGTTCCACGCAGGCCGCCCAATCCATGTTCTCGATGGTGACCTGGTGCAGCCGCAGGTGCGCCAGGCTCAGTTCTTCTTCCAGACGCAACAGGTTGAGCCGGGATTTGGCGGTGGTGGCCACACCGAAGGTCTGACCGTCCACCTTGCCGCCGAAGCCGAGCTTTTGCAGGTAGAAGAAGCGCGCAGCACGCTGGATGTCAGTCAGCGTGGCCGGGGGCGTGGACTGGAGCCAGCCGTACATCTCGCGGCTGGCCAGCGCCCACTTGAACTGCCGCACGAACTCTTCCAAGTGGTTCTGCACCACGCGATAGAGGCGCACCAGTTCGCCGTGCACGTCGTTGAGCACCTCGACCTTGGCGGGCTCCTTCATAAAGAACAGTGCGGCCGCGCCACAGAAGGGCTCGACGTAGCAGGTGTGCTCTGGGAACAGGGGCAGGATGTGTTGCGCCAGGCGGCGCTTGCCACCTACCCACGGCACCAGGGGCGAGGCGTTGATCTCGGGCGCATTGTTAAGGAACGGTTGCACGTTGCGGAGCTTTGTCATTGCTGCTTTCGACAGTTGACGCTCGGTGGCGTGCAGGTGTGGGGCTCAAGGCCCTCAACACATTCAGTGTCCCGCAACGCGGGCACTTGATCTCTAACCTGGTGTAGTCGGCTTCGGCCAGCTTTCTCTGGCAACGACCACAACGAATTTCTTGCATACGGCATCTCCGATAATGCCCTGGCCTGTACAGGTGGCAGGGTCTTCGGTCAATGCCGTGGATAGTCACGGCGGAGGCGGGGGCCTGGGGTGTTGGCGCACACCAGGCCTTCGCCCTGTCTTTTATGTGCTGGCCAGCTTGCCGCGCAGCTCGTAACCCATCAGCGGCCAAACCTTGTTGACTGCGTTCTGGCGGGCGATCTTGCGGCCAATCTCGGCATCGAAATTCTCCGGGCTGGCGCAAGCGCTCTCGCCGGTCACGGTGAAGCCGTTGCGCAGCACCAGGACGCAGAAGGTCAGCAGACTAAGCGCCTTGAAGTTGTCGATGCCTTCGATGTGCTGCACTCCAATTCCGCCTCCTGACATGACACCATCACCAGCGGTGAAGTAGTGCTCGCTGGCAATGTTCGCCTCAATGTCCGCAGGCGTGACGCGCGGCGCGGTCAGGCCCTTGGCCTGAATTTCTTGCTCGACTTGGATATCGGTCATGGTTCTCTCCGGGTTTGAATCAGGTTTGAGGTTCGCTCGCACAGTGCTCATCGTTCGGATCGAAGTAGTCCAGCAGCGACTGGCAAACCCACAGCGCAGGCGCAGTGCGCCAGCCGCTCGGCGTGCTGATGTAGCGCGACAGTCGATCGGTCACCAGCTCCAACGGGCGCTGTGGCCACTGCCAGAACAGCAACGCAGCGAGCGTCCAGTTGGCCAGCAGATCGACCAGGTAGCCCACTACCAGCGCAGGACTGGCCAGCACCAAGGCCGTGCGCGTCAGCCGCTTGGCCAGCCAGGCGCGGTAGAAGCCCATGATGAGCACGTAGAGCAGCCAGAAGCCGTACAAATAGGCCAGTGACCAGAGCACCAGGTCAAAGGCGCTCATACCGGCCACCCCACAGTAACGTCGATGGCGGCCAGCGCCTCGGGGTCGTTCCCGGCCGCCGTGATCTGGTCCTCGATGGCTTGGCGCACGCCCGTCAGCGCGCCGCTGATAGTGCGGTAGGCGCCGTCCTTGGCCGCGATTCGTGTGGCCAACTCGACACGGGTCATGCCCCTGGCTGCAGCCGCAGCGTCGATCCAGGGCGTATTGGCCGCCGTGTTATCCAGCAGCGCGCGTGCCTCGGAGGTCTGAACCGGCCAGCTCTCGCGCTCCGATGGCGGATAGTCTGCGGCGATGACGTGCATGCGGTTCTCGTACTGGGCCATCAGCGCGGCCAGCAGCTTTTCGGCGGTCGGCGCGTTCTGGACCGCGCGGATCGCTTCGGCCTCAGCATCGCTGATCTGGACTGAACCGGCGGGCAGCAGTGCCTCGCCGCCGTTGGCAATGTCCTCGTCGCTGAGGAAGTGCAGGGAGTTGTCGGGTGCTTTGTAGTTCGGCATGTTTATCCCTTATCGAGTTTCAATCCACTTAGTTAGAGTCCCTACGGAAACCGTCAGGGCGTAACTTTCGCCGGGCATTACGAGTTCTTTAAGCGCGGCCGATTGCGAATAACCAGAACCACCCGTAACAGTTGTGGGCATAGTTATGCCATTTACTGCCAATCCGGCATTAAGGTTTGGGAATCCCGTGACTTCAATGTTTACCGTTATTGGTTTTCCGGTTAAGTTGTAATAGGTCGTGCCCGCTGCACGAGAAGCGAGAACGTCTTGACGCTTTTGCCCATATCCCATTGACGACATGGCAGCCAGCGCCTGACCACCAACTCCCTGAATCAGACTCGGATTCGTGGCCCATTGCCCTGCCGTGACTTGTGTGGAGTCGATGCGGCGCACAACTCTGTAAGGCAGATTCGTCCGCGCCGTTTGCGAGTACACGACATTGGCCGCTGTTGCCGCGGCGCTGATGGCCGTGGTGCTGATGAGGCCAGTCTCTGACAGATCGATGCCTTGACCGGCAGTAACGGCACGCTCCATCGTGCCGCCGTTGTTCATCACGATTTCGTAAACGCTGCCGAGCACTCCACTGGGAAGCCCGAGCGTTGCGCCCGCCGGGATGGTGAGTGCTGCAACTGTTCCTGTGATCGGATTGGCAACGGTGCCATCGCCCAGCGTGGCGCTGCGGAAGGCCAGCGTCAGCGTGGAGGCTGGCAAGGTCATCGCGTTGGCGGCGAGCGTGGGGTTGGGCTGGCTGATGATCTGCGCCGCCGTCTGCGAGCCCTGCTTCGTGAACGTCAGCGCCGTGGTGCCGATGGTGATCGTGCCATTCGTCGCCAGCATCCACTGGCTGTCGGCATTGGTCGCTCCTTCCTCCACTGCAACGATGGCGCCGCTGGTCAGCTCGCCCACCCCATCGGCATCGGTTGCGCGTGTCGCCGGGACGGCCGCGCCGTTCCAGATGTAGATGCCGCGCAAGTAGGCTGTGGCGTTGTCTTTGTCGAGGAAGCGATCGTTAGCGGCCATCGCCACGCCATCGATGGCTGCGCCAGGGGCGGCCAGGTTGATCGAGGCCGTGGTGGCGGCGCGGACGCTGGTCTTGTAGTCGTTGGCGGCCGCGCCAGCGATCATCGCCTGGATCGCCAGATAAATCTGATTGCGCGCGCCTGCTGTCGGCGTGATGCCGTTGCTCTCGATGACAGTGAGCAGTTCTTCCTGCAGGTCGTTGAAAAAAGCGGCGTTGAAGTCCGTGGGCGAAATGCCCAGGGCCAGATTGCCATCCTTGAAGCCGTGCTTGCCTGCACCGAACAGATCGACGGCTTTGGTTGAGGTACTGATGCGATCCATGCTTGGATTCCTTTATGCGGAGTAGGCGAAAAGAGCAGTGGTGTGGGCGGGTTTGCGTTCGTTGATCGGGCACTCGATCAGCGACGGCGTGTAGGCTTGCAGCGCATCGTTGCAGTCGTCATTGCAGTTGGCGAAGCGGGCGTTGTTGGCGGGCCTGGGAATGTTCATGCGCCACACAAAGCGGTCGGCCTGGCTGTACAGGGCGTCGTTACAGTCCCCATTGCAGTTGAAGGGTCGGAACTCGGTGACGGTGCAGCCAGTCTCACCCAGCAGCGCGGCCAGGGCAATGAAGTAGGCAGCCGACTGCCCGCCTTGCTCCACCAGGCGCTGGGTGGCGATGCAGCGGCGGTCGATCACGGACAGGGCCTGGCCTGCCATGCAGTCGTCTGGCAGACCCAAGAGGCGCTCCCAGTCCGCCAGCATTTCATCGGCCGCGCGCACATCGGCCTCGCGCACCAGGTCGTCGAAGCGCGCGTCCACGCGGGCCAGCTCCTGCGCCAGCGCAGCCAGCGTGCTGGTGTTGTCGGAACCCGGCTCGCGCGACCAGGCCGCACCCAGCGGCATGAGCGCCTGCAGGTGGCTGAGGTACTGCTCCGCACTCAGGCCCATGTGATGGCTCCGAAGGTGGTGAGCTGGCCCAGCGTGAGCGCCACGTCAGCAGTGGGGGCGGTCATGGTGTAGTTGGTCTCACCGGCCGCCAGGCTGATGGCTTCGCGGATGTGGCTCAGCAGCAGTGTGCCGCCCGGCACCGCTTCACGGCGGATCAGGTCGCGCAGTTCGGCCTCGACCGCAACCTTGACGGCAGCGGTGTTGGGGGTCACCGCGATGGTGAAGTTCAGCGGCACGGCCGTTGGCGCCACCACCGCCACCACGGCCGTCACTGGGCGGCGCGCATCGATGTAGGCCTGGACGGCGGCTACCTCGGCGGCATCGGGAATCGGGCTGGCATCATCGTCGCGCACGAAGCGCACAGTCACAGTGCCCGCCCCCAGCTCTTGCGGATACACCCAGGCGCGCGTCACGCCCGACACTTCCTTGGCCCAGTTCACATAGTCGAAGTCCGCCCCGCCTTGGGGCACGTCCTGGATGCGCGCCACCAGGCGCTCACGCAGGCTGGCATCGGTCTCGGTATCGCTGCCGTTGACGATGGCGGCCGCAGCCACCGTGGCCGTGGTGCTGACACCAGCCACCGGCGTGACAAAGCTCAGCGCGCTGGCGGCCGCCGTATTGCCAGTGGCACCGGCCAGCGAGGCCGTGACATTGGCATCGGCGCTGCCGCCCACCAGCGTGGTGTCGGCGTCCACGGTGAACTCAGCACCGTCACTGCGCGCCAGCACGGTGGCGGCAGGTACGATGGAGCCCGCCACGCCTGTCAGGGTGACCGGCCCGCTGGCGGCCACGGCCACCTTGCGGGTGATGCCCCAGATGCTGGCCCAGCGGTCCAGGTGCTCGGCATCGGCCGTGTCGGGAAACACCTGGCGCGAAAGATATTCGAGCGCACCATACAGGCCATGCACCGAACCGGCCATCATGCGGGCCAGCACATTGAGGTTGCTGCGGCGCAGGCGGGCATCGGTGCCCGGCAGGCGGCTCTCAATGTCGGTGATATTGCGCTCGATGAGCTGCGGCAGCGTGGGGCGTGTGAACGGCATTTAATTGCCCCTCCAGAAGGCTTCAAACTGATACTGATTGACGGGCTTGCTGGCGCGCACGATCTCCACCTTGAAGAGCATCACGCCGGGGCGGTCGGCCGACCACTCGGTGTCCACGTTGACCGCTCGGGCCACACCGTCGTCCAGCAGCCACTGCAAGGCCTCCAGCGCGAAGTCGCGCGCCTTGAGCAGAGTGGCAGTGGTTTGTTTCTCGCGGGCCAGCAGCCACAAGCGAGAGCCGATACGGTCGCCCGGCACGTCGGCAAAGCTGTCGCCCCACCAGCCCCGGCGCTCGGTACCGGGTGTGCTGGGCGGCAAGTCGTTGATGTCGGCGCGGCGGTCGGTGAACAGGCTGATGGCCACGGCGCTTTGCAGGCCGTCGTCCATCGTCAGTCCGGGCCCGGCGGCATCGCGCGCCCAGTCGAAGCCGAAGAAGTCGCTGCCCTGAATCAGTACGGTGGCCAGATCGCTCATCACATGCCTCCGCTGGGTGCTTGAGCCACGCCGCCAGACACCGGCTGGGTGTGGTTGTTGTACACGGCACGCATGCCTGCCATCGTCTTGGCCCCGTTCTGGTCGGCCACATTGCCGCTGGCGGTGATGTCGCCGTTGACCTTCAGATTGCCGTTGATCTCCACCAGGGGAGCGGTAGCCGTGATCTTGGTGGAGTGCTGCACCAACACCTCGCCCTGCTTAAGGTGGATGAAGTCGCCCCACTTGGTATAGACCGCCACCTCTCCCGGCAGCATGCCCAGCTTGCGGTAGCGGCGGTCGTCCACCGCCACCAGAATGATGTGATCGCGGTTTCCAGCCACCGACACGGCCACGCCCTCGGCACCGGCCTCGGGCACGCTGGTGAAGCCGTAGTTCTGGAAGCGCTCCACGTTGTCGCGCACTTCGTCGTCCAGCAGGCTCACCTGGGCGGACTGCACCTTGCTGGCATCGTTGACCAGCTCCAGCACGGCGCGGCCCACCATGAGCATCACGCGGCGCAGCATCGGGTCCAGGGCGCGCTTGACCGGGTTCATTTGGAAACCCCCTTGGCGGGCGTGTCCCAGTGAAATCCGTCCACCTTCTGCTCCTTCATGGGCAGCAACGAGTAGGCATCGGCGCGCGTAAGTTGCAACTCCGTGAAGGTGCCGCCCATGTCGAGCTGGTAGGACACCTTCTTGATCAACAGGTCCGCATCCAGGCGCAGCCAGGGGTCGCGCACGGCCACCAGGACATTGGGGGTCCACAGACCGTCTGCATGCGTCCAGCCCTGTACCTTGATGGTGATGTCGTTACTGCGGGCGGCGCGCACGGTGGCTTCCCACTGCACGCGGTCCTTCAGCGAAGCAGCCACGTCCTGTCCTTCGCTCACCACGATCAGCGGGCGATAGCGCCCCACGGCCGGATCGCTGGCCACCGCCTTGATCTGCGCGGCCGCCTTGCCGCTGAAATAGTCGCCGCCCGCCGCCTGCCCCTTCATGGTGTAGGTCTGGAAACGCTCGCGCCAATTCAGGGTGCCGTTGGCCTCCAGAATGTTCTCGCCGCGCACCAGGGGCGTGGCCACGCGCTCGCTGCTGGCGCGGCAGATGACCAGGTTGCCCAGGCCGTCTGCGGTGACCAGCACCGCGCGGATACGGGCCATGCGCTCGATGGCTTCAAACACGGTTTCACCCTGCTGCAAGGCGAAATTGGCAAACGCCTTGCCGGTGGACGTGCGGGTGATGACCTGGATACCAAAGGGCTTGCACAGGTCGGCCGCGATCTGCTCCAGCTTGCGGCCCGACCACTGGCCCGCAGGCTTGACGGCGCTGCAGTCCACCAGGTCGGCCGTCTTGTCGCGCCCGCGCACCATCACTTCGTGCTTGCTGGCGCTGTAGCCCAGCGACAGCTCATCCACATAGCCGGTGATGACGGTGCCGCCATCCAGCAGCACGGTGCACTCATCGCCAGGCGCGATTTCACGCGGGCTCAGATTCTCCGGCCACAGCTCGGTCACACCCAGCTCGAACATGCCGCTGCACTGCTCCATGCCGCGCTCCAGGCGCATGGAGGTCCAGCCGCCGTAGATCATGCCGCCCAGCTTGAGTTGCACATCAGGCATCGGCCAGCACCTCCAGCGGTCGGCCGCCCGGCACGAAGCCGGGATGGCGCACCTTGTTGCGCGCCACGATGGAGGCCTCGCGGCCCGCGTCCTCATACAGCGCATAGGCCAGCACCAGTGCAGGCTGGGTGGACTGCGGCGTGATCGTCACGCTGCGTGCCAGATCGGCACCGCGCGTGGTGATGTCGCGGATCATGGCTGCGCGCACGTCCACCAGGCTCTGGTACACCGTGTCGTCGTCCGCGCCCTCGGCCAGCACGTCGAGCTTGTCCGCCAGCTCGCCGCGCACGCTCACCGCGTCACTGAAACCGTCGAACTGCACCTGGCTGGCACTGCGCGCCGCCTCCACCACGGCGGCCCGCTGCATCAGCGCGTTCACCGCGCGCTGGTTGCTGGCCTGCTGAATGCGGCTGGGCGTGGTGGCGGGCACGGCGGCTGCATCGTCACCAAACGCGAACATCCCGCGCAACATGGCCAGCGCGTCCGAGGGCAGGCTGACCAGGCCAGACAGCCCCGCCACCAGGCCCGTCATGGAATCGCCCAGGTCGGCCGGGTATTGCATGAGCCCAGTCAGGCCGGAGCGCAGCGCCGTTGTCTTGGGGCCAAAGGTGGACGCCGCGTCGGGCAGGGTGGGCATGGAGCCGCTCAGCTCCTGGATGGCGCTCACGGCATCGCCCAGGTGGCTCATCGCCGCCTGCAGCACGAACTCGGGCAGGTCGCTGACCTTGAAGCGCTTGGAAAAATCTGCCTTGATCGCCACCAGCGCCACATTGGCGGTCAGGTCCACCTTCTTGGCGGTGTCCACCTGCGCCACGGGGAAGGCCAGCTCACCGGCCTCCACGCACGTGATGCTGAAACGCGCCACGCCACCATCGGCCGTGGTTTCGCGCACCTTGAACTCGGTCACCGTGATGACCATCTCGCCCAGGTAGGGGTGCACCAGGCGGCCCGCGCCGGACTGCTCCAGCGCGTTGATCAGGGCATCGCGGCCCTTGATGTAATTCGGGCCGATGACAAAACCATCCAGCGTGAAGCCGCGTGCCTTGCGGCCCAGGTCTTCCACGAAGGGCTTGTCGCGCAGCGGATATTCATGCACCACGGCCTTGCGGCCGTAACTGCCCTCGCTGCCGTCCACCTGGAAGGGCACGCCGCGAAAGGTGGCGAGCTGGAGCATGTCGAGCCAGTTCATGGGCCCACCATCGTCATGCCGCTATAGACATCGAAGTCCACGCCCTTGGTGTTGCTCTTGACCTCGGACACGCGCGCGCGGCCTTCCTGGTCAATCTGGATGCGCAGGGTGCCGCCCACGTCCGCGCGGGTGCTGCCGCCTGCGGGCAGCGCGCTGGCGGCCGCCATGCCGATGGGGTTGCCCAGCGCGTCGTACTGCATGCCCGAGGCGGGCCCCGCATCGCCGCCAAAGGCCCCCTTGACGGCGTGCATCACCTTGCCCACGGTTTCGAGCACCGCGCCGAGCTTGCCCGCGATCCAGTCATACACGGCCGTGAAAGCGGCTTTGACCCCATCCCACAGGCCGATGAAAAACGCCTTGATCGGTTCCCAGTGCCGCACCACCAGGTAGGCTGCGCCCGCGATCAGGGCGATGGCGGCCATGAACCAGCCCAGCGGTGTGGCCATCAGCGCCGCACCAATGCTCCAGATGGTCGGGATCATGGCCACCAGCGCACTGCCCACCGAGTAAATGCCGATGGCCAGCTTGACCCCCAGCAGCGTGGCCACGGCGTAGATCACGTTCTGCCAGCCGCCGAAGGCCTGTGCCACGAAGTCGGCCGCGCTGGCGATCAGCACCACCGCGCCCGTGATCTGCCCCAGCGATTTGAGAAAGCCAGGCAGCGCCTCGACGATATTGCCGATGGCGCGGCCAATGGCCTCTCCCCACTCGCCCCGGTTGGCGATGTTGAGTTCGGTGAACTTCTTGACCATTGCATCCAGCGCGGGCAGCGCCGCCTTGGTGATGCTGGCCATCACGCCGAAGATGGAGAACTTCATGCGGTCGAAGTTGTCGTTGAAGTCACCCATCGCCTCGGCGGTGTTGGTGTCGATCACCGCGCCCACGCGCTCGGCCTCTTTGTAGAAGACCCGCAGGCCCGCGCTGCCCTGGTCCAGCACCTGCTTCAACTCCGCGCCGCTGCGCCCCATGAGCGCGCGCATCACGGCGATCTTCTTCTCGGCGTTCTGGCCAGCATCGCCCACGGCCTGGAACTTGTCGGCAACGGCCTCGAACACATCGGCCGCGTTCATCTTCTTGAGCTTTTCCATCGGGATGCCAACGCGGGCAAACCAGGTGGCAGCTTCCTTGCTGCCATTGATGGCCTCCACCATGTTCTGGCTGAGAAATTGCAAGGCCTGGCCCATCTCTTCCTGGCTGGAACCGTTGAGCTGCGCCGCATAGCCCATGCGCTGGTATTGCTCGATGGAGAGCCCCAGTTTCTTGGCCGTATCGTTGGCGCGATCCACTTCATCGACGGTGCGCTTCATGGCGAAGAACGCGCCGCCAGCGGCCAGGGACACGGCACCGAAGCCCTGGGCAATGCCCTGGGCGGTGTCACGCAGCCGATTTCCGCTCTCCACCACCTCGCCCCATTGGCGCTGCAGGCGGTTGCCCATCAGTCGGCCGAAGCGGAACGCCACCTCGCCCATAGAGCGAGAAACCCGCCGTGCGGGTTCATTGACCTGGTCAACCGCGCGGCCCACGCGTCGCATGGGCTCGGTGGCCTTGTCGATGGCCTCCAGGATGAAGGCGAGCTTGAGGTTGCTCATGGTGCTGGGTTCGGGTGGAGCTGCTTGTGGATGCGTCTTGCTTGCTGGTGCCACTCCATCAATTCATCCTGGTCAAGCGCTTCAAGCTCACTCAAACCGAAATGAAAGGTGTAGGCCACCTCGGCGATCACATCGCGCCAGTTGGCTGGCCACCCCCGATAAAACCCGCCGTGATCACGCCGATCTCGGCAATGTCCTCGCCGTCGAGCTGGTCGAAGGTGCTGGGCGGGATGCCCGCGCTCTTGCACACCATCACGGCCATCACTTCACCTTCGCCGCGCGCGCGGGCGTTGCCGATCTCGCGCATGGCCTTGCCGTTGAAGCGCGCAAGCTGCAGCTCGGCAAGGGTCTCCACCACCTCACCCTGGGCGTTCTTGAGCTGCACGGGGTGCTTGAGCGTGTACGTAGTGCTCATACGCCCATCTCCTCCGCAGGCATGCCCGCGAACTTGAGCGGCACCTTGCCGCCATCGCCATCGCTGGCTTTGGGCGTTTCGGTGAGGAACGCGTTCTTGCAGACGTAGGTCTGGCCGGTGTCGCACTCGAAGGTGATGGTCACGTCAGCCAGCCCGGCGAGCTTTTTCAGGCTGGTGGCGGGCCCCACGGCGATCTCGCACTCCACAGTGCTTTCCTTCGGCTCTTCGCTGTAGCCCAGGATGGTGTTGTTGCCCTTGACGACCTTGCGCGTCACGCCGCCGATGTCGATGCTGGCACCAGGCATGGATTCGAGCAGATCGCCATTGGCCTTGATGTAGGCCTTGCCCAGTCGTTGTGTCATGTTGTGGCTCCTTCAGATGGGTTACAGGCGGAACTGAATCTGGCCCGCGAACACGCGCAACTGGTTGACACAGTCGGGCGGGATGATGGCGTCGATTCGGTTGGGGTCGCTGCCGTTGCGCTCCACGATCAGATCGCGCTTGAACTGCTCGAAGTTCTCCGCCAGTCCGGCCTGCTCCCAGTCGCGGAACAGGGCCAGCAACTCGGCGCGAATGATGTTGGGCGTCACGATGGCCTGCCCGGCACCGAAGCGGGTGCCGTCGTTGGCCAGTTTGTGGCGCGGGAACTTGAGCCCGATCAGCGAGCGCACGCTGTAGCGCAGGTAGGCGATGGTGCGCATGGTCTCGATGTCCAGGTAGCTGATGTCCGGCACGCCCAGCGCATTGGTCTTGTAGGTGGTGGTGAGCCGCTCGATCAGGCAGCGGCCGCCCGCATCCACGATGAAGGTGGCCGCGCCATCGGTCAGGTGAATGTTGCGCTCGCTCTGCGTGAAGCGGTCAGCCTCGGCGGGCGGCATCATGCCGGTGAGCACCAGGGTCTGGCGCGGGCGTGCGGGGTCGGGCTCGAAGGCATCCACCGCGCCCAGCACGGCGGCCCACTCCCAGGGCGGGTTGGGGCTCTTGCCGCTGCCCATGATGGACAGGTTGGGATGATTGCGCGCCGCCACCAGCGTGTCGATGGTGGCGTGTGTGCCGCTGGCCGCGCTGAAGGCCTGGCCTTCCTTCTGCACCAGCGGGCCGAAGCGGCTGGTGAGTTCGGTCTCCAGCTTGACCAGGTTGGCCGAGTCCGTCCACGGCATGACGATGGTGTGGTACTGCTCGGCGCCGATGGCGGCAATCGCCGTGGCCACGTCCGGATTGCCGGTGCCGCCCGACATGGCGGTGATGGCGGCAGCCAGGCCTGCGGGCGTCTTCTCGCCAAAGTAGTAGTTGAGGCGGTGGTCGATGTAGTTGCCGTTCTCGCCCTTGTGCCGCGCGGTCAGCGTCACGGTGCCGGTCACGGCCGCAGCGCTCACGTCCAGGTCGGTGTTGGCATTGATCGCGGCCGCCACGGCCGTGGCCACCTGCGAGGCGGTCATGCCCGCCGTGATGGCCGTCTGCACGCGCACGCCGCTGATGTACTGGTTCAGCGTGCCGTTCTCGGTAGGCGAGCCGGTGAAGACGATGGTGCCCGTGGCCAGCGCGCCTGCGGCGTTGTCGTCCAGGGCGCAGGCCCAGCACTCGGTGTAGGGGTTGGCATCCTTCAGGCGCGCCAGCATGTGGCTGAGCATGGAGCCCCGGCCGAACGCGGCCTCGGCCTGGGCCGCGCTGGTGATGCGGGTGGGCACGCCCTGGGCCACCAGGCCGGTGGTGCGGCGCTGGCCGAACACCATGATCTTGTGCGGCATGACCGGCAGGCCCTGCTGGGCCCGGCTGTTGTCGAATTCGACGTACTGGCCCGGCGTGCGCAGCGAAATCGGGATCTGGTTGAAGCTGATCGACATGCTTTACTCCTTCTTCGAAGCGGCTTTGGTGGCGGCGGCGGCCGGGGGCGTGCCCTCGGTCACATCGCCGTCCTGGAGGCGGCGAATCCAGTAGGTGTTGCGCTCCACTTCCGCGCCGGTGGCAGGCAACGGCTGGCCGCTGACGGGATCGACCACGCGCAGGCCTGCGGCGGGGACGACATAGACTTTTTCACTCATGGGTGTGCTCCTGGTTACTGGGGCACCGCGACGGTGTCGCGGGCGTCGGGGTTGCTGGTGCCGTAGTCACCGGCCAGCCATTTGGCGTGCTCGGTGGCGGAACTGAAGGGCGGCGTGTCGTACTGCGGCGCGAAGGTCTCGAACAGCGCGAGAGCGCCTTCGTTCACCGTGGTCGGCCAGCACATGGGCAGGCTCAAGTGCAGCGCATACAGGCACAGCCCCTGGCGGTCCACCGAACCGCTGTAGAGGTTTTCCACGCGGGTCAGGCTCAGCGTGCCTTCGCCCACGATGGTGTGTCCATTGAGCAGCGGCACCAGCGTGTCGATCAGCTCATAGGCTCCCACCTGCTGGCTGTCGCCCAGGCGGCGGGCGGCCTCGCCGCTGGCATGGCCAGTGGCCACATAGACCAGCCACAGGCCGCTGGTCAGGGCTCCCACGCCGCCGTCGCGGCCGCTGGCGGGCTGGGCACCGGCCCAGGCAATGAACACGCCCGGCACCTGGCGCAGCAGGCGCTTGAGGGTGTCGTCGTCCCAGTTGCCCGGCAGCGACTCGACGGCCCGCACCTTGTTGCCCAGTGCCGCCTTGATGGTGGCGATGAGGGAGGCTTCCAACGTGGCGATGCTCATGCTCAGTAGTCCGCCAGGGTGCCGCTGGTGAAGACGCGCTCATTGCCGAAGCTCTGCGCGCCGCCATCGGTGGGGGTGGTGTCGGTGCCGCTGTTGGGCCCGATGCTGATCTTGCCCTCGCCGATCAGGCGCAGCAGCTTGACGGCATCGTCATAGCGCTTTTCCACCTGCTCGGTGACCCGGTCGTCGTAGAGACGGTAGCGGGCGATGTCGCAGGCCACGCTGGTCAGCATGCGCGGGGTGTTGGCCAGGGGCAGCGTGTAGCGCCCCATCAGGTAGCCGTCGATCTCGGCATCCGCATCGCTCAGCGCGCGGGCCAGGACCGTGTCGTTGATGGCCACGGCCGTGCCGCTGCGGTCGGTGAGCTGCACCAGCTCACTCTCCGCGAAGCGGTCGATCATGTCCTGTTTGACGGCGTAGCTCATGGGCGCTCAGTTCTTCCTGGTGCAGGGTTATTCGTGGCCGGTGGTGTCGGCGGCCGCGCCGCCGTCCGCGCCAGCGCCCGCGTTGTCGGCGCCGGCACCCTTGCCGCCCTTGCCCTTCTTGCCTTCAGCGGCCGCAGGCTCCACGGCATCGCGCACCTGGGCGGCTTCTTCTTCGGTCAGCTCCACGGTGGAGCCGATGGGGTAGGACTTGTTGTTGTGATCCAGCGGGGACTTGACGGTGAACTTCATGGCTTGCTCCAGGTTGAAAGCGGGTTTGCGGGGTGTTCAACAAAGGCGGCGCGCCGGTTGTGCGTGCCGCCTTCAGTGAAAACCCTGTCTCAGGGTTGCTGCGGCATCAGGCCACCGCGTTCTGGAAGAAGGTGCCCACTTCCTGGAAGCAGATCAGCTCCTTCACGTGCTCGCCCACGCGCACCTTCTGGCCGCCGTCCAGGCCGATGTCCGGGTCGGTGATGGTGCCAGCCACCACGTCGCCCCACTGGGCCGTGAAGCCGAAGGTGGGCAGCGCGGCGCGCGGATCGCGCACATTGGGGTCGATGCGCAGGAAGGCCGCGTGCTTGCCCCACAGGCGGCCGTAGGAGGCAGCCTGGCCCTTCTTGGAGGCGTTGTAGAAGCTCTCGCCAACCACGATGTCGTCCAGCTCCAGCAGGTCGGCCACGGCCTTGCGCTGGATCACGCCCGCAGCAGCGGCACCGCCATTGCCATTGCTGTTGTTCAGCACGGCAGCCACCACCTTGGGGTGCATGCGCAGCTTGGTCCACACCGCGCGGCCCAGAATGCCGATGTTGGGGCGCACCAGCATGCCGTCGAAGGCCGTCAGGATGGCGGTCACCGGGTCGCTGTTGGTGTAGTCGCTCCACTGGCTGGTGCCGCTCAGCGTGGCGCGCTGCGCTGCCAGGTAGTTGCCCAGCGTGAAGTACAGGTCCGACACGCGCTTTTCGCGGGCTAGCGCAACCAGCAAGGCGGTGCGCTCGGAGGCGGCGGCCAGCGGATCGTAGTTGGTGCCCTCGGCGTTCTTGATGTCCTTGTTCGGCACAGGATCGTCCAGACCGTAGTCCTCGGTGCTGTCGGTGGTGTCCACGCCGCCGAACTCCACCGTGTTGGGCTTGCCGGTGCGGCCCACGCGCACGTCCTGGATGGCGAAGGCTTCGTCGGTGCTCATCTTGGTGTAGATGAACTTTTCGCCGGGCACGGGAATGCGGGGGCACACGCGGTCGGCAATCAGGCCTTGCGGCTTGACGGACATCGCGATCTGGGTCAGCTTCGGCTGGACGGTAAACGGAGCGGAATTGGTGCTCATGGGTTCTCCTGTTGAAATTCAGTTGATGGCTTAGCCCTGGAAGGAGCAGAGCTCGATCCGCAGCGAGCCGATGTCGCCCACCACGCCCGCGACCTCGGCCACGCCGATCACGCGCACGTTGGAGCCCGCAGCGGCGGTGGCCACGATGGCGCGGCCCGATGCATCGGCCGTGAGCAGATCGCCCGCAGCAACGGTGCCGCCGTATTCCACCTCGGTGATGCCGGAGCGCACCACGTCGATGCGGTCGCCCGCGACGGCGGCGGCCAGGCGGTCGGTCACGCCGACCAGCTTGTCGGTGGCGGCTGCGGCTTGCAGCACGCCGCCATCGGCCGCGCCGAATTTGACGATGCGGTAGGCGGCAATGGCCGCCTCGGCGCTGTAGTTTTTGACCAAGTCTTGATTGCGCATGGGTTCTGCTCCTGGTGAATGGATGGGTTACTTGTCCAGGCCCTTGTGGACGGCGTCCACGGCCTCGGAAAAACTGATGCTCTGACCCTGTGCATCCATGCGGCGCTTGTAGGCCGTGGCGCGGTCAGAGACGGCCTTGTTGTCGCTCAGCTCTTCGCCAGCATCCTTGCCGGTGCCTGCGGCCTCGCCGAAGGCAACCACCTTGGGCTGGGCGCTGAGGAATTCCTTGAGCACCTGCAGGGCGGGCTTTTCAACCTTGCTGTCACCCTCGCCGAAGCACACGAAAGTGGCTTCGGGCATGGACTGCATGAGGCCCACCACCTGCGCCTTGTTGGCGGGCAGCAACTGCCCGGCCTGGACCAGGCCTTCGGCGAATTCATTGATCTCCTGGTCGCGCGCTTCTTTCTCGCGTGCGGCCAACGCGGCTTCACGCGCCTGCAGTTCGGCCTCTTTGGTGGCCAGTTGTTCGGGGGTCATGGTGGCTCCTTCGTGGTAATTGATGCCGCTGGCAGACGGCGCGGGGTCTTCGGTCATGGCGTCGGCCTTGAGGCTGTCCACCAGGTAGGCGGGCACCACCTGGTCGGCATCGGCCTGGCCGAACTTGGCGATCAACCATTCGCGCACGCGCCGCCACAGGTCGGCGTTGTCCAGGTCGGCCCAGTCGGCGAACTCGATCACGCCCTGCTCGGCCTCGGCGAAGCTGGCGGACTTGAGGCCTTTGACGGCGGGTGGCTGCGCGCCCAGAAAGCCCACGTGGCGCAGGTAATAGGTGCCGGGCACGGGGTTGTGCGGGCTGTCGGGCGTGTACCAGCTCGCGCTGATCTTCTTGAAGCGGCCCGCGTTGACCATCTCGGCGAAGGCGGCGTCCACCTGGTCGGGCTGGGCCTGCACGATGCCGCCGCTGAATTGCAGGGACTTGACCCAGCCGTAGGCCGGGCCGTTGTCCTTGGGGTGGCCCACGACCAGCGGGGCCTCATGCACGGCCGGGTCGTAGGCGTCGGCCGCAGCCCGCATATGCGACTCGGTGAACTCGATCACCGCGCCGCTGGTGGCCTTGTGCTTGCCGGGTTTGAAAATTTCGATGTGCTTCACACGATGCGCCTTTGCGAATGACGCCGGTCAACACGACCGGCAGATGCAACGGATGCAGTGTCCCGCGAGGGGGGTGTGAAGCTCTATTAACCTGGGTTAAAACCTCGCGCGACGGCAAGGCGGGTGGCGTGGTGGCCGGGGAGGGGTGACGACTGGCACCGCAAGGGGCACCAGTCGCGCGATTCTATGACAGCGGCTGCGCGGTGTAGAGAACGATCAGGCCTCGATCACGGGCCGGGCCTCATACACCTTGTAGCTGCGCCCGCTCTTCTTGCGCTCGATGACGCGCAGCTGCTCCAGGAAGTAGAGCGCGTAGCGCATCTGCTCCACCCCCACGCCTGGCGCATGCTTGTACAGCTCGGTTTGCAGGATGCCTGGCTGCGCGCGCACCACCGGCAGCACCGCCTGGGTGACACCGCTGACCAGCGGATCGGCAGCGGCGAACTCGGTCATCAGCGCCTTGAAACTGTCTTGCACCTCCTGGGGCTGTTGCAGGATGCCGTAGGCAATGCGCTGCAGCACGTCGCGGGCGGCATCCCAGTTGGCCAGCGCCATGAAGTGACGGCATTTGGCCAATTCGTCCGGGAACTCCGGGGCGATGGGGAGCGGGTCCTGGTCATACGACGGCAAAGCGGGCTCAACGCCTCGCCCCTGGGCTTTGACGACCGCGTATGCGGCCGCGACCATCACAAGGACGAACAGCCAGGCCGGAAGCCAGGACCAGAGGCCGATCACGATGGCGACGACCAGGACGAACAGGATGGCTTGCGAGGTTTTCATGATCTGGCTCTCCCTTGATGGACCACCCCACTATAGGACAGGCAAGCGGGTCGCCAAATGGTGAAAATATTCCACCTTGAGGCCAGCCAGCCAAGCCCGACACCAAAGACCCCTGTGAAAACGCGCGGGAAGGGTGTGAAAAAGCGTTTTTGGGGCTTGGTGCTGCCCGTGGTAGCCAGATGGTGAATTTTTTGCCCCAAGGGCCGAAAACCAGCCCCACCCCCAAACCAGGGGGTCAGGCCAGCAAATTGACCAGGCCCCGGACGGTCTCCTGCGACACATGGCGGTCGCGTTCACTGGCCTGGTAAGCCAGGCGGATCAGGTCGCTGAGCTTGTCGGCGGGCGGATAGGCCACATGCCTGCGATCCAACTCCTGGAAGACCATCCAGATCACGTCCCGCAGCAGGCTCGGGTCGGGGCCGCCCGTTTTCACGGGCTGGTTCATCTGGGCCAGCTCCACGATGCGTCCCGCATCGCCCCGCTCCAGGGCAAAGCTCCACTCCTGCGCCAGGCGCTTGACCCAGTCGGGCACTTGCAGATCGGACACCGTGGAAACCGAGCGCTTCAACCCGTCCAAGACCGCCTGCTCGGCCTCTGTCTTGAACATCGGCCCCTCATTGCGTAGCAGCCAGTCGGGGCGAATGTGGAGTTTTTCCTCCAACGCCAGCACCTCGCTGGCATCCAGTTTCTTCACCTTGCCGCTGTAAATGCTCTTCACACGGTCGAGTTTCACCCCCAGCAGGTCGGCCAGTTCCTGCTGCTTGAGCCCCTTTATTTGAGCGGCTTGGCGCAGTCGTCCCGAAAAAAAAGGGGCGTCCGTTGACAAAGGTGAAGAATCTCCACTAAAATTCACTTACTTAATTTCACTGACTAGCACTGAGTGTACAACTTGAAGACGCCCGCACAAGTGAAAAATGACTTCCGTCGCCGGGGTATCACCATTACCTCCTGGGCGCGCAAGCATGGCATTCACCATCAGATCGTGCGCGACCTGCTGGATCAGAAGCTCAAAGGCCATTACGGGACAGCGCATCGCGCGGCCGTGTTGCTCAAGCTGGTGGATGGCGAGGTGGAAGAAATCCACCATTCCGAAAGGAAGGCCGCATGACCGCCGCCGCACGCGAATGGTTCTCAGCGGCCGAGCTGTCCGGCCTGCAAGGCATGCCGGGCGACAAGCGCAGCATCCGGCGCCGGGCCGATAACGAGAGCTGGCAATACCGGGAGGTGGAAGGCAACGGCGGTGTGCGCCGCGAGTTCCATGTGTCCTGCCTGCCCGCCACCACGCGCGCAGCGCTGGCCTGGCACACCACCGCAGTCATCGCGGGCGATGCGCAGCAGGCGCAGAGCGCCGCCGCCCAGGTGGGCCAGGTCGAAGGGGCCAAGGTCGAGCTCAAGCATGAGCTGGCAGCACGCGCGGCCGAAGCCGTCAAGGCCGAGGGCTTGCGCAGCATGGTGGCCATGCAGGGCAACGATCAGCGCCGCATGGACGCAAAGCTGGAGCTGCTGCGCGCCTTCGAGGAATTCCAGCGCGCCAGCAAGCTGGCCACCACGGTGGCCGAGCACCAGTTCGCCACGCTGTACCGGCTGGACCAGGTGCCGGTGCCCGCCGGAGTGCGCGAGCTGGTGGGCACGGTGTCCCCGGCCAGCATTCAGCGCTGGCGGCTGACGGTGCGCAAGCAGGGCATCACGGCGCTGGCGGGCGCTTACGGCAACCGCAAAGGCGCTTCAAAGATCGATGCGCAGCCCCCGGTGCGCGAGTTCGTGCAGGCCATGCTGGTGCGTTTTCCCGACGCGCGCGCCACGCAGATCATGAAGGCGCTGGAGACGCGCATGGCGGGCGACATCGTCCAGGGCGACATTGAGCTGCCCAGCCTGCGCAGCCTGGAGCGCTGGATGGAGGCCTGGCGCGTCAAGAACGCGCAGACCCTGACGGCGCTGGCCAACCCCGACCAGTGGAAGAACAAGTACATGGTGGCCTTTGGCTCGCAGAGCGAGGGCATCACCGGCCCCAACCAGCGCTGGGAGATGGACAGCACCCCGGCCGACGTGATGCTGCTCGACGGCCGCCACAACGTGCTGGGCGTGATCGATGTGGGCACGCGCCGCCCCCGGCTGTTGGTGAGCAAGACCAGCAAGGCCACAGCCGTCACGGCGTTGATGCGCGACGCGCTGCTGGCCTGGGGCGTGCCCCTGCTCATCAAGACCGACAACGGCTCGGACTACAAGAGCAAGCACGTGGGCTATGTGGTGGCCAACCTGGAGATCAATCAGGAGTTCTGCCCACCCTTCCAGCCCTGGCACAAGCCGCACATCGAGCGCTTCTTCGGCACCTTCGCGCGCAGCCTGATGGAACTGCTGCCCGGCTTCATCGGGCACAACGTGGCCGAGCGCAGCGCCATCGAGGCGCGCAAGAGCTTCGCCGACCGCCTGCTGACGCGCGGCGAGGTGGTCGAGATCAAGATGACGGCGGCCGAGTTCCAGAAATTCTGTGACGACTGGGTGGACGGCCTCTATATGCATGAGCCCCATGAGGGGTTGGGCGGCCGCAGCCCGTTCGATGTAGTCAGCGCCAGCCGCGACCAGGTGCGCGTGATCAAGGACGAACGCGTGCTGGACGTGCTGCTGGCCGAAGCCGCAGGCAGCAACGGCGGCTTCTTGACCGTGCAGAAGAAGGGCCTGCGCAGCGACAACGGCTGGTTCATCGCGCCCGAGCTGGAGGCCTATGTGGGCCAGCGCGTGGTGGCGCGCCAGTTGCCCGATCTGGGCCACCTGGTGGTGTACGGGGGCGACGGCCAGTTCATCTGCATCGCCGAATGCCCAGAACGCACCGGCATGGACCGCAAGGAAGTTGCCGCCAAGGGCCGCGAGCTGCAGAAGAAGCGGGTGCAGGCCGAGCGCGCCGCGCTCAAGGCGGCCGCCAAGCGCCAGAACGTGGACGACATCGTGCAGGAAATTCTGGTGGACCGCGCCCAGGCCGCTGGCAAGTTGGCCATGTTGCCCAAGCCCACCACCGACCACACCAGCACAGGCCTGCAGGGCGCGGCCGATGCGCTGGCCAGCATGGACCGCACGCCCGGCAGCAGCGCCGAACTGCTGCGCCTGGAAGGTGTCAGCGAACGCTGGCAGCGCCTGCAGGCCGAGAACGCCACAAACGATGCCCCCAAGGGCAATGACAACGAACTGGCCCGCCACCGTGCCGAGGCGCAGCCGGTCTTCAACACCCCCCATGAACGGGCGCAATGGATCGAGAAGCGGGGCCGCGTGCGCGCCCTGACGGAGGAAGAGCGCGACTACATCGCGCGCTTCAAGAAGGACAACCTGGCGAGCTATCGCCGGATTGTGGAGCTGGTGGACGAAATGTATGCCCACCAGCAAAAGGAAACCCCGGACGCGTCCGGGGCTGTGTGAAACCGGGGCGGCCCGCTGGCCTGAGAAACCGAAGCCGCCCACTGATGGAGTAATTGTATGCGCCAAAAACTGGCATCGGTCAAGAACGTGGCGGCCCTGCAAGCCGCCTTTGAAACGCTGAGTCAACGTGACGCAGGCATCCCTGGCATGGGCCTGGTGCATGGTTTCACAGGGGCAGGCAAGACCACTGCCATCAGTTGGCTGGTGAACCGCACCAACGGCATCTATGTGCGCGCACTGAGCACCTGGACGCCCAACGCCATGCTGGCGGCCATCATGCATGAACTGGGGGCCACGGCCTTGCAGCGCAGCGCGCAGATGACGCGCTTCATCACCAAAGAGCTGGAGCAATCCAACCGCCCGCTGTTCGTGGATGAGGTCAACTACTTCGCCTCCAACGGCGACATGCTGGACACGCTGCGCGACCTGCACGACATCAGCAACGTGCCGGTGATCCTGATCGGCCACGAAGGCACCGAGCGCCGCCTGGTGCATCGCGCGCAACTGGCGCGCCGCATCAGCGAGTGGGTGGAGTTCAAGCCGCTGGACGCGGAGGATGCCCGCATCCTGGCCGACACGGTGGCCGAGGTGCAGGTGGCCGACGATCTGCTGGCCGACCTGCACAGCCAGGCCAAGGGCTCCATCGGCCTGATGACGGTGGGCCTGGCGCGGGTGGAGGCGATGGCCAAGGCCAACGGCTGGAAGGCGGTGGACGCCGACCAGTGGGCTGGCCGCACCTTCTTCCTGGGCAACGCCCCCAAGGCCACGCGGAGCTGATGCGCATGGCAAGAACCCAAGGCGCACGGTCCACGGTGGTCAAGGCAGACAACGTGGCGCGCAAGCAGGCTTGGCAGACGATGCGCATCATGCGCCGCTTCACGCGCGCGGATGTGCTGACCACGGCGGCCATCGAAAAAAGCAACCTGGACAAATACGTGCGCGCCCTGATCGCCACCGAGTTCCTGGAGGTGGCGCAGGAACGCCTCAGCGGCAGGCCGGGCAGTCGGGACGTGTTGCGCATGCGGCGCGACAACGGCCCGCGCCCGCCCCTGTTGCACAAGGATGGCTCGGTGACCGACCCGAACACCGGCGAGCGCTGGTACGTGGAAGCCGATTGCGCCACGGAAACCGAGGTGGGTGATGCATGACGCAGCACTGGCTCACTCTTTTGCGCGCCGAAGTGGCGCGCACCAGCCAGGGCGCGTGCGCCAAGCGGCTGAAGGTGGATCGAACCGCGATCAACAAGGTCTTGAAGGGGCGCTACATGGCTGACACCAAGAACATCGAGGCCAAGGTGCTGCAGGTGCTGGACAACAACCCCTGGCTGCACGCGCTGCGCGCCGAGGTGATGCGCACCAGCCAGGCGCGCACCGCCGAACGCCTGCGCGTGAGCGAGGCCACCATCAGCCAGGTGCTCAGCGGCAGCTACAAGGCCAGCACGCAGCGCATCGAGCGCCGGGTGCGCGGCGAGCTGCTGGGCGAGGTGGTGGAGTGCCGCGTGCTCTACGACATCAGCCTGCGCGTCTGCCAGGACGTGCAGGAACGCCAGCGGGGCGCGGGCAGCAACCCGCACTACCAGCAGTGCTTCAGCGCCTGCCGGGGCCAGGGGCGCTGGGAACACAAGGGCGCTTGCCCCCACTACTGCGGCGGCAGCGCCGGGAAGGACGGTGCCAAATGAGAGCCCTGCGCAAGCTGCGGTACCGCCTGCGCTCGGCCCTGCTTCAGCGTCAGTGTGTGCGCCTCATGGCGCGCGTGCGGCGCGAGCAGGCCCGCGCGCAGCGCACACCCAACCCCGGCTACGACGAACTGTCGGACCCGTGGTTCCTGGGCGTGATGGCCACCGCCGTGGTGGTGCTGCTGGTGGACATCCCCGACGCCTGGCCCACCGTGGCCGCCGTCCTGTCGCGCTTGGTCGGAGCCTGACATGAAGCGCCAACCGTCCCAGCTCACACAGGAAGTGCTGCAAGTGCTGCGCCAGTACGGCGCGGTGGGCGTGGACTTCTTCGTGCTGGCGGCGCACTTCCCGCCCAGCGTGGACCGGCTGCGCATCAGCAAGACCCTGTCCAACCTGCGCCAGCGCGGCCAGGCCCACAGCGAATGCCTGCGTGCCCGTGCAGGCGGACGCTGGTTCATCGGCAACGGTGGCTCCAGCTTCGACGTGGTGTCCCCCACCGAGTTCAAACGCATCGAGCGGGCACGCCGGATGGACCGCGTGCGCCCCCTCGTTTTCTACGGCCAGAACCTCACCGCGCCGCGCGCGGCCTCGGTCTGGACCTATGCCAACAGCTTCAAGGAATCCGCATGACACAGCATCTGAACTACACCGACCAGCAGCTCCAGGCGCTGACGGCCAAGGTGGGCGAGCTTGCCGTGGCCGAAGGGCCGCATGACCTGGCACTGAGCGCGCTGCTCAGCGCCTACGCCACGGTGGCGGTCGCCCATCCCTGCTGCCTGCAGGAGTGCGCGGACATGCTTTTTCGCCTGTCCATGAACCTGGCCGCCAGGGCGGCCGCGCATCGGTCGCCGCAAGGCGAATCTCCCTCGCCCCACGTCCACTAACCAGGAAGAACCGCCATGCAGCAGAACCATCTTGCGCTTCAACACATCACCAAAGCGACGGTCACGGCCGCGCTGGCCAGCCACATCGGCGAGGCCAATGGCATTCATGCCCGCGATCTGGCCTGCAAGCTGACGGGCGCGTTGCAGGCGGGGCCGGTGGCCGAGCGCAAGTTGCGCCAGGTGATCACCGAGCTGCGCATGGATGGGCAGCACATCTGCGGCACGCCCGAGGCGGGCTACTACCTGGCCACCGATGTGGCCGAACTCAACAAGACATGCGCCTTCCTCTACGACCGGGCGATGGCCAGTCTGCAACAGGTGGCTTGCATGAAGCGCGTGAGCCTGCCCGATCTGCGCGGGCAGCTTCACCTGCCGACCTGAAACCCTTTCTTCACCCCAACCGAGACCATCATGGCAACCAAGATCAAGACCAAGGCCCAGGCCTACGCCCCCCAGACCCAGAACGACTGCGCGGCCGACATCAAGAAGCTGGGCGACCTGCAGCGCGACCTCCTGCGTCTGCAGGCGGACATGAACGATGAGATCGCGGCCGCGACCAAGCGTTACCAGCCCCGGCTGGAGGCGCTGCAGGAGCGCATCGACACCCTGCAACAGGGCGTTCAAACCTACTGTGAAGCCCACCGCACCGAACTGACGAATGACGGCAAGGTGAAATTCGCCAACTTCATCACCGGCGACGTGAACTGGCGCATGCGCCCGCCCAGCGTGAGCATCCGGGGCGCGGAAGCCGTGCTGGAGACGCTGGCACGCATGGGCCTCACGCGCTTCATCCGCACCAAGCAGGAGCCTAACAAGGAAGCCATGCTCAATGAACCCGACGCCGTGCGCGGCATCGCGGGCATCACCATCGTGACGGGCGTGGAGGACTTCGTGATCACGCCGTTCGAGGCCACGGCGGAGGCGGCATGAGCAACCTCATTTTCATGATCGAAGGCGGGAAGGCACTGGAGTTGGTGCGCCAGCGAATTTCGGAGGTGCATCGTGTGCGGACTGCTAACAAAGCGATCGCCGATGAACTCGGTGTCACGGAGGCCGCCACCGACAGATTTTCCGGTGTGCTCACCTCTATTGTTTTCCCAGGCGCAGTTCCTGTGGGATGGACTAAGCCCGACCAGTTTGGCCGCAGCAGGCCGAAAAAAGGAACTCCCTGGCATAAGCGATTCCAGGAGCAGCAAGGTCATGCAGATCAATCACATGTCATTTCGGAAGCTCTCGGCATTCCGCTGACGATTGACTATTCGACTGAGGGTGGCACCGGGAGGCGTCACATCGGCAGCCTGCTGTGTGAGTGCGGTTTCGTGTGGCTCAGCAAGGACGGCCCCTACGCCATGTGGATTCCTGATGTGGAACTCGAAATTGACGCATCCGAGGCCCGAGGTGAAGTCGTCGCAGAACCCGCCAAGACTTTCCGTGCGCAGTTCGACGGATGCCGTCGCATCGAAGTGGAAGAGTGGGACATCTTGGTTGCTCAGCACAAGCTGGCAGAGAAAAAGGCAGCGGGAGCATTGGCATGAGCACGACTTTGTTTTATTCATGCGTCAGTTCTGACGAGCGCCTGAATAAGGTTCGCACCTTCGGCATCGACCAGCTCTGGGCAGTGCTCTACGCGGAGGGGATTCAGGAGTCTGTCAAGAAGGCCGCACGTTCGCGCCTGAATCGTCTCATCAAGGAAGCCCGATGCTTGTCCATCACGTTCGAGGATCACGGTCAGGATTTCCTGACCTGGACGCTCGACAAGCACGGCAAGGTCATCGACAGCAATGCACAGGCCTGGGCTTGGGTCGGTGGCCACGTCACGGACTACCGCACGCTCATGCCGGGTGTGCCTCCGCTGTATTGCGCCAAGGATGGTGTAACTCGCCGCCTCAACTACCCGCTGACCAGCGTGAAACGCTTTGCAGGAGCCAAGACATGAACCAGACCCGCCTGGGCTCACTCATTGAGGCCTTCGTCAACGTGGCCATCGGGTTTGCCATCAATTTCATGGCCAATATGCTGATCCTGCCGCTGATTGGATTCCATATCACGGCGGGGCAGAACCTGTTCATCGGGGTGCTCTACACCCTGATTAGCGTGGCTCGCAGCTATGCCATCCGGCGGTGGTTCAACGGGCGATTACATGCAGCTTCGCTGGACCTGGCCAGGAGGCTGACATGAGCGCAACGCAACCGAGCCACAGCCGCCACAACCGGCGCATCCAGATCAAGCAGGCGGGTTCCTGGTCGAACCTGGTGCGCTACACCGACCGTGGGCAGTCGGCCATGCTGCCCGAAATCCTGCACCACGCGTCGATGCTGGCCTGCGTGGTGGAGATCAGCCCCAGCCTGCGTGTGCTGGACCACGATGGCCACGTGCTGTCCACCTGGACGCTCGAAGGCGGCTGGAAGCCGGCGGGAGTGCTGGCATGAGCACCCTGCCCGCCGATCACCGCAAGCGCGAGCTGGCCATGATTCATATCGGCAAGCAGCAGGTGGGGATGGACGATGAGTCCTACCGCGCCATGCTGTGGGCCTGCGGCCGCGTGCATTCATCCAAAGACCTGGACTACGCGGGCCGTCAGAAGGTGATCGAGCACCTGAAGAAGTGCGGCTTCAAGGTGGCCAAGCCGAACGCTGGCCGCGCGCATCCGGGCCGCCCGCACAACATCGACAGCGATCAGCGCGGGCCCCAGTTGCGCAAGATCGAGGCGCTGCTGACCGATGCCGGGCGCGAGTGGGCCTATGCGGACGGCATGGCGCGGCGCATGTTCCAGGTGGACCGCGTGGCGCTGTGCCATGAGGGGCAGTTGCAGAAGATCATCGCGGCGCTGTCCTATGACCAGGGCCGTCGCGCAGCCAGGGGGGCATGCTGATGCAACTGCACTGCCCCTGCTGCCACGCTCGCTTTGCGCTGGAGGCGGCACTCCAGGACGATGCGGCGCGCGACATCAATGCCTTGCTGGTGACCATGCCGCCGCAACTGATGCGGCCGCTGATGGGTTACGTCGGGCTGTTCCGCGCCGCCACGCGGCCGCTGGCCTGGGATCGGGCCTTGCGCCTGATGCGGGAGGTGTTGGCCTTGCCGCAGCCGCTGCCCGCCCTGGAGGCAGCGCTGGTCGAGACGCTGGCCACGATGGACGACAAGCGCGCCCAGGCGGGCTGGAAGCCCCTGTCCAACCACAACTACCTCAAGCGTGTGTTGGAGAGCACCACGGCCCGCCTGGACGCTGGCCTGGTGCGGCATGACGCGCCGGTGGCCACCACGGTGGTGCCGCGCAGCAAGTCCGGGCAGGCCGTGGTGGCGCTGGAGGGCATGAAGCGATGAGCGAACGGGTGCCTGACTGGTTCTACAACGCCGTGGTGGACGGCATTCAGCGCCTACATGTGCTGAGCCTGCAGGGCACGCCTGCGGCCGAGACTGTGACGCTGACCGCGCAGGTGTGGATCGACACGCTGTGGCACACGCTGCGCCACTGGGAAGAGGCGCGCGATCTGCCGCGCCTGCAGGAGGCGTTTCGCAGCATTGCCGGGCGGGTGGATCGCTGGCCCGCGCCGCGCGCCGTCCTGGAACACCTGCCGCCCACGCCCCAGCCGCGCGCCTTGCCCGCGCCGCCTCTGGACCCGGCCAGGGCGGCGCAGGTGCGCACGATGCTGCGCGAGCTGACGGCGCGCATGAAAGGCAAGTCATGACCATCACCGATGATGACCAATACCCCGAGCTGCTCAGTGATGTGGCGGAGCAGGTGGCCGTCAAGCTGACGGCGTTGCAGTTGCCTGCCGAGGACGCGCGGCGCATCGGCTGGGAGGTTGCCGAGTACATGCGCGGGCACTTCGCGGGCGAGCTGATCTACATCCCCAAGGGGCGCACCTTCGAGGCCAGCCAGTTGCATCAGCAGATTTGGGATCGGTTCAACGGCAACAACGTGCCCGAGCTGGTGGCCGAATTCAAGATGGCGGAGCAGTCGATCTACCGCATCCTAAAATTCATGCGGGCGCGCAGTGTCAAGCGCAACCAGATGTCCTTGATTTGAAGGGAGTTTGATCATGCTGAAAACCATGTGGATGCAGTTCTGGAACAAGCTCGGTGACAAAGAGCGAAAAGTGGTCACCGGCGTGGGTGCCGGGTTGGCCTTGGTCCTGGTCTTGCTGGTGGCCGGACAGCTCACCAAGCCCAAGCCGGATGCCTTGTCCGAGCAGTACCTGGATGCGGCGCGCCAGGCGGGCAAAGAGCTTCAAAACACAGCGCCGAAGCCCGCGCAGTAAACTCCACGCAGCCCCTTTCCGAACCCTCTGTGGTTCGCGTCGTTTTCTAACCTGGGTTAATACCGCCAGGAGTCCGCCATCGGCAATATCGCCGCATGGCGCGTTCCATCAACCTCATCGTTATTCACTGCTCGGCAACCCTCAGCGGGAAGCCGCTGCAGCGTGGCAAGCCCGGAGAACCGGGCTTTTTCAATGCCGCCCAGCTCATTGATGCAATGCATGCCGAGCGCGGCTTTCGGCGCGCGTCGGCGGCTTGCAAGGCGTTCAATCCCGATCTGCCCAGCATCGGCTACCACTATGTCATCGATCTAGATGGCACGGTGCGCACGGGTCGCCACCCGGATGAAGTGGGCGCGCATGCCCGCGACTTCAATGCCAACAGCCTGGGCATCTGCCTGGTTGGCGGCAGCGAGCGCGACGGGCGCTACACGGCGGCGCAGTGGGCACAGTTGCGCAGCCTGGTGCAGACGCTATGCACCACATACAACATCCCCCAGCGTGCGCCGCTGCGCAAGCTGCTGGGCCCCAATGCCTGGTCGGTGACCAATGGTGTGTGCGGCCACCGCGATCTGAGCCCTGACAAGAACGGCAATGGCCTGGTGGAGCCTTTCGAGTGGCTCAAGACCTGCCCCGGATTCAGCGTGCCGGACTGGCTCAGCATCGGCATGACCCCCGAGCCCAAGAACACCCTCCAGGAGGTGCGGCCATGAGGGGGCGCATTGCCACGTTGCTGGGAGCCACGGCGCTGGCTTTCGGACTTCAACCTCATCCTCATTCGCTGACCACCATGCCCATGCTGACGGCCGCGATGCCGATGCCTGTTCCCCGGCCGCGCAAGTCTCGCGGCGGGAGCAGTGTGGCGCAGGACCGCCGCCAGGCACGCAAACGCCGCAACGTGCGCCGCTTCCGCGCGGCGCAGCGGGGCTGACCCTCTTCATTCATTGAGCGGCACCATGATCGCCTCCACCTCCACACCGACTGCGGGCCAACGCGCCTACCAGGCCTACTTTGAGCAGCGCCAGGGCCTGAATTCGCAGGGCAATCCGATGCCCGCGTGGGATGACCTCAGCCCCGAGCTGCATGCCTGGTGGGAAAAGGCGGGCGTGATTCCGCCTGGCGCGCCGCCCTGGTATCGCAACAAGGTGCTGTGGATGAATGTGGTGGTGCTGGTGCTGGCCACCGCAGAGACGCAGATCGGCCTGCTCAAGGACGTGCTGCCTGGCGGCGTGTTCGCATGGGTGGCGTTCGGCCTGCCGCTGGCCAATGCGGCGGCGCGCGGCTTCAACCTGATGAAGGCGGCGCAGGCATGAACTGGATCAAGGCGGCTGCTCTTGGGCTGATCGTGGCGGCCGTTATGGCGGGTGCGATGGCCGTGCGCTCGCACCTGATCGACGTAGGCGATGCGCGCGGCGCGGCGCGCGTGCAGGCGGCCTGGGACGCGCAAAAGGCCATCGACCAGGAAACCAGCCTGCGGCTGCAGCGCGAGGCCAATGCCGAGCAGCTCGCCAAGTTTCGTAACACCGAAAGGATCACCGATGAACAAGCCCTTCGCGCGAAGTCTCGCGCACGCCGTGCTGCTGCCGCTGGCGCTGCTGCTGACGGCCTGCTCCGCACCGTTGAAACCCTCAACGGGCGTGGTGTGCCCGCCCCCGCCAGCGATGCCGCAGTTGCCGGACTCGCTCAAGAAGCCGCCACCGCAAGAGAGCTTCTTGGAAGCTGCACAGCAGCGCATCGAGAGCTGGCGGAACAGGCTGACGGACTCCGCGACCAGGTGATGGGGCTACAGGACTACGCGCAGCGCGTGTGCCCGGTCGCGAGGGGGATGGATGCCCGATGACGTGGACCGCGCCAGTGAGCGCGAGCAGCAACTCAGGGATGACGCGCTGCGGGATCAAGGGCTGCGCTTTCGGCTGGGCGATGCACGCGACTGGCAGCGCCTGTCGGCCATGCACTGCGTGGCCGAGGGCTGTGGCGAACGGATCAGTGATGCACGGCGGCAGGCGTTGCCTGGCGTGAAGTTTTGTATGGGTTGCCAGCGGGAGCTGGAGGGAAGGAACAAGCGGTGAAATTCGAACTGGAACTGTGGCAACTCATCACCCTGATGCTGACGGTGATTGGCGGCTTCTGGGGCATGGCCAAGTTGCTGCTGGCGCAGGCACAGGCGCAGATCAACCAGAAGTTCATGGAGATCAGCGAGCACATGGGCAAGCAGGATGAGAGCGCCCGCCGCCTGGAGCGTGAGCTGATGGAGCTCAAGGCGGAGCTGCCCCGCGACTACGTGCGCAGGGAGGATTACACGCAGGCCATCGCCATCATCATGACCAAGATCGATGCGCTTGGCCTGCGAATGGAAAACATCTTTCAACAAGTAATTCTCAAGGGGGCAGGCCGTGAGTGACACACTGATTCATATCGCCAAAATTCGTCGGGAGCAGATTCGCTGGTTTCTGCTGACGGCGCTCAACATCGCGCGTCCGATGGGCATGTACACCGAGGCCTTGCTGCCCATCGTGCAGGCCACATATCCGGATGCCACGCACAAGGAAGTGCGGGTGGAGCTGGACTACCTGGAAGAGCGCGAGCTGGTCAACATCAAGCGCGATCACCTGGATCGCTGGTATGCCGATCTGGCGCGCTACGGCGTGGACGTGGTGGAGTACACGGTGGCGTGTGACCCCGGCATTGCGCGTCCGCGCATCACGGGGTAAGACCTATGGGCGAGCGCAGCAAGGTGGTCACTCTACCGCCCGAGACACAGGCCGAACTGAACCGGCGTCTGGTCGCGGGCGGTTTTCGCGGCTATGAAGAGCTGGAGCTTTGGCTGCGCGAGCTGGGCTACCAGATCAGCAAGAGCAGCATCCACCGCTATGGCAGCAAGCTGGAAGAGCGGCTGGATCAGCTCAAGCGCGCCACGGATCAGGCCAAGGCACTGGTGGCCGCTGCGCCTGACGATGCGGGCGACATGAGCCAGGCGGTGCTGCGCTTGATGCAGGAAAAGATTTTCTCGGCCTTGATGGAGATGGAGGTCGATCCCGACAGTCAGTCATTGGGCGGCCTGGCCAAGGCGCTGGCACCGCTGGTGCGGGCCAACATTGCCCAGCAGAAGTTCGCCGCCGAGGTACGGGAGAAGGCGCGCACGGCGGCTGAGGCCGTGGAGCGCCTGGCACGCAAGGGTGGCTTGGCCTCTGATACGGTGGACACTATCCGCCGCCAGATTCTGGGGATCGCGGCATGAGCAGCCACCTGTCGGGCGATGCCAACCGAACCGATGCGCCGCCCCCGGCGCTACTGCCCTATCAGCAGGCCTGGATCGCCGACGATTCGCCACTGAAGATTGCAGAGAAGTCGCGCCGCATCGGCCTGACCTGGGCGGAGGCGGCTGACGATGTGCTGATCGCCTCCAAGAAGGGTGGCACCAATGTGTTCTACATCGGCCCCACGCAGGACATGGCCGTGGAGTACATCGAGGCCTGCGCCATGTGGGCGCGGGTGTTCGACTTCACGGCCAGCCAGATCGAAGAGGGCATCCTGGACGACGGCGACAAGGACATCAAGACCTACAAAATCGACTTCCCGAACTCCGGCCGCCGCATCGTGGCGCTGAGTTCACGGCCCACCAACCTGCGCGGCAAGCAGGGTGTGATCGTGATCGATGAAGCGGCCTTTCACCCCGATTTGATCGGCCTTTTGAAGGCGGCGATGGCCATGCTGCTGTGGGGCGACAAGGTGCGCGTGATCTCCACCCATGATGGGATCGACACCGCGTTTGCAGAACTGATCGCCGAGATTCGTGCCGGTCGCCGCAAGGGCAGCGTGCATCGCATCACGTTCATGGAGGCGGTTTCACAGGGGCTGTACCGGCGTGTATGCCTGCGCCGTGGCATGGCCTGGACGGAAGAAGGTGAGCGCCAGTGGGTCGCTGATGCCTATGGCTTCTACGGTGAGGGCGCGGCCGAGGAACTGGACGTGATTCCTTCCCAGGGTGGCGGTGCCTTCCTGACGATGGGCCTGATCGAGAGCCGGATGCATGCGGCCACGCCGCTGGTGCGTGGCAAGTGGAGTAACGAGTTTGGCCAGACGGCCGAGTGGGAGCGCGTGGCGGAGGTGACCCGCTGGTGCGATGAGCATCTGTTGCCGCATCTGGCCGTGCTGGATGCCCACCTCTGGCATGGCTTTGGCGAAGACTTCGGGCGCGTGGGCGACCTGACGGTGATCACGGTGCTGCAGGAGCAGGTCAATCTGCAGCGGCGCGTGGCCTTGCAGGTGGAGCTGAGCAACTGTCCCTTCAAGCAGCAGGAGCAAATTCTGTTCTACATCGTTGACCGCTTGCCACGTTTTCGCAAGGGGGCGCTGGATGCCGGTGGCAACGGTGCCTATCTCGCCGAAGTGGCGGCGCAGCGGTATGGCAGCACGCGCATTGAGCAGATCAAGCTCAGCGAGGGCTGGTATCTGGAGAACCTGCCGCGCATGAAGGCGGCGCTGCAGGACGACAACCTGACGGGCATCCCCAAGGACAACCAGGTGCGCGACGACTTGCGCGCCCTGGCCGTGGTCAACGGTGTGCCCAGACTGCCCAAGGCCAAGACGCAGAAAGCGGACGGCCAGAAGCTGCAGCGTCACGGTGATTCGGCCATTGCGCTGGCGCTCGGCGACTACGCCATGCGCTGCGAAGTGGTGCCGATGGAGTACCAGGCGCTGGGCATGCAGCGGGCAGGCATGGCCATCAATGACTATATGGATTCCTGATCATGGCTGAGAAGAAACCACCGACCAAGCCCGAGATGCAGGAAATTGCCAGCATCGCGCGCGATCCGATGCTGGTGATGTTCAACAACACCTTGCGTCATGAGGACGAAACGCTGCTCACGCGCGGAAGCGCAAAGAGCTACAAGATTTACGACGATCTTGAGCGCGATGCGCACGCCGGTGCTGTGCTGGACAAGCGCAAGATGGCTGTCATCTCCCGGCCCTGGGAAGTCACGGCCGCCAGCGACGACCCGCGCGATGTGCAGGCCAGTGAGGTGGTGCGCGCGGCCTTCAATCACATGGCCTTCGACAGGCTGTGCGAAGACCTGCTGGATGCAACGCTCAAGGGCTTTGCCGTTGCCGAGGTGCTGTGGGAGGTGCGCGATGGCTTGATCCTGCCGTTCAACACGGTGCCACGGCAGCAGCGGCGCTTCGTGTTCAATTTGCAGAACGAACTGCGCCTGAAGACGCGCACTTCGATGCAGGACGGCGAGCAATTGCCAGAGCGCAAGTTCATCGTCCACACCTATGGCGGCAAGGACGGCAGTCCCTACGGCTTGGGCCTGGGCAGCAAGCTGTTCTGGCCGGTGTGGTTCAAGAAACAGGGCATCACGTTCTGGCTGACCTTCGCGGACAAGTTCGGCAGTCCCACGGCGCTGGGCAAATACCCGACCGGCGCAACCAAGGACGAACAGGCCAAGCTGCTCAAGGCCTTGAGCGCCATTGCCCAGGACGCGGGCGTGATCGTGCCTGAAGGCATGGTGATCGAACTGCTGGAGGCATCGCGCAGCGGCACCATCGACACCTACGAAAAGCTGTGCCGCTACATGGATGAGCAGATCAGCAAGGCGGTGCTGGGCGAGACCATGAGCACCACGGCATCCAGCGCGGGCCTGGGCAGCGGCCAGGCCGATGTGCAGAACAGTGTGCGCAAGGAACTGGCGGAGCGCGATGCCAAGATGTTGTGCGCAACCATCCGTCGCACGCTGGCGACCTGGCTGGTGGAGTTCAACGTGCCTGGTGCCCGCGTGCCATCGCTAGAGCGCAATTTCGATGAGCCGGAAGACCTCACCGCACGCGCCGAACGTGATGTCAAGATCAAGACCCTCGGCTTCAATCCCACCGAGCAGTATGTTCTTGAAACGTATGGTGAGGGTTGGGAAAAGGCCGTCGTGGTGCCACGCCCGCTGGCGGCGAACGGTTCGGTCGGGGCAGCGCAGTTTGCCGAAGGGGCCGTGGCCAGTGGCCGCAGCTTCAACCGCGAGGCGCAGGAAATGATGGTGCAGGCTGCTGATGCGCTGGCATCCACCTGGAACAAGACCATGCGCCAGCGGGTGGAAGACCTGCAAGCCGTAGCGGAACAGACGGGTGATCTGGCCCAGTTCCGTGAGCGGCTTGCCGATCTGCTGTCCACACCGCCACCGCCCGAACTGGTGGAGAGCCTTGCGCGGGCCAATTTCGCGGCGCACCTGCTCGGGCGCGGCCGGTCCAACGCCGAGTTTGCAGAGCCTGCATCCGGCCGCTTGACGGGATTCTTCAGGCGTCTATTCAATGGCACTTGAAGCCGCCTTCAACCTGCCGCCGAAGAAGGCCATCGAGTTCTTCCGCAAGAAGGGCTATGCGGTCAGCTTTGCCTGGCAGGATCAGTGGAACGAAGAGCATAACAACGCGTTCACCGTGGCCAAGATGCTGGATGTGGACCTGCTGCGTGATGTGCGCGCAGCCGTTGATCAGGCGATGGTCGATGGTCTGACCTTCGAGCAGTTCCGCAAGCAGCTTGAACCTGTGTTGCAGGCCGCTGGCTGGTGGGGTCGGCAGGAAGTGACCGATCCTGACACGGGTGAGATCAAGATTGCCGAACTCGGTAGCCCGCGCCGCCTGCGTACGATCTACCGCACCAACATGGCCACAGCCTACGCTGCTGGCCACTGGCAAAAGATCGAAGAGACCAAGCAGGAGGCGGGCTACTTGCTCTATGACGCGGTCGATGACAACCGCACGCGCCCGGAGCATGCGGCCTGGGATGGAACCATCTTGCCGGTGGATGATCCGTGGTGGTCTTTTCACACGCCACCCAATGGCTGGAACTGCCGATGCTCGGTGATTCAGTTGTCGAAGGAACAGGCCGTCGCGATGGGCTACAACCCCGATGAAGGGGCACCTTCGATGCAGCTCAAACCCTACATGAATCCACGCACAGGTGAGTTGACCCAAGTGCCTGAAGGCGTTGATCCTGGCTTCGGCTATAACCCTGGCACCTTGCGCGGCAAGGAACTGCAGGAAGCCTTGGCCCAGAAGCTGCGGGAGTTCAAGAATGGCCGCTGACATGCTGCGCATCGAGATCAAAGCCGGTGCCGTGCAGGCGGCCTTGAATCGCGTGCGCTCCAGTCTGCCGACCGAGGGGGATATGACCCCTGCGATGAAAAGCCTCGGCCGGGTGCTGTTGACGGGCACACAGCTTCGGTTCCGTGCGGGCAAGGCACCGGATGATCAGCAATGGAAAGTCAGCCTGCGCGCTGCACTGCATGGTGGCCAGACCCTGCGCGATTCCGGTGGTCTTCTGGGGTCGATCACCTACGAGGCGGGCCACGGATCGGTGGCCGTTGGCACCAACAAGGTCTATGCCGCCATTCATCAATTTGGCGGCACGATCAAGGCCAAGGGAGCCAAGTCGCTGGCTTTCAGATTGGCAGGCGGAGGCTTCGCCCAGGTGCGTTCGGTGATCATGCCCGCTCGGCCTTTCCTGGGCGCATCTGACACTGACCAGGCCGAGTTGCTGCGCGTGTTGCAAACCCATTTCAACGGCAACTGGGCAGGGTAAACCTGGGCTTGTGGATAACTGGCCTTCCAGATTGCGGCAGGCTGACGGGCAAGATGGGTGGAATGGTGCTCGAAGGTAGGACATCCCGTCCCACCTTCCGATTTCAGGTCATCGTGCCTGATTCGGTCGGAGTTCCTTAAAAATCAATGGCCTATCGGTCCTTTCCCGGGTTTTCCCAGGTGGGGCAAAGGTAGGACGTGATGTGTGGATAAGGTAGGACACCTCGGCGAGTGCCATCTATAGGGTGGGACAGCACAATCGACCGTCCTAGAATGCCCTTCTACAGGCGTAAGTGGCTCGTTTAAGCCGGGATTGAAGGGCCGCTGGGGCGACATCAAACCAGGTGCGCACAGCGCGCCACGCCTCATCAAACCATGTGTCGTCAAGGTAGGACATCGAATTCCGGCCCAAAATCGCCAGAACCCTTATTTCATGCGCCTTCCCGCCCCATCCCACCCAGCCCCGTCCCTTCCCACCTTTCCCTCAGAGCATCTGTCGGTTCACACGATCCCCGCACTCCAGCGGTCGTTCCAGTTGCGATCGATTTGCCTGCGGTCTCGCTTAGTCGGGCGGCCTTGCTCGATGCTGAGTGCGGGTTCGCGGGCCAGACGGTGTTGCTCGGCGGCTTTTT
>JACCDH010847339.1_pt1 | contig 36135 bp, 28 predicted proteins | sample 7442481 | NCBI WGS metagenome assembly JACCDH01 (sample SAMN15323433, study PRJNA562643) | freshwater metagenome | isolation source: river surface water | place: USA:Blue River Watershed | collected 2017-08-15 | reverse complement strand
GTGTGTTTACGCTTTTTATACTCAGATGGTACGTGTTTATCATAAATCTCTCGCACTTCTTTTTTGCGTTGAGCTGAAAATTGAAACCGGTTAGCACCAACATACTCATTAATGATGAGTAAACCACCCGGCTTAAGAATCTCTTTTACGCGATCTAATAGTTGGTCAATATTTTTAAAATGATGAAGAGAGGAATGAAACAAAACCACATCAAATGAGTGAGGAGACCATTGCGCCTGGTATACATCACGCACTTCAAAAAAACAATTAGCCATACCTAAATCGGCAGCTGTTTTTTGTGCATCTGAAACGGCCTTCGGAGCAATATCAATTGCTTCTATTTTAGAGAAACAATGGTGTTTAGCAAATTCAAGTTCACGCTGTCCGGTACCACAGCCAATACTTAAAAGGTTTAGGTTTGATTTCGATTGAAAATAGTGTTGCACTACATAATCAGGATAACTTAGCTGTGCATCACCCGTTATCAAGTAATTCCACCTTGCTCGCACCTGATCTACCTGCCACCAATTACTGCTAGGTAAATCATCCTCATCCCATGTTGATTTAACTCGACTCTCGGCAGAACTAAACAGCTTTTTTGCAGCATAATAAGTTCCACGCTCACGCAGCTTATACCACAGGTCAACAAAATCGAGATAAGTAATAAATGCCATACCTAATTTATACAAGAGCCAAGAATAACACTTTTTCTATTTGAGCCGGAAGCTTAAACAAGCCTTTATCGCTAATGAATTGGTAATTCGGATTTGGCGCGTATGAATCGCGCAATACAGAGCCAGCCCTTACTTCAAACGAACCAATAATATCTTCCTGTGCAGGAGCATCGGGTGTTAATGAGCGTTCGTCAACCACATACATATAACCATTAGAGGTAATAGGATTAGTACCGGTAGTGAACTCAGCAAATAGCAACATAGTTTTGTGAAAGAAATCAACGAAAGTTGGGTTATACAAAATATTATCGTGCACCACCTCGCCCTGCTGATTTTTGAGCATGCCAACAATTGCTTTTTGGTTTTTCACTTCAGCCATAGCCTCCGGGCTTAGCAAAGTAAGCAGCGTTGTGGGCTTACCATTTACTTCTGTTTGAAGTGCATACAAATTCATCATAGCAGCGAAGGTAAGATGTTTATTGGAGTTTTGGCAGATGAGAAAATGAGGTTATTTCAGGCTAAAAGTTTTGCGGCTTGTGGGTATTGAATTACATTTGCATACTCATTTCAATCAACACCACATATGAAAGTAGGCGTAGTTATTTTCCCGGGTTCTAATTGCGATAAAGACGCTGTTTATGCATTTCAAAACCAGTTTGGCTGCGAAACAGTAGAGCTTTGGCATAAAGACACTGATTTACAAAATTGTGATTTAATCTTTTTACCGGGAGGTTTCAGCTACGGTGACTATTTGAGAAGCGGTGCTATTGCGCGTTTTTCGCCCATTATGCAAAGTGTTATTGAATTTGCGGGAAAAGGTGGTTTAGTTTGGGGCGTATGCAATGGATTTCAAATCTTATGCGAAGCCGGACTGTTACCTGGAGCCTTGTTGCACAACAATAACCAGAAGTTTAATTGCAAGAATGTATACATCAAAGCCGAAACTAATAACAGCAAAGTGACCTCGGCCATTGAAGCGGGAAAAGCATTAAAAATTCCTATTGCGCATGGCGAAGGTCGTTTTTATTGCGATGAACAAACATTGGCAGAGCTTAAGGCCAATGATCAGATTTTATTCCGTTATTGCAATGAGCACGGACAAGTTTCTGAAGAGAGTAACCCGAATGGGGCTTTAGACCATATTGCAGGGGTAACGAATAAAGGAAGAAACGTTTTTGGTATGATGCCACACCCTGAGCGCGTGGTAGATGCAGATTTATACAACACAGACGGAAGAATTTTATTTGAGAGTTTACTTGGATTAGTAAACCACTAAACTTCTCATAACCAAGTTAAAGCCTTCTTGAACTAGTATTCAAGGAGGCTTTTTTTATGTCCTAAATGGCAATTTTTCGTCAAAAAAATATAAATCTGATAAACATCTTTTTTTTTCTAATGTTTTGTATATTGTACTGTTAATCATAGTGAAAATATATGAATCATTTCTACAAACTAAATTTTATTAAAAAACGCGCGAGTACACTGCTATTCCTTGCGTTTCTTTTGAGTTTCGGCATGAAGCTGCAAGCTCAAATTACATTAACCTCCACAACGGGAACTTCCACATCAGGAAGTTATTCTACGCTGAAGGCGGCCATTGATAATATCAACAATGGTACACACACCGGTAATATCGTTATACTGGTTCATTCAAACACATCCGAGTCCTCGGCTATCAACTTGGTAGAAAATGGAAATGTGAGCGGTGCGAGTTATACCTCTATCATGATTCGTCCGGCAGATACTGCTACCACAGTGAAAACAATCTCGATATCGGTAACCGGAGTAACCTTGTTTACCTTAAACGGTGCTGATAATGTTACCATAGATGGTCGCCCGTTATCACAAGGTTCTTCAAAACTATTAACCTTTAACAATCCAAATAATATTGCAGCTTCACACGCGCTAGCTTTAACAAATGGCGCAACAAATAACCAAATTGTATGGTGTAATATTGAAAGCGGTTCAATTGGAACAATAGCATGTAGCGCACTCCGAATTTTAACAGGAGCAAACAGTGGTAATAGCATTTTAAATTCAACCATCAACGGTGGTAACCTAGGTCTTGAAATTAATGGAACAAACGGCACACCTAACACCAATATTAACGTAACTGGTTGTTTGTTTGTAAACCAAAAAGCAACCGCTGTAAGGCTTACAGCTGGGGTTGGAAACGTAAACATCGATTCAAATAGCTGTACCCATGTTATTGCAACGACCACCGGAGGGTATCAATTTGCAAATATTTCTCAAGTTGAGCCAACCGCTACGGCTAGTTTCACCAGAAATAAGGTATATGACATAAACACAGCAGCAGCCAATTTCATTCATGGTTTATTCATATCACCCTCGGTAGCCATGGGAACGATTGTTGCACGTAACAATCACATTTCATTAGGTAGTGCAACCCTTCCAAACACGCTTAGCCAAGTTATAAGGGGGGTTTTATTTACCGGCACATTAGCTGCAACTGTAGTTCTAGAACATAACACCATACGTGTCGGAGGAACTCATGTTACAGCAAATGGCAATCCAACCTCAGTGGGAATTTTAAAATCGAATTCTTCAACTGCCTCATCATTCACATGCAGAAATAACTTGGTTTTAAACACTAGAACAGGTACTGCAAACCAACACGTTGGCGCATTTTACAGCACTCCAACCACCGGTATCAATAATATTGACTATAACACCTACATGGGTGGAGGAACATTTATTACTGCTTGGATTGGAACATTTTATGGCACTATTGCAGCTTACAAAACCGCAACTTTAACGCAAGAACAAAACTCATCATTTGGTTTAATTGATTTCAATAACACCACCGAAGCCATTGTTAACCTTGCCGGACCAAATACTTCCGGAGGGAAATTAGTTGGTACACCTGTTGGCGTCTTAACAGATATGTATGGAAATCCAAGAAGTACAACTAGACCTTACAAAGGAGCTTTTGAATCTAGTACACCTATTGACACCTTCGACTTACAATCAGTTATCTTGTATACCTATGGTAAAATTCCAATTGGTACTGATGACACTGTTCGTGTGTTAGTTCGCAATCAAGGCGCGTTGCCTGTAACAGCGGTACCAATTCACCTTCATAGTAAGTTAAACGGATACATGGGTTCAGTAAACGTATCACTTGCTGTAGGAGACGAAGCCATTATTAATATGGTTCCTTACACTCCATTTGTTCTTGGATATGATACATTAACTGTTAATCCATCACCTGACCAAAAAACATCAAATGACACCGCCATTTGGGTGAGAGAAAACACGCTAAACGCGTTAAGTTATAGTCGTCCTTTTGTTGGACAAACAGGTAATGTGGGTACCAATCCGGAAGGAGAAATTGTTGCCAAGTTCTACACTCCTGTTGCTAATTTTATCAATCAGGTAAATGTAAACTTCACCAATGCATTTTTCAATGGTCCCTTTCCGTTTCAAGTAATTATTTACGAAGATTCGGGATCAACCTTTGGCCCTAAAATGAGTCCTCTTTGGGTGTCGACTATACAAAATACCGTGAACGGAGTGTTTAACTTATCCATTCCTTCCATTCAGGTTAGTGGTTCTTTCTACATAGGTGTGCGTCAAACATCTGCTAATAACATTGGCTTTGCTTACCAAAATGAGAACCCTATCAGGAATCGTACTTTCTACTTCCGTCAAGGAGCCGGGTATGCAACATTGGCTTGGAATGATTTTGCTGTAAATCCGGCAAATCAGTTCAGATTTATGATTGAACCGCGATTAACCATTAACGATGATTTAGGTGTGATAGATTTATTTGCACCAGGATCAGGATGTGTTAATTTGGGTACTCAAGCCGTTTCTTTCCAAGTTCAAAATCTTGGTCTTTTAAGTCAAAACTTTGCAACCGACACTCTACGACTATTTGGACGTGTAACTAAACCTTCAGGTAACTCTATTTCATTCGGACCAATTTTAGTAACAAGTGGCTTACTTGGTCCGGGAGGAACGCTGAATGTAACAGCACTTCCATCATTTAACTTTGATAGCGCAGGAACATACACCTTTACTGCTTGGACAAGATTTGGACCTGATGCAAATGCGGTAAATGACACCTTGCCTCCACTTGTAAGAACGGTTCTCGCTGCAACATCTGCACCTGTAGTGCAAAATTTCAATGCAGCAACATTCCCAACAACATGGAACACAAACCGATTCTTTATCAGCACAACAAGTGGAACAAATAGCACAAACTCAATTCGTGTTAACATAAATAACACAAGTCCATTTGCGGCAAACTGCTACATCCAATCACCACGAATAAACGGTATAACAGCAAACTCTGTTTTACGCTTCGATTACCGCATATTAAATAACATTGGTGGAACAGCTGCTACTTTAATTAATACGGATAGCATTAAAATTCTTGTGTCAACGGATTGTGGAAACACCTTTACTCAAGTGGCTTTAATTAACGGAACTAATCACACCGCAACTACTAACTATACTGCATACAGCACTCCTCTTGGTTCTTTCGTAGGTAATGATGTTGTAGTGAAAATTGTATATGATTGGTTTGGAACCACAAATGATGTTATTGTAGATATGGATAACATTCGCATTGTTGATGGTGTGAATGATATGGGTGCAACGCTTGCCTTAGCTCCATGTCGCTCGGTTGTTGCGGGAGCATCTGCTGTTAATCCTTCTGTAACTATTCGCAACTTTGGTTCAGCAGCACAAACTAGTATTCCGGTAAATATTTCAATAACCGGTCCTACTACATACAGCGCTACATCAACCGTTACTTCTTTACCTGCAGGAGCATCAACCAATGTTACTTTCGTTTCAACATTTAATCCAACTACCGCAGGTGTTTATACACTAAAGGCATGGACTTCTTTGAGTGGTGATGGTGATGCATCAAACGATACCGTAGTTTATACGTTTAATGTTACCAATCTTTCATTAGGTAATGCATCAGTAAATGGTGTACAGTTTAATGCCAGCTCAATGATGGTTGTGAAAAATGCTCCTAACTTAAACTTCACAAATGCATTTACTATTGAGTCTTGGATTGACAGAACAACTTCTGCTACTTCGCGTAGTATTGTTTCTAAAGATTCTGCAGCCATTGGATTTATACAATACAGTTTCGGATTGAATGCAAGTCATCAGTTAGAAATGTTCCTAAATACCAACACTTCATTCTATCAGTTTACATCATCGGCCGTAGTTCCGGTTGGATTTACACACGTAGCAGCAACATTTAATGGCACCAATGCTAAGTTCTTCATCAACGGTAGTGTTGTATTAGATACTGTTCTTTCAACTTCTGCTATCCTTGGCAACAACTACGATCTAATCATTGGTAATGGAGCTGCAGCCGGTTCTGCATTCTTAGGAACAATTGATGAGCTTCGTTTGTGGAATGTTGCAAGAACTGAAGCAGAAATTAGAAGCAATATGCACACCCGTTTAGCAAATTCATCAAGTGCAAACTTGGTTGGATACTATCGTTTTGACGAAGGCGCAGGAAATACCTTCTCAACAGATGCATCAGGAAACTGTAACGCTGCTCTTTTTGGAAACATTGCACCAACTTGGGTTGCTACACAATATCCTTTAGGAACTCCGGTTGTTGGAACGCAAACCATTTTAGTTGATGGAACTTATGCATTAGGTTCAACCGGTTTAAGTACAATTTACACCAACTTAAGTGGTACTGATATTGTTTATGGCTATAAGTTTACCGGAGCACCGTTAGGCACTAGTCCAATTACAACACCGGGTGGTGTAACCACTGTTCATCCTAACTATTGGGTAGTATACCGCTACGGAAGTGCTACAACAACTTCTACTGATTTACAGTTTGTGTTAGGCACAGGAAATTTAAACTCTACGGTTAATACTTCAGACATTAAGTTATTTAGTCGTGCTAACGGATCAAATGCCGGCTGGACATTAGCTAATGGTAGTGCATTAACAGCTTCATTTGCAACCCAAACAGTTTCGTTTGCTCAAACACAATCTATCTACGGAACTCAACTTGCTATTGGTGCTGTTAATAATCCATTACCTGTTGTGATGTTAACCTTCGAAGGCCGTGCATCTAAATTAGATGCTGTGTTACAATGGTCAACGGCATCAGAACAAAACAGCAAAGGCTTTATTGTTGAACGCTCATTAGACGGAGAAAACTTTGAGGAAATTGGATTTGTAAACGGTGCCGGAAACAGCAACCGTGTGAATAAATACAGCTTCGTTGATAAAGAAGTATTCAATGGACAAACTGTAGCATTCTATCGCTTAAAACAACTGGATGTTGATGGCGCTTACACACAAAGCGATGCTATTGTTGTGAAAGCAAGTGATGTAGTAGGCGAATCGGTTACCGTGTATCCAAACCCGGTAAAAGCAGCATTAACTATTGAGGTTGAATCGGTAAAAGCGGCTCAAGGTAACTTAGTTATCAGCGATGTTACCGGTAAACAAGTGATGCAAATCAACTTAAACATTTCGGAAGGATTTAATAAGTATACCTTACGTGAAATGGAGCATCTTAAAAACGGTGTTTACTTCATTAGCTTAACCGAAAATGGTAAAATCATTTACCAAGACAAAGTAGTAAAATCTGAATAACAGCATAATCTTACTTAAGAAAGGCGACCCAATGGGTCGCCTTTCTTGTTTTAGTCAAAATAAGTTGACGGCCGAAACGTTATCATTTTACCTATTTTTTCCGTTACTTCGAACTATGCGTAATGCCATTCTACTCTTGTTATTTCTGCTTGGATGCCTCTGTATTCAAGCTCAAGAAAACAAACCCGTAAATCCGGTTGATTTTGAAATTCAAAAAGCGGATGTGGCTTTCAATAACAAAAAATACAACACCGCTGCGCTACTCTATAAAAAGATATACGCTAAAGTAAAAGAGGAAGAACTTAAGAATAAAGTATTGTTTAAAATTGCCGAGAGCTATCGCCTAAGCAACAACTTTACACAAGCCTTTAACTGGTACGAACAATTGATTAATACCAAATATCCCGACCCTAAAATATTGTACTCATACGGCTTGCTCCTTAAAAATTTTGAACGTTATGATGATGCCGCTCGTATGTTTGGCGATTACTTATTTGAGGTTCCGGGAGATTTAGCCGCACAACGCGAAATAGAAGCTTGTAAAATAGCCGCACTATGGAAAAACGCTCCTGAAAAATTTAACATCTCTCCGCTACCCTCAGTAAATACAGAGTTTAGCGACTATGCTCCTTTTTTAAGTGCAGGTAAATTGATGTGGAGTTCGTCTAGAAACGAGGCAACAGGTAATATCATTTTTGAGTGGACCGGACAAAAGTGTGCTGATATTTTTGAAGCCTCATTCAATAATGATGCTGTTGGTTCAGTAACCAAAACAAATGGATTAGTGAACAGTAACTTCAACGAAGGTGTAACATGGGTTGATAGCAGCAACACCACACTATATTTCACCCAATGTAATGGTACTGATGGCAAAGGATTGAATTGTAAAATATATGTGAGCTACAACCAAAATAATCAATGGACACAACCGCAAGTACTTCCTTTTTGCAGCGATAGTTTTAGTGTAGGACATCCAACATTTACTGCAGATGGAAAACGTATGTTTTTCGCAAGTAATATGCCCGGCTCTATAGGTGAAAAAGATATTTATTACATCGACTATAATCCGATTACAGGAAAGTGGGGCAAACCCACCAACCTTGGCCCTAATGTGAATACCACAGAGGACGATATGTTTCCTTCCGTTCATCCTGATGGGAGAATTTTCTTTGCCAGTAAAGGTCACTTCGGCATGGGCGGTCTCGACTTGTTTTATACGAGAGACTCAGCAGGTATGTATTCAAAAGCGCAAAACCTAAAAAGTCCAATTAATGGTGGTGGTGACGACTTTGGTATAACGTTCCCGCTTGCCAATCAATCGGCAGATGCTATTGCTTTATATACAAGCAACCGTGTTGGCGGCAAAGGAGATGATGATATCTATAAAATCAGTATAAAACCATTTATCGTTTTGGTAAAAGGAAAAGTTACTAATGTGGAAGATAACAGCCCCATTAAAGGAGCACAATTAGAGATTACTCCTTCGCAAAAAATCAAAACAGATGGTAATGGTGATTTTGTAACAGAGCTTTCGTTAAATCAGCTGTATGTGATTACCGCTTCCAAAGAAAACTTCTTTAAGAGTAGTCCAATCAACGTATCCAGCATGAACATAAAAACGGATACGACTATTAACTTAGCTATTGCACTAACGCCTATACCTGACGAAAATGTAGAGTTGACTTTACGTGGTATTTATTACGATTTAGATCGATATGAGATACGTCAGGATGCGGCTCGCGTGTTGGATTCTTTGGTAACTATTTTAAAGAACAATCCCACATTGGTTATTGAATTAGCCTCGCATACAGATAGCAGAGCAGCTGAAGATTACAATTTAAAACTGAGCCAAAAGCGCGCACAAAGTTGCGTTGATTACTTAGTTGGAAAAGGCATAGCCAAAGGTAGATTAAAAGCTGTTGGTTATGGCGAAAGCAAGCTTATTAATGATTGTGCAGACGGTGTTGATTGCACCGAAGAACAGCATCAAGAAAACAGAAGAACAACCTTTAGAGTGTTGAGTAACGACTATAAGAACTAACGTTTCAACACACTCGTTATCCAATTCACTATTTCTGTAGAAACATATTCAGGAACATTACTTGGCGTATTGTATTCGCTTGGAGAAGATTGTCCTTCACCTTCCATAAGCAAGTGATTAAGCTTATCAAACATTACATACTTTACACAACAAGCATCTTTCAACTTGTTCTGCCACAATACCAACTCCGCAGGCACTACTTGGTAATCGCGTTTACCTTGAATAAACAATACAGGTACTTTTACTAAGAGATTAGCTAAATATTCAGGCTTGTTTATATCCATATGCCTTACAAAAACAGGCGTTAATCCGGTGAATAGAGAATCTTTCACAGCCTTATCATCATACACATGCGTTTTTGTGTACATGGCTTTTGCTATCAACGCATCATATTGCATGCGTGCAGCCGAGTCGGGTTGAAGAGAACGCATGAACATGAGTTGATCAGGAATGATTTCCGCTATTGTTCGGTAAGGAGCTGCTAATCCGATAAACCCCTTTACACGCGGTAAGTGCTTTTTAAAATATGGAATCATAAAACCACCTTGACTATGCCCTGCAATGAAAATAGCTCGTTCATCAATACGAGCATCTTTGGCCAATGCGGTAAAAATGTGTTTCACATCCAACAAATATTCTTGCTCCATGGTAAAAGATTTCAGCTCTCCAGAACGAAGATTTTCTTTGTTCGCTGTTCGTTTATCAAATCGATAAACAGCAATGCCTTGAGCAGCCAAAGCCCACGCTAAATCTTTGTAAGGTTTATTCGGACCAACCGTACCATCCATATCTGTAGGACCACTACCACCCACCAAAATTACTAGTGGAAACTTTTTATTCCCTTTTGGAATCGTCAACACACCATCACTGTTTATTCCTTTTACAGGAACCTTCATCTTATACTCCACAAATGCTAATGTATTGATGTATGCAGGAGGTGTATATTTTACCTTAGGGTTCGCAAAGAAAATACCGGCAATACGATGTTGCTTATCAATACTCAAGCGTAATAAAAAACTCTTTTTAACAAAGTTGATTTTCGTCTCTGTGAGCCACAGAGAATCTTTAAACGTTGTACTGGTTTCACCAACAGAAACAAGTGTATCGTAATTGTCAATAAAATTAGCCCACATCGTTTCATAATCACGAGCATCTATCTGACGCTTCATTTCCGCGTCTTGTAATTCGTAAACGCTATCAAACTTATGGTTAGTAAGCAAGTTAATAACCCGCTTGGCAAAAGCCTCGTGACTCGTTTGTGCAGATAGTTTGCAAAACGGAATAACCATAAGCAAGAATGCTATTTTCTTTATCATACAGAAAGGTATAAAAAAAGCTGCCCTTTTGAGCAGCTTCCCATTCGTATAAATAGATTAGTTTAATACTTCTTTTACGTCAACGTAAGGCAGGTTAAATGCTTCTGCAACGCCTTTGTAAACTACCTTTCCGTCTACTACGTTTAAGCCTAACTCTAACTCTTTGCTTTCTGCACAAGCCTTTTTCCAACCTTTGTTCGCTAACTGTAATGCATATGGCAAGGTAGCATTAGTTAACGCAAACGTAGATGTATAAGGTACTGCACCCGGCATGTTTGCTACGCAGTAGTGAATTACACCATCAACTACATAAATAGGATCTTGGTGTGTAGTAGCTTTTGATGTTTCAAAGCAACCTCCTTGATCAATTGCTACGTCAACCATAACCGTACCCGGACGCATGGTGCTTAACATATCTTTAGTAATTAATGAAGGAGCTTTTGCACCCGGAATTAATACTGCACCTACAATTAAGTCTGAAGTTTTAATAGCTTCACGCACATTGTACTCGTTGGAATAAACCGTTTTAACGTTAGCAGGCAATAAATCATCTAACTGACGTAAACGAGGTAATGAAATATCCATTAAGGTTACATCAGCACCTAAACCCGCAGCCATTTTAGCAGCTTGAGTTCCAACGATACCTCCACCTAATACCAATACAGAAGCCGGACGAACACCAGGAACGCCTCCTAACAAAATACCACGTCCACCCATTGGCTTCTCTAGGTATTTAGCACCTTCTTGTATACTCATACGACCGGCAACTTCACTCATTGGAACCAATAGAGGAAGACTGCGATCGGCTTTTTCAACCGTTTCGTATGCTAAACAAACTGCCTTGCTTTTAATCATGGCGTGTGTTAGCGGTTCGTATGAAGCAAAGTGGAAATACGTGAACAATAATTGTCCTTCTTTAATTAAAGGATATTCCTGCTCAATGGGTTCTTTTACTTTAATAATCATTTCAGCTTTAGCATACACATCTTCAATAGTTGGAAGAATGTTAGCACCGGCTTTCACGTACTCCTCATCAGGGAATCCGCTACCGTTACCGGCTGTAGCTTGAACGAATAACTGATGACCAGCTTTTACCATTGCCGAAACACCTGCAGGGGTTAAACCAACACGGTTTTCGTTGTTTTTGATTTCCTTAGGAACTCCTATAATCATAACGTTTGTTTTTTAAAAAAGGTGAGCAAAAGTAATACACTATTACATAAAACAAAACGCCCCGCAAAAAAGGGCGGGGCGTTTATGATAAATAACATTTATTAGTTGTTCCGAACCGGTGAAACGGGCTCCGGATTATTAACGAGTACATCTCCTTTAATCACCAAAACTACATCTGCTCCGGCATTAGACTTTACCGTTACTGTTTTATAGAACTGGCCCGGACGACCATACGAGTTGTAAACCGCTTTGATAGTACCTTTACCACCCGGCATAATAGGCTCTTTCGACCATTCGGGTGTAGTACAACCACAGCTGGCTTGAACATTACTTAAAATTAAAGGAACCTTGCCGTTGTTGTAAAAAACAAACGAATAAGTGGCCAAAGTACCTTCCTTAATTTTACCAAAATCGTGTTCGGTTTTATCAAATTTTATAACCGGAAGCGTGTCGTTAGCTGCTTTCTGCGCTTGAGCAACAAAAACAGTCGACACCAAAAGGGCTAATACAAATCCTAGTTTCTTCATGTGTTGGTTTTGTTGTAAAAAAATAACCTGCGATGAACATCGCAGGTTAAAGTACAATAGTTTTGTTATTAGTTACCCGGAGCCGGAGTTGCAGCAGGAGCACCTGCTTTTACTTCACCCTTTAAGGTTAAAGTTACCATTTCACGACCTGCATTAGAAGTAACAGTAACTGTTTTCATGAATGCACCCGGAGAAGCAGCGTTGTAAGTTGCTTTAATGAAACCTTTTTTACCTGCCGGGATAGCTTCTTTTGTCCACTCGGGAGTAGTACAACCGCAGCTAGCAGCAGCATTAGTAATAATTAATGGTGATTTTCCTGTGTTAGTAACGATAAAAGTGTACGTAGCAGGAACGCCTTGAGGAATCACACCAAAATCGTGTGTTTCTTTGTCGAATGAAATCTCAGCGGCTTTTTTGTCAACCGGTTTTTGAGGAGTAACTGTTTGAGCGTTTGATGCGAATGCAGCGCCAATAGCTACAAATGCGGTAATAATTAACTTTTTCATGCGTATTCGAATATTGTTTTTACGTTTTCAAATACCGTTCCAAAAATTTTGGGGTATTGGAACGGGAAGTCGAAATTACGCAAGTGAAACGGATTTCCAAACTTCCATTGCTTAAAATAAACTTAACCTCAAAAACTAACCTATATCAAGTATTTTGCGGGCTGCAAGCAGCATTATATATTTGAACCCTTAACAATCGTCAAAAGATGGGAAAATCGAGCCAAGCAAAATTGAGCGCTGAAGAGTTTAAAGCCTCTGTAATAAATGATTACGTTATTGCATACCGCAGCCGACAAGCGAGTTTGTTGGGGCGTAAAGAGGTGTTAACCGGCAAAGCCAAGTTTGGAATTTTTGGTGACGGAAAGGAATTACCTCAAATTGCGATGGCTAAAGCCTTCCAAGACGGGGATTTTCGCAGTGGTTACTATCGCGACCAAACCTTTATGATGGCTATTGGCCAACATTCTGTTCAAGAGTTTTTTGCTCAACTATACGCTCATACAGATGTGGAAGCAGAGCCGGCTAGTGCAGGTCGTATGATGAATGGCCACTTTGGTACACGCAGCTTGAATGAGGATGGCACGTGGAAAGCGCTTAAAAATCAAAAGAACTCATCGAGTGATATTTCGCCAACCGCAGGACAAATGTTGCGTTTGGTTGGTTTGGCTCATGCCAGCAAATACTACCGCCAAAACGCAGCCATTATTGGCGAAAATCTATTCAGCGATAACGGAAACGAAGTAGCTTGGGGAACTATTGGTAATGCATCATCAAGCGAGGGTCACTTTTTTGAGGCCATTAATGCCGCAGGTGTATTGCAAATTCCAATGGTTATTTCGGTTTGGGATGATGGATATGGAATTTCTGTTCCGGCTAAGTATCAAACCACTAAAGAAAATATTTCAGAGATTTTAAAAGGTTTCCAACGCGATGAAAAAGGAAACGGATTTGAAATCATAGTAGCTAAAGGATGGAATTATGCTGAATTGGTTGCTGCTTACGAGAAGGCAAGCAAAATAGCACGTGAAGAGCATGTTCCGGTTTTGGTTCATGTAACTGAACTAACCCAACCTCAAGGTCACTCTACCTCGGGTTCGCATGAGCGTTATAAGAGTAAAGAACGTTTAGAGTGGGAACAACAATTTGATTGTGTAGCAAAATTCCGCGAGTTTATTATCGACAACAGCATTGCCACTGAAGCAGAGATTGACACGCTTGAAACCGAAGCAAAACAATACGTGAACAATGCTAAAAAAGCAGCTTGGGAAGCGTATCTGTCGCCAATAAAAAATGAGGTGAAACAATGTGTTGCCCTCCTTGAACAACTGGCAACTGCATCAGGCAAAAACGAAATCACCAACATGGCTAACGAGTTGTTGAGCATCAGCGAACCTATTCGCAAAGACATTGGTGTGGCTATCAATAAAGCACTTCGTTTAACATACGGAACTACTTCATCAGAGCGCGAATCATTGATTCAATTCAAGGCCAACTTCAAAGAAATTAATGCCGACCGTTACAACAGTTACCTGTTTAGTGAAAGTGCGGAGTCTGCTTTGAAAGTAACCGAAGTAAAACCTGTGTTTAGCGATGACAGCAAAGTGGTTGACGGACGTGAAGTGATGCAAGCATTTTTTGATTTAGCTATTACTCGCGACCCACGCGTATTTGCTTTTGGTGAAGATGTGGGTAAGATTGGTGACGTTAACCAAGGCTTTGCAGGCTTGCAAGACAAACATGGCGAAGCCCGTGTATTTGATACCGGTATTCGCGAATTAACCATTATCGGACAAGGCATTGGTGCGGCATTACGTGGCTTACGTCCGATTGCTGAAATTCAATATTTAGATTATTTACTTTACGGTTTACAACCATTAAGCGATGATTTGGCAACGTTGCAATACCGCACCAAAGGCGGACAAAAAGCTCCGTTAATTGTGCGCACACGCGGACATCGTTTAGAAGGAATTTGGCATAGTGGATCGCCTATTGGTATGATATTAAACTCTATCAGAGGTATGCATGTGTTGGTGCCACGTAACATGGTACAAGCTGCCGGATTTTATAACACGATGTTACAAAGTGATGAACCGGCATTAATTATTGAGTGCTTAAACGGGTATCGTTTAAAAGAGCGTTTGCCTGATAACTTAGGCGAATACACCACACCACTTGGTGTACCTGAAACATTGATTGAGGGCAATGATATTACTATTGTAAGTTACGGTAGCACGTTGCGTGTGATTGAAGAAGCCGTTAAACAACTACAAGAGTTTGGTATTAACTGCGAGTTGATTGACGTGCAAACTTTATTGCCATTTGATATCAACCACAGCATTGTTGAGTCGATTAAGAAAACAAACAAAGTGGTGTTTATTGATGAAGACGTACCGGGTGGAGCTACTGCTTACATGATGCAACAAGTATTAGAAGAACAAGAAGCTTACAAATACTTAGATGCAAAACCACTTACTATTGCAGCAAAGGCTCACCGCCCTGCATATGGAACTGATGGTGATTACTTCAGCAAACCAAGTGCAGAAGATATTTTCGAAGCTATTATGGATATGATGCATGAGTATAACCCATCGCAGTATCCTAAGTTTATGTAATTAATGAAATCATAACGATAAAAGCCTTCTGCGAAATCAGAAGGCTTTTTCTTTACCACAACTATGCAAGCATCTTCACTCGCTAACCTCAAAAAAGAACTTCAAACATTAACACCACCCGAGTTGGTGAATGTGTGCATGCGCTTAGCCAAATACAAAAAAGAAAACAAAGAGTTGTTGCATTATGTATTGTTTGAAGCACACCACGAGCAACAATACATTACTGAAGTAAAACGAGAAATGGATGAGTTGTTTCTGGAGGTGAACACCTCGCATGTGTACTATGCCAAGAAAACGATTAGAAAGATTTTACGCGTAGCGAATAAACATGCTAAATACAGTGCCGAGCCTCAAACCACCATTGAACTATTGCTCCATTTTATTCGAGGATTACGCCAATTAGATCAGGTATTATACAGCAGTAATCAATTAATGAATATGTATGCTGCACAACTTAAGCGTATCCGTAAAGAGTTAGGTAAGCTGCACGAAGACATCCAATACGATTACGAAAAGGAATTAGCCGATCTAGGTTAATTTACTGTGGCGTATTGCTTACAATAAGTGTGGTGCCGTCTTGCTTTACGTAATATTGCTTTAAAGCGCGCTTTGCCGGACCGGCAAGTACATTTCCTGTTGCAGGATCGAATTTACTATTGCAGCATGCTTGCCAAGTTGGTGCATAATGCCCGCAACGATAATACGCGTTGGAGCTATCCATACTGATGTAGCTGCAAGCATTTCCCGGATTATCAGGACAAGTTCTATCAAAGGCTACATACTCGTTAAAAATAGTGCGGTATACAATAATTCCTTTGTTGCCTCCATTTTCATACACAAAACCTTGTGGCACGCTTAAAGCAGCATAAGCAGGTAAACTTAAGTTAATGTTTAAATACACCTGAACCGGAGTAAAAAAATCGGAGCCGGTAACGGTGTTGTCTTTGCACGAAACAACAGTAAGAAGTGCGATGCAAATGGCTATTACTTTATTCATAACTGTAAAATCCTTTCCCTGTTTTACGACCATGATGTCCGGCATCTACTTTTTGCTGCTGAATACGGCTTGGTCTAAATTTACCATCTTGGTGGAACAAGTTATAAATAGACGTAGTAACCGAGAAATTAGTATCTACCCCAATTAAATCCATCAGCTTAAACGGCCCCATTTTAAAACCACTACTTTCCATCAACGCATCAATGGTCTCCACATCAGCCACACGCTCCTCGGCTATTTTTAAGCCCTCTACATAGTAATGGCGTGCCACACGATTTACGATAAAACCGGGAGCATCCGCTGCCATTACGCAGGTTTTACCCATGCCTTCAATTAAGGTTTTGCATTGATGAGCAATGTTAGCATCGGTATCAACTCCACTGATAATTTCAACCAACTTCATAATAGGAGCCGGGTTAAAAAAGTGAATACCCAGGAAGCGTTTAGGGTTTGGCACCTTTGCACCAATTTGCGTAACCGGAATACTTGAGGTATTTGTAGCCAAAATAGTTTCCGGCTTGTTCACAGCCGCCACATCGTTAAAAAACTGTTGTTTGATATCCAAGCGTTCAACAATAGCCTCAATAATTAAATCCGCTACTAATGACTTTACATCAGCCGTAAAACTGATGCGAGCCAAAATCTCCTGCTTTGTATCGGCACTCAGCTTACCCTTTTGTACTAATGTATCCAAGCTCTTTTCAATGCCGGCTTTTGCCTTCGTTAACATGTTTTCGTTCACATCAAACAAAATGGTGTTGAAACCATTTGAAGCGGTAACCTGAGCAATTCCTGCTCCCATGGTTCCTGCACCGGCAATTCCTATGGTGTTAATTTCCATGCATCAAATATAATCTATGTGGTTTAAGTTTTACAGGTTCATTTTGTATGAAACCACCTAGCTGTACTAAAATTATACTATTATTTTTAATTGCATGGTTAACATGTGGTTAAATTGGTAGTACGCTGCATCACAATGTTATTGTTAAAGCGTAGGTTGTAGATACAAACAGATTATGAACAACATTTAAACCCTAAAACTATGGCACTTATTCAAACAACAATTAGCCAATTAAGAAATGATGCTGGACTTAACCCTGCTGACGAATTTTACACCACAGACGAAGGCCAGGAGGGCTTTTGGTATGCAGATGGAACAGGATTACTAACTGAAGATAATACGGGTACAGTATTAATCAATACTAGCGGAGGCAATCAAAGATTTAAACGAGTTTGCGATAAAGGCTTTGTAAACGTTAAATGGTTTGGTGCAAAAGGAGACAATTCAACAGATGATATTATACCAATACAAAATGCAATTGATACGATTTCCCAAACACAGTATACAGAAATTTGGAACTCCACAACACATGAACAAAACCACGGTTTTGGAGGTGGTACTGTTTTTTTCCAGCTGGAATTTATAAAATATCTAAAAATATTTTAGTTGGGCAACACTGCAAATTACTTGGCGTTTCAAAAGGTGGTTATGCATATCCAATTCAATATCCCAATCAAACAGGAAGCGTAATTCTATGTGATTATACTTCATCTGAAGACAATGAACAACAATGGGCTATACAAACAGCTTGCTATTGGACCAATAAACCAGGGAATCCCAATATAAGCATACAGGGCACTATTGTAAGCAAGGATTATGTTTTAAATTCAGAGGACTATGATTATTTCTATGTAACTAATGCTAATGGGGTAACAATTGAAGGACTGGTGATTAATGGTGATTTTAACAACGATAAAATTAATCGCTACGGTGGTATAAAATTATCTGGAGCACCAAGTAGTTTAATAAGAAATGTAGAAATTTTCAGAACTAAAATTGGTTTTATGCTTTCAGCTTGCTGGGGCACAGCAATTGAAGATTGCTACACCGAAGAGATAGATTGGTATAGTACCGTATTATGCACCTGTAATGGCATAAAAATGAGTGGGTGTTATTTTAATGGACAAAAATATCATCCCCAATTGAACTTTAATGACTTAGCATTTAATACGGTAGATTACTCTGACCTAAATAGTACCGCACAATACGGAAGTACGGGTATATTTTGTCTAGGTGTGAGTGCCCTATCACTACATCAGTGTATAATAGAGGGATTCGACAATGGTATTTTTGCCGCATGGACTAACCTGAGTACGCAAGCATTATTTTTAGAAGCAATAACAAACTACGGTATTGTACTTAAAGCCTCTGTATTAGCTAACTTTATACAAAGTTCTTTTGTTAAAATGCCCTATGCCTTTTTTATAGGACCAGGGCCAAAAGTTAGTGTTGATACCGCAAAGATAATGGACAGTGTACTGAGCTTATATGTAGATAATGACCCTGAGTACAGGCAAGTAACATTTAATCAAATAAGAACTGAAATAGGGGTATTGGTACCCTTAACTGGTAAAAGAATTTACAAAAGAGATATTATATTTTTAGATGAAGTTTGTGGAAGCGTTTATGTAGACCCTATAAATGGAAACGATATAAACTTTGGTTACAGTGAATCAGATGCTGTAAGAAGCTTTGATGCAGCATTAATTCGGGTACAAAACTCCTACATGCCAAATACCCCATATAAAAAAGCCATATACAGTAAAATAAATGCCGTATACATTAAGGCTGCCCAACCCATATCTGGTGAAGTAAGTGCGCAAACTGGTGCCGCCTTAAAAAGCATTACTTTAGTTTCTATTGAAAACAGTGATTTATTAATAACAAGCTATGGTGTAGATGAGGCACACCCTAAGGCAAGAATATATTTTGAAGCAGATCCAAGTCCAATGAATCTTGCAATAATTGGACAGATTGAATTGTTAGGCAATGTAAATTTGTATTTCCGTAATGTAGATTTAGTTTTAAATAATATTCCACCTATGAGTATGCCAGCGATACCACAGTTAAGTATTTTCGGCTTAAAAAACGCCTATGGTAAGGTTACTTTCGAGAGCAATGATGCTGTTCCTTCTTCAGTAGGTAATATCATTCTTCAATCTCCCTATTTCATATTTCAAGCTAATCCTAATATGCCAAGTTCAAATCCCGCACGTTCGTTGCTCGATGTTAAGTTTATAAATATAGCCGTAGTAGGCGGTTCAGGATTATCTTCAAACATCGTAGGGATACCTGTTTTAGGGGTTGATTGTGTACAAATTAACAGTGTTATTCCCGCGGCATATTACTCTTTACCCGATAATGGATGGCAAGATGCTATTATTATCAGAAACAACTTTTAATGCCTGATATTTAATTGTTTAATTTATATTCGAAAATGATAATAAACTACCATGAAAAACCTACTCACCCTATTTGTTTGCCTACTTACTGTGCAGGTATTTGCGCAAATACCCTGCGAGATTTATAAAAAATTTACCACCAGTACAGCCTCATCAGGATCAAAAATAATTGAATTAAGAAATGGTGGCTATGCAATTTTAGGCTCAACAAACCTAGGCACATCAGGAGTTACCGACCCTGGCAACCCTATACCTCTAATAATTAAAACAGACAGTTGCGGTAATGCTGGGCTAACTAAGTCTTTTGAGAATTTACAAGGTAGCAATAGTATTATCCCAATTGATTTGCTTGAACTGAATGATGAAAGTATTGTTTATGCCAGCAATTATAATTATGGCCAAGACATTCAAAAGGGTCTTAGATTACTAAAGGTAAAGCTTGATGGTAGTTTAATTTGGCTACATATTTTTGGTGACACAAGTAAAAAATATTACCCAGAAAAACTTACTCAACTAACAGCAAATAAATTTTTACTTACTGGCTATGTTCAAACAAATAAAAAGCGGGCATCAGCTATTATTGTTGATACAGATGGTGTTGTTTTATTTGACAGCAGTTTTAACTCAGATACAAGTTCGGCAAGCTATTTCACATCAACCTACATAAACCAACCGAATGAAATTGAATTATTTGGTGTTGAAGATAGTTCTATATTACACGTAAAAATAGATACAATGGGCAACATATTGTATCAACAAAAAATAACTAACACGCAGGCCGGTTTTAAGAAAATTGATCGAGTTATTGTAAACGAAACTGGAACTAATTTACTGATTTCGGGCAATAATAATCAGTTCTTGTACATAGCACGCCTAACTAAAAATATGCAATTGATTACAGACATCACAACAGAATCTCAGTTTTACTATGTAAGTGACATAAAAAATCTAGGAAACAATCAATATGCATACGCTTGGCGTAAAGTAATAAACCCCTATATGAACTATACCAAGGTTATGACTATTGACTCATTACTTCAAGTTACTTGGTATGATTCTATTTACCATCAAGGTCAATATCCAATTTATAGATACTTTTATGATTTTATACAAAGTAAAAACCATTCTTTGGTATACATAGGTTGCGAGTATTTTACAACTGGCAGTAGTAACACACGTGAGGTATTATTTAAAAAGAAAAACACCACAGTTTTTATCACTAAAATACAAATAAGTGGCCCCAATTACATTGATGTAAAAAATGGCTCTATACAATTAGAGGCAACCATTACCCCAACAGATGCAGCCAACCAACAACTTATTTGGAGCGTAAGCGACACCAACCTAGCTAGTATTACCCAAACTGGAATGGTAACAGCCAAAAATAACGGTGTGGTTACTGTTACAGCCACTGCCACAGATGGTAGTTTAATAAAGGGTACTACTAGTATTTCTATTAATAATCAAAAAGTAGGCATTAACGAATTAGTGGTGGACGAAAACCAAATTACCCTTTACCCCAACCCTGCACAAAACCAACTAACGGTAATGTGTAGTGTTGCAAAAATACAAGCCATACATATACTGGATATAAGCGGTAAACTACTAAACAGCTACACAAACAATACAAGTATTGATTTAAGTGCCTGCGCAGCTGGTTTATATTTAGTTAAGGTTGAAATCGATAAAGGCGTAGTGTTTAAAAAACTTGTGATTAATAAGTAAAGCATTTTAGGCAATTTAGCATGTAATTAATATTTGTATATGCATACCTTTGGCATATGATTATTTACAACGTAACCATAAATGTGGAAGATGATGTGCGCGATACTTGGGTGAAATGGATGCAAGAAACGCATATACCCGAGGTGATGCAAACCGGTAAATTCGTGTCGTATAGTTTTCACAAATTATTGAGTAGACAAGAAGATGAAACGGGAACCACTTTTGTGGTGCAATACACAGCCGAGAGCATGGACCATTATGATGATTATCAAGCTAACTACGCACCGGCACTTCAGGCGGAAACCAGACGTTTGTTTGACGGAAAATTTGTGGCGTTTAGAACGTTGATGGAGAAGCTGTAATTAGTTTCCCTCTTCGTCTTTCTTCTTGATTTCGTTAAACAGTTTTTCCATTTTGAACACGTAGTCTAAGCTATCGTCAATAAAAAACTGTAACTCCGGAATAACGCGCACTTGCTTACGTATACGTGAAGCTAACTCACGTCTGATAGGCACATTTTGCAGTTCTACGGTGCGCAATAATTCTTCTTTATTCTTTTCGTTAAAGAAACTCAAATACACTTTTGCATAACCTAAATCGGGAGATACGGTAACATTGCTAATGGTGATAAAAGCATTGTTAAACATAGCCGAACGATTTTGCATGAAAATATCGGCCAACTCTTTCTGAATCAACTTCCCAAACTTTTCTTGTCTGATACTCATGCTGCAAATATGCGCAAAATAAACTTACCTACCGCGATAAGGTTTTGTGCAGCCTATAACTGATGTAAACAGAGTAACTATAATCCATACCCTTGTTACGTAAATCTAAAAATGGTTCAAACCTTACATTTAGCAGCATATCAGGAGCTAACTTTTGTGTATAGAACACACGTAAAAAAAGCAAGTCGCGCACTTTTTCGGTATACCCGGGCTTATCCACAGAAACCGATTGATAAATAGATGTACCTCTGTCGGCAATAAATCCTTTACCTCTCCAAAAGCTTGGCGCAAACGTAACTGCCTTTTTAGTGATACTCACATGAGCAAAAAAACCATTACCTCTTCGGTAAGGATAATATCCGCTATTCGTGTTCTCTCTGTAAAACACGCCATAAGCCTCGGCTTGAATATGGTAGGCATTCAACTTACCAATATGATAAGCTAAACCCAAAGCACCATTAAATTGCATCACCATGTTGGAAGAGTCGTTATCAATTTGTCCGCCACGGTGGTGTGCCGTGAATTGAAGAATAGGTTTTAGTGCATGGTACTTCTTTAGATTTCGGTAATTAATAATCGGGTTATTTACCATCACACTATCTGTTCCCACATCAATAGCCAATTGTTGAAACAAACTCACATTCAAATTCAATCCGGCAGTAAACTGTTCTTTATATGGAGAGCCTCGTTCAATAAACTTTTCCCAATTAATCCAAGTGTCCAAACCAAGTTTGTGGCTGTTGTATTTGTATTGAGCTCCGTTTTCTATCCTTCTTAATATCGTGGCATTTACATCAAATAACGGCTCAATGAGCTGGTGAGACAAGGCGCCTTCAAGAGTACCAAAAATAAACGTTCGTCTCTCGTTTTTACTTCTTAACTTAACACTAAATGTAGGAATGATTTGATTAACCGTTGGTGTTGCGCCATAATCGCTGCGTAAAAACACCCCGGCTTGTATGGTAGTTTGTGCATTGGGTTGATAAGCCAAACGAGGGTGAACTTGCACACCAAACAACGTACGGCCCAACTCAATTTTATTAAAATACTCGGTGTTGCGTAAGTAGTTTAAGTTGCTGAGTTGAAACGAAACTTTCCCGCTATCCGCTCTGTTCATTTGCCACTCATCGCTTAACACACTATTGTTTAGTTGAGCTTTCGCTACTAAAACAAGTGAAGCATGAAAAACTAAAACGAGCAGCCTCTTCATCTTACAAATCGGCTGCAGCAGCTACTAACTCGGCAATATCTTTTACTTCAATCTCTTGCTCTTTGTTGTGGTGTTTCACACCATCGCGCAACATGGTCATGCAAAACGGACATGCAGCAGCAACAACGGTTGCTTGTGTTTCCAGCATATCGTCAGCACGTTCAATGTTTACTTCTTTCTTACCGTTTTCGGCATCTTTAAACATTTGGGCACCACCTGCACCACAGCATAATCCATTTGCTTTGCTGCGTTTCATTTCAACCAAAGCACCATCCAATTTTTCAATCACCTCGCGTGGTGCTTCATAAATATCGTTAGCACGACCCAAATAGCAACTATCGTGATAGGTAATGCGCTTACCCGCAAATGCACCTCCTTTGATAGCAATTTTGCCATCGCGCAATAATTGGTTAATAAGTGTGGTGTGATGCAATACTTCGTATTGGCCACCTAACTCGGGATATTCGTTTTTAAGGGTATTAAAGCAATGCGGGCAACCAGTTACAATTTTCTTCACCCCATACATATTTAATGTGGTGATGTTTTGCATGGCCATCATTTGAAACAGAAACTCATTACCTGAACGCTTTGCCGGATCGCCCGTGCAAGCCTCCTCGGTGCCAAGAATGGCAAATTTCATTCCTGCAGCGTGCAAAATTTTTGCCACTGCCTTCGTAATTTTTTGTGCACGTTCATCAAAACTTCCTGCACAACCAACCCAAAATAAAATCTCCGCTTCTTCTCCTGCAGCAGCCATATCGGCCATAGTTTTTACTCTAAACTCGCTCATGTTCTCCGTTTATTTTTTCAGCAAGGCAATTTAGTAAAACAATTCTATTTCTTATTAAAGTTACACCGAGATTCCGATAGCCTTTATTTTCAATGGTTTTGTCTTGAAAACCAATTCACAAAAAACACAAGCAACGGTTACTGTATATTGCATGCATGAATCGCATTGATCGCATATCGGCTATATTGGTTCAACTACAATCTAAACGTGTGGTTAAAGGGCAAGAAATTGCTGATCGCTTTAATATTAGTTTACGCACTGCATACCGTGATATCAGAACGTTGGAAGAGGCCGGTGTTCCTATTATTAGCGAAGCCGGTGTTGGCTACTCACTTGCCGATGGATACCGGTTACCCCCGGTTATGTTTACCAAACAAGAAGCTACCGCCTTTTTAACCGCTGAGAAATTAGTGGAAAAGTTAACAGATAAGGCTACTCATGAGTTATATAAATCGGCCATGTATAAAATAAAAGCCGTGCTTAAATCTGACGATAAACACCATTTGGAAGACATGGAAGATCACATTGCGGTGGTTGATAATCCATATGTGCCAAAGGATAGAAACACCAGCAACCATATACAAGCTATACTTAATAGTGTGGTGCAGAAAAAGGTAGTTACTATTGAGTATTTTGCTCACCATTCTCAAGAAAACACCTCCCGAAACATTGAACCCATTGGCATTTTTATGCAGTACAACCACTGGTATGTAATTGGATATTGTTGGTTGAGAAAAGCCTACAGAAATTTTAAAATTGAAAGAATAACCGATGTAAAACAAACCGATAAAGATTTTTCTAAAACTCATCCACCATTAAAAGGTTACCTAGACCAATTGAGTAACGAAAAAAACAACTTAATAAAAGCAGTTTTAAGATTTGAAAAAAGCTCAATCGGTTTACTAGGTGACCAAAAATACTATTGCGGTTATGTTTCTGAATTGGAGGTAGATGGAAAAACGGAAGTTACATTTATTAATGATTCTATTGAAGGCATAGCCCGCTGGTATATGATGATTGCCGACCAAGTTGAGATTATTAGTCCACCTGAGTTAAAGAAACGTGTTGTTGAACTTGCACAACGCGTATTGAAAAAAAATTAATCATCAAATTTCCTGCTGACACACTGTTGTCAAAGTGCGGTTATAGGTTTGCTCTACAAAACAGAAAAACGTATGATCACATTTATGAAATCGTTCCTTGATGAATTGGAACATGAAGCCGTAGGCACCCGTAAAATGTTAGCTTTAGTACCGGCAGATAAAATGGACTACAAGCCGCACGAAAAAAGCATGAAATTGAAAGACCTGGCTATTCATATTGCCGATATGCCAACATGGATTACGCTTGGTATTCGCGATACGGAATTAGATTTTGCCACATCGCCATACAACCCGAAAGAATGTAAAAACGGAGAAGAACTTGTAGCTTATTTCAACGCCAATGTAGAGGAAGCTAAGCGCTATTTAACCGAAAATAACGATAGTATTTTAGAAGATGTGTGGACACTTAAAAGCAATGGTGCAGTGTTAATGCAATTAAGTAAGCTACAAACCGTTCGCCACGCCTATTGCCAATTGGTACATCACCGTGCACAATTGGGTGTGTATTTGCGTTTACTTAACATTCCGATTCCGGGTGTTTACGGACCAAGTGCTGATGATACACAGGCCATGTAAATTTAACGATAATCGGTTTAAAAGCACAACCACAAAAACGTTGTGCTTTTTTAGCTATTAATAATATGTTTGGGTTGATTTTTATTCGCATCATGCGTCATACTATTTCATCAGTAGTTAAGGTGCTGCTCAACTTTTAAGCTTGGTTATAATTATGGGTACGTTATTAAAAGATATTTTCTCTTCACAGTTTTTCGATGAATTGGGTGCGGCTGCAAAAGTTTCACTACCTCAGTTTCATAAAAAGAAATTTTTAGACTTAGTTTATAACGATACATGGAATGAAAAAGCATTAAAAGAGCGAGTAAGACACATTGCGCAAGCGCTGCAGCATTTTATGCCTAAGGAGTTTAGCCAATCATCAGCTCAACTTTTGCAACTAACAGATGTGCTGCAAAAAAAGCGTGGTGGAACAGGTGGTTTTGAGTTTATGTTTTTACCCGATTTTGTGGAGTTATACGGGCAACACGATTATAAAAACAGCATAAAATGTATAGAGCGAATTACACCATTTATTAGTTGCGAATATGCTATTAGGCCATTAATTATACAGTACGAAAAAGAAGCTATTACACAATTAATAGCGTGGAGTAAACACAAAAATCATCATGTAAGACGACTGGCAAGTGAAGGCTCAAGGCCACGTTTGCCTTGGGGAATGGCATTGCCTAAATACAAAAAAGATCCGACACCCATTTTACCTATTCTGCATCAACTTAAAAACGATCCATCGGAATATGTGCGTAGAAGTGTGGCCAACAACTTAAATGATATTGCAAAAGATAACCCGGATATAGTGATAAAAATTGCAGAAGTGTGGAAAGACACAAGTTCACAAACCGATGCAATTATAAAGCATGGTTGCCGCACCTTGCTTAAACAAGGCCATCCACAAATACTTAGCTATTTTGGCTTGAATAGCGACCAAATTTCGGTTACCAACTTTAACATCAACACGTCTAAAATCAGCGTTGGGCAATACCTTGAGTTTAGTTTTGATGTGGGAAACAACAGTAAAAAAGAACAAACCTTACGACTTGAGTATGCCGTTTATTATTTGCGAAACAATGGGCAACACAATAAAAAGGTATTTAAAATTAGCGAGCGTTTATTTGCACCAAATGAAAATCAAACGATCACACGCAAACAAAGTTTTAAACCCATAACTACTCGTAAATTTTATTCGGGTACGCAACGTCTTTCCATTATTGTTAATGGAAAAGAATTTGAGGTACTTGAGTTTGAATTAAAATAAGAAGGCCGAGGCAAAGCCTCGGCCCAGGGATATAGAAGATGATGGGGTTATTTTTTTAATGTAACAAAAACAATCTCACTCTCTTTTGCTTTTTTGGTGAGTTTTTTACCCATTAAAACCAACTCTGTAGCCGTTTCATATAGCTGAGTGTTATTATAATCTAACGCCCACTCATCATTTACAAACGATTGTAGGTTTGCAACTTGCTTAGTCTCTAAATCAAACTTTACTACAGCCAAAGCATTGGCCAAAAACTTTACTTTTTTAGCTGTTAAAACTCCTGTTTTGCTATCGAATTTGTTGTACTGACCTAAGTCTTGTAAGACCCAATATGCCGTTTTGCCATTAGCTGTAAAATGTAAAGATGCTCGCGCAATAATTTTCTCCGGTTTAGCAAGGTATGTTTCTAACTTTCCATTTTGATCAAAAACCATAGTAACTAAAGCACCATATTTTCCTGCCAAAAAATTTTGTGCAGAGACTAAAAGCTTACCATTAATTACATATAACTTAATGGAAGTATTATGAAAAGTTGCTTTTACATTACCTTTAATACCAGGAGCAATGGCAAGTATTGCTTGAGCGTCTTGCAGGGTGGTATTAGAAATATACTGCAGCTTTCCATTCGCTATTTTAGCAACTTGATACGTAGTATATTCTTTAGTTTTAGGCAGCGCAAAATCTTTATACACTGTATTTTTTGCACCGGCAAGCCCCGCAAGATAAACAGCCCCATCAGCCATAATTACATCATTAACAATCCACTGAGAGTTTGGTGCGGTAAATTGAGTTTGTTCAGTAACTTTAAATGTTTCTCCATCAATTTTAATGTACTCATATTGGTTAGCTGGCGCAACAGTAAGTTTAGATTTTTTGTAGTTGATAGGTGTCATAACAATTACATAGTCAAAAACACCCGGAGTTTTTTCAATTTCTTTTACAGTTGGCAAACATTGGTAATCGAAAGATAGTGATATCTCATTGACTACTCCTCCGTTTTCATTGTATTTCCTGAACACATAATGTTGTTTATTTTCCGGACCAACACCAACAGTATTGAATAAAATATTGCCACCATTTGGCACAGGATTGTTATACATTGGAATCCAACGTTGGCTTTTCTCTTCCTTAGCATCAGTAGAACTAATTGTTTCTACCACGGAGGTTTCCCCGCATAAAGTACCACTATATTTGGTGTCTCTAACTAATGGCTGGCAACCAATACTAGATACGTTTACTTTAAATCCAGAAATTCCGGCAGTACCTGTTACTACATTTTTAAACATAAATGCATTATTCAACGGACGAGTAATTGATGCACCGCCTTGCCACATAGATTTTCCGATATTAGTTGGCATTGGTGTGTACGTTTTTCCAAACACAAACTCGTTATTAAAAATTGCCTCTTCAGAAGAGTTATAGTTTGTGAGCAAATTGCTTTCAAACCCAAACTGATTATCAAAAATGACCTTATCAATATTCCATTTCAACCCACGAAAGGTGCGTGTGCCTGTCCAAATATTATTGGTTTGATCACAAACCGATTGAGCAAATTTCACAAAAACCTTGTTGGTTACAGAGTCCTTTCCTGCATCTACAATAAACCAGCCCTTATGCTTGTTAATGCTTTCCAACTCAAAGCTTTTAGTGTTAACCTCAACTTGCGCGTGTAGCCATTGCTGGGCAACACAGGCGATAATTAGTAATAATGTTTTTTTCATGTTAGTGGTGAGTAAAATTGTGTAGTACAAAACTCACACAGCTACCAAAAATCATCAATACAGCAGATGCTGTATTTTGACATTACACAGGTATAAAAAGCCACTTCTAGTGGCTTTTTGGTGAAATATTAGTAGTTTATTTACTCAAATATCCTTTAGAATAGTCGTTGCTCCCTTTTCTTGTTTCTGCATCCTTATTGCTAATTACAAATGATGTTTTGGTAAACAACACAACCTCATTTGTGTCGGGCTGTTTTCCTGCTTCTAATAAAATTAATAAATCCTTACCATTTAGTTTTGCAATGGTGTACGTACCGTTATCCGATCCAAGGGGAAGAGCAGTAGCATACTTGTTGTCGCTACCCAAAGTAAATGTACCGGTGCCATCTGGGACATTGTAAACCAATTCAAGCGAATCACCAGGAATGCTATACTGCTCAAATTTGTTAATTTTCCATGTACCCACAACCGCCTCCTTACTAAAAGCCACTGCGGCATTCGGGTCTTCATTTTTGTCTTCTTCTTTTTTGCAAGCAACCATTGCTAGCAAAAGCATTGGGATTATTAATTTTTTCATGTGTTTGTACTAATTAGTTTGTACATCACAAAAATGATGACATGGTGAGTGCCCTTCAATACCGCAGATGCTGTATTTTCAATGCAATCACATAAAAAAGCCGCTACATAATGTAGCGGCTTTTAACCAAATCTAGATTTTCATTACTAGTATATAAAGCTATAAATAGTATGGAATATCAATTAGTTTTTGATAAATTTTTGGGTTGATGTGCCTTCGTGACTTATAACCTGAATAACATATAATCCTGGAGTAAGGCTGCTGATGTCAAGATCTGATTCAGCGGAAAATGTCAATACTTCTTGTCCATTTGTATTTAAAACATTCACTTTTTGAATCGGGATATTATTTGCAAGTGAAAGGTGAATAGTAAGGTTGGCTGGATTTGGATATAAAGCAAAGTTTTGTTTGGTGGTTTGTTTTATTAACCCTGAAACTGGCCCATTACTGTATACAATCACACCTGTTTGTTGCAATGGTTGGCCGCTGCCATTACGCGCAAAAATAGCAAAGGCTTTAGTCTTGCCATTTTCTTTTTTTGTTACAATAATTTTATTGGCCAGTTCAAATTGATTATTACTTGCCTGCAGTACTGTTTGCAAGGTAGAATCCAGACCATTTGAATAATAATAATGAACATACGAGTTACGCGTGTAATCTGAACCAGTTGCTTTAAATCCTACCACCGAATCAATGCGATTGTTAGTAAGATAGTATATTGCCTTTCCACTTAATTGCCAGGTATTACTTAACCAGCGGTATGAATAGTGTGTAAGTTGATTGGAGTTAGGTCCGCGTTCAATGATTATTTTAGAGTCATTGGTAAACGGGCCTCCATTATTGCTTCGCTCAACAACCACACTGGTATCATTTGTTCCATCACTTGAAAAAGTAGTTCTTTCTTTGTCTTCCCAAGGGTCGTTACCCTCTTTTTCAGATGAAATACAAACGATTATATTTCCCGTTACTGTACTGGTAATACGAAACGTAGGAAATCCAAGGGGAGCACTCGAATTGCCAGTTAATGGAATACCTGTGTTGTTATAAGTAACTCCCATTTCAATTCCTGCAAGATTGATAGAATTGTGCACAATGGGGTCTACCCTTAGATTGAGGCTCCAAATTTCACCTGCTGTGAATTGTGCAAAAGCACTTGCGGCAAACAGCAACAAGCTGGTAAAGGTTAGTACGTGTTTTTTCATAAAGTTACTTATTTAATTGATATTGAGACAAAGGACTTTTAAAAACAACACGCAGAAAATACAGCAGATGCTGTATATTTACCATCACCACTTAATCCCATTTTCCCAACATGAAATTCTACCCCGTTTTCGTGTTACTATTCTTTACCATTTGCAGCTTAGGTCAAACGCAACGCAATTATTCTTCCTATACAGTAGATAATGGTCTTGCACAAAACACCGTGTGGGACGCTTTTCAAGACTCTAAGGGTTTTATGTGGTTTGGAACTGCCGATGGGGTGAACAGATTTGATGGGTATAAGATGTATCATTACCGACCTATTAGTGGCGATACCACATCTTTAGGAGGTAATACGGCTTTTAAATTTTTTGAAGATAGTGATAGACAGCTTTGGGTTTCACATAATAAGGGCGTTAGCGTTTATAATCGAACTAACGATTGCTTTAAAAACGTTTTTATCGATAACAAATCAAAAAGCGCAATTGGCGATAGCTATACTACTGTTTTAAGTGAAGATAAAAAAGGAAGAATATGGTGCATATCAGGTTCGTTTGAACTAATTGCAATAAATAAACATACCTTAACAATAGAGAAAAAAATTAAAGCCACTGATAGCGAATTTAAGGTGTCGTCTATCAGAACATCTGTAAGTATTGATAAATACATTATACTTTATTTAAATGATAGCAACACTACATGGTTAAGAGTAAATACAGAAACCGATGAGGTTAAAATAATAATTGGACCTCCTGTACGCACCGGGTACTTTATAAAATACAACGACAGTACCCTCTGTACGGTCAATAAAAGCCATCTTTATCTGTATTCAATCTACCAAAACAAATTCGAAAAAAAAGTTATTAAAGAAAATGACATAAACAAAAGTATATCTCTTTTGGCGGCTACGTCAATGGTTTGGTGGCAGCACAAATTATACATAGGAAACAATACAGGACTTTATGTTTTCAATCCCAAAACACTGTTGTTTGAAGAGCGTATAACCTCCTTTGAAAAAGGAGAGAAGGTTGGGTTTTATTACGTGCAGTTTTTACGCCTTGATAAATCGGGCAATTTATGGATATGCACAAATGGTGATGGCGTTAAATGTTTATCGCCATATCGAAACAAATTTATTCACTTAAACACTACAGAATCTAAAAACAAGTTAGTTAAAAGCATTACCACAGACACTTGCAATAATGTATATACCGGCCTATATGCCGAAGGTATTGTTACCTATAAAAACGTTGGTGGATTGGAGCAGTTCAAGTTTGGTAAATCTGCTGATGAACTTACCCATGTTTTGGCTCAAACATTTTGGAATAACAGGTATTTTGTAGTAAACGATCGACATTTAAAAGAGCTTCACCCCTCTACCAAAAGAGAACTAAACAGAACCGATGTTTTCCATTACAAAAATCTAGGCTATTGCGCTTATCCCTATTTTTATCATTATAAAAACAAGCTATTTCTGAGTTGTGACATGGCTATGTTTGAGATTGAAAAATCGGGCAAAGCACGGTTATTGTTTAAGTTTGAAAACATAGATACCATCATAACTACGTTTAGTATCATAAATGATACAACATGGTGGATTGGCACAACGAAAACCATTTTTAAATACAATCCGCTTAAAAACACTTGGAAAAAAACACCTATTAACTTTTACACCAAAACCATTTGTTTAACAAACAACAAGAAGCTTGTTTGGATAGGCGGAAACTCCGGCCTTTACCTATTAAATACAAAAGGTGATGTGCTCCAAAAATTTGAAGTATCAGAACAATTTCCTGATGATTTTGTATACGGAATTTTAGAAGATAATAAGGGCAATATTTGGTTGAGCCACAACAAGGGGATTTCGGTATACAATCCAACAACAAAACTATTTAAACTTTATAGTGTACAAGATGGCTTACAAAGTAATGAGTTTAACACCGGTGCTTTTCATAAAGATGCAAATGGGTTATTATACTTTGGTGGAGTTAATGGCATTAATATCATCAACCCAAATCAAATTGCACAAAATACAAATGCCCCTCCGGTGGCTATTAATCAAATATTATTGGGTGATTTACCTTATAAATCTACCACGGCCTACAACGAAATTACGCAGCTTACATTTTCTTATTTAGAAAACACCTTGTCATTCGATTTTTCGGCATTGGAGTTTAGTCAACCCGAAAACAATACCTACCAATACAAACTTACCGGCTACGATAATAATTGGATACAAAGCGGAACACTGCACTTTGCTCGTTATGCCAACTTACCTCCAGGCAATTATGTGTTTGAAGTACTAGCAGCCAATGGTGATGGCGTTTGGAGTAAATCACCTAAACAAATTTATATAAACATCATTCCTCCATTTTGGCAACGCACTTGGTTTTATTTTTTAATCGCTGTTTTAATTTTAGGGTTGATGTTAGTAGCAGTATATTTTTACAACAAACGCCAACAACGCAAACTAAAACAGGAGTTAGAAGTACAACACAAATTAGAACAAGAACGCATACGTATTTCGCGCGATTTACACGATAATGTAGGTGCTCAGTTATCCTTTTTAATCACCAACATTGATTGGATACTTAATCATCCTGAACAATTAGATAAAGCCGAAGAACAACTACGGTTGCAAACACTAAGCGAAACAGGACGAAATGCAATCCTAACTCTTCGGCAAACCATTTGGGCCATAAGCAGTAATAGTTTATCCATTGATGATTTTGCTGATAGGTACAAACAATTTGCACTCAAAATGCTAGAGTTTGATAAACACATTAAAGTTACGTTTAACGAATCCATTGAACATAACACTATACTTTCTCCATCTGTTGCATTAAACTTGTTTAGAATTTGCCAAGAAGCGTTTAATAACTGTTTAAAACATGCCGCTTGCTCACAAATTGCCATTTCCTTTAAGAGCACTAGCGCTAGCAGTTTTGTATTTAGTATTGTAGATAACGGAAAAGGTTTTGATCTAAACAACGGCTACAAAACCAACCATTATGGCTTATTAAATATGCAGGCACGGGCCGAAGAGTGTGGTGCTAAACTAACTATAGAATCTAACATAGGGGAAGGGACTACCTTAACTTTGGTTTTAATTTAACGCATTTGACGTATGTCGGTTACCCTTTTGATTCCTCATTTTTGAATAAAGCTTTTAAACCATGATTACCATAGCAATTGTTGATGACAAACAACCCAATCGGGTTTCGTTAAACGAAAAAATTACGTACGATAAACATATTAGTGTATCGTTTATGGCAGCTAATGGAGAGGATTTTTTGGAAAAAATGAATGAGGCAAAACCAAAACCAAACGTTGTACTTATGGATATTGATATGCCCATTATGAATGGCATTGAGGCGGTGAATATTGCAGCTGAAAAATACCCTGAAACACGTTTTATTATGCTTACTGTTTTTGATGATGACGAAAAAATATTTGATGCCATTAAAGCTGGAGCTATTGGGTATTTATTAAAAGACGAATCAGTAGATAAAATCATAGCCGCTATTAAAGAAATTGTAGAATTTGGCGGCTCGCCCATGAGCCCGCGAATTGCACGTAAGGCATTACAGTTACTTATGCAAGCTAAAGTGGAAATCAAAAAAGAGGAGGATACGGTTTTAACCGACCGAGAAATGGATATCCTAAAAGGATTGGTACAAGGATTGGATTACAAAAGCGTAGCCGATAAATTATTTATTAGTCCGCATACGGTGCGCACACACATTACCAATATTTACAAAAAGTTGCATGTAAGCAGTAAAACCCAAGCGGTAATGTTGGCTGTAAAAAACAAATGGGTGTAATAAAAAAAGTCCTGAAGAGTAAACCTTCAGGACTTTTTCATGTTATGCTTCTTGTGTCCAATTGGCTCTATCCATTGGGCTAAATTGCCAAGGAGCTTGGTTGTTTTCCAAATTATTAAACATCATATTCCAGCTTTGTGGCGATGCGCTTTGTTCCATTACTTTAAACCTGCGCATTTCAACAATTACCTCCATAGGATTAATATTAACCGGACAAGCCTCTACACAGGCATTACAAGTATTGCAAGCCCATAATTCTTCTTCGGTGATGTAACTGTGCAAGTTTTTACCATCGTCAACAAACGTGCCTTTGTTGGCATCTATATTCGCTCCTACCTCTTCGGCTCTATCGCGTACATTCATTACAATTTTACGTGGCGATAATAACTTACCTGTAATATTTTGAGGGCAACTGCTGGTGCAGCGTCCACACTCGGTGCAGGTGTATGCATCTAATATATTTTTCCAAGTTAAGTCTTGTATGTCTTTCACCCCAAAACTAGTTGGTGGTTGATATCCTTCTGGTGTAGGAGCACTTGGATCGAGCATTAATTTTACTTCTTGCGTTACGCTAGCCATGTTGTTTAGTTCGCCCTTAGCTTTAAGGTTAGAATAAAACGTGTTAGGAAACGCCATGATGATATGAAAATGCTTACTAAATGGTAAGTAGTTCATAAATGCAAAAATACCAATGATGTGAAACCACCAAGCCGCACGTTCCATAAAAATCAACATTCCATCGGAGAAGTTAGCGAATAGCGGAGCAAATAACCAGCTGCTAATGGGAAATGAACCTGCGTTGATATAATGTGCTGCACCACGAGCTTGCAAGATTTGATCGGCCGCATTCATCTTAAGTAAAGCGGCCATCAATACAATTTCAATAATTAAAATAGTGGCTGCATCGCGGTTTGGTTGACCTTGCAATTCAGCACTCTGAAAACGAGCTAACTTTACCACATATCTTCTGCATAAGAAAACTACGCAGGCTACCAAAACACCAAAGGCCAATACTTCAAAGAATCCAATAGCAAGGTTGTAAACAGGACCGAGGAAGGACAACACCCGATGTGTGCCGAATACACCATCAATTAAAATTTCCAATACCTCAATATTGATGAGCACGAAACCAACATAAACTACTAAATGTAGAATAAAAGGCACCGGGCGAGCAGCCATTTTAGTTTGACCAAACGCCACCTTTAACATGGTTTTCCAACGCTCAGGTTTATTGTCGGTAAGGTCAATATCTTTACCTAACAGAATATTTCTTCTGATTTTGGAAATGTTTTTGGCGAAAAAATAGATGGCAACTGCCGAAACGATTACAAACAGGAGTTGTGCGATCATAAGAGTTTGCTGTGCTTAGTGCACAATTATAAGACAATTTTTTGAGTAGGAACGGAGCATTTTTTACAAGTAATTTAAAAAAGTGCTTGGATGTATGAGATTAAATTCTACATTTGCACTCCCGAAAACATGGTGCGGTAGCTCAGTTGGTAGAGCAAAAGACTGAAAATCTTTGTGTCGGGGGTTCGATTCCCTCCCACACCACCATTAAAACCTTAACACGAATGTGTTGAGGTTTTTTCTTTTTACGACTTTTGTGTCGGGGGTTCTCCCGAATGCTTTCGGGACTCCCACACCACCATTAAAACCTTAACACGAATGTGTTGAGGTTTTTTCTTTTTACGACTTTTGTGTCGGGGGTTCTCCCGAATGCTT
>JACCDH011704249.1_pt1 | contig 36153 bp, 38 predicted proteins | sample 7442481 | NCBI WGS metagenome assembly JACCDH01 (sample SAMN15323433, study PRJNA562643) | freshwater metagenome | isolation source: river surface water | place: USA:Blue River Watershed | collected 2017-08-15 | reverse complement strand
TTTTTAGAGCTGATTTTTCTTCTTTTGTAATGTTTTCAATTTTGGACGAGATTGATTTTACTTGTGATTCAAAGCTTGACTCCTTCTGATTGCTTTTAACAATCAGTTCTTGAGCGGTTATATTACTTATAAAAAGCAAAAGAAATACAGTTAGGTAAAAGATAATTTTTGTCATAATGTTAAGATTTTAATTGTTCAATTTTTGATTGCTTCGCCAGTTCGCTTTGGCTCGGGTGATGATGATTATTGATTGTTTCTGTTTGCCAAAGCTTCTTTGGCTTCTTTATATTTTTTGGTTATGGTGTTGAGTGCTTTTTCTCTAAAGGAAAGTTGTAATTCGCTGTCAACTTGGTTTAATAAATCTTTGGAATTTATTTTAACAGATGGATTATTAGCTTCTGATTTTTGTTTTTTTTCTACCGAAGCCAGTAAGCTGTCAATGTTTTCTGGTATTGTATTCTTGTTTTCTGCAATTGGTTTGTATTGATTATTAGGTTGAATTTCAACAATAACGTTTTCCTGAGTTTTCAGAGTTGGATTTTCAACTTCATTTTTAGTGTTTTTTTGAGTTTGAACCAAAGGTTTTGTTTCAGGCTTTAAAATGGTTTTAGAAAAATTAGGCGCAGTTTGTTTAGACTTAATTTCAACTTTTGAACTTTCTTTTGGATTACTATTTTCAATAACAACTTTATTTTTTTTGATGTCGATTGTGTTTTCTTTAGGATTAAAAAATACATTTGAAATCAATAAAAATCCAATAAAACTAGCAGCAATATAAAGCCAAGTGAACTTGCTTTTAGTTTTTTGATTTGCTTGTCGGGTATCGTTCGGCTCGGCAATAGACAACATTGCGTTCAATCGATCCCAGGCCATTTCTGACGGCTTGATTTCACGAAAATTCAATTTTTCCTTGAATTGTGTTTCTAATTTATTCTGTTCCATTGCTGTAATTTTTTAGCGTTAGTATTTGCTCTTTCAATATTTTTCGGGCGTGGGACAATTGCGATTTTGATGTTCCTTCATTAATGCCCAACATACTCGAAATTTCCTTGTGTTTGTAGCCTTCTATCGCATACAAATTGAAAATTATTTTGTATCCATCAGGTAAACTGTCAATTAAAAACTGAATATCTTCGACGGAAAACTGACTTTCTATGTTGTTATAACGGTCTTCAAAATAATGTTCCTCTTCTAGAAAATTAATTTTTTTTTGGATCCTGATATGTGAAATACATTCATTGACCATAATTCTTCTAATCCAACCTTCAAAACTTCCTTTGTTTTCAAATTTTTTCAAATTGGCAAACACTTTCATAAAAGCGGTGATCATAATATCTTCTGCTTGATGAATATCTTTTATATATTGTCGGCAAACGCTTAACATTTTGGGAGAAAATTTGGCGTAAATCTTTTGTTGGGCAAATCGATTATTTTCGATTGCCAAACGAATAACTTCATTTTCTATCTGGTTAAAGTGAATTATTTTCAATTTTGTTTTATAAAGTGTTTCTATAAGTAAGACGAGACTGCTTGCAAAAAGGTTGCATCAGCAATGAAAAATTTATGATAAAAAATAAAAACCTCAATAAAATCAAGGTTTCGGAGGGTATTGTTTTATAAAAAAAATTATTTCTTCCTTTCAATCACATAATTTACCATCAAAATCAAGGCATCTCGAAACTCAGATTTTGGGTAAATATCTAAAAGCAATAGTGCTTCTTGCTGAAATTGAGCCATTTTTTGTTCGGCATAAACTAAACCGTTATGGTCTTTGACAAAAGCAATCACTTCTTTTACGCGTTTTTTGTCTTTGTTGTGGTTTTTGATGGAATTGATGAGCCAGGATTTTTCTTTGGAAGTACAATTATTCAAAACGTGAATCAAAGGTAGGGTCATCTTTTGTTCCTTGATGTCGATTCCTGTGGGTTTGCCAATGGCATCTTCGGTATAATCGAACAAATCGTCTTTGATTTGAAAAGCCATCCCTATGAGTTCGCCAAATTTCCTCATATTCTCGACCTGTATTTCATCTTCAATAACTGATTTTGCACCCAAGGCACAACAAGCGGCAATTAAGGTTGCTGTTTTTTTGCGAATGATTTCGTAATACACGTCTTCCGTAATATCGAGTCTTCTGGCTTTTTCAATTTGTAATAATTCGCCTTCACTCATTTCTCGAACGGCAACAGAAATGATTCTCAGTAAATCGAAATCGCCGTTATCTATGGACAATAACAAGCCTTTTGACAATAAATAATCGCCCACGAGCACGGCAATTTTGTTTTTCCAAAGGGCATTGATGGAGAAAAAACCTCTTCGTCGATTGCTGTCATCTACCACATCATCATGGACTAAAGTTGCGGTATGAATGAGTTCAATTACGGATGCACCACGATAGGTTCTTTCGTTTACAATTCCAGCCGAGACCATTTTGGCAGTCAAGAAAACAAACATCGGACGCATTTGTTTTCCTTTTCTATTGACAATATAATATGTTATTCGATTGAGCAAAGCCACTTTTGAAGTCATCGATTCATAGAACTTTTTTTCAAAAAGTTCCATCTCATTAAAAATGGGTTGCTTTATTTGTGAAGTGATATTCATTTAGGATTCAAATATACTATTTTCGGTTAAAATAGCGTTGTCAGTATAAAAGTAAATGAATTTGCTTAATTCAATTTTTTATTTAATTTTTAAACTACAAACCTTATATAATTGATTTATAGTTACTTAAAATTGTTTTTTTAATGCCGTTCATCGATTTGTTGATAGAATTACACATAAAAATTAATAATTTAAATAAATTTGAATATCCAAATTAAACCTTTTTATAATTTTTCTATCCAAGAATTCAACACTTAAAATTATTTATTATGAAAAACAAAATTTTATTATTTGTAACATTGTTATCCATTACTTTTTTTATTGGTTGTAACAATGAACCTGAGAATGATGTGGTAAATTCTCAAACCATATCAACAGATGACACTGTTGTAAATTCAGAAATCGACGCTACAGTGGATGATGTTTCTAGTATTGCCGAAGATCAATTTGATTTTCAAAAAAGTCTGGTTGCAAAAACTAGCTTAAATGCAAAAACAGAATATGGTGGAATGAAAAGTATGTTGCCTCTTTGTGCTACAATTACTTCAGTTTTGACCAATGATACTTGGACAAGAACTATTGATTTTGGAACTCAAGGCTGTGCTTTGCCAAACGGAAATGTTTTAAAAGGAAAAATTATTATTAGTTTTTCTAAAAATTTCAATACCCCTACAAAAACTATTACTTATAAATTGGAAGGATTTTATCACAATGGTAAATTAATTGAGGGAAGTAAAACCATCACTCACGAATTAAAGGTTTCTGATTTATTGGCCACAATTCACCCAGTAACGACTCATTCAATTGATGTAAAAATTACTTATCCTGATGGAAAAATTTATTCTAGAACAGGAACAAGAGTAAGAGAAATGGTTGAGGGATTTACTACAATGACCAATTGGGAAGACAATGTATTCAAAGTTTGGGGGTACCATCTAACCATTTTTCCTAATGGATCAAAATACAATTGCATTATAAAAGAAGTTCCTCTTTTAATAAAAATGAGTTGCAAAATGCCTTTCCCAGTTTCTGGTATTGTAAACATTGAAAAAAATAATGCTACAGCTACTTTAGATTATGGAAATGGAGATTGTGATAAACTAGCAACCATAACTATTAATGGTGTTTCAAAAGAAATTATACTAAGAAAGTAGTTTAAAAATAACCTGAAAAACGTTCTAAATTTTATTTTTGGGACGTTTTTTTTATGCTTCTTTATTAGCTAATTGTCCACAGGCTGCATCGATGTCTTTACCCCGACTTCTTCGCACTTTTACCACAATCCCTGTAGCTTCTAGCGCTTTAATATAAGCATTGATTGACTCCTCAGTAGCTTGTTGAAACTCACCATCATCAATAGGATTGTATTCAATTAAATTAACTTTGCAAGGAACATATTTGCAAAATTTGACCAAGGCGTCAACCGAAGCTTTATTGTCGTTGATTCCTTTCCAAACTACGTATTCAAAAGAAATTTTGCTTTTGGTTTTTCTGTACCAATATTCCAATGATTCTCTTAAATCTGCCAAAGGAAAACTTTCACTAAAAGGCATAATCTTAGAACGAATTTCATCAATTGCGGAATGTAGGGATACAGCTAAATTGAATTTCACTCCATCATCGGCCATTTTTTTAATCATTTTCGGAATACCTGAAGTAGAAACTGTGATGCGTTTTGGCGACATTCCCAAACCTTCGTTGGAAGTTATCATCTCTATGGCCTTCATCACATTGTTGTAATTCATGAGCGGTTCACCCATTCCCATAAAAACAATATTCGACAAGGGATGATTATAATACAAACGACTTTCTTTATCAATAGCTATAACTTGGTCATAAATTTCGGCAGGCTCCAGATTTCGCATTCTTTTCAATCGTGCCGTGGCACAAAAATTGCAATCCAAACTACAACCCACTTGACTCGAAACACAAGCTGTTGTTCTTGTATTGGTTGGAATCAAAACACTTTCGACTACCAAACCATCGTGCAAACGAACCGCATTTTTTACCGTTCCGTCTTCACTTCGCTGCATGGTGTCTACCTTGATGTGATTGATGACAAAGTGGTTTTCGAGCATCGTTCGTGTTGCTTTCGCCACATTGGTCATATCGTCAAATCTCTGCGCGCCTTTGCTCCACAACCATTCATAGACTTGGTTTCCTCGAAAAGCTTTATCGCCATTGGTAACAAAAAAATCACGTAATTGTTCTTTAGATAAGGCTCGAATGTCTTTTTTCTCCATCATAGTGCAAAGTTAATTACAATTTTGAATTATATTGAATTTATATAGCCTTCAAATTATATTTTGTAACTTTGTTTTTTTAAATAAAAAGGTATGGGACTTCCAGAATTAAAACAGAAAATTCAAATGCAAATCGAAAATGCCGATGAACGTTTATTGCGTATTGTTTCTTCGGTTTTTGATAATTATTTGAATGAAAACTCATCAGATAATACTACCCAAAATTCGATGATATTACAAGAAAAAAAAGCCATAGACGAAGCACTTATTCAAGTGGTAAACAAGCAAACAATTTCGCACGATTTAGTTATGGAAGAAACTAAAAAAAGGTATCCAAAATATTTCAAGAATGAAAATTGAATGGACTTTAGCGTCCAAAAATGATTATTGGCAAAATATTGAATATCTTGAAAATCATTGGTCTGAAAAAGAAGTCTTGAATTTCATCAATGAAATCGATTATTCCATAAATTTATTAGCAAAAGGGAACGTAACTTTTACAAAATCCGATTATCCCAATGTTTACAAAATGGTTATTATTAAACAAATTACCATTTATTATTCCATTGAAAACGAAACCATTTATTTATTGCGATTTTGGAATAACTATCAAGATTTGAGTAATTTTAAATTAAAATAATGCACTTCATTTCCCAAGAACTAGAAAATTATATCGAGCAACATTCTCAAAAAGAACCAGATTTGTTGGCGGCATTGAACAAAGAAACCTATCAAAAAGTTTTATTGCCTCGAATGCTGAGCGGGCATTTTCAAGGTCGCGTTTTGAGTATTTTGTCCAAATTGATTCGTCCGGTAAATATTCTTGAAATTGGTACTTATACAGGCTATTCGGCATTGTGTTTGTGCGAAGGAATGCAGGAAAACGGCACACTACACACGATTGACATTAAGGAAGAATTGGTCGATTTTCAGCGCAAACATTTTGACAAATCACCTTGGGAAAATCAAATCATTCAACATCTTGGAGAGGCTTTGGACATTATTCCCACTTTGGATTTGAAATTCGACTTAGTTTTTATTGATGCCGACAAGGAAAATTACATTAACTATTTTGAAATGATTGTACCAAAAATGAACAAAGGGGGTATCATTCTTTCAGACAATGTGTTGTGGAGTGGAAAAGTGCTCGAACCCTTGCAAGCCAATGATTTAAGCACAAAAATAATTTTGGAATACAACCTTTTATTGAAAAACGACCCGAGAGTCGAAACGGTTTTGTTGCCCATTCGGGATGGATTGACGGTGTCGAGGGTTTTGTAATCTAAGCCTGTTAGGGTTCAAAATCCTAACAGGGTTGGTTAAAAATCAAATTATAAAATTTCTCTTTTGGAAAGTTTGATACAATTTGAACGTCAAAAATCCTAAAACAGCACCACATAAATAGCCACAAACAATATCTAACGGATAATGCAATCCCAAGTAAATTCGACTATAAGCAAAGATTAACGGCCATAAAAATAACAACCAAAAATAGTTGAAATCTTTTTTGAAAATTAGATATAAAAAAGTGACAACTCCCATAGAATTTGTGGCGTGACCCGAGAAAAAACTAAAAGATTTTCTGGATTGCACTATTCGTATAAAAGTGTTTATTCCGGGATTGTTACAAGGTCGCAGTCTTTGAAATCCATTTTTGAATAAGTTTGCGATTTGGTCCGTAAATACCAATAAAATCGCCACGAATAGCAATAAAAAGAGGGTTTGTTTTGTTCCTAATTTCTTGAAAATAAGATAAATCAAAAGTATAAAAAGCGGAATCCACGAAGTTTGTTTGGTAATTACTAACCAAAAGCCATCATACTTTTCCGAACCCAAACCGTTTAAGAAAACGAATAATTCGGTATCAATTGACAGGATTTTTTCCAACATTATTTTTTGCGTTTTATTGGTTTAATAGCGTCTTCATTTTCTTCTTCCTTATGGGCTTCGTCAGATGCTATATCAGCATTAACTTTGTCGATTTCAATCGAAGATGGAGGTAAATTTTCTTTTACAGCAGTTGGATTTTCGTCAACAATACTACTTTTTACTTTGTCAATTTCTGACGAAAAATTATCAGAAATTCCTCTTAAAGGATTGGAATCTCCAAGCAAATTGGTTTTGACACTATTGATTTCGGAGGTGATATTGTTGGTCAAATCGCTCAACATATTTTGGTCGAAACCATTGGCTTCTGCTCCTTTTTGAATTTCGTTTTTTATGTCATTTGTAGCGTTTTTTAATTGTGCCATCGCTTTTCCCATTGTACGCGCCATTTCCGGAACTTTTTCAGATCCAAAAAGCATTAAAACGATAAACATTATAAAAATTAATTCGCCTCCACCAATTCCAAACATATTCTATTTTTTTAAAGTGCAAAGTTACAAAGATGCGGATATAAAAATAATCTAATTAAATATTTAATTCATTTCAAATGGATTTTAATGTTTTTCGGAAATAATTTCGTTGTATTTTTTTGCCAATGGAATAATCACAAATTCAATTTTGGTTTTGTTTTTAGACTTCAAAATATCTGAAATTCTGCCTTCTTCTATACAATAATATTGAAATCCTTTGACATAATCAGCAGGGATTTTTAATGTATTTGTGAAAAAATCATCCTCAAAAAGGGAACCAAATAGCATCAACAAACGTTCATTTTTTTCTACTTCAATTTCTTTTTTGAGCATTTCTGTTCGACCCGATAGATAATTCAAAAGGGCGTCTCCAGGAGTTGAAAGAGCAGTATGCAATCTCCTTTCTGCCGGCGTATATTTTTTTATTCCTCTGGGAGAAATCCCCAACGAAACTGCATTTATTTCCGGATGTTTGTTGACGATTACTTCTTCGAGTTGGGTAATCTTGGCTGTCATTTTAATGGTTATAAGGTCTGATTTCAAATCAACTTCTTCTATTATTCTGCGATGGTATTCTAAATTTACTGACGAAAAAACCAGTAAATCTTCAGCTTTTGCCAAAATGAAAAACTCCCCATTACTATCACTAATAGTACTTTTTTCATTCACCAAATTAATAATAGTAACACCTGCAACACTGCCAGATTCGACAATTATTTTTCCGTGAAGTATTTTTTCGCCAGCAGTTTGCCCAAAAGTAATTTGGCATAGTAAAAGCAAAAGAAATTCAAACTTTCGTATTAACAATTTTCTGTTTTTTAGAGTTGTAAAATTATCTCTTTGTTTTCCAAATTAAATATTAAGGACTTGGTAAGAATATGTTAATTAAAATTTTAGAATTGTCACATTAAATATGTGATTTCATACCTTTAACCCCAACTTTTTTTTTAAAATCCAATGAAAAATATAATTATTGCAAGCACATCAACGCTTCACGGAGGCGATTATTTAGACTATTTGCTGCCTGAATTAAAATTACATTTCCAAGTTTGCAAAACGATTTTGTTTATTCCTTTTGCGAGACCAAGTGGAATTTCTCACGAAGACTATACAGCTAAGGTTGCTTCGGCTTTTGCCAAAATAGGAAAGGAAGTGAAAGGAATTCATGAATTTGATGATTATTCTAACGCAATAAAAAATGCCGAAGGGATTTTTACAGGTGGTGGAAACACTTTTTTATTGGTTGCTCAATTGTATAAAACGGATTGTATGAGTGTTCTAGCTGAAGTTGTCAAAAACGGAACTCCTTATTTGGGAACTAGTGCAGGAAGTAATATTTGTGGATTGACTATGCAAACCACTAATGATATGCCTATTGTTTATCCGCCAAGTTTTAAAACACTAGGGGTAATTCCATTTAATTTAAATCCTCATTATTTGGATGCTGATTTGCAATCCAAACATATGGGAGAAACGCGAGAAACGAGAATAAATGAGTTTCATTCATTTAACTCTATTCCAGTTTTAGGACTTCGAGAAGAAAGTTGGTTAGAGGTAAAAGGCGATTCAATAATTTTAAAAGGAAATTTGACGGCTCGGCTTTTTAGGCAAAACCAAATTCCAGAAGAGATGGTCAGTGGTTCTGACCTGAGTTTGTTGAAATAAAAAACCCCAAACTTTCGTTTGAGGTTTTTAGAGCGAAAGACGAGGCTCGAACTCGCGACAACCAGCTTGGAAGGCTGGAGCTCTACCAACTGAGCTACTTTCGCATTACAACGGTGCAAATATAAATAATATCATGACTTCTTTGCAAGTTTTTTTTTGAAATTCTTATAAAAAGGAGATATTTTTTTATAACCGTTTTAAAACTAAATCATTATAATTTTATTATTTTTATTTCTAAAGGTCAGTGCTAAATAAACAAACAAAGACTGCAGATACATATTTGTTAATATTTCATTTTTTCGAAAAACAAAACCCTTTGTAAAAACCCAAGCAGAGGAACAATTTAATTTTAAAAACATATAAATGAATAAAATTCTAGTTTTTCTGTTGGTTTTTATTTTTTTTAGTTGCAGAAAAGAATCGAGCAAAAAGCAAGAAACTCCTGTTCCTTTTTCAATTCCTATGATTCAACCTGAAGGAAAATCGGTTGCGATTGATACTGTTTTGTTAAATTCCTATGGCAGTAAAATCCTTAAAGAGTTTTATTTGTCCTCCGGATTCAAATCGGTTTGGCAATCCGATAAAGACCGTAAAATTATCTTGAAACAACTTTTGAGTTCCAAGGAAGAAGGACTGAATCCAGATGATTATTATGTACATAAATTGCAGAAATTCGAAAAAAAATATGCTTCCTTAGAGGATAAAAATCGAGGAAACTATGATATTTTGCTAACACGTAGTTTTCAAAAATACATTTCCCATTTGAGCAATGGTAAATTAAATCCTAAAAATTTTTATAAAGATTGGGATTTGAAGGAAAATGTACTTGATATCAATCAAACCATAATTGTCCTGCTAAAAAGTGATTCGTTACAGTATAAAATCGAACAATTAAAACCCAATCATATTGTTTATAAAAGCTTGAAAAAGGCACTCAAAATAATTAATTCTCTACCAAAAGATGATTTTAAAGCGATTGAAATAACCAATAAAATTGTGTTGAATGATACAAACCCATTATTAATTGACATTAAAAAAAGATTGATTTATTGGAAAGAGATGAAACCAAAAGACAGCCTTTCCAACATATACGACAGTATAACCAATAAAGCTATCAAAAAATTCCAAATTCGTCATGGTTTAGCAGCTGATGGGGTTATAGGAAAAGGGACAATTGCTGCTCTCAATTTTTCTAAAACAAAACGGAAAGAGCAAATTCTTGCCAATCTCGAACGTTGGAGATGGTTTCCAAAGGAAATGGGTAATGAATACGTAATTTTGAATATTCCAGATTATAAGTTGATTTTAGTCAAAGATAATGACACAATGAGAACTCATAAAGTCATTGTGGGAAGAGATAAAAGGCCAACTCCAGTACTTTCGTCAAGATTGAGTAATGTGATTTTGAATCCTACTTGGACAATTCCTCCAACAATATTGAAGGAAGATGTAATACCTTCAATTTCAAGAAATAGAAGCTATTTAACACAAACTCATATTAAAGTATTCGACCAAAGTGGAAATCAAGTTTCTGCCAATGAATGGAAAATTTCAGAAGCGAAAAAGTATCGTTATGTTCAAATCCCTGGGACATTTAATTCGTTGGGAATGGTTAAGTTCTTGTTTCCAAATCGGTTTTCTATTTATTTACATGACACCAATCATCGGGATTTTTTCGGGAAGCAAAAACGATCTTTGAGTTCGGGTTGCGTGAGAGTTGAATATCCGTTAGAGTTAGCCGAATATTTACTTGGTGATGAGATGAACTGGAATGAAAAAAAAATTAAGGAAATATTACAAAGCGAAAAAACGAAGCAAATTAAAATAATGAAGAACATCCAAGTACATATTTTATATTGGACCGCTTGGAGTGAAGATAACAATCTAATTTTTAGAGACGATATCTATAACCTTGATGCCGATTTGTATCAAAAATTATGAAAATAATGGAGAAGTTTTTTCGGAATTTCTGGAGGGATGGTAAATAAAAAAACAAGATTTATTTTTTATTGTATTGACAATTCCTGAAAGCAATTCTATAGGAATGGCTGGGCATCCTTGACTTCTTCCTAATCTTTTATTGCATTTAATAAAATAATCAGAGACATAATTTGCTGAATGAATTACAACACCTCGTTGTCTAGCATTATCGTTGATACCCTTTTCTAAACCATCCAATTTAAGAGACATTCCGTGTTTTCCGTTGTATACTTCTCCAGTGAGATATAAACCCAAACTGCTTTTGTAAGAACTATTTGCATTCGAAAAGGTATTTGCATATTCTTCGCCTGTATTTCTACCGTGGGCAACTAAGGAATTGTATAAAATAGAATTGGTGTTTAAATCAATCACCCAAAGTCTTTTTGTATTGGAAGACAAGCTAAAGTCTACCAGGGTCAAAATATCTTTTTGAACTAATCCTTTCTCTTTCAATGAATAATATCCCTTGAGAGCTGCTGCAAAACTTTCAAAATTTGGAAGTTCAAATTGATTGGAATTCAACTGGTTATATATGCTTTCGATATTGGAATCGGCACTTGGAATTATAACAGTTGTAATTTCTTGTTTGTGAGATTTTACAGATTTTGTAAAATTTGTTTCACCAATGTAAATAGATAATATTATAAAAATAACAGCAGGAAATGTCTTATAAATCATTGATAATGTTTAGGTTAGAATCGTTAATTGGGACAACAAATATACAACGGGTTGGTAATTATTGAATAGTTTTAAGAAAAAAATATGATTTGGATGCTAATTTTTGCAACTAACAGACAATAATTTATATGGTTTGTTTGCTTTTTGTGTTAATTTCACTATTTTTGGTTACCCAAAATCTTAATTTATGACGAAGTTTTACTCTTCTCCCTTACTATTTTTTGTTTTTATAAGTTTTTGTGCTTATAGCCAAAAAAAAAATCTTCAAGCTAAATTTATAGCAGAAAACATCAGCATTGATGGTAAAATTAATGAAGAAGCATGGAAAACAGCTTCTGTTGCAACCGACTTTATTATGTATGAGCCAGATAATGGCAAACCTATAAGTGAGGATAAAAGAACTGAAGTTAAATTCCTTTATGATAATAATGCAATCTATATTTTGGCAGTATTGTATGATGATGAACCCAACAAAATTTCTCGAGAATTGACAAATAGAGACGAATTTGGTGTCGCAGACATTTTTTCGGTTTTTATCAATGGTAATAACGATGGGCAACAAGATTTTCGGTTTTTTGTTAGTGCTGCAGGAGTTCAAATGGATTGTTTGGCGACGGAAGATAATGAAGACTATAATTGGGACGCCATTTGGGACAGTAAAGTTACATTTACCGAAATTGGATGGATTGTCGAAATGAAAATTCCTTATGCTGCAATTCGATTTCCTAAAGCTACCAAACAAACTTGGGGAATTAACTTCAGAAGAGATATAAAACGAGGCGCTCAGAATCAAGCTTACACTTGGAATTTTGTCGATGCAAAAATTCAGTCTATTATTAACCAAGCGGGAATATTAGAAGGGATTGAAAATATAAAAACACCAACTCGACTTTTCTTTATACCCTATACTTCAGCTTATTATCAAAAAGATGATTATGCCTCTGATAGTACCTTTAAATTTGGAATGGATATTAAGTACGGAATCAATGATGCCTTTACACTTGATGCCATATTGGTGCCAGATTTTGGACAAACAAAATTCGACAATGCTATTCTAAACCTTGAACCTTTCGAGCAAAAATTTGATGAAAATCGAGCTTTTTTTACAGAAGCAGCCGATTTATTTTCAAAAGGAAATCTCTTTTATTCAAGAAGAATTGGCGGTGCCCCTACTACTAAGCCCACTTTGAATGTTAATGAAGAGATAATAGAATATCCTAGTTCAACAGATTTATTAAATGCAGTAAAAGTATCTGGAAGAACGGAAAAAGGACTTGGTGTAGGTTTTTTGAATGCTATCACCGAAAAAACATATGCCACTATGAAGGATGCAATTTCTGGAGTAACTCGTAAAGAAGTTGTTGAACCTTTGGTCAATTACAATATTTTGGTTTTTGATCAGCGTTTTAATCAAAACTCCTCAGTAACTTTTGTAAATACTAATACTCTCAGAGATGGTGGTTTTCGTGACGCCAATGTTTCAGCTTTATTATTTGATTTGAATACAAAATCCAATACTTACAATTTATTTGGTGAATTTAAATATAGTACTGTGAAAGACTGCGATTTTATTAACGATATTAGTTTTGGATCGAAGTTTGGTTTAGAAAAGTATGAGGGTTACAAAACTCAATTAGGCTTTGCAAAAACCAGAGGAAGATACAGGTATTTATTTTCTGGAAAATACCTCTCAGAAAATTATGATGTCAATGATTTAGGGATTCTTTTTGCAAATAATTATCATTCTGGTTATGCCGAAATGACCTATAGAATTATCAATCCAACCAAAAAATTTAACGCATTAAAATTCAATCAAAATATAAATATAGAAATTGAAAACACAACTGGTAAATTACAAGATGGCCGGTACAAAAATGTGTTGACAGTCACTAATTTAAAAAATCATTCTATAGAAGGTTCTTTTCTTATAAATCCTTTTGATCGATATGATTTTTATGAACCACGTGTTTATGGGAGATATGTGTTTATACCTAAAAGTATAATTGGTTACGCTGGTTTTTATTCAAATGACAATAGAGCTTTTCATTATGACATAGAAGCACAAGCAGAAAAATTTGATGAAGAAAATAGAAATACTTTTATAATAAATGGAGGTTTAAAATACAGATTTAGTGATCGATTTTCGTTGTCATATAATTTTCAATACACCCATAAAATTAATGATCGAGGTTGGGTTGGTTTTGATAATAATGATATCGTATTTGCAGAACGCAATCGAGAAATTTCAGTTCATTATTGCACGGGTAAGTATTCGATAAACAATAAAATGAATTTCAACCTAATTGCACGTTACTATAGTGCTTATTCTGAAAATCACGAATTTTTGACTTTGCAAGAGGACGGAATATTAAATCCAAAAACCACATATAACAAAAATAATAATAGGAATCTTAACTCTTGGAATTTTGACTTTTCCTATTCTTGGTGGTTTGCTCCGGGTAGCGAATTATCGGTTTTGTATAGAAATTATGCTCTGGAAAATTCCAATGTTGTCGAAAAAAATACACTAACCAATCTTGAAAACGTTTTTAAAACCAATTTGACTTCAATTCTATCACTTAGCCTACGTTATTATATCGACTATAATTCATTGAAAAGGAAACACTAAAACGTTCTCTTTTTGACAAATTATTTCTTCTAGTTTACAGTCATTATCAATTTTTTAATTTTCAATTTTTCAGTCTAATTTGTAGATCTGGTAACCTGCAGTTTTGTCTAAATGCTTATATTTGCAATTAAAAATAATAATCAAAATGAGCAAAAAAGTAATCCTTATGATTCTTGATGGTTGGGGAAATTCTCCTGACCCTAAAGTATCCGCAATAGACAATGCCAATATTCCTTTTATTAAAAGTTTATATACAAAATATCCTGTTGGACAACTTCGAACCGATGGTTTAAACGTAGGTTTACCAGAAGGGCAAATGGGAAATTCCGAAGTGGGACACATGAACCTTGGAGCGGGAAGAATTGTCTATCAAGATTTAGCCAAAATCAATTTGGCTGTAGCCAATAATTCAATGGCACAAGAACAAGTATTGGTTGATGCATTTCAATATGCCAAAGACAAAAATGTAAATCTTCACCTTCTCGGATTGGTTTCCGATGGTGGTGTGCATTCACATACTTCACATTTACGCGGTTTGATAGATGCAACACAAGCTTTTGGATTGCAAAAGGTATTCGTTCACGCTTTTACTGACGGTCGTGATGTGGATCCAAAATCGGGAGCAACTTACATACAAAAGTTAGAAAATTATTTTGCAAATACCTCTGCAAAAATTGCTTCTGTAGTAGGAAGATACTACGCAATGGATCGTGACAAACGATGGGAAAGAGTAAAAATCGCCTATGATTTAGTTGTTAACGGAATAGGAACACATTCTAAAAATGCTGTAAAAAGCATCGAAGAAAGCTACGAAAATAATATAACGGATGAATTTATCAATCCAATAATCATGGTGGATGAAAACGACCAACCGTTGGCTACTATTAAAGAAAATGATGTTGTTGTTTTCTTTAACTTCAGAACCGATAGAGGACGTGAATTGACCGAAACGCTTTCTCAAAAAGATTTCCACGAACAAAACATGCACAAACTCAATTTGTATTATGTTACATTGACCAATTATGACGAAACCTATGAGAATGTAAAAGTGGTTTATAACAAAGACAATGTTACGGAAACTCTTGGCGAAGTTTTAGAAAAAGCAAATAAAAAACAAATAAGAATAGCTGAAACCGAGAAATATCCACACGTTACTTTCTTCTTTTCTGGTGGTAGAGAATTGCCTTTTGAAGGTGAAACCCGAATCTTGAAAAACTCTCCAAAAGTTGCGACTTACGATTTGCAGCCTGAAATGAGTGCTTATGAACTAGCAGATGCTTTGGTTCCTGAATTAAATAAAGGCGAAGTTGATTTTGTTTGTCTGAATTTTGCCAATGGCGATATGGTTGGGCATACAGGTGTTATGAGTGCAGCTATTCAAGCTTGTGAAGCGGTTGATAAATGTGTCGAAAAAGTGATAACTGCGGCTTTGGCCAATGAATATACAACTTTAATCATTGCTGATCACGGAAACTGTGAAACAATGATCAACCCTGATGGAAGTCCAAATACTGCACACACAACAAATCCGGTTCCAATTATTTTGGTTGACAAAGAATTGAAGTCTATAAAAGATGGTGTTTTAGGAGATTTAGCTCCAACAATCTTGGAATTGATGGGAATTGAAAAACCAGCTGTTATGACTAGACATTCCCTTTTGTAATAGTTAAAATTTAATTTATACAAATAGTCCCATAATTATTGGGACTATTTTTTTTACATTCAATTGGTCAATATGTAATATTCTTTGTCTATCCATTCCTGATGGTTGGAATGGGCAATTTTAATCATTTCTGCTACTCGTTGTCTTAGAGTTTTGCCATACAAATCGACAATGCCATTTTCGGTAATTAAATAAAGCATAAATAAAAGTTAATATTTCAAAACTAATAGTATTACTATTATCTTTGCAATTAAAATATTGATATTTAATTTTAGAATTATGAAATCGCCATTAACAACAAGTTTGCGTAAGCAAACACCAATAAGTAAAAGGCGCTACCATATATGACCGCTGAAAAATTAAAATTTACATATATGAAAAATCTATATTCATTAGTTGTGTTTGGTTTACTGTTTTCTCAATTTTGTTTGGCTCAAATAGAAAATAAAGAAAAAAACAAGGAATACACAGACTTGAAAAAAGCATTATTAGAGCCAGAATTAGTGGTTCGATTGAATTTGAGTGGTCAAAATATTGATATAGAGAATCAAAATTTTGGAGTTTTTAAAAACTTAGAATATTTAAATTTAAGGAATGATCATTTAAAATCAATCCCCAAATCAATTTCATTACTTTCTAATTTAAAAGTACTTGATTTAAGTGGAAATGATTTTATTGAGCTTTCAAGTGATTTTTATAAACTTACAAATTTGGAAGAATTGTATTTAAATGAAGAGAAAAATATCAATCTGCCCAAAACGCTTAGACTATTAGGTAAACTTCCCAATTTAAAATCATTACATCTTGAAAATGACAATTTAGATTCTCTTCCTGTAGAAATTAGGAATCTGCAAAATCTAGAATTTTTGTACCTGAATCAAAATAGTTTTAAAGAAATCCCAAAAGAACTGAAAGGGTTAGATCATTTGCAATATTTGGATTTAAAATACAATAAAATTATACCAACGATGGTGCCAATTGAAAACATAAATTTTGGGTTTAAAATTAATTTTTAGTTCATCACCATTAAAGTGAAAAAAACATATAATTATTGAAAATATAATGGAACAACTTTTATCAAATATCAAAATTCAAGTCAATGAAAAACTCTTTGTAAAAGATCCTGAAACATCGGCTTTGGGTAAAAAAATAATTCAAGAAAGTATTATACTAATAGACGATATTGGTTTTGATGATTTCACTTTCAAAAAATTAGGTGAAAAATTAGGATCCAATGAGAGTTCTATTTACCGTTATTTCGAAAACAAACACAAATTATTAGTTTATTTATCTTCTTGGTATTGGAGTTGGATGGAATATCGATTAGTATTTGCCACTTCTAATTATGCCAACCCTTTAGATAAATTAAAAAAAGCAATTTCGATTGTTACCGAAAAAGTAGAAGACGATCAAAAAACCCTACACATCAACGAATCTATTTTGAATAAAATAATAATTGCTGAGTTTACAAAAACCTTTCATACAAAAGAAGTGGAACAAGAAAATAAAGAAGGTTTTTATTATATTTACATAAGGGTTATCAATAGATTGACAGCCATAATTATAGAGGTAAATCCAGATTATTTGTATCCAAAATGCCTAGCGTCCAGCATAGTCGAAGGAGCAATGCATCAGCAATTTCTGAAAGATCATATGCAAGCCATTACTGACTGTAATGAAACGACAAGTCCAAACGATTTTTACTTCGATCTAACTGAAAAACTACTTAAATAAATAAAAAATGACTTCATTTAAACGACTATTAAAACTTTTGGAATTAGACAAAAAAGACGTTTTTCAAATTTTTTTCTACGCTATTTTTGCAGGAATTGTGAGTTTGTCTTTGCCATTAGGAATCCAAGCGATTGTGAATTTTATTCAATCAGGACGTGTAAGTGCTTCTTGGATTGTATTGATAATTCTTGTTGTTATTGGGGTTGCACTTGTTGGGATATTATCTTTGATGCAATTGCGTATCACCGAAAATTTGCAACAAAAAATGTTCGTACGTTCCTCATTTGAATTCGCTACTCGTTTGCCTAAAATAGAGTTTAAAGAGATGTACGGACATTATCCACCGGAATTGGCCAATCGTTTTTTTGATACATTAACCATTCAAAAAGGAACTTCAAAATTGCTAGTGGATTTTTCGGCGGCCATTTTACAAATTGTTTTTGGGGTGGTTTTATTATCGCTTTACCATCCCTACTTTATTATTTTTGGAATTTTATTGTTGAATCTTTTATATATTATTTTTAAATTTTCGTACAATAAAGGAATCGAAACGAGCTTAAAAGAATCCAAAAACAAATACAAAACCGCGGGTTGGTTGCAAGAAATTGCCCGTAATAATTTCAGTTTTAGAAGCGAACTCAACTATGATTTTGCATTAGAAAAAAACAATGCCATAATAAAAGATTATTTATTCAGTCGAGAAAATCATTTTAATGTGATCAAAAGACAATTTAGTCAACTTATAATTTTCAAAATAATTATTACGGCTAGTTTATTAATTATAGGTGGTTATTTAGTATTGAACCAGCAAATGAATATTGGGCAATTTGTGGCTTCAGAAATCATCATTTTGTTGGTAATCAATTCAGTCGAGAAAATTATTCTTGGTCTGGAAACTTTCTATGATGTGCTCACAGCAGTAGAAAAAATAGGTCAAGTGACAGACATGGAATTAGAAAAAGAATCTACTAATGAAAATAAAATTTGTTACACCAACATCAGCCTTGAAACGGATAATATGAATTTTCAGTTTCCTGGAACAAATTTTGGAATTTTAAACAATATCAATTTAAAAATAGATTCAGGGGAGAAAATCATTATCGATGGTGAAAACGGGTCAGGAAAAACAACTTTAATACGAGTGCTTTCAGGTTTGTTGCATCCAACTTCAGGAAATTTTTTTATTAATGATGATACTTTTAGAAAAATTGACATCAAACAATATCGTTCTAGAATTGGCAGTATTATTCAAGGTGAAACCCCTTTTGAAGGAACAATTTTGGAAAACATAACTTTTAATGACAAAAGTGTAACTACCGAAGATTTAAAATGGGCTCTTGACGGTCTTCAATTGACGAGCTTTATAAAAACATTGCCCAAGGGACTGAATACTAAAATTTTTCCTGAAGGTAAAGAATTATCCTCTTCTAATGCACAGAAAATTTTATTGGCCAGAAGTATCATCCACAAGCCCAATATTTTATTTTATGAAGAACCTACAGACAAAATGGATGTAAAAGTGGCTAATGAAATCATCGATTTTATTACTTCCGAAAAAAACAAATGGACGGTAATCGTATCTTCTCAAAATCCTCATTGGATAACAAAATGTACACGAGAAATTACAATGCAAAAAGGCTCTATAATATCTGATACTAAAATATAAAATATGTTAAATATATCCGACAAAAATTCAATTAATAATGAGGCTCTCGAAAAATTCTCTACCGTAAAGGATTTGAGTAACAGACCCCATTATAAAATTTTAAATCGAATCATTCTGACAGTTTCTATACTTGCGGTTATTGCCTTTTTCTTGCCTTGGACTCAGAATATCTCAGGTTCAGGAGCCGTTACAACATTGAAACCCAATCAAAGACCACAAACTATTCAGTCCGTGATCTCGGGACGAATAGAAAAATGGTATGTGCAAGAAGGGAATTTTGTGAATAAAGGAGACACGATACTTTTTATTTCTGAAATAAAAGAAGATTATATGGATCCTAATTTGGTTAAAAACACAAAAAACCAAGTAGATGCCAAAAAACAATCTTTGGAATCTTACGCTTCTAAAGTTGCCACTTTGACTTTGCAAATGCAAGCGATAGAAAGAGAAAAAGAATTAAAACTCAAGCAAGCTGAAAACAAAATCAAACAGGCAAGTTTGAAAATAAAAAGCGACAGCATGGATTTGGTAGCCGTAAAAACACAATTGAAAATTGCAAATACCCAGTTCAATCGTTCGTTACAATTAAACAAAGAAGGCCTTAAAGCTTTGTCTGATGTAGAGGAAAAACGGTTAAAACTGCAAGAAGTTGAAGCTAAAATCATCACTCAAGAGAATAAATTTTACACCAGTAAAAATGAATTCATTAATGCCGAAGTTGAAATCAATAGAATTAATGCCGAATATTCAGAGAAGATTTCAAAAGCACAAAGTGATCAATACACAGCAATGAGCAATCAATATGACACCGAAGCACAAGTAAGTAAATTGGAAAATCAGTATGCCAATTATAGCATTAGAAACGGAATGTACTACATCAAAGCACCACAAAGCGGTTACATTAACAGAGCACTTCAATCCGGAATTGGCGAAAATATTAAAGAAGGAACTCCAATTGCTACCATTATGCCTGCAAAATATGATATAGCCGTTGAATCTTTTGTAGACCCAATAGACTTGCCTTTAATCAAACGAGGGGAAAAAGTACGAGTTTGGTTCGATGGTTGGCCAACTATTGTGTTTTCAGGATGGCCCGATATGTCATATGGTACTTTTGGAGGGGAAGTTGTGGCTATAGAAAACTTTATTAGTGACAATGGAAAATTCAGAATTCTAATTGCTCCAGATAAAAATGAAGCCCCTTGGCCTAAACAATTGAGCATTGGTTCAGGGGCACAATCCATAGCTTTACTTAATACCGTTCCGGTTTGGTTTGAATTTTGGAGAATACTTAACGGTTTTCCACCAAATTATTATCAAGGAAATGATAAATCTGCAAAAGAAAAGAAATAAATGAAACACCCATGACAATAGTTGTTGACACACTGGGGATGATTATGAGTGTTCCATCTGACCGATGAAAACAATAAATATAAACCGATGAAAAAGCTTTTTTTATTACTAATCGTATTTGGAACGACAGTTTACAGTCAGACTAATGCCGAATCTTCTTTGCCTTCCAATCTCAAAGAGATGAGCTACAACGAATATCTGGGTTTTGTGAAAAAATACCATCCATTGGTCAAAAACGCCAACTTAGAAATCAGTAAAGCACAAGCTAATTTGATGATGGCGCGTGGTGGATTTGATCCAAAACTAGAATTGGATTACAATAAAAAACAGTTTCAGGGAACGGAGTACTATTCGATAATGAATAGCAGTTTCAAAATTCCAACTTGGTATGGAATCGACATCAAAGCGGGTTTTGATGATAATGAAGGATATTATTTAAATCCTCAAAACAAAACTCCTTACAATGGTTTGGCCTCATTGGGGATAAGTGTTCCTATAGGACAAGGATTGCTTATTAATCAAAGAATGGCCGATTTACAGAAAGCCAAAATTCAAGTCAAACTAAGCCAAGCAGAACAAAAACTTGAAGCCATAGCCATTATATATGATGCTTCTATAGCGTATTTTAATTGGAAAAAAAACTATGAGGAATATTTGTTGTATGAAAATTATTTTATCAATGCACAAAAGCGATATAACGGAATCGAGTCTCTAATAAAACAAGGTGACAAACCTGCAATTGATAGTGTTGAAGCCGGAATTGTTGTAAAAACAAGACAACTTGCCTTAGAAGATTCAAAATTGAAATTAGCCAAAGCTAAATTAGAATTATCCAACTTTTTGTGGTTGGAAAACAACATTCCCTTTGAATTAGCCGAGGGTATTATTCCTGAAAAAAAATTAGATCAAACCATTCAAGAAACTTTAAATATAAATGATTTAGTCAATCAAGATTTTTCATTATTGAAACATCCAAAAATCGAGGCCCTACAAAGCAAAATAGATTTATTGACCGTCGAAAAAAGGATGAAAGCCAATATGCTTTTGCCTAAAATCGATGTTGGCTATTCTTATTTAGCTCAACCAAATCCTACTATCCCTAACAATAACGATAATTACAAAGTGGGGATTGATTTTTATTTTCCATTATTTCTTCGAAAAGAACGGGGTAGTTTGAAAATTGCACACTATAAAATTCAAGAGTCTGAGTTTACACGTGACCTTGAAAAATTACAGTTGACCAATAAAATAGGTGCTCAAAAAACAGAAATAGAGTCGTTGACTAAACAACAAAAATTAGTCAATAATTTGGTTGATGATTATGATAAAATGTTAAAATCTGAAGAGCGATTGTTTAACATAGGCGAGAGTTCCTTATTTCTTATCAATACCCGAGAAAATAATTTGGTAAGCGCTCAGCTTTCTCAAATTGCTCTTGAAAACAGGTTTTATACTTCAAACTCGGAACTTTATAAAATTATGGCCAATCCGAATTAAATAATTTTTAAATTGTATTTTTGCGGTCTGAAAATTGAAATATGATTATCCCAAAAACCCGTGAAGAAATAGAATTAATGCGAGAAAGTGCTTTAATCGTTTCTAAGACATTAGGAATGATTGCTTCCGAAATCAAAGAAGGAGTAACCACATTATATTTAGACAAAAGAGCCGAAGAATTCATTCGGGATCACGGAGCTGTACCCAGTTTTCTTGGATTATATGGTTTTCCAAATTCGCTTTGTATGAGCCCTAATGCACAAGTGGTTCATGGTATTCCTAGTAATGTACCACTAAAAAGTGGCGATGTTATTTCAGTAGATTGTGGTGCTTTCAAAAATGGTTTTCACGGAGACCACGCTTATTCTTTCGAAATTGGGGAAGTTGCAGAAGATGTCAAAAAATTATTACGTGTTACCAAAGAATCACTATACGTAGGAATTCGAGAATTTAAAGCCGGTAACCGAGTAGAAGATGTGGGGAATGCCATTCAAAAATATACCGAAAGTCACGGATATGGTGTGGTTCGGGAACTTGTAGGACACGGTGTTGGTCAAAACATGCATGAAGACCCAGAAATGCCCAACTACGGAAAAAGGGGTCGTGGCAAACTTTTAATCGAAGGAATGGTTGTTGCAATAGAACCAATGATCAATATGGGAACTAGAAACATCAAACAACTCAAAGACGGCTGGACAATCCTAACTGCTGACGGGAAACCCTCAGCACATTTCGAGCACGATGTAGCCATAATTGACGGAAAACCCGAATTACTTTCTACTTTTGCATATGTATATCAAGCTTTGGGAATTGTGAGTAACGAAGAAGATGAGTTTAGAAAAGAGCCTTTGGTAATCTAAATATTAGACACGATTTAAAGTAAAGACAATAAAAAAACTGTTTTTGTAAAAATTTGCTCAAAAACCATGAAAAGACTTTTTAAAACTATCCTCAATACCATTCCACGTCCATTATTAATTCATTTGAGTTACCTGGCGCGTCCCATCATAGCTTTTTTATTAAAAGGAACCAACTTCACTGATCCAATCGATGGAAAAAGTTTCAAGACGATGTTGCCTTATGGATATGAAAAGCAACGCAATAATGTACTTTCTCCAAGCACACTTTCACTTGAAAGACATCGATTGCTTTGGTTGTATTTAAAGGAACAAACCGATTTTTTTCAATCTGAACCCGTTTCACATTCCCAAGTTTCAAATTCTAATCGTGTAAAATTAAGAGATACTGAAACAAATTCAGCATTAAAAGTATTGCATTTTGCTCCCGAACAAGCTTTTTATAAATTGTTCCGCAGGCAAAAAAACCTTGATTACACCACAACCGATTTATTCTCACCATTGGCAGATGTAAAGGCTGATATTTGTAATTTACCTTTTGAAGACAATCAATACCACGTTATTCTATGCAATCACGTCTTGGAACATATTCCAGACGATACCAAAGCGATGCAAGAATTGTATCGTGTTTTGAAACCTGGTGGAATGGCGATTCTTCAAATTCCACAAGATTTAAAAAGAGAAGTCACTTTTGCCGATGATACGATTACCGACCAAAAAGAGCGTGCCAAAATATTTGGACAATATGACCACGTTCGTATTTATGGTCGAGATTATTTCGATAAATTAAGAAGTATAGGTTTTACCGTTATCGAAGAAGATTACACTAATAAAATTGCTCCCGAATTGGTCGAGAAATATTGTTTGGCCAAAGGCGAAATTATTCCTATTTGCTTTAAATAATAAACGGATCTAAATTTATTTCTATTTGCAATTTTGTCTCCAAAACAAAAAAGATGCTTTTTTTTTTCGTACCTTTAATAATGCAATTGGCGGTGTCAATTGTTAAATTACTAATCGATGAAAATAGTAAAGCATTCAGGTGATATTGTTGATTTTAACCCCATAAAACTCAAAGAATCACTCTTGAAATCAGGAGCGAATACAGCAGTTGTTGAGTCTATTTTGCATACTATAAACCAAGAAATCTACGAAGGAATTTCGACCAAGCAAATCTATAAAATTGCTTTTGGTCTGTTGAAAAAAGCTTCCAATTCAAATGCAGCCCGATATAATTTGAAAGAAGCTATTCGATTATTAGGTCCTGCCGGTTTTTTCTTCGAAAAATATATTGCTCGTCTCTTCGCCTCAGAGCAATACGAAACTAAAACTAATTTGACTTTGCAAGGCAAATGTGTTTCCCACGAAATTGATGTTTTGGTCAAAAAAGACCAAGTTATTTCTATGATTGAATGTAAATTTCATATGGGGAAAGATGCCAATTCAGATGTAAAAGTGCCAATGTATATTCTGTCGCGGTTTAATGATTTGAAGGAAAGGAAGCATACACTCTTCTCAGGGAAAGAATCTATTTCAAAGTGTTGGATTGTTACTAATAACCGGTTTACATCAGATGCGATTGTTTTTGCAAAATGCTCGGGTTTGAGTTTGTTGAGCTGGAATTATCCCGAAAATAATAATATAAAAACCAAAAACGACAATAATTATCTTTATCCAATAACCTGTTTGACTACTTTGTCATTGGCTGAAAAAGATAAATTATTAATTTTAGACTTGATTCTGGTAAAAGAAATAATAAATAATTCATACTGTCTGGAAAGAATTGGATTGAGTTCCAATCGTATTAAAAACGTCTTGAAGGAAGCATCGGAATTGTGCAGATATATTTGAATTGCAATTTTTTTGAATTTAAAATATGGAGAAATAATGAAAATCAAATTTATTGGCGGAGCGGGAACCGTTACTGGTTCTAAAACTTTAATCGAAAGCAAAGGTGTTAGGATATTGATCGATTGCGGACAATTTCAAGGTATTAAGCCTTTGAGAGAGATCAACTGGCTACCTTTGCCAATACTTCCATCTACCATAGATTTTGTGTTATTGACCCACGGTCATTTGGATCATTGTGGTTGGTTGCCAAGATTGGTAGATCAAGGCTTCAAAGGCAAAATATATTGTACCAGTCCAACCAAAGACATAACCAAACTCATTCTTTTGGATAGCGCAAAAATTCAGGAAGAAGAAGCTGCAAAGGCCAATAAAGAGCATTATTCCAAACACGAAATCGCCGAACCGCTTTATAATATAAAACAAGCCGAAGCCGTTTTCCCATTTTTCAGAGTGATAAAAACCAATGAAAACATTGCTTTGGATGCTGAAATTTCGGCTGTTTTTACCAATGCTGGACATATTATTGGTGCTTGTAGCATCGAATTGATTTTAGAAAATAAAACTTTAGTATTTTCTGGCGATTTGGGTCGTGATAACGATATATTGATGTTTCCCCCAACCAAACCCAAGAAGGGGGATTACATTTTCTTGGAAAGCACTTATGGAAATCGTCTTCATCCCGAAAATGATGCCAAGTCAGAACTAGAAATGTACATCAATAACACCGTTGAAAAAGGCGGAACTATTATTATTCCTAGCTTTGCAGTAGAACGAGCACAAACAGTAATGTATTTGTTATGGCAACTCAAAACTGACGGTAAAATTCCTAATATTCCGTATGTAATTGATACACCAATGGGAATTAAAGTCTTGGATGTTTTCGAAAATAATAGGAAATGGCACAAATTGCCCGAACGAGAATACGTTGCAATGTGTCAAATGTTTACTATGAATTCTGATTTTCAGGAAACAATCGAAACGATTTACAATAAACAACCGAAAGTAGTAATTGCAGCTAGTGGAATGATTACCGGTGGTCGCGTTTTGAGTTATTTAGAACGTTATATTGGTTTACCCGAAACTACGGTAATCATCATTGGCTATCAAGCCCAAGGAACCCGTGGTAGAAAATTATTGGAAGGTGACAAAGCAATTAAAATTTATGGCAAATTTTATGATGTTAAGGCAAATATCCTCGAAATAGAAGGATTGTCAGCTCACGGAGACCAAAAAGATTTGCTCAACTGGCTTTCGGAATTGGAAAATACTCCAAAAAAAATATTTTTGGTTCACGGAGAAAACGAGGCATTAGAAGAACTTGGTTTAAAAATCAATGAAAAGTATGGTTTTGATTGTGAAATTCCTCAAATGAATCAAGAGTTTGATTTATAGTTATTTATCGGGTTTTCTTTTAACAAAAATTTTATTTATTGAGATGTATAAATTTGTAATTTTGCAATATGAAATTTAAGAAACACATCAGTTTTTTACTAGCTTTTTTCCTATTGCTTTCCAATATGGGATTGGCAATTAATGTGCATTATTGTGGAGGAGAAGTAGCTTCGGTTAAGCCCATTTATTGGAAAAATTATGATTCCCTACTAGCGACCGAAGAAAGTTGTTGTGCTCCTGAAGCCTCTAGTCTTATTGAAAAAAAAGAAAGTTGTTGCAAAGACAAAGTCATTCAATTTGAGAAAAAACAAGAAAATGTCATTGTAAAATCCATCACTTTTCAACCTGATTTTATTTTTATATTCAAAGAATGGAATCCTATTGTTTTTACTGAATTTTCAAACTTCGAAGACAATCGCATTATCTCCTATTATTGTGATGCCAATGCGCCACCACTTTTCAAATTATACCATCAATACATTTTATACGCCTGATTTTAATGTTTTTATAAAATCTATCCTTTTGTATTGGATAGAAATTTCTATTAAAAAAACATTATAGATCTTTTTATGAAAAAACAAATTTCAATACTTTTATTGGTCTTGTTGTGTGCGATTAGTTCCTACTCTCAGGACACATTACAGTCTGTAAAAGTTATTTCTAAAAACAAAGGACTGCAAAAATCCTCTAAAATTACAGCCAACACGACTTTGGTAACCAGCAAGGAATTACTCAAAGCCGCTTGTTGTAATCTCGCTGAAAGCTTTGAGACCAATCCATCAATCGATGTCAATTTTTCGGATGCACTGACGGGAACAAAACAAATCAAAATGCTGGGTTTAACCAGTCCGTATTTGTTGATTGCCGAAGAAAATATTCCGTCTGTTCGTGGCGCTTCTCAAGCCTATGGTTTATCCTTTACACCAGGAACTTGGATTGAAAGTATCCAAATTACCAAAGGAGCAGGAAGTGTGGTTAACGGTTATGAAAGTATTTCTGGTCAGATTAATACAGAGCTTATTAAGCCAATTGGTAACATCCCTTTTTTCTTGAATGCGTATGGTTCTACCGATTCTCGTTTTGAATTGAACACGCATTTCAACGCTAAAATTTCGGATAAATGGACTACTGCTTTGTTTGTCCACGGCAATGCAAGAACGGCTAAAAACGATATGAATGACGATGGTTTTCTCGATAATCCATTAGCAAAACAAATCAATATTTTGAATCGGTATCAATATTATAATGCCGATAAAGGCTGGGTGAGTTTTATCAATTTTAGGTATATGAATGACAAAAAGCAAACGGGTGAAACTGATTTTGATCCCGATATTGACAAAGGGAAAACAAATCTTTGGGGTTCCGAAATCAATACCGAACGGGTTGATGTTTCGTCAAAAATTGGGTACGTTTTCAAAGATATGCCTTATCAAAGTATTGGTTTCCAAAATGCATTTAACAGCCACAATCAGGAATCTTATTTTGGTTTAAATCTTTACAATATCAAGCAAAGCAGTTTCTATTCGAACTTGATTTTCAACTCGATTATTAATAATACAATGCATAAATTCGCCACAGGGTTAAATTTTTCTTATGACAAATACCAAGAATTTGTGAATGAGAATGATTACAGTAGAATCGATAATTCTATTGGTGCTTTTTTTGAATACACCTATGATAATGATGACAATTTCAGTTTTATTGCAGGCGGAAGAGTAGATAATCACAATCGTTTGGGTACTTTTATCACTCCAAGATTACACATTCGCTACAATCTTTGGGAGAAAGGGGTTTTGCGTGTTTCTGCTGGAAGAGGGAAACGAAGTGCTAATATTTTTGCTGAGAATCAATCACTTTTTGCGAGTGCAAGAACATTTGAAATTTTGGATACTAACGGAAAAATCTATGGTTTAGATCCAGAAATCGCTTGGAATTATGGACTGAGCTTCAATCAAAAATTTAAAGTTTTTGGAAAAAATGCCGATGCTGGTTTTGATTTTTATAAAACCAATTTTACAAAGCAAGTCGTAGTCGACTTGTACACTGCACCTGAAATTCCTGAAACGCATCAGGTTTTGTTTTACAATTTAAACGGAAAATCGTACGCCAATAGTTTGCAAGTTGACTTTAATGTTGAATTGGTAAAACATCTTGATTTGCGAACTGCTTATAAATATTATGATATCCAAACCAATTATTTGAGCGGAACAAGCGAAAGACCTTTACAAGCCAAGCATCGTTTTTTTACAAATTTAGGATATGAAACACATATCGCAAAGAAGGGTAAGCAATGGAAATTTGACTTCACATACAATTGGATGGGTGAACAAAAATTACCCGAAACGGCTTCAAACCCTGTAGAAGATAGACTTCCAACTTATTCTCCTTCGTTTTCTTTGATGAATGCACAAATTACTCGAACTTTTTCTTCCATTTTTGAAGTGTATTTGGGAGGAGAAAACATTGGAAATTACAAACAAGAAAAAGCAATTTTGGGTTCAGAAAGTCCTTTTGGTCCCACATTTGATGCTTCTATTGTATATGCACCTATTTTCGGTCAAATGTATTATGCAGGGTTGAGGTTTAAAATTAAATAATCAATTTCAATAACAATTAAAAAATTAAATTATGAAATCAACGATTCACGAATTCCAAAAAAACAATTTTAAAATTGTGTGTAAAAATATATTTTTAGGAATGATGTTAATACTGGTAACACTTGCTACACAAGCACAAGTTAAAAAGAATAAAAACGCAAAATATACCATTGAAGTTAATGGTAATTGTGAACAATGTCAGAGACGAATTCAAAAAGCGGCTTTCTCTGTGAATGGAGTAAAAACCGCTAACTGGAATATAGAAACGCATGAATTAAATCTTACTTTAAACGAAGAAAAAACCTCAATTGATGCGGTTGAAAAAGCTATAGCAAAAGTTGGTCATGACACCAAAAATACTAAAGCGACGAAAGAAGATTACGACAATCTTCATCATTGTTGCAAATACGACAGAGAAGTTTCGAAGCAATAAGCGTATGTACCAATGTTGAAATTAATGTTTCTAAAAATGTGAAAAGCAAAACTTGATTTACTAAATATTTATTAAAAAAAGTGAATTGAGTAGCGTTGATAGTGCTATTTTGCTAAATTATAATTACTTTCACGAACAATAATTTTTAATATACTAATATGAGTAATTTTGATTGGACACAACTTTTAAATCCTGAGTTTTATTTAAAGTTTCAGTTTGGTGGGATAGAAATTGGGTTGTTGGTGGTGATTTTTATAATTTTTGCTGAGACGGGATTGTTTGCAGGTTTTTTTCTTCCGGGAGACAGTTTGTTGTTTTTGGCTGGAATTTACAGTGTGTCATTGACCCAACAAATTTCATTAGGCAACGATTTTGCCAATTTAGTGTTACTGTGTTCATTGGTTTCTGCAGCTGGAATTTTTGGAAATACAGTGGGTTATTGGTTTGGAGTAAAAGGAGGAACTTATCTCTATAATAAAGAAGATACTTTTTGGTTTAAGGAAAAATACCTATTGCAGGCCAGAGATTTTTTTGATAAGTATGGAGGCAAAGCAATAATTTTTGCTAGATTTTTGCCTATTTTTAGAACCTTTGCTCCTATAGTGGCAGGAATTGCAATAATGGACAAAAAGAAGTTTATGTTCACTAATATTTTGGGTTCGGTATTGTGGTCATTTAGTATGATTTTTGCGGGACACTATCTTTCAGATTTATTTAAAAATCAATTTGGCATCGACTTAAAAGCGCATATTGAGCTGATCGTTATTGGGATAGTGTTTTTTACTACAGCACCAGTACTTTGGAAATTACTAAAAAAAAGAGTGCAATAATATTGTATTAAAACGAAAACTCCGAAGAACACTTCGGAGTTTTTTTATTCAATTTAACTTCGTACTTATTAAATTACACATCGTAATTGGAATTACATCATTCCTGGCATTCCTCCGCCCATTGGGTGAGTTGGAGTTGACTCCTCTTTGATGTCAACTAAAGCACACTCAGTTGTTAAGATCATTCCTGACACAGATGCAGCGTTTTCTAAAGCCACACGAGTTACTTTTTTAGGATCGATAATTCCCGCTTTTAGCATATCTACATATTCATCAGTTTTGGCATTGTAACCAAAATCGCTTGAACCCTCAGCAACTTTTGCAACAACAACAGATCCTTCAAGGCCTGCGTTTTCAACAATAGTTCTCAAAGGAGATTCAACTGCACGGGAAATAATTTTGATTCCAGTAGCTTCATCTGCGTTGTCTGCTTTTAAGTCAACAAGGGCGTTTTTAGCTCTCAATAAGGCAACGCCTCCACCAGCAACAATTCCTTCTTCTACAGCGGCACGAGTAGCGTGAAGTGCATCGTCAACACGATCTTTTTTCTCTTTCATTTCTACTTCAGAAGCAGCACCAACATAAAGAACAGCAACTCCACCAGCTAATTTAGCCAAACGTTCTTGCAATTTTTCTTTATCATAATCAGAAGTTGTAGATTCCATTTGACCTTTGATTTGGTTCACACGATTTTTAATCATTTCGGCATCACCAGCACCACTTACAATTGTAGTATTGTCTTTGTCAATAGTTACTCTTTTTGCAGTTCCCAACATTTCGGTGGTTGTGTTTTCTAAGGTATATCCTCTTTCTTCAGAAATTACTGTTCCGCCGGTCAAGATGGCGATGTCTTCTAACATTGCTTTTCTTCTGTCGCCAAAACCTGGAGCTTTTACAGCTGCAATTTTCAAGGCACCACGCAATTTGTTTACTACCAATGTTGATAATGCTTCTCCATCAACATCTTCTGCAATAATCAATAATGGTTTTCCTGATTGAGCTACTGGTTCTAAAACTGGTAACAATTCTTTTAATGAAGATACTTTTTTGTCATACAAAAGAATATATGGATTCTCTAATTCAGTTTCCATTTTCTCAGCATTGGTAACAAAATAAGGAGAAAGGTATCCTCTGTCAAATTGCATACCTTCAACAACATCTACAAAAGTATCAGTTCCTTTGGCTTCTTCCACAGTGATAACTCCTTCTTTTCCCACTTTTGCGAAAGCATTGGCGATTAATTCTCCAATAACTTCGTCGTTATTTGCAGAAATAGAAGCAATTTGTTTTATTTTTTCTGAATCACTTCCTACCACTTTGGCTTGTTTTGCTAAGTCAGCAACAATAGCTTCAACGGCTTTGTCGATGCCGCGTTTCAAATCCATTGGGTTTGCACCAGCGGCTACGTTTTTCAAACCTTCTTTTACGATGGCTTGAGCCAAAACGGTTGCAGTTGTAGTTCCGTCACCCGCTAAATCATTAGTTTTAGAAGCTACTTCTTTGACCATTTGTGCTCCCATATTTTCTAACGGGTCTTTCAATTCTATTTCTTTTGCAACAGTAACACCATCTTTGGTAACGTTAGGCCCGCCAAAAGATTTTCCAATAATTACATTACGACCTTTTGGTCCAAGAGTTACTTTTACAGCGTTTGCCAACGCATCAACACCACGTTTTAATCCGTCACGTGCTTCAATATCAAATTTTATGTCTTTTGCCATTTTTTCAAAGTTGTTTAAAATTTTTTAAAAGTTTCAATTTTCAAGTTTTCTGTCCCCCCTTCGAGAGGTTAGGGGGCTAAATTATCGCAAGAATATCATTCTCACGCATTATCAAATAATCTTTTCCTTCTAATTTTAATTCAGTTCCTGCATATTTCCCATAAAGAACAGTATCGCCAACTTTTACGGTCATTTCGTGGTCTTTTGTTCCATTACCAACAGCTACTACAGTTCCTTTTTGTGGTTTTTCTTTTGCAGTGTCTGGAATAAAAATTCCTGAAGCAGTTTTGGTTTCAGCAGCTACAGGTTCAATAAGAACGCGGTCTGAAAGCGGTTTAATGTTTAAAGCCATAATGATAAAATATTGATTAATATTAATAATTTAATTCGTTTTTTTGATTTTCAGAAATTATGCCAGAAGCCAAAAACTGACATTTTTTCTTAAAAAAAATGCCAGCTTTGACAGGCTGGCATTTATTATATGATTATTTACTACTTATTTTTTTGCTGGTTCAGTTGCTGGAGCAGGAGTTTTTGGAGCAGGAGTAGCTGCTTTTGGGGAAGCCGCTTCTGTTTTATCAATAATTTTTGATTCAGAAGTTCCTAATGAGTCTCCAAAACTTAAACTTGATAATAATATTAATAAAATTAATATTCCACCTAATGTCCAAGTACTTTTGTCTAAAAAGTCTGTTGTTTTTTGTACACCACCTATTTGGGTTGATCCACCTAATGATGAAGAAAGTCCACCACCTTTGGGGTTTTGAACCATTATTACTACTACAAGCAGGAAGCAAACTATTGTTATTAATACTAAAAAAATTGAAAATGTGCTCATTGTTTAATTATTATTTTGTTGTAAAATCTTAATATCCGAGATTCGGTCTGCAAAGAAACTACTTTTTTCTGGATATTTCAAAATTAATATCTCATAAGCTTGTATGGCGCGTTGATATTTTTTTTGCTCCAAATATACTCTGGCTAATGTCTCTGTCATTAAATAAGAATTGTCTGATTTATTTAAGTCGATTGTAAAACTAGATTCTGAACTTTGTTTTATTGGTGGAATCTTCGGACTGGCTTCAATAAATTTATCAATTAACTCGGCTTTTTTCTTTTTGTCATCTTCTAAAAGAGCCGTTTCAGATTCTGCTACAGTTTCTTTTTCCCTTACGATAGGTTGTGTTCTGGAGAGTTGAAGCCATTCTTGAAAGGAATGTTTTTCGTCTTTCGAAAATCCTAATGGCTTTCCAATTTCCAGATTTTCTTTCGCTAATTTTGTGGTAGATTCCTCTTCAATCGGAAAAGCACTTTTTATTGTAGTAAGTATAGATTGTTCTAGAGTGTTTATCTTAGGTTCAAGACGAATTTCGGGTTTAATTACTTCATAATCAATAACGCCAATATCAAGAAGTTCTAGGATTTTCTTGTCGTACAATCCTTTTTGGATGCCCACAAAAGTATCAGATGTGATGAAATCAAACAAAACGGTTCTGTCGGTTGTGTGAGAAGCAGTAACTTTCAGTGCATAATTGTACCTAAAGCTATTTTCATTAAAAAGTCCTTTCAACCGCAGCGCACGTGCACTTTGAAAATACGGAAATTCATCGAGAACTCTTCCCAAAGCATCCGTTTGCTTCTCATTGATAGCATCGGGTTTATTAATTAAATAAGTAAAATCGGTTACATTCATAAAAAGGTTAATCGCTTTATTGTTTAACGTTTTAATCGATTAATCGACTAAAAATTAAACTTTATTTTACCATTTTGCCAAAGACTCGTTGAAAACATCCTGTGTTATTCTTTCAAATATTATTTTTATTGCATTGTCTAAAGTGGATCCGCTGAGTTGTTGTGCAGCTGGATAATCGTAAAAGAATTCGAATGTTTTATCAAAATTATCGGCTTCTTTATTTTTATTGGTAAACTGCACTTTTACTCTGATGGTCAATCTATTTTGGGCTGCTTGAATATCGGCAGTGGCCATCATTGGCGTGATTCTATAATCTGTGATTTCACCTTCATAAGTCAAATCACCTCCATTTTTCACCAAGTTCAAATTGGTTTGATTTTGGATAAGATCCTGCAAAGTCAATGTAAAAGTTCGGTCGATTCCGGGTTGTACTAACTCGGCATTATTAGGAAAAAAATTTACTTGAAAAGTTTTGGCGTCAATTTTTCCCGTTCCAGTAAAGTTGTATACATTGCAACCATTTATTGTAAATAGTATAATTAGAAATAAAAAAGTACGCATTTTTTTCATAATTCGGGTATTGTAAATTTCAATTTCTATTTTTTTTCTCAAATATATGAATTTTCAAAGTTGGGATTTGTAATTTTTTTTTGAAATTTCAGTTGTTTTTATAAATCAAACTGTTTTATTTTTCGATACAAAGTTCTTTCTGAAATTCCCAATTCATCGGCTGCGGCTTTTCGTTTTCCTTTGTTTTTTTCTAATGATTTTTTAATCATTTCGATTTCTCTTTGTTCTAATTTTAGAATTTCTTCTTCCTCTACGGTTTCGGCAAATTGAAAATCATCTTCGTTTTCTACGAAATCTATATTTTCAGTTTGATTCGAAAATTCAGGTGAAAAAACGGTATTACTTGGTTCTTCTTCAAATGAAATTTCACTTTCCGATTCCTTTGAACCGTATATTTTTTGAATCAAATTGGTGTTGATGTCTTGCACTTTTGCAGAACCGTTTTTCATTAATTCCAAAGTCAGTTTTTTCAAATCGTGCAAATCACCTTTCATATCAAAAAGCACTTTGTAGAGAATATCTCTTTCGGTCGAAAAATCATTTTCGGCTTTTTTATCCTTGATTACCGAAGGCAAATTACTCGTTTCTGAAGGTAAATAGGATTGTAAAGTTGATGCCGAAATGTCTCGATTGGTTTCTAAAACTGAAATCTGTTCTGCCACATTTCGCAATTGACGAATATTTCCACTCCAGCGAAATTTTTTTAATAATTGCACTGCATTCTCCTCTAATTTGATGGGAGGCATTTTGTATTTATGGGCAAAATCGGCTGCAAATTTCCGGAACAATAAATGAATATCATCTTTTCGGTCGCGCAAAGGCGGTAAAGTAATATCCACGGTACTCAATCTATAGTACAAATCTTCTCGGAATTTACCTTTTTCGATGGCGTCAAATAAATTGACATTGGTGGCAGCCACAATTCGCACATCGGTTTTTTGAACTTGTGAGGAACCTACCTTTAGAAATTCCCCATTTTCTAAAATTCTAAGCAAACGAACTTGGGTTGTCAACGGTAATTCTCCCACTTCGTCTAAGAAAATAGTTCCTCCGCTGGCTACTTCAAAATAACCTTCACGAGTGGAAGTTGCTCCTGTAAAAGAACCTTTTTCGTGACCAAAAAGCTCACTATCAATCGTTCCTTCTGGGATTGCACCGCAGTTTACAGCAATATATTTTCCGTGTTTTCTGTGGGAAAGCGAGTGAATGATTTTTGGGATACTTTCTTTTCCAACGCCACTTTCGCCGACAACCAAGACCGAAATATCCGTTGGTGCCACTTGAATGGCTTTTTCTATCGCACGATTCAGTTTCGGGTCATTACCGATAATCTCGAATCGTTGTTTTATTGATTGAACTGTTTCCATAGTTTTTTTATTCAAGTCGAAAAAAATTAAACCTCAAATTACTCAAATTTTCACAAATTTTTAATTGCTAATCAATCTTTTGTGAGTTAATGATTTGTTTTGAAAATTTACAATAATTCCAATTGGAGAATCAGTCAGTTTCATGTAATTTAATGTTCTCGAAAGATGTTCACTAGTTACTTCTTTATCAGATTTTACCTCTAAAATTATATCTTCAAAAACAACAAAATCGGCATAAAAATTATGAGGAAGAATGGAACCTTTATATTCAACATCATATTTTTTTTCTCTCATATAAGGAATGTTATGATTTTTAAATTCTATTTCTAATGCATCTTTATATACTATTTCTAGTAATCCAGGACCTAAAATCCGATGTACTTCCATGCACAAGCCAACAATTGTATAGTTTTCATCTGTTTATAATATTTGTTTTTTATTGGAAGATGGAACGCCTATAATCATATTGGTGTGTGTCAATGAAAATTGTCGTGGGCGTTTCATCTTTTTTATAATAATACTCATAGTCGTCACTCATAATAATGTAAGTTAATTTGTGAAAATTTGTGTAATTCTATCTAACTCTTTTTTAAATGTGAGTTTATTTTTACCATAAATTACACAAATTACCACAAATTTTAATCTTAAACTATTTTTAAAAATTGTGTAATTCTATTTGATGCTTTCTAAATTTTTGCTAATTTGTGTAATTTGTGTTTTAAAAAAAGTTAGCAATTCTTTGTCAAAGTCCTCCCACTTTCTTGAAATTCGTG
>JACCDH010355812.1_pt1 | contig 36167 bp, 21 predicted proteins | sample 7442481 | NCBI WGS metagenome assembly JACCDH01 (sample SAMN15323433, study PRJNA562643) | freshwater metagenome | isolation source: river surface water | place: USA:Blue River Watershed | collected 2017-08-15 | reverse complement strand
GTGGTGGTGGATATAATCCTTCTACAACTTATTCTGCAGCATATGAACCTACAATCAATGCTGTGGCTGGAGATGAATATCTAATTGCAGTAAGTAATTTCTCAAATAGTACTTCTGGTTTTAGAATAGAATTTTTAACTGGAGGAGGAAATGCAGTTATCAATTATGCCGCTGCAACTGGTACAGCTGAAGTTTATTGGTCTGGTGGTGACGCAACTACACCAACTGAGGTGAATAATGTGAACAATTGGGGAGGATGTAATTCACCAACTTGTGGGATTGATGCCTTCGTTTCAGCAGTAGCAAATGAACCAATCGTTGCTGCTTCGACTACTAGAGCTGTAAAAGATATTACAATTCAGCCAGGAGCAACACTTACATTACAAGCTAATTCTGTACTACAAGTTTGTGGAAACTTTACGAACTACGGAACGGTTGTTTGTCATCCTACATCTACCATTTTATTCATGGGATCAGGAACTCAAAATGTAACTGGTAACCTTGTTGGGACAAGTAAATTTGGAAATCTTACAGTTACAAAATCTGCTGGTACAGTTGTTTTGAATAATGATATTGAAATTGCTGGTACGTTTACAACAACAAACAATACGAGTATCTTCAATTCAAATGGTAAATATGTTACAATTGGAGGAAACTTCTACAATGCAAACGGAAATTCAACCTATTCGAATACGTTCCTTGCTGGACCACCTGTTTTAGCTGGTACATTAGAATTTAATGGATCAGGAGTTCAAAACTACAACCAAGGTTCAACACAATTAGATTTGAACAATGTTATCATGAATAACACAGGAGCAATTGGTTCAGGTGTTAATCTTCAAACGAACATGTTCATTCGTGCTACGACAGGAACACTTACATTTAATCAAGGTACGATTACTACTGGCGCTCTGAGAGTGGAAGTTAACAATTCGACACCTGCCTCTGTGTCAACTGGAACTACAACAAGTTTCGTTGATGGAAATTTAAGACGTTATACTGCAGCTTCGGGAACTTATAACTGGCCTGTAGGAAATGTTACAAAAGGATTCCAACGTGCAGTTACAGCATTCACATCTAACACAAATACATATATTGATTCTAGATTTGACATTTGGTCTATCTTACCACCAGTTCAAGGCGGTACAGATTGTGGAACAACCTTTAGCATGGATGCAATGAACAATGGTTACTGGACATTGACAGCAACTCCAAATACTGCATCAACTTACAATATGTCACTTTATCCAACGAATGTTACAAATATCTATTCAGGTTGGACCATTATGAAAAAACCAGCAATTGGACCAATGCCAGGGTGGATTCTTGATGGAACATGTGCAGCATCAACTTCAACCCAAGTAAATAGAAATGGCCTTTCAGGTTTTTCTGTGTTCGGAGTGGCACAATCAGCAACACCACTTCCAATTGAACTTATCAATTTTATGGGTGAAATGGTTGGAGAAGATAATTTGTTGACTTGGACAACTGTCAGTGAGCATAACAATGATTATTTCACATTAGAGCGTTCAAGAAATGGAATTGATTTTGAAGAAATTGCCATTGTTGACGGAGCAGGAAATAGTACAACCCATTTGAACTATCAAGAATTTGATTACAATCCTTATCAAGGAATTAATTATTACCGCTTGAAGCAAACGGATTTTGATGGACAGTACAGCTATTCACAAACAATTGCATTGAACAGATCTTTGGATCAAACAATTTTGTCTGAATTATTCCCTAATCCGGCAAATTCATCCGTTAATTTTGATTTAACTACTGCACGTAAAGGAACGATTTCTGTTTCTATGTATGATAATTCAGGAAGATTGATAGCGCAATATGAATATGACGCTCATGCAGGCTCAAATAGTTATAACATTAACTTAAATGAACTTGCAAAAGGAATTTACACATTGATCATGCGTTCTGATTTATTGGATAATACAGAAATAAAGCAATTGATTAAAAATTAATTAACAACAATTCTTCAAAAGGGACTTCGGTCCCTTTTTTTGTATCCAATTCTTAACGAAACATCCGATTTAAAATTCCTTCAAACCGACATTTCTTCTTAATTTTAACCTCGAAAATCATCGATTGAGAGAATAAATATGAAACTTCATTACCGCGAATTAGGAGAAGGACAACCAATGGTTATTTTACATGGTTTGTTCGGTTTTTCTGATAATTGGCAAACACATGCAAAGAAATTGGCCGAATATTACCGTGTGATTTTGGTGGATTTAAGAAATCATGGACATTCTCCTTGGTCTGATGAATTTTCCTATCAGCTTATGGTCGACGACTTGAAAGAGTTATACAATGATTTAGATTTGAAAAAATCTATTTTACTTGGTCATTCAATGGGCGGCAAAGTAGCAATGCTTTTCGCGCAACAAAACACATCGTTATTGGAAAAATTGATTGTTGTTGACATTGGCGCTAAGTCCTATCCAATGCACCACCAACATATTCTTGCAGGAATGCACGCAATTGATTTGGATGTTATCAAAGTTCGTAGTGAGGCTGAAGCTATTTTAAAGTTGCACATTGACTCAGAAGGCGTGCGTCAATTCCTTTTGAAGAATTTGTATTGGAAAGAGAAAGGTCAATTAGCCTGGAGAATGAATTTAAGCGTTTTAGAGCGCGAAATGGAAAATATTCTGTCTCGTATTCCAGAACACGAAGTAATGCTTCCTACATTGTTTATTCGAGGAGAATTATCGAATTATATTTTAGATGAAGACATTGACGAATTGGAAGAACTTTTTCCAGATTCAGAACTAAAAACAATCCTTGGAGCTGGACACTGGGTGCATGCAGAAGCGCCGGATGAATTTATTGATACGGTGTTGGGATTTTGCTTACGTTAGCACGATTTGTGATTTGTGATTTGTGATTTCTAATTCGTGATTCTTTAAAAAACAAAAAAGCAGTACCGAAGTTCGATACTGCTTTTTTTATTTCTTGAGAAATTGTTTCTTAACTATTCAATGCTTCAGCACCACCAACGATTTCTAGGATCTCGTTAGTAATTGCTGCTTGACGCGCTTTATTGTAAGACAATTTCAAGCTTTTTTGTAATTCACTTGCATTATCTGTTGCTTTGTGCATTGCTGTCATACGAGCTCCGTGTTCAGCAGCATTCGAATCTAACAATCCTTTAAACAATTGAATTTTCAACGATTTTGGAATCAAATCAGCAACAATTTCAGCCTTCGTTGGTTCGAAAATATAATCACCAGCAGATGAACTATCTTCTTGAACTGTTGGAACAATTGGCAAGTATTGTTCAGTACGAACATCTTGTGTCGCGGCGTTAACGAAACGGTTATAAACCACAACTACTTTATCGAACTCTTTCGCTGTAAACATGCGCATCAATTCGTTTGCAATTACAGTTGTGTTTTCGAAATTCAATGCATTGAAAATATCTTCCACAGGCTCCAAAGCATCATTGATGAAATAAGCATCAGAACGTTTGTAAGAATCGCGAATTTTCTTTCCTAAACAAAGAACACGTGGATTTGCATCTTTGTATTCTTCATTCACCAATTGCGTAACACGTTTAATAACATTATTATTAAAACCACCACACAATCCACGATTTGAAGTAATACCAACGATCAATACGTTTTTCACTTCGCGTGTGTCAGAAAATGCGTTTTCAGATAAATCCAAGGTTGCACTTAAATTGCTAAGAATCTCTTGTAGTTTTTCAGAGTAAGGACGCATTTGTGTAATTGCATCTTGCGCTCTTTTCAACTTTGCAGCAGACACCATCTTCATTGCTGAAGTGATTTGCATTGTTGAACCTACTGAGGTGATTCTATTTCGTATTTCCTTTAAACTTGGCATAATATAATTCAAGATTCAGGATTCGGGATTCGTAATTAGAAATCACGAATCCCAAATTCAAAATTGTTTAGTATTTATCAGCTAATTCTTTAGCAACTTTTGTCAATGTATCTGTGATCTCATCTGTATATTTACCAGCTTTCAATGCAACCAATACATCAGCATGTTTTGCCTCTAAATAGTTCAAGTATTCTTTTTCGAATTCTTTCACTTTGTTTACTGGAACATTTTGCATTAAACCTTTTGTTCCAACATAGATAATCGCAATTTGTTTTTCAACTGACATTGGATCTCCTTCACGTTGTTTCAAGATTTCCACGTTACGAGCTCCTTTATCCAATACAGATTTAGTTGCTTGATCTAAATCAGATCCAAATTTCGCAAACGCTTCCAACTCACGGTACTGTGCTTGATCTAATTTCAAGGTACCAGCAACTTTCTTCATTGATTTAATTTGCGCGTTACCTCCTACACGTGATACAGAGATACCAACGTTAATTGCAGGACGAATACCAGCGTTGAATAAATCAGACTCCAAGAAAATCTGTCCGTCTGTAATCGAAATTACGTTTGTTGGAATGTACGCAGAAACGTCACCCGCTTGTGTTTCGATAATTGGTAATGCAGTTAAAGAACCTCCACCTTTTACCAAGTACTTAATTGAATCTGGTAAATCGTTCATTTGAGCAGCAATTGCATCATCAGCGATAATTTTCGCAGCTCTTTCCAATAAACGTGAGTGTAAGTAGAATACGTCACCTGGGTAAGCCTCACGACCTGGAGGACGACGTAATAAAAGAGAAACCTCACGGTAAGCTACCGCTTGTTTCGATAAATCATCATAAATAATCAATGCTGGACGTCCAGAATCACGGAAGAACTCACCAATTGCAGCACCAGTCATTGGAGCATAGAACTGCATTGTTGCAGGATCTGATGCATTTGCAGCAACGATTACTGTATATGCCATTGCACCAGCATCTTCTAATTTCTTAACGATTCCAGCTACAGTTGAACCTTTTTGTCCGATTGCAACATAGATACAGAAAACAGGCTCTCCTCTATCGTAGAATTCACGTTGGTTAATGATTGTATCGATCGCAACAGTTGTTTTACCTGTTTGACGGTCACCAATGATCAACTCACGTTGTCCACGTCCGATTGGAATCATCGCATCTACTGCTTTGATACCTGTTTGTAATGGCTCAGTTACTGGCTGACGGAAGATAACACCTGGCGCTTTACGCTCAATTGGCATTTCATACGTTTCACCTTGGATTGGTCCTTTACCATCGATTGGGTTACCTAAGGTATCCACAACTCGACCTACCATTCCATCACCAATTTTAACAGAAGCAATACGTCCTAAACGTTTTACAGTATCTCCTTCTTTAACATCAGAAGAACGACCCAACATTACGGCACCAACATTGTCTTCTTCAAGGTTCAATGCAATTCCTTGCAAACCTCCATCAAACTCAATTAACTCACCGTATTGAACTCCGTTCAATCCATAAATACGAGCGATACCATCTCCTACTTGAAGAACTGTACCTACTTCTTGAAGTTCAGCTTCAGAACGAAATCCTGATAACTGTTCTCTTAAAATTGCAGAAACTTCTGCTGGTTTTACATCTGCCATCTTGTGTAGTTTTACTTTGATTCCACTTAAGTGTGGTTTATCTTGTTAAACGTTGTTTTAAATTGTTAATTTGACTTGCAACTGACGCATCAATTTGCTTGTCTTCCATGCGAATGATGAAACCACCGATAAGTGACTCATCAACTAATTCAGTAACTTCCAATGTACCTTTTATTGAAGCTTGTGCTTTCTCAAGGATTTCTTTTTTAGTTGCATCATTCAATGCAATTGCAGAAATCAACGTAATTGGAACAATTCCTTTACCAGCTTTCATTTGAACATCAAACTGATGTGCAATTTGCGGTAACATATATTCTCTTCTATTTTTCGTAATCAAATTGATAAACATTGTCGACAATGCATCAAATTGACCGAAAATAGCTCCGAATATTTCAATTTTTTTATCTGAATTAATTACTGGAGAATTCAATACGATATGAAAATCTTTGTTCTCGTCATTGACAAGTAACAAGTAATTCATGTCAGCTGCAATTGCTTCCAACTTGTTTTGCTCAATCGCTAATTCAAGTAGTGCTTTTGCGTAGCGTGCTGCTCCTTTAGAACTTCTCATTGTAATTAAATTAATTCAAGTTAATATCTCCAGCCATTTTCTCAGCCAAAGCTTTTTGTTTTGCATCAGAAGAAAGTTCAGTACGAACAATTTTCTCAGCGATCTCAATTGAGAATGAAGCAACTTGCGTTTTCAATTCAGCAATCGCAGCAGCTTTTTCAGAAGCAATTGTTTGACGAGCAGCAGCAACTACTTTCTCAGACTCAACTTTAGCAGCTGTTTTAGCATCTTCAACCATCTTCGTTGCAGTTTCTTTTGCATCTTTCACGATTGCGTCACGCTCAGCACGCGCTTCTTTCAATAGATTCTCATTTGCAGCTTGCAATGATTTCATTTCAGCTTTTGTCTTTTCAGCCATTTCCAACGCCTCAGCGATTTTCTCAGAACGAGCATTTACTGATGACAAAATTGGCTTCCAAATAAATTTCGTTAAGATGAACATCAAAATGATGAACACTAAACCTGTCCAAAACAAGAGACCGAAATCTGGTAATATCAAATCCATTTTACTTTATTTTTAGTTTTTGTTTTCAATCAAAAAACACTTGCCATAACCAACCGTTACAGCAAGTGCTTTAAAAATTACTTAACTCCTGTTTCAAGACCTAGTAGACCAACTACTACACCGAAAAGAGCAACACCTTCGATCAACGCCGCAGCGATAATCATAGCTGTTTGAATTTTACCTGAAGCTTCTGGTTGACGTGCAATCGCGTCCATTGCTGAACCACCGATTTTACCAATACCCAATCCTGCACCTAATACTGCAAGACCTGCTCCAATTGCTGCTATACTTCCGAACATAACTATATGTATATAAAAATTACAAATTAATTAATGGTGTGCTTCTTCCACTGCTGCACCGATAAACAATGCTGAAAGCATTGCAAACAGATACGCTTGTAAGAAAGCTACCAACAACTCCAACACCGAAATAAACAAGGCCATCGGAACAGATAGTGCTCCCCATGCTGCGCTTTTGTTTAAAAAGATAATTGAAATCAATGCTAATACGATAATGTGTCCCGCTGTAATGTTAGCAAACAAACGTACCATTAAGGCAAAAGGCTTAGTTAAAATACCAACCACCTCGATTGGAATCATAATTGGCAACAAAGCCAACGGAACTCCTGGCGTTGCAAAAATGTGACCCCAATAGTTTTTGTTTCCAGAGAAAACAGTTACTAATAAAGTACAAACTGCCAAGAAGAAAGTTACTGTAATATTTCCTGTTAAATTCGCTCCACCAGGAATGATTGGAACCAATCCTAATAAGTTATTGAAGAAGATAAAGAAGAATATCGTCAACAAGTATGGAACGTATTTGTGGTATTTGTGTTTATCAATGTTCGATTTAGCAACATCGTCACGCACCATTAAAATCAACGGCTCGATAAATTTCGCCAATCCTCTTGGAGCAACAGCACCGTTCTTTTTGTAGAAACGTGCTACTGATGACATAACAATTAAAATAAGTGTTGCACCAAAAACCAATGAAAGAACGTTTTTAGTGATCGAGAAATCTAATGGTTTAACGTTGTGTGGATGACCTCCTTCAAATTGCAATTCTCCACCTTCTAATTTGTAGATTTTTTCGTGGAACATAGCATAATCCGCTGCTGGACCTACACCTACCATGTAATCAACTGGTTTTTGTGTTTTGTGGTCAATTGATGAAGCTGGTGTTCCGTGATAGAAATGACTAGAAGAGAACGTTTTCAATCCACCATCAATCAAAATAACTGGTAAATAAATTGATGTTGAATTGTGGTGTCCACCCCATAAATGCCATTCGTGCGCATCTTTAATGTGGTGCATAATCATCTCACCAACATTGAATTTTTCTTCTTTTTTACCTTCTTCGTGACCTGCTTCAGGCGTATTTGCCATAACAGTTGAGAATGAAAAGATTGCTAAAAGCGTGATAAATACGTAATTAATTCTATTCTTTAATGCCATTGCACGAGTATTTCTATTAAAAGCTTTCAAAATTTGGCGCAAAGGTAGGTAAACTTTCTAAAGAAACAAGATAAAAAGTTTAAGAAAATTTGAGTTTAACACTCGCTTGTTAAATCTTTGTGATGATATTCCTAAAAAACAGTTCAAATATGATTCATCAATGATTTATTTATCAGTTGAATTGGCCACTTTAATCAAACCAATCGATTGAACGATTAATAGCAGAACGAACAGACTAATAAAGTGAAAACACATCATTTTTGCATCGCTTTGTTTAGAAACAATGAACGCTAATAAGATTGACATGGCTAGCAGCAATTGAACTGTGGTTAAAATCAGAAATCGTCCAACGAACTTTTCAGGATCTTGATGGAACGAAGGTGTTATTAGTGGAATTCCACCTCCAAAAATGACAGCAATCGTTAAGGAAACAACCAAGGCATGTTTTTCACTGAATGAAAACACTTTACTTTGAACAAGTGCGACATAAATTCCAAGAATAACAAGGAGTGAGCCTATGATAATCAATGTAAATAATCGCGCTTTATTCATCTTCTTTGCCCATTTTTATCACTTCCTTTATAACTAAGTACAAACCAGCCATCACACCAAATAAAGAAAGTCCAATTGTCCACCAAGGAGTTTTTGTGGCGTATTTCTGATCTAGAAAAGTTCCCAGCCATGTAAAACCAGCGATGATAGCACCCATTTGAATACCCAAACCTGAAAAACGTGCAAACTTTGAAATGCCGCTCTTCTTTTTGTTTTCTTCCATCTAGAAATTGGTTGTTATTAAAACAGACTAATAGAATTCGTCGTAGAAATCTTCGTATTCTTTGACATCTTTACGTTCGAAGAGAATTTTCATGTTCTCTTGTGTAATGACAACGATTTTGGCATTTTGCAAATCCAGAAGGTGTTTGCGGGTTGCTTTATAAACACGGATGTACTCCTTCGCTTTTAAATCAGTAGGGAATTCTTGGATTAATAAGATACTTTGATCATCACCAAATATTTTGGAGCTTACTTTTAATTTATCTCGACTAAAAAACTCTTTATTAAAATCAGAAACTTTTGTTTTAGCTGTACTTACTCCTTCCGATTTATCCAAGAAAACAATCACCCATTGTGGCACTTCATCATTGTAAGTGTATGGCGATTTTTTTGAGAAATCAGCTTCTACATTGGCAGAATATCCATTTTGAATAATTCCAATCATTTCTTTTGCTCGAGCTTCTTCGGGTGTTCCTGGATATTCCGTCACAACTTGATTCAGAACTGGCAATAATTCCTGTTTGTTGCTCGAAGTTTGACCCATACACATCGCTTTCAAAAGCATGTATTTAGAACGGTATTTATTTTCTTTTTCGTTGGCAATTACATCCTCAGCTTTTGAAATTACTGGGTAGTACAATCCACGATTATAGCGTTCAAGTACCTTAACATATTCCTGTTCAGCCAATGCTTCGCGTTCTTTGCGCTTCACAAAATAATCTGGGTCACGCAAGTAGTTTGCATAATCTGAATTTGGATACAAGGTTAAAATATGATCTTTGTTCGGATTAGCTAATTCTGGTTTAGCTTCATTGTACATTTTATACAACTGAAATGCCGATGACATATCCGTTTCACAAACCGTTTCTTTAGCAAGAACAGCATTGAATTGTTTTGCTGCCAAATCTGGTTCATTCAACTGATCTTTATAAATAACTCCAGCCGCATACAATGCTTCAAGTAAACGAGTTTTTGACGCTGATAGGGCCGAGTCAGTAAGAGGAACATCTGCCATTAACTGTTCTACCGTGATTGAATCCTTTTTTTCTGTCGTTTTTTCCTCAGAAACAACGGCAGTCGTATCATCTTCTAGATTGGTTATTGGAAGCAAAACTGTTTTATCACTTCTACGCCAATTGTCCTCATTTTCACGCGGACCCCACATTTTTCGGAATTCATCATATCCTTCCGCTCGTGTTTTCGCATTATTAAAATACCATTTACTACCACTTCCGTTTGTTTCAGCAAAGGTGTTTTGGTTTTGCTGTAACTGACGCAATTTCTCCGCTTCAAGACGCTTTAAGCGTTCAGCCTCTTCCTTTTTCTTTTTAATTACATCTTCAACAAACTTGACACGTTCATCTTCACCCATCATTGCAATTCGTTGAACACTATCCTCAAAATTAGCAGTCTCAACAGCAGCAACTAAATCTGCCAATTTTTCTGCTTTACTACGAATACCTTCAGCATTTGGATAATTATCATCTATCACCACTGCGCAAGAATCATAGTACTTTTGTGCGCGAACATAGTTGCGATCTGCAAAGGACATGTTTCCAAGCTTTTCATAAGCCATTCCTTTTTGACGCGTATTACCTGAAGAATAAAAAGCAGATTTCGTAAGATAATCAATTGCTTGTGGCTTGTTTGAATTTTGCAGCTCGATATCAGCTAGAGCGTAATATATTTGATCTTTGAACTGGGCATTTTTTGCATCACGCAACATTTTTAACAGTTCTTTCTTAACCTTTTCATCCCCACCCATAAATGCACGTTTTAATCGAGCATTGAAATGCATTTCATACGGAGCGTTGTATTTCAACGTTAAACCATATTGTTTTTTCGCTTCTTCACGATTACCAATTGATTCATTCAATTGACCAAGAATAAAGTGCACTCGCGATTTATCGGTCTGTTTCTTAGCAAATTTCAGAGAAGCCTCTAAATATTTAATTGCATCTTGTGGATTCTGTTTGCGCAATGCATATTCCGCTTTTGTTTTTTCAAAATCGAAACGAATTGATTTAGGCACTTGAGCAACTTCGTCTTCTTGGTCTTTCTTCGAGCTTTTTTTCGACTTCGATGATTTTTCTTTCTTCGCACTACCCTCCTCTTGCTCTGAAATTGCTTTCTCTAAATTGGCAATATTGAAACCTGCATCCGTCAACTTTCCTAATTCCATGTTCGTCTTCGCCATCCAAAGTTCTCCAACATAAATTGAAGGATCATTTGAGTAGAATTTCTTAACAAACATGAAGTTTTTCATTGCCGCATCGTAATCTCTTCGATAAAAAGATGCAATTCCGACTGTTGTCCAATTTTCATCAATCCAAGCATTGTGTTCTTCTTTCTTCTGTGATGGTCGATCATTGCTCGGCATACTGTGATTTTGAATCACTTTCGTACACTTGACAATTGCTGTATCAATAGAAGGATAAAGTCCAATAACCTCCGTTTCATTTGGAAGTGGATCAATTTTTAAAAGTGAATAGTAATCTTCTTTCAAAGATGTGCGATACGAGGTTATACCTTGACGAATTAATTCGTTCGCATTGAAGTAACCATTGTAACGCGCCGTTGTTCCGTGATACGTGCGATTGATTAACGTATTTTTTTCAGTCGAGCAAGCAACTACTCCTAAGACAAGAAGCAGTAAAAACAGACTATTTCGATACGTTTTAATCATTTGTTCACAGAATAAAAATGTTACTGAAGCAACAATAACTCACTTTTTTGCATTTTATTTTACTTCAAGCTCAGTATTTTATGACTTAAGCAATATTTGTAAATACTTGCTGAATATCATCATCATCTTCGATCTTATCCAACATTTTCTCTACATCGTTCATTTGTTCGTCCGTTAATTCAATAGGAGACGTCGGAATACGTTGTAAATTTGATTTTTGAACTTCAATGTTCATATCTTCCAATGCTTTAGCAATTGTTCCGAAAGAAGTGTAATCTCCATATACAAATACTTTGTCTTCCACCACCTCTATTTCTTCGCAACCAGCATCAATTAATTCAAGTTCCAATTCCTCTGGATCAATCGCATCCGTTTTAATAATTTCAAAAACTGACTTACGGTTGAACATGAATTCCAATGAACCATTCGGCACAACACTTCCGCCTGCTTTGTTAAAGTAGGATTTTACATTGGCAACAGTACGAGTTGGATTGTCTGTAGCACATTCAACCATTACTAGTACTCCATGTGGACCTTTCCCTTCATAGATTACTTCTGTGAAAGAACTAATATCTTTTTGAGTAGCACGTTTTACAGCAGCTTCAATATTATCTTTGGGCATGTTCTCAGCCTTCGCATTTTGAATGGCTGTTCTCAATTTTGCATTCGTTGCAGGATCTTCTCCTCCTTCTTTAGCTGCCATTGTAATGGCCTTTCCTAATTTAGGAAACAATTTCGACATTTTGTCCCAACGCTTTTCTTTAGCTGCTCTGCGGTATTCAAACGCTCTTCCCATTGTAATCTTATTAATTTCTACAAAAATAGTTTTTTTTTTAGCATTTCGACAAGTACAGGTCACTGCCTTTTAAGTCAATAAATAATTATATTTGTGTATGATTAAATTTTTGGCCACACTTTCGCTCGTTTTTTATGTTGGAGTAAACGCAATTGCTCAACAAAAAGAAGGTTTTTTAGAATATGTAATTGATGTTCAAGCCGTCGATACAAGCTTAACCGCACGTCAACAAGTTGGATTATTGCGAAACAGCAGTATGAAAGTCTCTTTCATGAAAGATAAATCGCGTTTAGATTTTAAAATGGGTGAAATGTACGATATCACAGCAATTGTTGATTGGAAAATTAATCGCTCTTTGACATTGTTTACCACTCCTAAAGGCAAATATGCCACAAAAATGGAAGCTGAACAATACAAAGCATCACAACCTGCTCCAGATACGACGATGAAGGTTGAATTGGTTGAAGAAACCAAAAAAATTCTCAACTACACGTGTAAAAAAGCAATTCTAAAATCAAACGAAGCTGAATTTATCTATTGGTACACCAATGAATTTACGGTAGATTTAAAGGGACAATCGCTTGTCAATTCAAACATTCCGGGATTCCCATTAGAATTTCAAACAATAAAGGATGGGATTTTGATGAATTTTAAAGTGTCAAATCTAAGTTTCAAGATTGAAAATAAAAACACTGTCTTCTCTACTGCAATTCCGACTGGATATACAGTAATTAGTGATATCCAATAACCTATTTTTTCAGGGTAATGATTACCACGCGATTGGCAGCGTAAATTTCATCTGAACATTTGACACAATCGACAATTGGATCTTTTTCCCCCTTAGCCTCAATCAAAATTTGTTGTTGAGGAATACCCATTTGAACCAATTCTGCACGCACAGACTCGGCACGTTTCAATGAAAGGACATCATTGTAAGCAACTTCACCTCTTTTGTCCGCATGTGCTTCTAATTGAATAGTAATTGCTGGGTATTTTTTCATCAAGGCTATCAATTTATCGATGATTTTAACATCATTTTTCAGATTGTATTTATCAAAATCGAAATATATTTTCTGATCTACCCAATTATCTACAAAATCAAAATAGTCAGTTGAGTCAGGAACTACAACAGGTTCAGTTTTCGTTCTTCTGAAAATAATTTCATAACGATCATCATCGCCTTTTCCTCCAAATCTATTTGATACGAAAAGTGCCGAATCAGCACTTTCATATACAAAATTAAAATCATCCTTTGAACTATTTACCGGAGCTTTGAGGTGCGTGATTTTGTGATTTGAAAGATTGTAGGTATGAATATCGAGATTTCCATAACCTGGACGTCCATCTGTCGCGAATGACAACACTGAATCTCCTTGAAACAAAGGATACATTTCATTAAGATTTGTATTTACTTGCTCTAAAGAAGTCGGATTATTCCATGTGTTATTTGAAAATTTGGATAGATAAATGTCCGATTGTTCATCCGTCATTTTTGAAAAAGCCAACAATTCTCCATTTTCTGAGAGCGTAACATGCGCACAAGATGAAGTATCATTGAAACCTCCAAATTCCCAAGGCGAAATTGCTGAAATTGAAAATTCAGTTGCGTTCCATGTTCCTTTATAAATATGAGGGCTTGTTTTTTCTAACACATTTGAAACTGGTTCCGACAATGATAAAAATACATTTCCTGTTGATGGATGAATTGCCATCGAATTTACAGATGCATATTTAAATGCTTCCTCTAATACGATTCGATGCAAATTCCCTTCCCGATCTTTTAAAAATGGTCTTAAAAGTAATAATTCAGAATAATCCACTAAGTCCGTAGTCATTTCAATACCGGAGCTATCTACTCCTTCTTCATGGTATTCAATTTGACCAAAAGGTGTTTTTACACCACAAAAATCTGCTTTGCTGTTGTTACCAGTAGAATTAATTAATTCGAGTGTTTCCTGATTTTCCCAAGTTGAAATTAAGTCACATGATTCAATTTTATATGTCACATTGTACTCATCATCCATGGCTTGATAAGCAGAATAAGCCTGTTTAGCTTCATCATATTTCTTTAAATTCAAACAGACTTCTCCTTTCATATATGTAAAGAAAGGTTCAATATCCTTTATCGCAGTTAATTCTGGAAATAAGGAATAACATGTTTCAAATTCACCAATCGTATAACTAGAATATGCATAACGCTTTATGTCTTCCGAGCTAAACGTCTTATCTGCCTTTAATTGATGGTAAATAGCATATGCTCTTTGGTATTCGAACACATTGAATAACTTTTCAGCTTCGTTCAATGACTGGCCATTCAATGTCGAAAAGCAAACAAGCGATAAAACGACTAAAATTCTTTTCATTAATTCTTCGGCGTATAAATTCTATTTCTTTTCATCCAAGGAGTAGCAGCTCCTGTTTTCGATCTTGATAATTGAAGCTCAAGAAAAATTTCATGAGAACCAGATGAATATTTACCAATATCAGAAAGTGTATAGTCGTACGAATAGCCGAATTTGAAAGGACCAACTTGACCACCAGCAAGGAAAGCAACACAATCAGTATGACGATATGAAGCTCCTAACCATAGCATATCTCTGTATGTTCCAAGCAATGTCAAATCTGCTTGCCATGTGCCTGTTTCAATAACTTGACCCAAAGCAGTTGTTTTCAAACCAAAATTTTTCCCTAAATCAAAATGATAACCTCCAATAACGTAATACGTTCTCATTAATGGATTGTAAAGTAGATTTTCAAAATTGTATAAATCTCTTTTTAATTGCACCAAATTACTAGCAGAAATACCAGCAAACCCTTTGTCTTTATAATGATAAAAGGCTCCAAAATTAGCATCCGGTACCATTTGATTGTTATACCCTCTTAAAACCGCTGGATCATCTGGCAAATACGTTGTCAATTTTGTAACATCAATCAAGTGTTGCGTAACACTTACACCCAATCCCAAACCTAATTTATGATTGTTTCTTTTGTCTAACTGTAATTGATAAGACGTGTTAATATTCAATCCCGTTCTTCTACTTGGTCCAGAAACATCATTAAAAATTACACCACCAAAGCCCATCTTTTTTGCAATTGCTGAATGTGCAGAAATCAACTGAGTAGTTGGTGAACCAGGAAAGCTAGTCCATTGTTTACGGAAGTTAAATTGAACTGGAATGTATTCTTTTGTTCCAGTTGCTCCAGCATTCACAATCATTTCATTGAATAAATATTGTGAGTTCAAAGCTATTTGTTGAGCAGAAGCTAATCCACTTAGTGTTATAGCGAAAATTGTTATGTACTTTTTCATAATCTTATCTTACAATCGTTATGTTTCCTGTTAAAGGCTTACGGTCTTCAAAATTCAAATTCAAAATATAATAGTAGGTTTCAGAAGGCAAATCCTGTCCATTCACAACCCCATCCCAAGGTTCATATGCTCCACGTTGCGTATGAATTAAGTTCCCCCATTTGTTGAAAATTTGCAATTCAGCATCTGGATACAAACTCATATTCTCAATAATCCAAGTATCGTTGTATAAATCGTCATTCGGTGAAAATGCATTCACAGGGCTAACACATTCAATATTGTTTTTAGGAATATAAACAGAATCTTGACCTGTACATCCTAAAATATCTGTTACTGTAATTGAATAATACTGATTGTATAAATTCTCATTTAATGCATTCGTTTCACCGTTCGACCACAAGTAAGTATAACCTTCATTACCTCCTACTGCGTTCACCAAGGCTTTTCCATCATGTTGATCGATACAACTAATTTCAGTTACTTCAAACGTCATAGTAATTGGCGCTGGTTGAGTGATTTCAACAGCAATTGAATCAGTACAACCTTTTGTGTCAACAACCACTAACGAATAATTGTCTGCAGGTATGTTCAGTAAATCTTCAGATGTTGCTCCATTTGACCATGTTGTAGTATAAGCAGGATTTCCACCAGTAATATCAACTAAAATCGAACCATCTGAACCTCCATTACAACTTACAATTGTGAATGTATAATCTATCACTAAAGAATCTGGTTGCTCGATTTCAAAGAACATTTCATAAAAACATGCATTTGAATCGATAATCTCTACTTGATAAATATCCGCAGGAAATGCATTTAAGTCCTCTGTTTGAGCAGATAGTGCGTACGTTGAATTGAACCATGTGAAGTTAAATGGACTTGTACCACCTAGCGGTGAAATGTCAATGATTCCATCTGATAAACCATAGCACGTTACAGGAGTGATTAGTTCATTCAATGTTAGCGGATCCGGTTGTGTTACTGTCATTGAATCACTAATAATACAACCATTAAAATCTGTAACTACAAATGTATAATTACCAGCTGTTAGGTTTTCAATGTAAGAATCTGTTCCACCATTCGACCAGTTGTACGCATAAGGAACTGTTCCACCTGTTATATTCAAATTAATAGCCCCGTCAGTTCCATCATTGCATTTTACATTTGTAACTGAATAGCTAAAATCCAAACTATCTTGAGGTTCAGTAAGTGTTATTTCAGCCATTGTTGTGCATGAATGACCATCTGTAACAATAACAGAATAATCACCAGCAATTAACAGCGATAAATCTTCCGTAACATCACTTGTATTCCAATTGAAAACGTATGGTAATGTTCCACCAGTTACGGTTAGATCGACAGAACCGTTATTTCCACCTTTACACAAAATATTTACCCCAGTAATACTAGATTCAAGTAGTGTAGGTTCTGTCACTGTCAATGTATCCAACACTACACAACCATTTGCATCAGTAACAATAAAATTATATGTTTCTGCAGGAATGTTTGAAAGATCTTGTGATGTTGTGCTAAGGAGATAAACACTATTTGCCCACTCATAAAAATAGGGACTCGTTCCTCCGCTAACGCTTAAATCAATACCACCGTTTGATTCTCCGAAACAGTTCACATTTACAATCGAATTTGTAACTGCCATTGGCGCAGCCGGTTGCTGAATAACCAAGTTGTTTGAATACGTACATCCGTTGTCATCTGTAACTGTGTAAGAGTAATTGCCAGAAACTACATTTGTTAAATCCTCACTCGTAAAAGAGTTCGACCAATTATATGAATATGGGCTTGTTCCTCCAGTTACAGTTATATCAATTATTCCTGTACTGAATCCATAACATAATACATCAGTAACAATTTCAGTAACAGTAATTGGTAAATTCGGTTCTGTTACTTCTTGTGAAGTTGTTTTTGAACATCCAAAATTATCTGTCACAACGACTGTATACACAGATGCTGGAATCGAAACTAAATCTTGAGAATTTGAAACAACTGTTGCTAATGAATTGGTCCATACATAAGAATAAGGACCTGTTCCACCTGTTACAGTTAAATCAACCGATCCATCAGTTCCTCCAAAACAATTTACATTAATTGCTGATGTTGACAAAGTTAAAAGAGGTGGTTGTCCAATTACGCCATTTGCTGAATATGTACATCCTTTTGCATCAGTTACAATAACAGTGTAGTTATCTGCAACAACATTAAACAAAGCAGAACCCGTTTCAGAAAACAAAGAGCTAGAATTGCTCCATTGATATGTATAACCTGCAGTTCCTCCTGTTGGATTGAAAAGTAAAGAACCAGTTGCTTGGCCATTACAATTTACATCTGTAGTTGACAAGGTTCCTGCCAAAACAGGTGGCTGAGAAACCGTAATATTATCCGAAAAAGAACAACCTTTTGCATCCGTTACATTTATTGTATATGTGCCTTGAGTAAGATTTACAATGTCTTGTGCTAGACTTCCATTACTCCAAGAATAAGCATATGGAGCTGTACCTCCCCAAACGGTTAGGTCAATATCCCCTGTTGCCGTTCCGTTACAATCTGCATTTGAAACAATTGATGAATGATTCAAAGCTTCAATTGGCTGAGTGATTGAAAAGTTTGCAGATTTCACACATGATTTAGAATCTGTAACAGTTAAGGTGTATGCACCAGCTAAGGCATTGGTTAAATCTTCAACGTTTGCTGTAGTAGGACCTGACCAACTGTATGAATATGAAGGAGTACCACCAGTAACATTCACATTAACTCCACCTGATGCCGCTCCAAAACAATTGACGCTCGATGAAACACCGGTAATTGAAATTGGATCTGGAGCATTAATAACAACTGCTCCAACAACAACACATCCAGTCGTTTGATCTTTAATATTCACTGTATAAGTACCCGCACTCAAGTTTGTAATTGTACTAGATAAAGCTGCTGTACTTGTGATTGTACCTTGTGACCAAGTGTAAACATAAGGACCAGTGCTCGGTGATATAATTGTTACCGTTGCCGAACCATTGGATCCTGCATTACATGAAACATTTACCCCTGCTGTCTGTATTGTAGGACAGGCAGATGGAGGAGAAATGATTTCAGTATTGGCCAATGATTCTCTATGAACAAAGGCTACTAACAATAATAAAATGTAGATTGGTTTCTTCATTTTCAACGTATAATTGTAATTGTTCCGGTGTATTGATTGTTTTCCGGATTGTTTAACTTAATAATGTAATAGTATACTTCTGAAGGAAGAGGATTTCCATTATCGGTCCCATCCCAAGGCACATAAACTTCACTAGAAGAGTATATTTCATTGCCCCATTTATTGAATATTTTAACAACGGCATTTGAATACAATTCAATATTCTCCAAAATCCATGTGTCGTTATAATTATCACCATTCGGCGTAATTGTATTTGGAACACCTAAACATTCTTCCTCGTTAATTTGAATTTCAAAATTGAATGATTGAACACATGCATTAGCATCCGTAATGATCAATGTATAAAAGCCAGGTATCAATTGACTCGCATTTTGGCTTATTTGACCATTACTCCATGCATAATCATAAGGAGCATTTCCGCCATATGGACTAATATTAATTGCAGCATCAGATTGATCAATACAACTAACAGGAGTTAACTCATAAGTCAAATCTATTTGTGCTGGTTGCTCAACAACCATAGTATCTCTCACCTCACAGCCTTGAGCATCTGTACCAAGGAAATAATAGTATCCTGCTGGTAAATTAATTGCATCTTCAGTTGTTTGTCCATCATTCCATACTGTTGTGAAAGGTGGAGTTCCTCCAGAATAAGTTACATCAACTAAACCAGTACTATCGCCATTACACAACACATCAACTACACTGTAAACAGCTGTTTGCATTGCTGGCTGACCAACTGTAATAGTTTGTTCTAAGATACAATTGTTCTTGTCCTTTATACGTATGAAATAATTCGCAGCTGGAACATTCGCAATAGTTTCACTAGCATTGTTCAACAATATTTCGTTTTGATTACCCCAAGAGAAGTAATAAGGTTGTTCTCCACCATTTACAGACAAGACAATTTGACCATCCGCACCACCAAAACAACTAGCATCTGTTACTGTTGGTGTCAACACCAATGGAAGCGGTTCATTAACCACGGTTCCTGTAAATGCCGTACAACCTTGGGCATCCACAATGCTTAAAGTATAAACATCAGCAACTACCAAATTTAAATTAGGTGATGTAACTCCGTTCGACCAAGTATACGAATATGGCAAAGTACCACCCGTTACAGTTGATAAAACTGAGCCCGTTGCATCACCGTTACATAACACATCTGTTGGATTCAATGATGCCGTTAACGCCGCATTTGGTTGAAGAACATTAAATGTTGCGGAAGACGTACACAAATTGAAGTCAGTTACCGTTACTGTATAAGAACCTGCGACAATTGACGTTAAATCTTGACTAATTGCGCTATTTGTCCAGGAATAACTATATGGACTAGTTCCACCAGTTACGGTTAAATCAATACCACCATCATTTAAAGCATAACAATTCACATCATTTACTATTCCCGACAATGAAATCGGAGCATTTGGTTGTGTAATAGTTGAAATCAATGTTGATTGACAAGAATTACCATCAGTAACTAATACAGTGTATGAATCTGCACTTTGTCCAGTAATATCTTGTGTGAAGGTATTCAATACTAAAGAACTACTATTGGACCATTGATAGTTGTAAGGTAAAGTTCCACCAGTTACAGTTAAGTTGACTGAACCGGTGCTATTACCATAGCAAGCAACCGGACTTATCACTGAACTAAGAGCAAGTGGTGCAGCTGGTTGACTAATTAGTTGAGAAGCCGTAATCGTACAACCTTTGCTATCCGTAACTGTTAATGAATAATTATTGGCTACAAGACTATTGATATTGGAGCTCGTTGCACCGTTGCTCCATAAATAAGAATATGGTGCTGTTCCACCGGTAACTGTTGATTGAATACTGCCTGTATTTTCTCCAAAACATTTCACATCAATTCCTGTGAGCGCAAGGTTTAATGGTGCTGCTGGTTGTGTCAACGTATAGTTAAATGTTGAAGTACAACTATTTAAGTCTGTTATTTGCAATGAATAGTTACCAGCTATAACATTGGTGATTACCGCTGTAGCTGCACCGTTTGACCAGCTGTAAATGTAACCCGGTGTTCCACCGAATATTCCAGGATTAATTGAACCTGTTGCTTGCCCAAAACAATTAATATTTACTAACGTTGGATTCGATGATAAACTTTGTAAAGGTTGATTTATCAATTGATTTGATTGGGCTGTACATCCTTTTGAATCTGTAACATTTACAAAGTAGGTACCTGAAACAATTCCAGTTAAATCTTCTGTTGTATATGGCAGAACTACACCTGCTGAACTAGACCATTGATAAGCATAAGGAGCAGTTCCACCGGATGTTGTAAGGTTTATAGCTCCATTCGATCCTCCTTTACATGAGACATCAGTTCCACTAATTGTTAGTGATAATGGTGAAGCCGGCTGAGTTACGACATATGTTTGTGAACTCACACACGAATTTGCATCGGTCAATGTTAAAGTATATGAACCAGCTCCAATAGTTGATAAATCTTCTGAAGTTTGTCCATTTGACCACGTATATGAATATGGTAGCACACCTCCGAAAGTATTTACGGAAATTGCACCGTTAGAACCTGCATTACAATTGACATTTGTAATTGCTGCAGTTTGTCCTAGTACAAGTGGTTGATTGATTGTAAAAGATGAGGAAACACTGCAACCATTTGCATCAGTAACAGCAACCGAATAGGTTCCAACTCCTAAACCAGAAACATCTTGTGATGTAGCTCCTGTGCTCCATGCATAAGAATACCCTCCCGTTCCGCCTGTTACTGTAATGTCAATCGCACCATTGTTTATACCACCATTACACGATTTATCGGTCACCACTGAAGAGATGGATAAAGCTTGTGCAGGTTCTGTTATTGTAACACCTGTAAATAATTGACAACCATGTGCATCATACACACTTAATTCATAATCACCCGCTGTTAGTGACGAAATATCTTCGGTGGTTTGACCATTTGTCCATGAATAAGTGAACGGTGTTGCAACATCGTAAGCAGTTGAAACGATTGTAACATTAGCTGCACCAGTATTACCTCCATAACAAAGAACATTCGTTTGAGTATGTGAAATACTTTGTGGTTTTGCAATCATTTTGAATTTAGCCTTCGTATATTCTTGAAAACCTTCCAATAACCATGTGTTATCGTACCAATCATATTCAATATCTGCAATTGGAAGACTGTATTCCCAAACTGGATCAGACAAACCGATATCTGTTAAGTCAAAATTAATAGCAGGTGACGCAACTGCTGGTATTGTAAACGCAGGTGTACAAGCTGTGTAAGTACACCAGCACCAAGGGCAAGACCATGAAGGACAAGGATAAGGTATTGGAATACAAATTTCCGGAATGTGAATTTCAGGTGTAATCTCAATCGCTGGAATCGAAAGGCTAAATGAAATTGCAGACATATCTAAATGCAATGCCACAGAGTCATAGGTATGATTCCTAAACAATCCATCAATTCTATACGTTGGAGTAATTTCAATTTCATTAAAATAGCAAGGATATTTGTAATCTATTTTTCCTCCAATCTGAACATTGATAATCGCCGAGGTTCCGGAAGAAGTAATCGTACCACCTGGATCATAAGCAACATAATCAACAGCAACCGGAAAATCAAAACGACCATATACTTTTGGTTTGAAATCAAAACACTGCTTATTATGAAAATCTAAATTTAGAAATGCACCAAAGAATGTCCATTCAACTGTTGCGTCAGCTACACCCAAAGGAATTGATTCTGATCCATCCAAATATTCTAAAACTGGACCTACAGGTGCTGGTAAGTGACCTAACAAATCAAAAATATTCAAGGATAATTTTATGTATGCAGAATCAGGATCTTCACCACCTCCACAGGCATATAAGTCTGTTCCATCATTACCGTCTTGAGTATAAACGTGCGGCATGTCCAAAATACCTTCAAACCCCCATTCTCCCAGAGGATCATTAGGAATAATTGAAGTACTTAACGGAAAAATATTATACGAATAAGCAGGAGTTCCTCCATTCAAACTAAAAAATGAAATGTTGTTTTCATTCACTGTTAGGATGTTTACGTTTTGCATCCCCGTATTGAAAGAAGGAATGATTGGAAACGTGACACATCCAAATGCGCATAATGTAGTGGAAAGCCCTGCCCCCATCTCAAAATACAAATCTAAAGTTGCTTCTCCAGCGTTTGGATATGCTGTCTCCAAACTAGCACCACTTTGCAATGTGTAATCTGTAGTTATAGTTACGTTATCCCCAGGATCATATGTTAGATCTTGGTTCATTGTTAAATCAACATCAATTGGATAATCGACTTCTACCTCACCAGTAGTAAAATCGTGAATGGAAAATTTTGAACCTATAGTACCAGAAAAGTTACCATTCATGGCAAAACCAAAATCGTAACCCAAAATGTTGGTAATTGCGTTAAATCCAAAACTTTCGTTCCATCCAGTCTCAAAAAGAGTTACATCCATGTTAATTGAAACCGGATCCCAAGAAGGACCCCACATATTTTGAGGACCTGATGAAAAAGGTACATTTTGTGTTACGGTTTGTGTCTGAGCTTGAATGAAGCCGCTGCAGAAAACAACGAACACAAACAAATAGTTGCCAAGCTTATTTGTGTTCATTTGAAATTGGTTTTAAGTTGATTGATTGAATAGATTTCAAAATTTCGCTATCTACAAGCGCTTCAACAGCCTTCGGATAAGTTATAGCTAACCACAAGGTTCGATTTAAATCTCCTGCATAAACAAAATAGCGAACATAGTCTTTTCCACTTAAGACAAATGTTGATTTATAAATTAATCCTTTGGTGCCATTGTCTGCTTCAAAATTTCTCTTTTCAATCAAAACCAATTGGTTTGATCGAAAGAAATCTTCAGTCATCCCTTTTTCAATATTGATGAAATTGGTATTCTCAAGCATCGACATAATGATTGCGGCACCGGCTTGATAATGAATGTATCCATTGAATCGATCGGACACAACAAATCCTTCTGGCGGAGTGATCATTTTAATGTCCGCTAAAACTTGCTTTGGAATTACAACCTCAGCAGAATCGTCAATTGTCTCTTGGGTTTTTATTGAATCCGTTTGAGCGTAAACAGCTGAACTCAAGCAAAATACGGATATCAAAAAGACGTTGTGGAGTGGGCTTTTAAACATCAAAATCAGTGAAAGTTAGAATTAAATAGCAGACAAATGTAAACTAATTTTCATAAAACTTCGCATAAATTTTTTGTGAATTTTTAATTAATTTTAACATAAAGTCGAATATTCTACACATTTTTTTTAATATTTGCACAGAATTGAAACCATTTATTCCACTTACGTCAATCGACATGAAAACCAATTTTTTTCTCACTTTTTTTAGTGTATTAATAAGCCTATTCTCATTTTCAGCAAACAGATATTGGGTTGGAGGAACCGGAAACTGGTCCGATGTAAATCATTGGTCAACAGCTTCAAATGGTGCTCCTGGTGCATCTGTTCCAACCGTTGCAGACAATGCCATTTTTGATTTAAACTCTGGACTTACTTCTATTGCTACAACCGTCACTTTGGATGTTGCATTGAGTGTTTCGGATTTTGATTTTGCAACCGTACCCAATGCCTTTACAATTTCATCAGTTTTAACATCAATTGAAATACGCGGGTCACTTCTATCAAATGGGTTGGCTTCGATTTTATATACGGGTGATATTGTGATGACTTCAGCTTCTCCTACTTCTAATTTGTTATCCAATGGTCAAATATGGAACAATAATTTCGTAATTGATGGTTTAACGAGCGCGGATGGAGTAACTCTGAGTGACGACTTCATGACGTTAAAAGGTATTTCCAATTCCACTGGAAAATTCATATCAAATGGCTTTAATATTGAATGCAACAATTTCACATCTATACTTGGTGGAGGAAGAACAATCAACCTTTCTTCGAGTATCGTTACAATTAATGGTACGAATTGGAATTTAGTAAACGGTACAATTCCTTTACCATTAGTTTGGTCGGCACCAGATTCAATAATTTTCACCAATTTAACAACTAACAATTTCTCTGGCGGAAATCAAGTGTATAATATCATTTCTTCTGCCGGGAGCACTTTTGTTTTGAATGGATCCAATTCATTTACAAATCTCATTTTACCTCAATCTAGCACCTTGGAATTAGCAAATAACAGTTCCAATGTATTCACAAATTTGAACATTAATGGAACTTGTACGTCACCTTTCACTATTGAAACAACAGATAATGCTCTGCTAAATGCAAGCATTGAAGTAACAGGTTCACCCACATGGAATGCCCAAGGTCTTTCAATAACAAATACCAATGCTACTGGTTCGACGGTTTATGAAGTAGCAATTTCAACTGTTACAGATGGGATTGGTTGGACATATTCCGGAGCAAATTTTTACTGGATTGGAAATGGTGGTGATTGGAATGATGTAAATCATTGGTCAAATACCTCAGGTGGTCCAGTTTCAGGTTGTATTCCAACAGTTTTAGACTCAGTATTTTTTGACAACTTATCATTTTCATTGGCAAATCAAACTGTTTTAGTTGATGACACTGCGTTTTTCAAGTCGATGGATTGGACAGGAATAGTTGGATCACAAAATTTAGCACTGGATTCGAATATTATTGCTCATGGTGATGTAACACTTAATTCCAATCTAACAGTTTACAGAAATATTGTTGGTAGTGGTATTCAGTTTGAAAGAGCTGCACAAATTGTTATAAATGCCGCTTCGATGGATTGCAACGTGTTGGTCTCGACGAATACAAATACTGCAATCGTTGAATTAATGGACAACCTCAGCATGAGCGATTCCTCAAGTATTTTGTTGTTCAATGGTGGATTTAAAACAAACAATAATGATGTAGCCGTTGGTTCACTCATTTCAATAAATAACCCAAGCACAGCAACTGATGGAAGAAGCCTCAATTTAGGAGCGTCTCAAGTAATTCTTAAACAAAAATTCAGTACTCAAGGTGATACAAGTCTTGTTTTTTCAGGTGCTTCATCTGAAATAATAATTGGCGACACAATTGGATATGGAAATGATTTATTGACTGAAGGATTGGTATTTAACAAAGTAATTCTTGATTTTGAACCATTGAAAATTGGAACCTTTGTTTTACAACAAAAAATAACCGGTTCTAATACTTTTAATCACTTGGAAATCAAACCTGGTTCACACGTTTTCTTTGATTCATCTGGTACACAAAACATTGTAGATAGCTTAATTATTCGTGGAAATTGCAAAGATTCTATAAATATCTACAGTACAGATACCATTTCAACAATAAATCAAGCAAATTTATCAATCCTAGCAGCAACAGATGTTATTTCTGAATGTCTTAACTTTCAAGGTATAAACGCTTCTGGAACGTCATTTACAACACTGTTTTCTGCGAACAAAGGATCTAATACGAATATCACTTTTTCTTCAACACCTGCAGTAACAGCGAATTTCACTGCAAATGGACCTTATTGTTTTGGAGATACAACACTATTCACAAATACCTCAACTGCCATTTCAGGCAATACAAATGACATAACATCTATATGGTATTTTAATGATGGTACTACAGGTTATTATGCAAATCCACCTTCAGACAGTACGTGGATAACTTATGTAGCAGACACCAATGCACATGTTTTTTCGGGTGGAGGAACATTTAATGTTACTTTAATCTCTACTTACACAAATTTTTGTGCAGACACCTCAACACAAGCAATCACTATTTATCGCCCTGAATTATTTCTGAATACCGACGATATCGATAAATCTATTTGTGCAGGAGATAGCGTAACATTTGAAGCTGGAAGTTCTTTAACGAATGTCAATTTTGAATTTTTCTTAAATGGTGTTTCATTGAACACACCTTCAGTGAATGATACTTTGTATGTTACTGCAAGTTTAAATGACAATGATTCAATAAGTGTTGTTGGTTATCAAGGCGGATGTCCAAGTGATTCCATTCCTCATTTTATATTTAATGTGAATCCTTTACCAACGTTTTCGTGGACAGTTAGTGATATAGATACTTCAATTTGTGCTGGGCAATTGGTAACTTTTGATGCTACATCATTGGATTTAACGAATCTTTATCGTTACAGAATCAACAATGCAAACGTAACTGGCTTTACACTTCCTGGACTTTATTCAACGAGTGCACTTTTGGACAACGATCAAGTTTCCCTAGTAGCTAAAACCTCCTTTGGTTGTTTGGATACTATTTCTATGACTTTTAATGTTGATCCTCTGCCAACAACCTCTTTGAGTGCAAGTAGTGTTGGAACTATTATTTGTCAAAATCAATCTATTACTTACACTGCATCAGGGGCAGATACCTATGAGTTTTTTGTAAATAATGTTTCTCAACAAGGTCCTTCAGCAACTGCTACTTGGACAACATCTTCTTTAACTGGAACAGATACCGTTAGTGTTGTTGGTTATAATACCATTGGTGGTTGTGCATTAAAGGCGCCTCAAAAATATACATACACTGTTCTTCCATTACCTTCGGTTAGTTTAACTGATACTGATGCAGATAATACAGTATGTTCAATTGATAATGTAACCTTTACTGCAAGTGGAGCTAGTCAATACAGCTACTATATTAACGGAACGCTTGTTTCTGGACCAACAGCATCAAACACTTTTTCAACTACCCTTGTTAACAATGATGCGGTTCATGTTGTAGGTAGCTTTGGTGGATGTACCAATTCTACAGCACCAACAGTTTTCACGGTGAACACATCTCCAACGACATCGCTTTCAAGTTCTGATGCTGATAATTCCATTTGTTTGAACAGTTCGGTTCTTTTCACTGCATCCGGCGCAACAACATATCAGTTTTTTGTAAATGGGACAAGTCAAGGAGCACCAAGTACTGCACCAACGTTCACTACAACTTCATTAACAAATGGTCAAACAGTTTTGGTGAATGGTGTGAGTAACGGTTGTTCAGTATCAAGTCAATTAACATTTGCTGTATTGCCATTACCTTCAATTAATTTGTTCTCAAATGACCCTGACAATACCATTTGTGCAGGTGATCCTATCACTTTAACTGCTGCAAACGGTACAAATTATCAATTATACGTTAATGGAACTGCTCAAGGTGTCCCTCAAGTGAGTCCAACCTTTGTCAATCCAAGTTTAATCGCAGGATCAAACTCTGTCTATGTTATTGGGACCGGAACAAATGGATGCCAAGCTTCAAGTCCGAACATTACGGTTACACAAAATGCATTACCAACAATGACGTTAACCAGTTCGGATGCAGATAATGTAATATGTTCTGGTCAATCAATTACTTTCACAGGGTCAGGTAGTTCAAGCTATCAATTCTCAGTTAACGGAGTTCCGCAAGGAAGTTATTCTGCGACACCAACATTTACAACTAGCGGATTAACGAACGGTCAAAGTGTGACAGTTAGCGGGTCAACTCTGGGTTGTATTTCTGTTTCCTCTCCAATAACAACAACTGTAAATGCAATTCCTGCAACTTTATTAACGAACAATGATGGGAACAATGTTTTTTGTTCAGACCAACTAGTAACATTTACTGCCTCAGGAGCAACTAATTATGAATTTTTTGTAAATGGTGTCTCTCAAGGGATTAGTTCACCTACAAACACATTAACTTCATCAGGAATGGGGATTGGTGCGAATACGGTTACCGTAGTTGGTAATTCGAACAACTGTACAAGTTCTGCAACTAATAACGTTACAATTAATCCACTTCCAACAGCTGGTATCACTTCATCCGACAATGACAACCTAATTTGTAGTGGTACTTCCGTAATTTACACAGCGACTGGTGGAAATCAATATCAATTCTTTTTAAATGGAACTCCGCAAGGTACAATCGGAACATCAAATACTTATAGTTCAACAAGTTTATCGAATGGAGATGTAATTTCAGTTAATGTAGTTTCAGGAGCTGGATGCTTTAGCAGCACGAATATCGCACCAATTACAGTTAATCTAACTCCAACTGTTCTACTAACAAGCTCCGATGCAGATCAAGTTATCTGCCAAAATGATAACGTTACCTTCAATTTTTCCGGAGCAACAACGTATGAATATTTCATCAATGGCGTTTCACAAGGTTTACCATCAGCTGCTACCTCTTTTTCATCAAATTCACTTGCCAACGGAAGTGCAATTCAAGTAGTAGGTAATACAAACGGATGTTTCGATAATTCTCCAATTTTAAGTTTTACAGTTTATGGTCCTCCAGCAATAACACTAATAAACAACGGAGACAATGTTGTTTGTACTAACGAAGCTGTTGATCTTACAGCAATGGGTGGTATCAACTATCAATATTTAGTAAATGGAATTCCTGTAACAGGTTTTACTCCAACATCAACATATAATGGTACAGTTAATAATGGTGATATCGTAACTGTTGTTGGGGAAGCCAATGGATGTACAATGCTTTCAACACAATCTATTTCTTTTACGGTAAACACCTATCCTTCTATTTCAAGTACATCATCAGATCTTGACAATATCATTTGTTTGAATGATGCAGTTACATTTAGTAGTTCTAATGCTGCAACATATGAATTCAGTATTAATGGAAACGTGCAACAATCAGGAGTACTAAATTCCTATACAACAACTGAATTAGAAAATGGTGATATTGTAAGTATAGTTGGTTACAACGGAGATTGCCAATCAATTCCTAACAATTATACATTTACTGTTAATTCAATGAATTTAGGGTTAAACGTTTCACCTTCAAGTTTGATTTGTGAAGGAACCAATGTTACATTTACTGCTACTGGAGCTGATCAATACGAGTTCTTTTTAAATGGAAGCTCTCAAGGTGCAATTTCTGGAACTTCCACTTTTAGCAGCAGTACTTTAAATGACAATGACCAAATTACGTTTACGGCCTATTCAAATTCAACATTGTGCACGCAAGAATTAAATGATTACATTTTGATCAATAGCATGTCTGAACCAACTATCACTTCTGTTGGTGGTCCAAATTTTTGTGAAGGTGATTCTGTAATTTTATCAAGTAATCAAGCTTATGGTAACCAATGGTATTTGAATGGTAATCCAATTTCAGGAGCAACAGAAAACACTTTCGTGGCTTATGCAACGGGAGATTATAGTCTAGAATCAACATTAGGTGGTAATGGACAAGTTTGGTCCTTTGGATGGAATGCAACAGGAACTTTTGGTGATGGAACAAATTTCAATAATGCTAATCCAACTCAAGCTTTGTCATCCGTTTCATTTGATCAATTGTCAAGCGGTTCAAATTATGTACTAGGAGTAACTACCTCAAATGACGTTTATGCTTGGGGAGAAAATAGTTCTGGTCAATTAGGAAATGGTACATATACATCTTCTAATATACCTTTACAAGTTCCAACATTAGCAAATATTAAAACTGTTGCCACTAGCGAATCTAGTTCTATGGCTGTAAGCAATACTGGCGCAACATATGTTTGGGGAAATAACACAGTTGGACAATTAGGAACTGGAAACACTTCAGTTATAAATTTCCCATTTGCTAATCCAAGTTTAACAAATGTTGATAGTATTGCGGCTGGAAGAAGTCACTTCATCATTTTGAAAAATGATGGTACGGTTTGGTCAACTGGAGATAATTCATTTGGTCAATTGGGTATTGGAACTTTGAACAATGCCGTTACTCCGCAACAAGTTTCAGGATTATCAAACATTGTTTCTGTTGGAGCTGGAGAATATCACAGTTTTGCAATTTCTAACAGCGGTGATTTATACGTCTGGGGTAACAACGGTTCAGGTCAATTAGGACTTAATGATTTGAGCGGAAGATTGGTTCCAACAATTTCAGATTTAAAGAATGTTATCAATGCTCAAGGTGGTGCTAACCATAGTATTTTCCTTACTTCTCAAAAAGAGGTGTTTACAACTGGAGGAAATCAATTCGGACAGCTTGGCACCTCTGATCTTGTTGACCGCATGATTCCAACTCAAATTGCGGTTTCAGGTGTAAATTCAATTTCAGCTGGACAATATACAAGTTTAGTTTTACGCCATGATAATTCGGTGTATGGATTTGGAAACAATACAGAAGAACAATTGTCATCAACCAATGGTATAGCAATTTCAACGCCTGAATTAATCGCTGATTTGGATGGTGTTACTTTTATTGAAGCAAGCTCATTGTCATCCCATTTTATTTATGGAAATTCTGCAAACTGTGTTTCTAGTACAATTAGTTTAACGATGGTTCCTGTTTCAAACGTGACAATTTCAGCCGTTGGAAATGTACTTTCTACAATTTCAGGATCTGCTTATCAATGGTATTTTAACGGAAATCCAATTCCTGGAGCAACTGCACAAACAATCACTGCTACATCGGCAGGATTTTACAGTGTAGAAGTTACTTTCGGGGGAGCATGTACTGGTATGTCCCAAGATTATCCATTCAATGTTATTGGACTTGAAGAATTAAATAGTTCATTCAAAGTTTATCCTAATCCAACTAATGGACTTGTTCACATTGTTTTGCCAAATGAACTGAATACTAACTCGAGTAAATTGTTCTTAAAAGACATGACTGGCAGAAGTGTCGAATTAGTATTTGATCAAAGTTCATCACTTATTGACATTGATTTATCAAGCTATTCAAATGGTGTCTATCTGCTTGAACTCTATGCGAATGATGAAATGATATCCAGAAAACAAATTGTGAAAACAAATTAAACGAACAAAAGGGGATTCAAATTGAATCCCTTTTTTTGTGAATAAGATTTAAAGATTAACAACAAGTTTGGTCGTTTTATATTTAACCAATCGTTACATTTGCCGGCATAATATTAACACGGTATGAAAACTATTTTAATTCTTGGTGCAGGTTTATCCGCTTCTTCGTTGATTCGCTATCTCCTTGAGCATTCAATCGAATACAATTGGGAAGTACGTGTTGTTGACCAAGATATCGAATTAGTTAAACGCAAGTTAAATGGTCATTCAAATGGTGTTGCACTCGCGTTCAATGCATTGAATTCGGATGAACGCAAACCTGAAATTGAAAAAGCAGATATCGTAATATCCATGTTACCTGCACGTTTTCATGTTGAAGTTGCTAAAGACTGTATCGCTTTAAAAACGAATTTAATTACTCCTTCATACATTTCTGCGGAAATGAAAGCCTTAGATGCTGAAGCCAAAGAAGCTGGAATTGTTATTATGAATGAAATCGGTGTTGATCCAGGAATTGATCACATGAGTGCCATGAAAATCATTCATGAAATTCAAAACAAAGGCGGAATTGTTACTTCATTTAAATCATTCTGTGGTGGATTGATTGCTCCAGAAAGCGATAACAATCCTTGGAATTATAAATTTACTTGGAACCCACGCAATGTTGTTGTTGCTGGTCAAGGTGGAGCATCGTGTTTCATCGATCACAACGAATACAAGTACATTCCTTATAATCGTTTATTTGGTCGTTTAATGCGTTTAGAAATCGATGGCTATGGCGCTTTCGATGGTTATGCAAATCGCGATTCTCTTTCATACCGTCAAACTTATGGAATAGAAAATGTTCCAACTATTTACAGAGGAACGTTAAGAAGACCTGGTTTCTGTCAAGCATGGAATGTCTTCATTGAATTAGGAATGACGGATGATTCTTACAAAATGGAGAATTCTGAGCAATTAACAGCTCGTTCTTTCTTAAATGCATTTTTACCTTATCGCTATTTGCGCTCCGTTGAAGACAAATTCAAAGATTTTTTACGCGAAGATCGCATGAACTTATACGATCGCTTTGATTGGCTAGGAATGTTTGAAGGCAAAACACCACTTGGCGTTCCAAATGCTTCTCCAGCACAATTACTCGAAAAAATTCTAGTGGACAAATTGGTGTTAGATCCTCACGATAAAGATATGTTGGTGATGTATCACGAATTTGAATACGAATTTGAAGAACAAAATTACTCAATCACTTCTTCTATGGTCAACATTGGTGAAAATCAAACATATACTTCTATGGCTAACACCGTTGGATTACCAGTTGCAATTGCAACAAAGATGATTTTGAATGGCGATTTGAAAACGAAAGGAGTAACCTTGCCAATTCAAAAAGAAGTGTACACCCCTATTCTTTCCGAACTCGAAAAATACAACATTCGATTCATTGAAAAAGAAGTACAATTGGATTGCAGAATTTAAACCAGCACTTTTCACTTCGTCCATTTCGCGTTATCGGTTCTAACTCGTATCTTTGCGCTTTCAATTGAAATTCTGATGTCGAAAGCAAAATATACCGTTACAGCCGCTTTGCCTTATGCAAACGGTCCTCTTCACTTAGGCCATGTTGCCGGAGTTTATCTTCCAGCAGATATTTTTGTGCGTTTTTTGCGCATGAATGATCACGATGTGGCTTTTATTTGCGGAAGTGATGAACACGGTGCTGCAATTACGCTCAGAGCAAAAAAAGAAGGCATCACGCCTCAAGAAATTGTCGATAAATACAATGGAATCATCGGGAATGCTTTTAAAGATTTCAATATTTCCTTTGATATTTTTCACCGAACTTCAGCAGAAATTCATCATAAAACATCTCAAGATTTTTTCTTGAAGTTGTATGAAAATGGAAAATTCACTGAAGAAACTTCTGAGCAATATTACGACGAAGAATACCAACAATTTTTAGCCGATCGTTACATTACAGGAGAGTGTCCAAAGTGTCAAAATCCAAATGCTTACGGTGATCAATGCGAAAAATGTGGCTCAGATTTGAGTCCAACAGAACTAATCAATCCAACTTCTACTTTAAGCGGGAAAACACCGATTTTAAAAACGACTTCTCACTGGTACTTGCCAATGCAAAATCATGAAGAATGGTTGCGCGCTTGGATCAAAGAAGGAAAACTTGACGGCGTTCAACAACACGACCCGAAAGCATGGAGAAATCAAGTAATCGGTCAATGTATGTCCTGGATTGATGGTGGATTACATTCACGTGCAATGACAAGAGATTTAGATTGGGGGGTGAAAGTTCCACTTCCAAATGCCGATGGAAAAGTGTTGTACGTTTGGTTAGATGCCCCAATTGGTTATATCTCAGCTACGAAACAATGGGCCTTGGACAACAACAAAAACTGGGAAGATTATTGGAAAGGCGATCGTAAATTGGTACATTTCATCGGAAAAGACAACATTGTTTTCCACGCCGTTATTTTCCCAATTTTATTGAAAGATCACGGTAATTTGATCTTACCTGATAACGTTCCTGCCTATGAGTTTTTAAACTTGGAAGGCGACAAATTCTCTACTTCCCGAAATTGGGCTGTTTGGTTGCACGAATACATTGCGGCTTACCCAGGAAAAGAAGATGAACTAAAATATGTCTTGACTTCCATCGCTCCTGAAACGAAAGATTCTGAGTTTACATGGAAAGAATATCAAACACGCGTGAATAGTGAATTGGCGGATATCCTTGGAAACTTTGTAAATCGTGCATTGGTTTTAACGCAAAAATATTACGAAGGAAAAGTTCCTCAACAAGGTGAACTTACAGACTACGACAAGGAAGTTTTGGCCGAAATGAAAGCGATTCCTGAACGCATTAGCAAATTGGTTTATGCTTATAAATTGCGTGATGCTCAAGCTGAAGCTATGAATCTGGCTCGCCTAGGAAACAAGTATTTAGCTGATCAAGAACCATGGAAATTGGTGAAAACCGACGAAAAACGTGTTGAAACGATCATGAACATCGCGTTGCAAATCACAGCGAATTTGAGCATCGTTCTTCAACCGTTCTTACCTTCAACTGCTGAAAAATTGTCTCAATTCTTGAATTTTAAAACAACGGATTGGACGCAAGCAGGAAATCCAGATCTTTTAGCAGCTGGTGCTTCAACGAATGCTCCAACGATTCTTTTCCAGAAAATTGAAGACAGTTTAGTGGAAACTGAAGTAGCAAAATTACAAAATGTGAATGCGGTAGAATCGAACTTTGAGCCACAGAAAGATACAATCGACTTCGAGGATTTCACGAAATTGGACATCCGATTGGGAACGATTTTAGAAGCGGAAAAAGTAGAGAAAGCAGATAAACTTTTGAAATTGTTGATTGACACCGGAATTGATAAACGCACTGTTGTTTCTGGAATTGCAGAACATTATTCACCTGAAGAAGTAATTGGAAAAACAGTTCAGATTTTATTGAATTTGGCTCCAAGAAAAATTCGCGGAATTGAATCGCAAGGAATGATTTTGATGGCTGAAGACGCAGAAGGAAAATTGAGCTTTATGACTTCTGAAAAAGGATTCGAAGCTGGTGGTTCAGTGAAATAAATTATTCAATCAATTAGTTGTTCATGACAGATTTAGCGACATACGATCAACTAAATTCCTATTTTCAGAATCAGCAATTCGTACTGAAGACTCAACAGCAAATTGCAAAAGATTTCGCAAAATTCAATTTATTCTTCTCGGATTCTTTCGAGATTGACGTAAATTCGAAGGAAGAGATCGAACGACTTATTGGTCAATTAATCGTCGATTTGATGAAGGAAGGTGAAACGCGCTTGTTACAATTGTTGTATACTATTGACCTGTCGGAAAAGGAATTTTTACACATCACAACGGATCCAAATTTTATTCAATTGTTATCTGAAAAAATACTTTTTCGTGAAGCGTATAAAGTGTTTTTAAGAACTAAATTTTCGAGCGCAAATTCAGGCAATTTTGATTCGATTTCTGAATAAATCACCTAAACGATTTGTTCAAATTTTCTGAAAAAGACATATCGCGTTTAAATTTTAACTTTTCTTGAAATTAATTCAAGTTTTTGCACTACCGCATTGGGTAATTTGTCTAAATTTGTCCTTCCATAAATGTGCACAAAAGACCATGGATAAAGTATCTTATGTTGGGAATGCGGATGTGAATGCAATTGATCATCTGTACAAAATGTATCAACAAGACCCAGAAAGTGTTGATATAGGCTGGAAAAAATTTTTTGAAGGCTTCGATTTCGCAAGAACAAACTACGAAGATGGTGGTGAAATTCCTGAGAATTTTCAAAAAGAGTTTAAAGTAATCAACCTGATTAACGGTTATCGCAATCGTGGTCACTTGTTTACAAAAACGAATCCTGTTCGCGAGCGTCGTAAATATTCTCCAACATTAGATTTAGAGAACTTCGGTCTTGAAACTGCTGATTTGGATACTGTTTTCCAAGCAGGTGAAGAAGTTGGTATTGGTGCAGCTAGTTTGCGCGATATTATTCATCACTTGGAATTAACGTATTGCCAATCGATTGGTATCGAATACGTTTACATGCGTGATCCAGAACGAATTGAGTGGTTCAAAAATAAAATTGAAATCAAAAATCGTCCTACGTTTGACAAAAATCGCAAAATC
>JACCDH011414857.1_pt1 | contig 36200 bp, 33 predicted proteins | sample 7442481 | NCBI WGS metagenome assembly JACCDH01 (sample SAMN15323433, study PRJNA562643) | freshwater metagenome | isolation source: river surface water | place: USA:Blue River Watershed | collected 2017-08-15 | reverse complement strand
CCCTCACAGATGAAATCACGCGCCTGCGGGCCGTGACTACTGGTAAGGCTGTAGAGCTTGTCAAAGCCCCAGTTCGCTGTGAGAGCCCAGACGCACCAGCTGCAGCCGCTCTCCATCCGGCAAGCGGTAAATCAGCACCAGGTCCGGCTTGATATGGCAATCCCGGTGATCTTTCCAATCACCCGTTAGCCCGTGATCACGGTGCCGCGGATCCAGCGCTTGGTCATTGGCAAGGGCCGCGACCACATCAGTTAGATCGCTCAGCAGTGTCAGACGGTGCTGGCCTTTGGATTCGCGCTTGAAGTCCCGCTTGAACTGGCCGGTGCGTTCAATCGTCCGCATTCAGATCAGCCATCAAATCCTGTACGGTGGCAAACGACTTCAAGCTGCCCTGGCGGGCCTCTTTCATCGCCGCAATGGTGGTCGCGTTGGGCACCAGAGGTTCGAAGGGCAGGGCCTTTTCGCGGGCGATACGGGTCAGCATGATCCGAAAGGCGTCAGACACAGTCAGCCCCATTGCTGCCAAGACGGCACTGGCTTCCTCTTTGGTGTGCTCGTCGATGCGGGCACGGACAACGGCGTTGGTGGGCATGTCTTTCTCCTTTTTTGGTTGAGCTACAGTGTAGCCCATTTGTGCTCTGGTGTGTCTGAGCTCGTGAGACGATGGGATGGATGTCAGGCCGCAAATTTCAAAACTAACAGTTAGGATGATACATAAAGGACGCCGAAGAAAACTATGGATCAGACTTGCTGAACTTGGTGGTGGCCAAAGGCTACCTGACCAAACTGCTCGGCAACGATGCCGTCAAGAGTTACATCACCCGACACGAACCCGAAATCCTCGAGCATTTCGAACTGGTGGTGAATACGGTCAGCATGGAGGAGGCCGTGCAGCAGCAGCTCGAGGCCGATGGCGAATTCGAGGAGGATCCGGACGCCGACAGCGATGCCCCACCTACCACTGACAACACTCACCCTGATTCCGAAAATGGCAACGAAACCCCAGTGCCAGGAGATAACGCCGCCACCGAATAGAAAACCCAAACCATGTGAGCGATGGAAATGTGATTGCCGTGCCGCAATACCGAGGGGTAAAATGACGACAATAAAGATAACCTTCGGAGGTGGCGATGCACTGGTATCTCGTTCATACCAAGCCCAGGCAGGAAAAGTGCGCTCTCGACAACCTCCAGCGACAGGGTTATCTGTGCTACCTCCCGACGATGCCCTCGGAGAAGCTCCGCCAAGGACTGCTAACCGTTGCGGATGAGCCGCTGTTCCCGCGTTACTTGTTCATCCGTCTGGGGCAGGGGGATTCGGCCAAGAGCTGGGCGCCGATCCGTTCGACCAAGGGTGTCAGCCGGTTGGTCAGTTTCGGCACCGAACCCGCGCGGGTGGATGATGGCTTGATCGAACTGTTGCGCACGCAAGAGGCGTCGGTTCAGACCGAACCGGAGCGACTGTTCAAGACGGGGGAGCGCGTTCGTCTGACCGAAGTGCCGTTTGCTGGCATAGAGGGCATCTACCAAATGGCCGACGGCGAGCGTCGGGTCATGGTGCTGATTGAGATTTTGAGCAAACCTGTCGCAGTGCGCGTGGCGCCGGCCAGTCTGCGCAAGGCCAGCTGACAAGACTGCCTCGTATTGCCTGTTTGGCAAAAACCTTTCTCAAAGTCATGACGGTGTGGCACAATCGTGTCCGTCCCTCGAACTTTCTGCAGTACCTTTTGCTGCACTTTATCGCTCCGGACTCCTGTTAAATCCCGCTGACCGCGCTTGCTGATCGTGAAACGGCACGGCGGTAGCGTGCCAAAATCACCTTGAGTCTCGTATCCCCACTACAAAAAATGGCTGGTTTCCAAAAGGAAATCCAGTTCGAAGTGCTGCGCCGTTTACATCAGACACCTCAGATCAGTCAGCGCGCGCTGGCCAAGGATCTGGGGGTGGGGCTTGGCACGATCAATTTCTGCTTACAGGCTCTGTTTGAAAAGGGTTTGGTCAAGATGCAGAACTTCAGCCAGAGCAAAAACAAGCTGCGCTATGCCTATTTGCTCAGGCCAGCCGGGGTGGCTGAAAAATCAAAGCTGACGGCGGAGTTCCTGAAGCGCAAAGTGGCGGAATATGAGGCGCTTCAAACCGAAATCGAGAGTTTGAAAGCGGAGATGAATTCTGCGAAAGGTGGCATGCGATGAAAATCGCTATTGCCGGCACAGGTTACGTGGGGCTCTCGAACGGAGTGCTGCTGGCACAGCACAATGAGGTGGTCTGCCTCGATATCGTCCCGGAAAAGGTCGCGCTGTTAAATCGCAAGGAATCGCCGATCGAAGATGCCGAGATAGCAGATTTTCTCAAGAATAGGCCGCTTAATTTCCGCGCCACGCTGGACAAGCAGGAAGCCCATGTCGGCGCTGACTACGTCATCATCGCCACGCCGACAGACTACGATCCAGAGACCAATTACTTCAACACTCAATCCATTGAAGCAGTCATTCGGGACGTCATCGCCATAAACCCACAAGCGGTGATGGTCATCAAATCCACCATCCCGGTCGGCTATACCGTCCGCACTCGCGCAGCCCTCGGCACACAAAACCTCATCTTCTCCCCCGAATTCCTCCGTGAAGGCCGGGCCCTCTACGACAACCTGCACCCATCGCGCATCGTTGTCGGCGAACAATCCGCCCGTGCCGAAACCTTCGCCAATCTGCTCAAGCAAGGCGCCGTCAAGCAGAACATCTCGACCCTGTTCACCGGCAGCACCGAAGCCGAGGCGATCAAGCTCTTCGCCAACACCTACCTGGCCATGCGCGTGGCCTACTTCAATGAACTCGACACCTACGCCGCTCGCCACGGCCTCGATACCCGCCAGATCATCGACGGCGTCAGTCTCGATCCCCGGATTGGCGCCCACTACAACAACCCCAGCTTCGGCTATGGCGGCTATTGCCTACCCAAAGACACCAAGCAACTGCTGGCCAACTACAGCGATGTGCCGCAGAACCTTATTCACGCGATCGTCGAGGCTAATACGACGCGAAAAGACTTCATCGCCGATGAGATCATCAAGCGCAAGCCGAAAGTCGTCGGTATCTATCGCCTGATCATGAAAGCCGGCTCGGACAACTTCAGAGCCTCCAGCATCCAGGGCATCATGAAACGCATCAAGGCCAAGGGTATCCCGGTCATCGTCTACGAGCCGGCCTTGAAGGATGACGAGTTCTACAACTCCAAGGTGGTCAAAGACCTGGCCAACTTCAAACGCGAGGCCGATGTGATCATCGCCAACCGCAATACCGACGCACTGGCCGATGTGGCCGACAAGGTTTATACCCGCGATCTTTTTGGGAGCGATTCATGAAGGTGCTTGTAACAGGTTCAGCCGGATTCATCGGCTCAACCCTGGTTTTGCGATTACTGGCACGTGGCGATACCGTCATTGGCATCGACAACCACAACGACTACTACGACCCGGCCATTAAAGAAGCACGGCTGGCCCGGTATGCCAATCATCCCAACTACACCCACCTGCGTATCGACCTGGCTGACCGCAAGGCTATGGAAGACTCTTTCGCCACTCACAAGCCACGGCGCGTCGTCAACCTCGCCGCCCAAGCCGGCGTGCGTTACTCCATCGAAAACCCGCTCGCCTACATCGACAGCAACATCGTCGGCTTTGCCCACATCCTCGAAGGCTGCCGTCACCACGGCATCGAACACCTGGTCTACGCCAGCAGCTCCAGCGTTTATGGCGCCAACACCGCCATGCCATTTTCGGTGCACCAGAACGTCGACCACCCACTTAGCCTCTACGCCGCCAGCAAAAAGAGCAACGAGTTGATGGCCCACACCTACAGCCATCTCTACGGCCTGCCGACCAGCGGTCTGCGCTTCTTCACCGTCTATGGTCCCTGGGGACGGCCTGACATGGCCCTGTTCAAATTCACCAAGGCGATGCTCGAAGGCAAGCCCTTGCAGGTCTTCAACTATGGCAGGCACCGACGCGACTTCACCTATGTCGATGATATCGTCGAAGGTGTGATTCGTGTCCTTGATCGACCCGCCCCGCCCAACCCCAACTGGAACGGTGCCACACCAGACCCAGGTACCAGCATTGCGCCCTGGCGGGTCTACAACATTGGCAATAACAGTCCGGTCGAGCTGATGGACTACATCGGCGCCATCGAAAAGGCGCTTGGAAAAAAAGCGGAGATGGAAATGTTGCCACTGCAAATAGGCGACGTGCCGGACACCTACGCTGACGTTAATGACCTCGTCGAACAGTTCGACTACAAGCCGTCTACCCCTGTCGAACTGGGTGTTGCCAACTTCGTCACTTGGTATCGTGATTACTTCAAGGCATAGACAATGACAATTTCCAAGGACATCGTTGTTGCTGTTATCGGACTTGGCTATGTCGGCTTGCCACTCGCCGTTGAACTCGGCAAGAAATACAAAACCATCGGTTACGACCTCGCCGAAGCCAAGATTGCCAACTACAAGAATTACTGTGACCCCACCGGCGAAGTCAGCGGTGGGGATCTTCGTGCTGCTGTTTATCTCGAAGTTACCACCGACCCGCGCCTTCTTGCCAGTGCCGACTTTTTGATCGTTGCCGTGCCCACTCCGGTAGATGAGGCCCGCATCCCGGATTTCTCTCCTCTCGTGGGTTCATCCACCACCGTCGGAAAATACATGAAGCCGGGCGCTACCGTCATTTATGAATCCACCGTCTACCCCGGCGCCACAGAAGAAGTCTGTATTCCCATCCTAGAACGGGAATCCGGCCTGAAGTGGAAGCGTGACTTCCACGTTGGCTACAGCCCGGAGCGTGTCAACCCTGGCGACAAGGAACGCACCATCGACAAAATCGTCAAAGTCGTCTCCGGCGATGACGAAGCCACACTCCAAGCTGTGGGCGATCTCTATGAATCCGTAATCACCGCAGGCGTGCATCGTGCTAGCAGCATCAAGGTCGCCGAGGCCGCTAAAGTCATCGAAAACACTCAGCGCGACCTGAACATCGCCCTGATAAACGAGCTTGCCATAATCTTCGACAAAATCGGCATTGACACCCTCGAAGTCCTCGAAGCTGCCGGCACCAAATGGAACTTCCTTCCCTTCCGTCCTGGCCTCGTTGGCGGGCACTGCATCGGCGTCGATCCCTACTACCTCACCCACAAGGCCGAAATGCTCGGCTACCATCCCCAAGTCATTCTCGCTGGCCGGCGTATTAATGACGGCATGGCAAGTTATGTCGCGCAGCAGACGATTAAGCTGATGATCAACGCAGGTAATTCGATTAAGGGTGCAAAGGTCATCGTCCTTGGTCTCACGTTCAAAGAAAACTGCCCTGACTTGCGGAATTCAAAAGTGGCCGATGTTGTTGGTGAACTACGTGAATATGGTTGCGATGTGATTGTGCACGACCCAATTGCCTCAAGCGTAGAGGCAGATCATGAGTATGGGATTAAGCTAACGCACTGGGACGATCTACCTAAAGGCGACGCCCTGGTCATCACCGTCGCCCATAAAGAGTATTTCGACAAGGGCTTAGAAGACCTTTCAAGCAAATTAAACGATGGGGGGGTTGTGATTGATGTGAAGTCAGCGTTCTCATCCGATGTCCTTCGTGGGCTAGGTTATCAAGTATGGCGCCTGTGAGTCTGAATATTCAGCCGGTCATTCTCTGTGGCGGAGTCGGTTCAAGGTTATGGCCGCTATCTCGCTCCGGCTTCCCGAAACAGTTTCTTTGTCTGACCGGAACAGAGAGTCTCTTTCAGGAAGCGACAAAGCGCTTGATGAATCTTTCGGGCGAGGGATATGACATCTGCTCCCCCATCATTGTCACCAATGAAGAGCATAGATTTCTGGCGCTCGAGCAATTGCGTGAAATCGGTATCGTGCCAGACGCAACTCTTCTAGAGCCAGTGGCTAGAAATACCGCACCGGCCCTTACGTTGGCTGCTCTCGCTGCTGTTGAAAATGGTGATGATCCCGTGCTGGTCGTGACCCCCGCAGACCAGACGGTGGCAGACGCTTTTGCGTTCAATCGCGCCATGCATGACGCCATACGCCAAGCGGCAGAGGGCGCCATCGTGATCCTGGGCATCACCCCCGACCGGCCTGAAACCGGCTACGGTTACATCCAGGCCGTTGTAGCGCCCGCGCCCACCCTGGTGGTCGAGCGGTTTGTCGAAAAACCTGATGAAGCCACCGCAAGGCAGTACCTGGCAGAAGGCGATTATTACTGGAATGCCGGCATGTTTGTGCTTAAGGCGTCCGTCTGGCTCCAGGCCCTCGAAAGCTTTCGGCCTGATGTGGCGGCCGCTACCTGCGCAGCCTATGCCCAGCGCAGCACCGATGCCGCATTCGTGCGACCTGGCAAGGAGGAGTTTTCAGCTATTCCCAGTGACTCTATCGACTACGCAGTCATGGAACGTTGCCCTGGAAGCCGCTTTCCCATCCGCATGGCACCGCTTGACGCCGGCTGGAGTGACCTCGGCGCCTGGGACGCTGTTTGGAGCGTATTGCCCAAGGACCCAGATGGAAACGCCCATGTGGGCGACGTGCTGGCCGCCGACAGCCGCAACACCCTGGTTCATGCTACCAGCCGCCTGGTGGCCATTGTCGGCGTTCAGAATCTGGTGGTGGTCGAAACCCCCGATGCTGTGTTAGTGGTCGACCGGTCGCGCAGCCAAGAAGTCAAGCATATCGTCAACGCTCTTCAGCAGCAAAAGCGCGAAGAGCACACCCTGCACCGCAAGGTCCACCGCCCTTGGGGCTGGTACGACAGCATCGACGAGGGCGGGCGCTTCAAAGTCAAGCGTATCCAAGTTAAGCCCGGCGGCAGCCTCAGCCTGCAAAAGCACCACCACCGTGCCGAGCACTGGGTGGTCGTCAAGGGTACGGCAGCAATCACCTGCGGCGACAAAAAACTGCTGCTCACCGAAAATCAGTCCGCCTACATTCCGCTGGGCGAGGTGCATCGCCTAGCCAATCCCGGAGCCATTCCACTTGAAATTATCGAAGTGCAGTCTGGCAGTTACTTGGGCGAAGACGACATCGTGCGATTTGAAGACACCTACGGACGGGCCAAATCATGAGCCCACTTCCCAAAATCTACGTAGCCGGACACCGTGGAATGGTGGGTTCGGCCATCGTTCGCCAGTTGCTTGCTCAGGGCCATCCGGCCGATCGCATCGCCACTCGCACCTACGCCGAACTGGACCTCACCGACCAGGCTGCGGTGCGCGCCTTCTTCGCCGCCGAGCGGCCCGATCAGGTCTATCTGGCCGCTGCCAAGGTGGGTGGTATCCACGCCAACAATATGTACCCGGCTGAATTCATCTATCAAAATCTGATGATCGAGGCCAACGTCATCGATGCCGCCTTTCGTCACGGCGTCAGACAGTTGCTTTTTCTCGGTTCAAGCTGCATTTACCCGAAGCTAGCGCCACAGCCGATGCGCGAGGATGCGCTGCTCACCGACACCCTGGAACCCACCAACGAGCCCTACGCGGTCGCCAAGATCGCCGGCATCAAACTCTGCGAAAGCTACAACCGACAATATGGCGCTAGCCATGGAGTTGACTACCGCAGCGTCATGCCCACCAACCTGTACGGCCCCGGTGACAACTATCATCCGGAGAATTCTCACGTTATACCGGCACTGATTCGGCGTTTTCACGAGGCTAAAGTCAACAACACGCCCAGCGTCGTAATCTGGGGTACCGGCAACGCTAGGCGAGAATTCTTGTACGTTGACGACATGGCGGCCGCATGCGTGCATGTTGCGAATCTGAGCAAGGACGTGTACGACCAGCATACCCAGCCCATGCTCAGTCACATTAACGTCGGCTGCGGGTTTGACATAACCATCATGGACCTGGCCCAAACCGTCGCTCGGGTCATTGGCTATCGAGGCAAGATCATCGTCGATCACAGCAAACCCGACGGTGCCCCTCGCAAGCTTATGGACAGTAGCCGACTCAACGCCCTGGGCTGGCAGGCTAAGGTGGTCTTGGAAGAGGGCCTCGAAAAAGCCTATGAAGACTTCCAGGTAAAAAACGCTGCGTAGCTCTGAAGGAACATCGAATGACTACACCTACCAAAATAGCCCTAATAACTGGCATCACCGGACAGGACGGCGCCTATCTGGCCGAATTCCTGCTCGAAAAAGGCTACATCGTCCACGGGGTCAAGCGTCGCACCAGCCTTTTCAACACCGATCGCATCGATCATCTCTACCGCGATCCGCACGAACAAGGGGTGCGGTTTTTCTTACATCACGGCGATCTGACAGACTCCTCCTGTCTAATCCGCATCATCCAGCAGACCCGGCCCGACGAAATTTACAATCTCGCCGCGCAAAGCCACGTCGCCGTGAGCTTCGAGGAGCCTGAATACACGGCCAACTCCGATGCACTGGGCGCGCTGCGCATTCTGGAAGCAATACGCATCCTTGGTCTGGAAAAGAAAGCTCGCTTCTATCAGGCTAGCACTAGCGAGCTTTACGGTCTCGTGCAGGAAATTCCGCAGAATGAAACCACGCCCTTTTACCCGCGCAGCCCCTATGCGGTAGCTAAGCTATATGCGTACTGGATCACGGTCAACTACCGCGAGGCATATGGCATGTATGCATGTAACGGCATCCTGTTCAACCACGAAAGCCCCCTCCGTGGCGAAACCTTCGTCACACGCAAGATCACTCGTGCGTTAGCCCGCATCAAGCTCGGCCTTCAAGATTGTCTCTATCTCGGCAATCTCGATGCCAAGCGGGACTGGGGCCACGCCAAGGACTATGTGGAAATGCAATGGTTGATGTTGCAGCAAGATACGCCCGAAGATTTCGTCATTGCCACCGGCGAGCAATATAGCGTGCGCGATTTCGTCAATTCAGCTGCCCGGGAGCTAGGCATGTCGATCGACTGGGAAGGCGAGGGGGTCAACGAAAAGGGATCGTGGAAAACCCCCCAGGGCGAAAAGGTGATCGTCGCTGTCGACTCGCGCTACTTCCGCCCTACAGAAGTCCAGACACTGCTGGGTGATCCCAGCAAAGCAATGACGAAGCTCGGTTGGTCTCCCAAGACTAGTTTCGACGAACTTGTCGCGGAGATGGTGCGCGAAGATCTAAAGTCCGCCGAACGCGACGAATTGATCAAGCACCACGGTTACAAGGCCATGGATTACCACGAATAACTCGAAGTCTCCCCACGCGCAGCCGGCATCAGCGAACGGGATCAGACATCACTACGACCCGGTGGGATTCCGGATGCGGCGGTGATGCAAAATGTCCTTGCCAACCTGCGACCAAGGCTTACTGCTTTGGAACGAGCAAGGTGATCACATGCCCCCTCGAGTCCGTTTTGGCCGCAAGCGGATCCGACTTGAGCCAAAAACCAAACATCTAACGAAGTCCAATTTTATGAAAAAGATTCTGGTCACAGGCGCAACCGGCATGATCGGCGCGCATTTTGCTAAGGCCTGTCAGGCCGCGGGATGGGATGTCCTGGGAATCGCACGGAGCAGCGCGGCCAGCCGACTGTCAGGCGAGACTGACGATAAGGTCATCCGGTGCGATATTACCGACCGCAGCAGCTTGGGCGTGATATTTAAGAAGCATCGCTTCGACGGCGTTGCGCACTTTGCGGCGCAAGCGTTCAACTCCGTTTCCTGGGAACAGGAGTGGTATACCCATCAGGTCAACACGATGGGCACGATGAATCTGTTGAATTGCGTGCGTGAATACTCCCCCGATGCGACCGTATTGCTGGCATGCTCCAGCGCCGAGTACGGATTGGCCACCCCCAACGAGGGGCCGCTCAAGGAGGACCGGCAGCTGCGCCCCGTCAGTCCGTACGGCGTGAGTAAGCTGGCTACGGAAGCCATCGGCTATCAGTACTTTGCCAACTACGGGATGAAGGTCTTTTTGCCGCGGCTGTTCATTCATGTCGGAACGGGACATCCGCCGGCCACGGCGATTCAAAATTTTGCCCGGCAGCTCGCGCTCATCAAGAAGGGCAAACAGGCTCCTGTCATGAACGTCGGAACGCTCACTACCGCGCGCGACTTTATCGATGTGCGGGACGGAGTCGCCGGGCTCATGCTGCTGCAGAACAGTACGATGTATGGCATGCCCGTCAATATCGCGACAGGTAAGGCTCATTCGATTCGCTTCGTACTCGATACGCTGATCGACATTTCCGGGTTGAGCGTCGAAGTGCGTCAAGCGGAGGGGCTGCTTCGGCCTTCCGACGAAGAGGTCTTGCTGGGTGACAACAGCCGGCTTCGGAACCTCGGTTGGGCGCCGCAATACGACCTGCGCGAAACGCTGCGCGAAGTGTTCGACGATTGGATGACCCGCGTGTGACGAAAACGTTCGCCGCTAATTTTCAAGAGATGCTGATGAAACCGACACACATTGTTCTGACCACCATCAATCTTCCCGTCGTCCTGGAGACGCTCTGGGAGAATCTGAACAAATACGGCCATCTGGATCGATGCAAGGTCTGGGTGGTTGCGGACCGCAAGACGCCCGTCGAGAGCGAACGGCTGTGTCAGATCGTCACGGCGAAAGGCCTGGAGGCGACGTATCTGGACATCGCCGCGCAGGATGCGTGGGGGCAGGGTGCTTACCGGAAATTCTATCAGCGGATTCCGTACAACAACGAAACCCGCCGAAACATCGGCTATCTGTTCGCACTGGAAAGCGGCTGCCAGCGGCTCATCTGCATCGACGATGATAACTTCCCGGTCTCCGACAACGACTTCTTGGGCGGGCACGACGATGTCGGTTCGCCTTGCGCCGAGCCGCTGATTTCGACCGAATCCGGGTTCTACAATCTCTGCGACCATCTCGAGATCGAGCCGAAGCGGATCGTCTATCCCCGAGGCTACCCGTTTGAGCTGCGCGGTGTCCCGAACGGACAGACCACGGTGAATGCTGGTCACGGTGCCTTGATCGGCGTTCGTGCCGGGCTGTGGCTACACGATCCGGACGTCGATGCAACGACCTGGCTGAACGGCAAGGTGTTCGGCGTCGGATATTCCGGACCGGCAACCGGTGTGCTGGCGCAAGACACGTGGTCGCCGATCAATACCCAGAATACATGCGTCGTCCGCGACCTCGTTCCCGCATTCCTTTGCGTGCCGATGGGATGGGATGTCCCGGGTGGAAAGCTGCAGCGCTACGGCGATATCTGGGGCGGCTACTTCCTGCAGGCGTTGATGAAGCGTTCAGCCTACCTCGTCGCGTTCGGGCATCCGATCGTCGAGCATCGCCGCAACGACCACGTCTATATCGACGATCTCCGCGCCGAGTACTGGGGCATGATCCTGACGGACTGGCTGGTGAAGCTGCTCAAGGACGAGTTTGATCCGGTCAGGACCGACGTCGTGGATCGCGTCGAGGAGCTCAGCGTGTTTCTCAAGACGAAAATGCAGCCGTCATTGCCCAAGTGGTGCCCGTCTGAGATCGAGGGTTTCTTCGACTGGACTGCAGGCAACCTCTCGACCTGGGCGGACGCGTGCCGCCACGCGATGTCGAAGCGTACTTGAAGAGCGTAACGTGTGTGCCGACCGCGTCGCAGTTTATTCGACTGGCATTCCGGATCCCTCGCAGGGCGGAAGCGGAATTTTTAACTACTACATGATCCGGGCGCTGCTGGAAAAGGGTTACGAGGTCGACGGATATTTCCGCGCTGGCAAGGCTTACCTGCAGGAGCACACTGTTGGGACCTTCCTCGGCGAGCTTGAAGCCCGAGGCTTGAATTACACGATCATCGATGAAGAGCAGCCTCGCCGGCGTGGATTGTTCGGACTCGATTTGCTGCTCGACTCGCATCGGGTGGTGGTCTGCTCCGGCGTCGTGGATGAAGTCGTGAAATCGCGAAAGCCCTATGTCGCTCACATCGCGCACGACCTAGGGTGGATCATCGCGCTTGCCGGTCGTGTCGCACCTGTCGTCGGGCTCGTCGGCGATCCTTTACCGAATCGTTTGCGTCATGGCCACGAATTGCGGTGGAATTCCATGCGCTCTTGGCTGCTGCGCTTGCAGGCGCTGAGCGCCGGAAGTCGATGGGCCGTCCGGGGCCTGGCGAATCGTCTGAACGGGAAGGTCGTGCTCGGTTCGTTCACGCCGTCGCATGCAAAGGAGTACCGGGACAAAGGGCTCGACTGTGAACATTTCCGCTGGTTCAGCCCAGAGGTGGCGCCGCCCAGCGAGCCGTGCGCGCGCAATGCGGATGGCGTATTCCGCATGCTTCACGTCGGAACGCTGGCGTCGACGGCAAGCAACAAGATGCTGCGGTACTGGATGCAGAGACTTTTGCCCGAGCTGGCAAGCCTGCCATTCACAGTCGAAATCCGGTTCGTCGGGCGGGGGGGGCAAGAACTCGAATCCCGCTGGAAAAACATCCGGCTGGTTACGCTCGGACACGAGGAGTCGCTCGATTCTGAATATCAGAACTGCGATGCGTTCTTCTCGCCGATGCAGTACCCGGTAGGAACCCGGACGCGCATCCTGACCGCGATGTCGTACGGCGTGCCCACCATCGCCGATCCGTCTGCGTCGCAGGGCTTGCCCGAACTCGTGTCCGGGCAGGACATTTTCTACGGCAGGGATCCCGACGAGATCAAGTCGATTGTTCAGGCGTTGTACGAAAACCCCGGGTTGGGGGATGCGGCGGGAAAGCGCGCACGCAGCAAATGGGAACAGCTATTTCAACCCCGGCGGAACGTAGAAGCCATTTTGCAAGCGGCCGGGCTGCACTAGCGGATTACCCGTTCCGCCTGTCCGGAAGGAACGGCGGAACGCCACGACAACTGTTCGGCGATCATCAATGAGTCTGTTTCGTCAGTCGGCTACCTACTTTTTCGCCACGTTCATCAATGCCGCGCTCTCCGTGGCGTTGCTGCCGTTCGCGACGAAGATTCTCGGGCCCGAGGATTTTGGTACCTACGGATTCGTTCTCGCGGTCGTCACGTTCACGTCGGGGTTCGCTGATGCCGGTGTCGGGATCCTGCTGGCGGAGCACTATCCTGCCAGTACGCCGGCGGAGAGGCGGAAGCTGTTAACAACCGTCGCCGCGTCGTCGGTGCTGGCGTCCGCCGCTTTGGCGCTGCTTATCTCGGTTGTATGGCAGCCGCTCGGCTCGCTATTAGCGGCAGATCATTTCGTGCCTGAGCTGGGGCTGGCGCTGGCCTGCGTCGGCATGCCCTTCCGCACGTTTTCGTCCGTGAGCACCACAGCTTTCATCCTGCAGGGAAGATCCGCTGCCGCTGCCTATGCCTTGCTTTCTCAGGCGGTAATCGGATTCTCCGTCACCTTGGTTTCGCTGTTTGTTTTCGATGCGGGCATGATTTCGTTGTTCGTTGGAAACGCTGCGGGCGTGGTGGTCGGGGCGAGTGTCGCGCTGATTGCTTTGCGGCAGGACCTGTCCATCCTGCCAACGTTGCGCTGGATTCGGGAATTGCTCCGGGCGGCCCCTTCGGCCGCGACGGCGGGAGTGATGGAAAGCATGCGTCCGCTGGTCGAGACGCAGTCGATCCTGAGAGGCGACGGCGCTGCGGGCGTCGGCATCTTCAATCACGCCCGGCTGTACTACGGATTCCTGATGCAGGTGGTCAATTCGGTCGGATACGTGCTATGGCCATTAGCGCTCCAGGAGGCACGCAACCGGGTCGACGACTTTCGACGTGTCGGCCGCGTCTGGAACGGGGTGTATTTTCTCCTGACGGCGGCTGGTGTCGCGCTCGCATTTTTCGCGCCCGAGTTTATCGACGTTCTGACTCACGGCAAATTCGTGGCGGCCTCACTTTGGGCGCCAGTCCTGGTGGCTTATCTCCTGGTCCAGAACTCCGGAAAGGCCGCCACCGCGATCCTATATGCATCGAGGAAGGGGGCGCTCGTCGCCAGGTTCCGAGCGGCGACCGTTCTCTGCGCGATCATTTCGCTTCTGGCGTTCGGCTCTTCCGGAAGCATCGCCGCAGTGATTGGTATCGCATTTCTGGAGATTATCGCCTTCCGTTTGCTGTTGCAAATCGCTGCGCGCCGGCTTCGCCGGTCTCCGTTTCAGGACGGCTGGGTGATCTCGGGCGGGACGGCGATCGTTGCGCTCGCTTTCGCCGTTCAGGACGTCAACTTATTGTGTCGCATCGGGCTGTTCGCCGTGCTCGCCGCATTCTTGGCGTGGGTCGGACGCCGCGTCGTTGTCGAGGCGTGGAGCGAATTCAGCGAACTACGTGCGCATTAAAAGGTAGGGACAAAAAATCATGTTGCGAAAGATACGCTGCTCAATCTGCGATGGAGAGGATGGCAATGAAATCCTGCTCATCGATCTTCCGGATCGCTTCGAGCAAAGCATTGGCGTCGGCGCACAAGGCTACGCTCGACCCTGGGTCGAATGCCTGGCTTGCGGCGCCGCGATCAATCTGCTGCCGCCGGAATCGGCGCAGCGCTTGGCGACGTTGCGCGCGGCCTATTACGAAGTCGACTTCATGGGCTCGGACATCGGTGAGAAGTACCGCCGAGTCATGTCCATGCCCGCCGGCCAGTCGGACAACGCAGGGCGTGTGGCCCGCGTGACGGACTTCGTACGCCGATGGACCGGGGCGCCCGCCCGGCCACGGGTCATGGACATAGGCGCGGGGACCGGTGTTTTCCTCTCCCGTCTGGTGGACCAGACGGCAGGGGCGTGGCAGTACCTCGGTATCGAGCCTGACCCTCGCGCGGCGGCCCACCTGCGGCAGCTGGAGAAGTTTGCGGTGGTTGAGGCCATGTACCTCGGTCAGCCCGAGCTCCGCGGATTCAACCTCGTGACCCTCAACAAGGTCCTGGAGCATATCGAACAGCCTTTGCCCTTCCTGTTGCAGGTCGTCCAGAGCCTGGTGCCGGACGATGGCCTGCTCTATGTCGAGGTGCCCGACAAGTTGACGACACGGCTGCGTTCGCCGCAAGACAACATCCTCGGCGCCCTGCACTGCCATCTGTACGACCCCACCAGTCTGGGCCATTTGTTGCGGCGCGCCGGGCTGGAGCTGCTGTGTGTGAACCGTGTCGCCGAGCCGAGTGGCAAGTTGTCGGTTTATGCGTTTGCGGCGCCGGCAGAGAGTGTTGTGAAAAAAGGATTGCCTCATGAATGATCAAAGTATCGCCATCATCGCCGAGATCGGCTCGGTGCACGATGGCTCAATCGGCAATGCGCTCAAGGCCGTTGAGGCCGCTGCGACCTGCGGCGCGGATGTGGTCAAGTTCCAGACCCATATTGCCGAAGCCGAGACCCTCGCTGACGCGCCCATGCCCTCGTATTTCAAGGGCGAGCCACGCATGGACTACTTCCGCCGCACGGCCTTCAGTCTGCCGCAGTGGAAAAGAATCGCGCAGCATTGCACCGAGCATGGTGTGCGTTTTCTTTCCTCGCCGTTCTCGCTGGAGGCCGTGGATCTGCTGGAGGAAGTCGGCGTCGAGCTCTACAAGATCCCTTCGGGCGAGGTCAGCAACGTGCCGCTGCTGGAGCGGGTTGCCGCTACGGGCAAGAAGGTCTACCTTTCCTCCGGCATGAGCAACTGGGCCGAGTTGGACCAAGCCGTGGCGGCGCTGCGTAAGGGCGGCCCGCTGGTGGTGATGCAATGCTCATCGGCCTATCCGTGCGAGCCGGAACGCGTCGGCCTGAACGTCATGCTGGAGATGCAGCAGCGTTATGGGCTGCCCGTTGGCCTGTCGGATCACACCCTTGGCCATGCGGCCTGCATTTCTGCCGCTGCACTGGGCGCCACGGTGGTGGAAAAGCATTTCACCTTCTCGCGCCTGATGTATGGCAGCGACGCCCGGCACAGCATGGAGCCGGATGAGTTTAAGGCCTTCTGCTCCCACGTCAAGGAGGCCGCGATCATCCGCGCGAATCCGGTCGACAAGGACGACCTGCAGGACTACCGCGACATGAAGCGCATTTTCGAGAAAAGCGTGGTGACGGCCCGTGCCGTTCAGGCGGGCCAGTCCCTGAAGGTGGCCGACCTAGCCTTCAAGAAGCCTGGCGATGGCATTCCCGCCGCCCGTCACACCGAGTTGCTGGGCCGGCAGGTGCGCCGCGCTCTGGCAGCGGACCACAAGATTACCTGGGAAGACCTGAAGTGAAGAAGATTTGTGTCGTCATCGGCTCGAGGGCCAATTACAGCAGCATCAAATCCGCGATGCGCGCCATCCATAACCACCCGGACCTGGAGCTCCAGCTCGTCGTGGGGGCATCCGCTATCTTGGACCGCTACGGCGCCGTGATCAACCTCATCGAGGAGGATGGCTTCACCGCTGCGGCCCGCGTCCATATGCTGATCGAAGGTGAGACGCCCGCCACCATGGCCAAGTCCACTGGTCTGGGTCTGCTGGAGCTGCCAACCCTCTTCGAGCAGATGAAGCCCGATGTGGTGCTGACGGTGGGTGACCGCTTCGAGACCATGGCCACCACGCTCGCTGCGGCCTATATGAACATTCCGGTGGCCCACACCATGGGCGGTGAAGTCAGCGGCACCATCGACGAAAGCATCCGCCACGCGGTCACCAAGTTTGCCCACATCCATTTCCCGGCCTGTGAAGGTGCGCGTGAACGCATCATCCGCCTGGGCGAACTGCCCAAGCATGTACACATGGTGGGCTGTCCGCGCATCGACCTCGTAGCCGATATTCTCAACGCACCCGAGATCTCGCTTGAGTCCGCGCTGTTTGACAAGGGTGTCGGAGAGAAGCTGAACTTCGACCAACCCTTTGTGCTGGTGTCCCAGCACCCGGTGACCACGGAGTACGGCGCGGGTGAAGCCCAGATCACGATGACGCTTGAGGCCATCCGTGAGCTGGATCTGCCGGCCATCGTGCTCTGGCCCAACGCTGACGCGGGCTCGGACGACATCGCCCGGGGCATCCGCAAGTGGCGGGAGCGCAAGCTGGATCGCCACATGCATTTCTTCAAGAACCTGCCGATCGAGACCTATGTGCGTTTGATGCGCAAGACGGCCTGTCTGGTCGGCAATTCCAGCAGTGGCATACGCGAAGGGGCCTTCATTGGTACGCCGGTCGTCAACATCGGGACCCGGCAGACCGCCCGCGACCGCGGCAGCAATGTGCTGGAAGTGCCCTACGGCAAGGATGAGATCAAGGCGGCCATCGCCCGGCAGGTGAGCCATGGCCCGTACGCCATGGAGCCCATCTATGGCGATGGCCGTGCCGGTCAGCGCATTGCCGACATCCTTTCCACCGAGGTGGTGGATGTGCAGAAATGCATCACCTATTGAACCCGGGCGATTGAGACATGAGCATCGTCGCGGTCATCCCTGCTCGGGGTGGATCCAAGGGTATTCCCCGCAAGAACCTGGTGCGGATCGCCGGCCGGCCGCTGATCGCCTATGCCATCGATGCCGCGCTGACCGCCGCGTCCGTGGACCGCGTGCTCATCTCTACCGACGACAGCGAGATTGCAGATGTCGCGCGTGAGCTAGGCGCGGAAGTGCCTTTCCTGCGCCCCCCTGCGCTGGCTGACGACACGGCTCCCATGCTGGGTGTGCTGAGGCATGCGCTGGCATGGCTGGAGTCCCAGGGTGTGGCGGTGGAAGCAATGGTTCTGCTGCAGCCCACCTCGCCGTTACGCACGAGCCGCCATGTCGAAGAGGCCATCGCACAGTTCCGGTCTGCCCCGGCCAGCAGCGTTGTGAGTGTGGTGGAAGTGCCGCACCAGTTCAACCCGGTTTCGGTGATGAAACTGTCTGCTCAGGGGACTCTCGCTCCCTTTTTTGGGGGGCAGGCCGTTGTCACGAGGCGACAAGACAAGCCCAAGGCCTATGCGCGCAACGGCCCGGCGGTGCTCGTCTGTCATCCGGACACACTTCGTTCCGACGAGCTCTATGGCTCGAGCTGCCGGCCCTATTTCATGTCAGAAGAAGATTCGCTGGACATCGATACCCCGCAAGACCTGATCCTGGCCGAGCAGGCTTTGCTGGACCGGGGCCACTGAATGGAAGCCATGCTGGGCCGCCTAAAGCGCTTAGTCATAGCTACACCCGGCCTGCGTGCGCCCCTGATGCTGCTGCGCAAGCTCTGGCGCGATCGGAGGCACATCAGGGGCATTGCAAGCGATTTGCTTGAGACGCATCGTGAGGCTGGCTTTTTGCGGCGGGCCTCGCCGACGGGCGTCGGACGGACGCTGAATCTGTATGCTGTTGATGACGACTCCATTTATGGGCTGAAGCTGATGGCGTTCATCAGCCAGGCGCTGCGTTTGCGGGGCTGGCAGATCCAGGTGGTGCTGAGTAACCGGTCCATGATGTTGGGGCGAGCTTATTTCCGGGCTTTCGGTATCCGTCGCTTTGTTTATATGGAGGACCATCGTCTCAATGACGAGGAGCGCGCACTGTGCAGGCGTAAGGCGCAGGAGTTCCTGGATGGACCGCTGGGCCTGCAAGGCATCAAGGCCTGGACCTTCGAGGGTTGCTGGATCGGCCCGCAAATCATTTCTACGCTGTCGCGCATCCGGTTTGAAGGCAGTGTGGACTTTGGGCATCCGGAAGTCCGACGTCGCCTGAAGGAAATGCTGGTGCCGGCGCTGGAGCATGTGCTGCGAGCTCGCAAGCTCATCGAACAGCACCCTGCGGACCTGGCGCTGACCATCGAGGCCAACTACGCAGTGTTCGGTCCCCTGGTGGATGTGGCCATCAGCCGTGGCTGCAACGTCATCCAGATGATCCAGCCGTGGAAGGATGACGCACTGACGTTCCGGCGCATGACCCCCGTTACCCGGCGTGAACACCCCTCGTCGGTAGCCCGGGAGACGCTGGATCTTCTGGTGCGGCGGCCCTGGACAGACTGCGAACAGCAGGCGCTGGACCAGATGTTCCAGGACCGTTACGGCGGGCGCTGGTTCCTGCAGGAGCGCAACCAGCGCAGCACCCGTCGTTACACGCCGGACGAACTGACGCAGCGCTTCCGGCTCGACCCGACCAAGCCCACGGTGGTGGTGTTTTCGCAAGTGCTGTGGGACGCCAATCTTTTCTATGGCGATGATCTGTTCGAGGATGCGGGCGAGTGGTTTGTCGAAACCGTTCGGGCGGCCTGCGCTAACCCGGCCCTGAACTGGCTGATCAAGCTGCATCCAGCCAATGTCTGGAAGCGCAAGTACGAGGGCATCACGCAGGAGTATGCGGAGCGGGTACTGATCGACCAGGCCATCGGTCCGCTGCCAGCGCACGTTGCGTTCATTGCGGCCGACGACGACATCAGCACTCTCTCGCTGTTCGAGTTCATCGACTATGGTGTCACCGTACGCGGTACATCAGGCATGGAGCTGGTGTGTTTCGGCAAGCATTGCGTCACGGCCGGCACCGGGCGGTATTCGGGGCTGGGGTTCACTCTGGACAGCGCGAGCCGTGAGCAGTACCTGCAGCGCCTTGCGAGCCTGCACAAGCAGCCAGCCATGAGTGACCAAGAAACGCAGCGCGGGAAGTGGCATGCCTACACGGCTTTTGCGCTGCGGCCCTGGCCGATGCTGAGTGCAAAAGCCGAGTTCATGTACCGGGATCAGGGCAGGGATCCGATGGATCACAACCTCAGGCTTGCAGTGGCTTCGCTCGACGAACTCAGTCGTCGGGGTGACCTGGCCGCCTGGGGCAGCTGGGCCGAAGGAGACGCGGTGGACTTCGTTCACCAGCCCGGACTGGGGGGGGCAGCGGCGTGAGGGTTGTGCATCTGAGCCATACGGATGGTGGGGCTGGGGCGGGCCGGGCGGCCTATCGCATTCATGCCGCCTTGCGCGAGTTGGGTGTGGACTCGCGCATGCTGGTGAGCAAGAAGCGCACAGTCGACCCCTCGGTGAAGGCGATTGCCGACTCCGGCCTCGGGCAATGGCGGGTCCGCGTGGCCGAGTACTTGGAGGCCCGCACCGGCCGTGCGCTGGCGCGGGACGCCTCGGTCTTCCTGTCGCCATCGCGTTACGGCTATTTCCGCCCGGTGAGCGCCGCACAGGTCCGAGAGGCCGATGTTGTGGCTATCTACTGGATCAACGGTGCCTATATCGCGCCGGAGAGCCTTGCGGAAATCAACAAGCCCCTGGTGTGGCGACTATCAGATGTCTGGCCTTTCACCGGTGGCTGCCACTATCCCGGGACTTGCGAGCGTTTTGAAAGTCAGTGCGGCGACTGCCCCCAGCTGCGCCAGCCAGCGCCGGAGGATGCCGCACATAGCCTCTGGTTGCGCAAGCAGAGCGTGTGGCGTGCACTGGACTTGACGGTGGTTGCCCCAAGCAACTGGATGGCCGGATTGGCGCGACGCAGCTCGTTGTTTGCCGATCGGCGCGTTGAAGTTATTCCCACCGGCGTGGACCTCGAACGCTATCGCCCGGGTGACCGCGCGGCAGCCCGGGCTCGTTGGGGCTTGCCGCAGGATCGGCTCTTGGTCTTGTTCGGCGCTATGAGTCCCGCAGACGACGTGCGCAAGGGTTATCGGGAGCTCCGGAGCGCGCTGGAGGTCGTGGCGCAGAGCCCGTTGGCGTCGCGCATCCACGCGGTGGTGTTTGGTAGCGACGCTCCCCTGCCGGCTGATCTGTTGCCTATACCTGCCGTGTCACTGGGGCGCTTGCAGGGTGACGAGGCCCTGGCGGCGGCTTACAACTGTGCTGATCTCGTGGTCGTGCCTTCCCTGGAGGACAATCTGCCCAATGTGGCGCTCGAAGCCATCGCCTGTGGCGCGCCCGTGGCGGCCTTCAATGTTTGCGGGATGCCGGACATCGTGAGGGATGGTTGGAATGGTCGGCTGGTTCCTCGAGTTGATCCGGAAGGCCTAGGGCGGGCGTTGGTGGAAATGTTGTCGGATAGCGAGAGTTTGCTGACGATGCGTTTGAACGCACGGCAACGTGCGCAGCGGAGCTTTTCGCTGAAAGACCAAGCCAAGGCTTACTTGGCACTTTATGAGCAGACCGTTGCACGACGTCCGATCGAGGGCAGTCGACGGTCGACCAGTGGAGGTCTCAATTGACACAAGAGAATGCAGCAAAGATAAACGCCGAGGCGGAAGCTCTTCAATGGACTGGTGATTTAGTCCGAAAGTTTTGGAATTATCAGTCTCGATTTCCAGAGAACTATTTCACCAGTCTATACGGCGATCGGATAGCGGATGCAGTGCGCAACTACGTGCCTCGGAGGGCACGAATCCTTGACTACGCCTGCGGCACAGGTGCACTCACGGGGCACTTGTTGCGCTCAGGATTCTCTGTCGGGGCCTGCGATCTTTCGCCTGATTCGGTTGCCTATGTGCAGAAAAATCATGCTGGGCATCCGGCGTTTTGTGGAGCTTCGACAATCGATGACTTGCTCGCAGGCGAGGCGCGGTTTGACGCCGTTATCTTGGTCGAGCTTATCGAGCATGTGGACGCCACCGTGCTGACGAAAGTAATGGCGGATCTACGCAAGATTCTGGCGCCGGATGGCATGGTGATTGTGACCACACCAAATGAAGAGAATTTGGATATCGAAACAGTGTATTGCCCTTGTTGTAATCACACATTCCATCGATGGCAACACGTTCGTAGCTGGAATGGAAGAACTCTTGCCGTTTGTTTGGCTGAGCATGGCTTTGAGGCCGTGTCTACGCATGAAACCGATTTCTCACTGAGCCAGAAAAACGGCCTGGTTCGCTACTACTTGCAGCGTATGCTCCGAGCTGTACGTCGACGCAAGCAGCCACACCTGATGGTTGTTGCCAAAATGGTGCCGCAAAAGAGGGCGTCAGCTTGAGTTTGTCACTTGCAGTACCTAGTCGTGTTTCATGAACAATGGTCTGAGCCCCTCAATTTCGGTCATCACCGTCGTCCGCAACGGTGCGTCGGTGATTGCCGACTGTATCGATAGTGTGCTTGCCCAGCAGATCGAAGGCCTGGAGTACATCATCATCGATGGCGCTTCGACCGATGGGACACTGGAGATCATTCGGCGCTATGGCGATGCAATCTCAGTCTGCATCAGCGAGTCCGATCGGGGCCTGTACGACGCGATGAACAAGGGGCTGCGTCTGGCACGTGGTCGTTATGTCCATTTCCTGAACGCCGACGACTGCTACGTGGCGCCCGACACCTTGAGTAGTTTATTGCCGCAGCTGGACGAAAACACGGTCTGCTACGGAGCGATGATTTATCAGGAAGAGGACGGACGACAGCGCCGCCTCGGCTCGCCGTTCTCCTGGGAGCGTGAGCTGATGGAATCGCATATTCCACAGCCGACGCTTTTCGTTCCGACCAGGCTGTATCGCGAGGTCGGCGAGTTCGACCTGCAATATCGCATTGCCGCCGATTACGACATGGTGCTGCGACTCGCCCGCCGCTTCCCGGTCCGCTTCGTCGACCAGCCTGTCACACTGATGATGGCCGGCGGCATCAGTTATACGCAGATGGGCCGTACCTTCAAGGAGGCTGCCCGGGTGTCGGTCAGTCATGGCCGTCCGGCTGCCGCCGTCTACCTCACCTATCTGCGCCACATGCTCATCTGGCAAGTGGCGCGGCGCGTGCCGGTATCGTTCATCGAGGCATGGCGCAGGCTGCGAGAACGATTGTGAGTATTAATGTCGCGCATGTCATGCGCACTTACGGCGTCCACGGTGGTGAAAACCAGCTGGCGCAGCTGTTCCGCTCCTTTGATCAAACGGGCTTCCAACATCTGTTCTTCTTTGTCTATCGCGACGACATCTGCCAGAGGCATTTTTCGGCGATCCCGCAATTGCGGACGAAAACACTACTGGGTTTGCGGTCCAAAGTCTTTCCGTCGCTGCGGAAGGAAATGCTGGTCCTCCTGTTGCTGCTTCCCATCCTGCAAATACGTCTTCTCCTAGCCTTGCGGCGAAATCGTTGCAGCATTTGTGTCGCCCATGGCGTGCAGGGCGCCATGGTGGCCTGGCTTGCCGCGATGCTTCTACGTGGTGTGCGCTTCGTCTACGTCCATCGGGGCACCAAGTCTGCGCAGGGGAGACACCCCTTGTTCACTTTGCTCTACCGCCCCTTCGATGTGATCGCTGGTGTTTCTCATGCCTCTGCTGACTCGCTGCGGGAACTTGCGCAGGGTAAGCAGCCGCTCGCTATCGAAAACGGCATTGACTTGGTGGCGATCGAGATGAGGCGCAAGCAATGCCCCGTGGCGCCGGCGAACGATCGCTTCGCCATCATCTGCGTCGGCCGTTTGCTGCCGGGCAAGGGTCAGGCCCTGATCCTTGAGGCCTTTGCCGACGTGTGCTCACAAGTGCCCAATGCCGAGCTCCTCGTTGTTGGCAGCGGGCCGGATGCTGCTCCCTTGCTGGCGCGCGCAGAGCACCTGGGCGTCGTTGGGAACGTGCGCTTTCTTGGGGAATGCAAGGACGTTGTGTGTCTTTTGGCTGGCAGTCAGGTTTTCGTTCATGCTTCGGAATCCGAAGGCCTCAGCAATGCCGTCCTCGAGGCGATGGCGGTAGGACTTCCCAGCGTTGTTGTCGCCGCACCGGGCGTTACCGAATGCCATGTCGAAGGGGAAACGGCTTTTGTCGTTTCGCGCTCGCAGGCCGAGTTGAGCGCGCGACTTTCGCTGCTCGCAGCCGATCCGGTGCTGCGCGATCGCATGGGCCAGGCGGCGAAAGCCAGAGTGCGCGAACAGTATTCGATAGCCGCTAATTGCAGACGCTACGCCGCGCTCTATCGACAACTCACCTGAACATGGAACCTGCGAGCTTTTAATATGTGCGGAATTCTAGGCGTCACGGGGGGCATGGCAGTACGGGGATCGGAGGAGGATTTCTTCGATGCGCTCGATCTGATTCGGCATCGTGGCCCAGATGGTGGCTCGGTGTGGAATGCGCCCGGCGTTCGCCTCGGCCACCGTCGTCTCGCTATTGTCGATCTGGCCAAGCGTGCGAACCAGCCGATGCACCACGGCGAGCTGGCCATCGTATTCAACGGCGAGATCTACAACTTCCGAGAGTTGCGCGCCGAACTCAGCGCACTTGGCCACACTTTCGCAACCAGCTCCGACACCGAAGTGCTGCTGCAGGCGTGGCGGTGTTGGGGGCCGGACTGTCTGAAGCGTCTGGAAGGAATGTTCGCCTTTGCGCTCTGGGACGGCGCTCAGGAAAAGCTATATCTCGCACGCGACCGCTACGGCGAAAAGCCCCTGTTTGTGCATGAAAGCGCCGAAGGCATCGCCTTTGCATCGGAAATGCCGCCATTGATCCGTCTGGCCGGCGGTTCGCTGAGAGAGAACAGCGCCGCCACTGGTCTGTTCTTCCTGTATTCGTATATTCCGGCGCCCCATGGCGCCTTGCAGGGCATCTCCCAGCTCGAGCCCGGCTGCTGGATGGAATGGAGTGTGCAAGGCGGCGTGCGTCGCCATCGATACTACAGCCTGCAGGAAGAAAGCGCCGTCAGCGCGGCGCAACCGCAGCCATCGTATCAGGAAGCTTGCCTTACGCTGAAGTCGATGCTGCGCGATGCCGTCCGACAACGCGTCGAAACGGCCGACGTGCCCGTCGCCAGCTTGCTGAGCGGCGGTATCGATAGTTCGATCGTGACGGTCCTGGCAGCGCAGACACAGGTCTCCGGCAAGCAAATGTCGGTGTATTCCCTCGCCTTTCCGGACGATCCGGGCTTCGACGAAACGGACTTCGCCAAAGCGGTGACCGCCAAGCTACCGAATGTGCGACACCGCATCGTCGAGGCGACCGAAGACAGCGTTCTGCGTTTCGCCGGCGAAGTCCTGGACCATCTCGGCGAACCCTATGCCGATGCCTCCATCTTGCCGACCTCGTTGCTTTGCTCGAAGATCGAAGAGAAGGTGGCACTGGGCGGAGACGCCGCCGACGAGCTTTTCGCCGGATACGGCATCTATCCGGCGATCGTCGCCGGGGCGCGCTTGCCCGAGCCGGTGCGCGCCCTGCTGAGGCTGCTGCCATGCCATCCGAATCCGCCGGCGATCGGCGATGCTCGCCTGCGTGCGGCGGCGCTATTCCATCGCCATCTCGGTGCCACGCCGTTGCAGAGCTACCTGAGCTGGCGCAGCTATGCCGACCTCGATGTGCTGGCTGCGCTGGGAATAGACACCTCGGCCGCCGCGGGCTACGCTGCGACGCTGGATCGAAGCGGCGCGAGTTCGCTGCGCGACGTTCAAGCCCTGGACCTGGCATTCAACCTGCCCAACGACATGCTCAAGAAGGTGGATCATGCTGCGATGTTCCACAGCATCGAGGTCCGCCTGCCCTTCCTCGACAGCAACCTCGTGCATTGGGCATTAGGATTGCCGGACGAATATCGCCTGAGCGGCCGTACCCGCAAGCGCATCCTTCGCGACGCCTTCGCCGACGTCCTGCCGGAAATGGTGCTGACGCGAGGCAAGATGGGATTCCTCCTGCCGATCCGGCGCTGGTTCCGCGATGGAAGGCTGCGCGACGAACTGGAGGCGATGCTGAGCGTGCAGACGGTGCTGGACCGCAATGCCGCACGCGTCGTCCTAGGCGAACACGCGGCGGGAAAAGCCGACCATTCGGTCTTGCTCTGGTCGATGTATGTATATCTGCACTGGTTGTCCAGGATTCCTGTCTGGGCGGCGCATCGTGCCAAGGGCGCCAGCCGTTAAACAGCCGCTTTGTTGGATTCCGGAATATATGCGATTTGCCGAACGCGACTCAAGAACCGATGACCTGCTGGCGTTGTGCGCATTGTTCGCGGTTTCGGTAGCGCTCGGAGCCTTGCGCAGCATCGGGTGGTCGTTCACTGCGGCCGTCGATGAGGTCGTGCCCGAATGGGCCGGGCCGGCGGGCTATGCATTGCTGTTCGCCCTCTGCGGCTTGTTTCTCCATGCGGTCCGGACGCCGGAACGTTCGACCTATCTGCTTGGCGCTTCTGCCGCGCTTGGTGTTTTTCCTCAAATCCCGAAGCTGTCGTGCTTTCAGGATTTCAGCCATGTAGCATTGCTTCTGTTCCTGGTCGCGCACTGGAAGACCTTGCTTTCCCTGCGCAATGTCCTGCGGATGAGCGATCCGCGCGTCAAGTGGTATTGCGTGTTCTTCGTTTTCTGCGCGCTCAGCGTGATTGCCAACTTTCTGCTGAGAGGCGATGTCTGGCAGCTCAAGGTCGGCATGTCCGGCCTAGTGCTGCAGGGCTTGATTCTTATGGTTCTCTACGTTCTCAGCATGTCTTCCGAGCGAGAACTTGCCAGCCAGATGCTGAGGGGGCTGCTCGATGCTGCGCAGATCTGCTGCCTTCTCGGTGTGGCAACGATCGTGTTGTTATTGATCGTGCCGTATTCGGCGGGCGTCCATGGGGATGGCCAGGATACGTATTGGGGGCTCGGTTATTACGATCGTCTCAAGCTGATGTTTGATGGGCCGGGGATTGCGTCCGTTTACTTCGTGGTCGTGATGAACTTCGGGATCTACGCCTTGAGCGATCGTAACGAGCTGATCGCCGGGTGGGCGCGCGGGGAATGGGTGCGCAGAAGCTTGTACTTCCTAGTGCTCGTGTCGCCATGGTTGATCGTCGCCAGCGGCTCTCGGATCGGAAGAATCACGCTCGCGCTGTCGGTTCTCGTCGGCTGCTTGTCCCGTCCCGTGCGGCGCGCCTCGCTCATCCTGCTGCCGTCGGCGATCGTCGCACTGGCGCTTGCCGCCAATTTCCAGTCATTTCCGAGCTCGATCAGGTATGCGTCCGGTCTCGTCTCTCAAAATTTCGACGATATTGCAACCATGGAAAAACTGCGGCTTAAAGACCGGTTCTTCGAACCGGAAGAGCGGGCAGACCTAGCGGCATCGGCATTGCTTGCGTTCCGGGAGTCGCCGCTTCTGAACAAGGCGATCGGCATGGGGTACGGCGTGTCGGGGTTCCGTGAATCGACGTATTCGTCACCTCATAACGAATTGATGAATCTGGTGACCGAGGTTGGCGTCCTCGGATTCCTCGCCTACATCGTGTTTTGGTTCAAGAGCTTTTCGCGTATCTTCACGGCCAACATGCTGAATCGCTGTCCCGCCGCGTTGGTGATCGGGCTGAACCTCATCGCGATTTGCGGATTGTCCGTCGTGTACGAGATGAAAACGAGAGGTTTTGTTTTGACGTTTCTTCTGCTGGCATTCAGCATGCAGCACTTTTGCAACGAATCGCAAACATGACATCCCGTTCGTTGAAAGTCTTGATCTGGCACTGGGGTCGTCGAGGTGGCGGCCCGCGCTACACGCTCGAACTCGCTCGCGTGCTGGCGGCGCGCGACGACATGGAAATCCATTTGTCGTTGTCGCGCCAGTCCGAAATCCATGCCGATTTCGAAGACATCCCTGTCGCCGGCCGCTTCGATATCGATACCTACGAAAGCATCGTCCAGTTCGGCTTGCGCAGTCTCCAGCTGCCTTTGCTGTGCCTCCGTTTCACGCGCTACCTTCGGAAGCATCGGATCGACGTCGTGTTCTGCACCATGGACCATCTGTGGAATGCCTGCATGACGGGCGTCATTCGCAGCTCCGGCGCCGCTTACCTGTTGACCGTCCATGATGCCACCCGCCATCCGGGCGAAGACCAGGGCTGGCGACGCTGGCTCCTGCGACGCGACATCGACGCGTCCGATTCGGCGCTGGTTCTGACCCGTTCGGTCGGCGAATCGCTGCGAGACAAATATCGCTACCCTGCGGACCATGTCTTCCTGTCTGCGCACGGCCATTTCGGCGGCGGCAACGCCGAGGTCGAGCCGCGCAGGCTGCCGACCGATCGACCGGCTCGGCTGTTGTTCTTCGGCCGCATCTTGGAATACAAGGGACTCGACCTCATGCTAGAGGCACTGCCGCTGTTGCGTCGCGAGTTTCCGACGCTTCAGCTGGAGGTCTGGGGTACCGGCGACCTCGCCCCCTACCGGGCCGCGCTCGATGCGGTCGGCGATGTGCGCGTGGAAAATCGCTGGATCGAGGAAGCCGAAATTTCCGGCATTTTCGCGACCACCGATCTGGGCGTATTGCCCTATCGCGAAGCCAGCCAGTCGGGCGTCGTCGTTACCGCGTTCGCCGTCGGCATGCCCTGCGTCGCGACGCCGATTCCCGGCCTGTGCGAACAGATCGATGACGGCGTCACGGGCGTCATTTCGGCCGGCTTCGGTCCCGCCGAATTCGCGGAGGCGGTCGCCAGGGTCCTGCGCGATCCGGCGTTCTATGCGCGCTTGTCGCAGAACTGCATTACCGCGGCCAGGACGACGCTGAGCTGGGAAACGATCGGCCAGTCGGTGGCCGATGCGCTGCACGGTGCGTATGCCAAGGGCAAACGCGAAAGGGCCTGCTGATTATGTGCGGAATCGCAGGAGTCGCGACGCTTGGGCAAGGCATCGATCCGGGCAGGCTCGATCGCATGCGCGATGCCTTGACCCATCGCGGGCCGGACGGTGCCGGCAGCTGGATTTCGGGCAACGGGCGGATCGGTCTGTCACATAGTCGCCTGTCGATCCTCGATCTGTCCGAAGCCGGCGCCCAGCCCATGCATTCAGCATCCGGCCGCTACAGCATCACGTTCAACGGCGAGATCTACAACTTCGGCGACCTGCGCAAGGAGTTGGAGGCTGCCGGCATGCGTTTCGTCGGCCATTCCGATACCGAGGTCATCCTCGGCGCCTGCGAGCGCTGGGGGGTGGTCGAGGCGCTGCCGCGCCTGGCCGGGATGTTCGCTTTTGCGATCTGGGATGCGCAGGAAGGCGTTTTGTACTTGGCGCGCGATCGCGTCGGCATCAAACCGTTCTACTACAGCCACCATCGTGGCGAACTCAGCTTCGCGTCGGAACTGCGCCCGCTGGTGAACTGGCGAGGCGAGTTGCCGCCGATCTCCAAGCGCGGGCTCAACGAGTATCTGCGCCTGGGCTACGTTCCTTGCCCGCTGAGTATTTTCGAGGGTATCCGGAAGCTGCCACCGGGAACCTGCATGACCTGGCGCGCAGGGCAGTTGTCGGAACCCCGCGCCTTCTGGACGTACGAGCAGGCCGTGGCCCGTGGCCGCGCAAATGCTTTTGTCGACGAGCGCAGCGCGCTCGCCGAACTCGAGCAGGTCCTGCAGTCCAGCGTCGCCCGCCACATGGTGTCGGACGTGCCGCTCGGCGCCTTCCTCTCCGGCGGCATTGATTCGAGCACCGTTGTGGCATTAATGCAGGCGCAGAGCGACCGTCCCATCAAGACGTTTTCGATCGGCTTCAGCGATGCGGCATACGATGAAGCCCGGCACGCGGCTCGCGTCGCAGCGCATCTCGGTACCGATCACACCGAGTTGTACGTGACCGAAGCCGATGCTCGCGCTGTCATCCCCTGCCTGCCGGATGCTTACGACGAACCGTTCGCCGACGTCTCGCAGATTCCCACTCTCCTCGTGTCGCAGCTCGCCCGCAGCCAGGTTACGGTGGCATTGTCCGGCGACGGCGGCGACGAACTGTTCGCCGGCTACAACCGCTATATCTTCGTCGCGGGATTCTGGCGCAAGCTGCAACGCTTGCCGCTCGGTCTGCGGCGCATGGTTGCGGCTTGCCTGAGCTATCCGAGCGTGCCGCGCTGGGACGCCTTCTTCGAGGCTGCCGGTCCGCTGCTGCCGCAATCGCTGCGGCCGAGCCTGCCGGGCCAGAAGATGCACAAGGTCGGCGCCATCCTGCCGGCTTCCTCCCTGCTTGAACTGCACAGCTGCCTGGTGGCGCAGTGGGCGACGCCGCAAGTGGCCTTGAGCCCCGACTGGCGGGCCGGCGCTTCGCTGTGGCAGGAGCAGTTGCATGAAGATTCCGCGCTGACCCCGGCGATGCAGCAGGCGGTATGGGATGCGCAGACCTACATGGTCGACGACATCCTGACCAAGGTCGATCGCGCCAGCATGCGCGTCGGCCTCGAGGCGCGCGTGCCGTTGCTCGACCATGCCGTCATCGAAACTGCCTGGCGGGTACCGGAAAGCATGAAGCTGCGCGACGGCCACGGCAAATGGCTGCTGAAGCAGCTGCTCTATCGTCATGTGCCGCAAGCGCTGGTAGATCGTCCCAAAATGGGTTTCGGCGTGCCGATCGACACCTGGTTGCGCGAGGGCATCCGCGACTGGGCCGAAACCTATCTCGACGAGCAACGCCTGCGCCGCGAAGGCTATCTCGATGCCGACGTGGTTCTCCAGACGTGGTCGCAGCATCAGAAGGGGGCCGGCGAGAGCGGCGGCCCGCTCTGGACTGTCCTGATGTTCCAGCAGTGGCTGGAACGCTGCAAGAAATGGATATGATTTCAGAACTTCCCTGGTGGGCGAAGCTTTACGCCAAACTCGTGCTAGCCCGCTTGCCCGTACCCTACAGCTTCTGGCGAAAACTCAAGCTGTTCCGCCACGGCGAAATGAATGACCCGGCGCGCGCCATCCGTACCTTCGAGGCCTACTACCGTCGTGCGCGAGAGCATGGCGAAATTGCGCCAGGCTTCACCGTTCTCGAACTCGGCCCAGGCGATTCCGTGCTGTCCGGACTGGTGGCGCGCAGCATGGGCGCGGGCCGCGCTTGGCTCGTCGATGCCGGCGCCTTCGCCGATACCAACGTTGCCGCATGTCATCGCACGCTGGCGATGCTCCGGCAGGCGGGGCATGCCGACCTGGGCCTGGACGACGCGACCGGCGTGGATGATATGCTGATGCGGGCCAACGTGACCTACCTCACACGCGGCACGGCTTCGCTGGCCGACATCCCGGATGCGAGTGTCGATTTCTTTTGGTCCCAGGTGGTACTCGAACATGTGCCCCACGACGAATTCCCAGAGTTCCTGCAACAGCTGCGCCGCATCGTGAAGCCGCAGGCCATCGGCGTGCATAGTGTCGATTTTCGCGATCACCTAAGCAACGCACTAAACAACCTGCGCTTTTCGCGCGAGACTTGGGAAAGCAGAGCCTTCCGCAACAGCGGCTTCTATACCAACCGCATCCGCCCCGGTGCGATGCGGGCGCTGTTCGAGGCTGCCGGATTCGACGCGAAGATCGTCGCCGAAAGCTACTGGTCCGAAATCCCGACGCCGCGCGCCGCCATGGCGGCGCCATTCCGTGATCTGCCCGAGGACGAGTTGCGCCTGGCCGAATACGAGGTGCTGCTGCGGCCGCGCTGAACCATGAGTACCCGACCCAAGTTACTATTCCTCGTCGCCGAAGACTGGTACTTCTGCTCCCACCGCCTTCCGCTCGCCATCGCTGCACGGGACGCGGGATACGATGTCTGCGTCGTCACGCGCGTAAATCGCCATGCTGAAGTTGTTACTGCGGCCGGTCTGACGCTGATTCCCCTGCAGCGCATGCGCCGCTCGGGAACGCGTCCTCTACAAGAGCTCGCCTCGCTCCGCGAACTGTGGCGCGTTTACAGGCGCGAGAAGCCCGACCTGGTCCATCACGTTGGGCTCAAACCTGTCGTTTATGGCACCTTCGTCGCTTACCTGCTGGGCGTTCGCGGCGTCGTGAACGCGCTGGCCGGACTGGGCTTCGTCTTCTCCTCGGAGCGACTCTTCGCCCGGGTGCTGCGTCCCGTCGTCAAGCGCGTGTTTTCGTTCCTGCTGAAGCGCCGGAATTCGCGAGTTATTGTGCAGAACGCGCGCGACTTCGAAGTGCTGACGCAAGCTGTCGGAATCGCCGCGACCGATGTTCGGCTGATCCGCGGCGCGGGGGTAGACCTGCGCCTCTACAGCGAACAGCCGCCCACAGTTCAGCCCCCGCTGGTCGTGTTAATCGCGCGCATGATCTGGGATAAGGGGGTCGGCGACTTCGTCGAAGCAGCGACCCGTGTTCGCGGTTTGGGTGTAAAGGCCCGTTTCGCACTTGTGGGAACCCCCGACCCGGAAAATCCAACATCAGTGTCGGAGGAACAGCTCCGCTTTTGGAATGAAAGCGGTAATGTTGAGTGGTGGGGATACCGCGCCGACGTTCCTGCCGTTTTGTCAATGGCGAGTATTTCGTGCCTGCCGACGTTCTATGGCGAAGGTGTCCCCAAAGCATTGATCGAAGCAATGGCTAGCAGTCGAGCCATCGTCACGACAGACATTCCTGGGTGCCGCGAGTTGGTTGCCGAGGGACGTAACGGTATCTTGGTCGCGCCACGCGATGTGCCTGCACTGAGCGCTGCGTTAGTGGCCTTGATTCGCGACCCAGAGCGTTGCCGTCAGATGGGCATAGCTGGTCGGCAGATGGTGGAACAGTCCCTCTCGCTGAATCAGGTGTTGAAGGAAACCCTGGAGCTCTATGCAGGTCTAGTGCCGGCAAATGAGACAGGGCTATGAGGGTCGCCGTCTCCGGTGCCAACGGATTTGTTGGACAGGCACTGGTCCGGCAACTGACAAGTTGCGGTCATCAAGTGCTGGCGTATGTGCGACGACCGAGAGATTTTTTTGAGACCGCTGGCGCCATCCCATTGGCGATGCCCGATCTCCACCTTCATGCTGATTGGCGACTTACGACCACGCAGGAAATTGATGTGTTGGTGCATTGTGCAGCTCGCGTGCACATTCTGAACGATACAAGTTCAGACTGCCTAGCTGACTCTCGTCGTGTCAATGTCGAAGGCACAGCCAACCTGGCGCGCCAGGCGGCAGCCGCAGGGGTCCAGCGCTTTGTCTTTCTAAGCTCCATCAAGGTTAATGGTGAATTCACAGAAGTGGGGCACCCCTTCACCGCCGATGATGCGCCTGCGCCAGAAGATCCATATGGAGTATCCAAGCACGAGGCCGAGCAGTTGCTCCGAGAGATTGCCTCTGAAACAGGCATGGAGGTGGTGATCATTCGACCGCCGCTGGTGTATGGGCCCGGGGTCAAAGCCAACTTCGAGTCGATGATGCGCTGGTTGGCGCGTGGTGTTCCGCTGCCGCTGGCTGCAGTAACCCAGAACCGCCGCAGTTTGGTGGCGCTTGATAACCTTGTGGACTTGATCATGGTCTGTTCGAGCCACCCTGCCGCCGCAAACCAGACCTTCTTGGTGAGCGATGGGGAAGACCTCTCCACAGTCGAGTTGCTTCGGCGCATGAGTACCGCTTTGGGCCGCCCCGCACGCCTTTTTTACTTGCCACCTTCGCTCCTGAAACTCGGTGCCCAGGTAGTGAATAAACCCGGAATTTACCAGCGCCTGTGCGGCTCGTTGCAACTAGACATTACCAAGACTCGCCAGCTATTGGGCTGGACCCCGCCAGTCTCTGTTAACGAGGGCCTGCGAAGTGCGGCCGAAGGGTTTCGAGCATGAAACGCTTGTTTGACTTGGCGCTGGCGCTGGTTGTGGCTGTGTTTTTGGTGCTGCCCATTGCGGCAATTGCGTTGGCTGTTCGGCTGACTTCACCAGGGCCTGCGCTGTACTGGAGCGACCGGGTCGGTCGCTACAACCGCATCTTCAAAATGCCCAAGTTCCGCAGCATGCGGATCGACACCCCCGCAGTGGCCACACACCTGCTTCAGAACCCGGACCAATGGTTGACCCCGATTGGCTCTTTTTTGCGCAAATCTAGCCTGGACGAATTGCCGCAGCTGTGGAGCATTCTGAGAGGGGATATGAGCTTTGTGGGCCCACGTCCGGCGCTGTTCAACCAAGATGACCTGATTGCACTGCGCACGGAAAAAGGCGTGCACGAACTGCTGCCAGGTCTAACCGGTTGGGCCCAAGTCAACGGAAGGGATGAGTTGCCGATCCCTCATAAGGTGGCGTTGGACGCAGAGTACTTGCGGAAACAGGCGCTGCTTTTCGATCTGAAAATTTTATGGATGACGGCGTTGAAAGTTATAGCTAGGGACGGAGTGTCACATTAATGAAAAGCACAGATCATCTTGAGGACTCAGGACTCAGGACTCAGGACTCAGGACTCAAGGGGCTGCACGCCATGAAACAACCTCTGTTTAAATTGGCCGTACCGATCTTGGCCTTGCCACGCGCGGCAAAGCGCTTTGTAGCCCTGTCCGTTGATCTGGGCCTTTGCGTCCTGACCGTATGGTTGGCCTTCTATCTGCGGCTGGGCGAGTTTGTCGCTCTGTCTGGCACGGCATTGTGGGCTGTGGGTGCTTCCGTCGGTATCGCGCTGCCCATCTTCATCGTCTCTGGCCTGTACCGAGCCATTTTCCGCTACAGCGGATGGCCGGCGCTGCTGGCAGTAGCCCGTGCGGTGGGCATCTATGGCTTGCTCTATGCCTCTGTTTTCACGGCCATTGGTGTGGCCGGGGTGCCACGTACGGTGGGCATCATCCAACCCATGCTATTACTGCTGTTCGTGGGCGCATCCCGCGCGCTCGCCCGGGTCTGGCTAGGTGACCAGTACCTGAGCATCCTCAAACATGCGTCGCGCCCCAAGGTGCTGATCTACGGCGCAGGCACCACCGGCCGTCAGTTGGCCGCCGCCATGGCCAACAGCCACGAAATGCAGGTGGCAGGCTTCTTGGACGACGACGACCGCCTGCATGGCCATGTGCTCAACGGTCAGCCCATCTACAACCCGGCCGACCTAGACAACCTGGCTACCACGCTCAACATCTGCGACGTGCTGCTGGCCATGCCCAGCCTATCGCGTCGGCGCCGCAATGAAATCCTGAGCCAGATCCGTGTTGCCCGTGTGGCCGTCCGCACCCTGCCCAGCGTGACCGATCTGGCCCAGGGAAAGGTGAGCATCTCGGACCTGCGGGAACTGGACATGGATGATCTGTTGGGCCGCGAGCCTGTTGCACCCAACCACATCCTGCTGGCCAAGAACATCGTGGGCAAGGTGGTGCTGGTCACGGGCGCCGGTGGTTCCATCGGCAGCGAACTGTGCCGCCAGATTCTGGCCGTGGCCCCGGCCAAGCTGCTGCTGATCGAGCAGAGCGAATTCGCTCTGTACGCCATTCACCAGGAACTGGAGGAAAAGCTCCCAGGGATGGGCGGTGCCACGCCACCTGTGCTGGTGCCCTTGCTGGCCTCAGTGCAGGACGATGACCGCATGCGCGAGATCATGTCCACCTGGCACCCCGACACGGTCTACCACGCTGCCGCCTACAAGCACGTACCGCTGGTGGAGCACAACCCAGCCGCCGGCATCAAGAACAACGTGCTGGGCACACTGCGCACCGCACAGGCCGCCGCAGAAAACGGCGTGACCGACTTTGTGCTGATCAGCACCGACAAGGCGGTGCGCCCCACCAACGTGATGGGCGCCAGCAAGCGTCTGGCCGAAATGGCCCTGCAGGCCCTGGCAGCCAACCAGGCAGGTACATCAGGTGGCATATCAAGCGGCACCAAATTCAGCATGGTCCGATTTGGCAACGTATTGGGCTCGTCGGGCTCGGTGGTGCCCAAGTTCCGCCAGCAAATCCGCGACGGCGGGCCCATCACCCTCACCCACCCGGACGTGACGCGCTACTTCATGACCATTCCCGAGGCGGCGCAACTGGTCATCCAGGCCGGAGCCATGGCCAAGGGGGGGGACGTGTTCGTGTTGGATATGGGCCAGCCCGTGAAGATCATGGACCTGGCTCGGCGCATGGTGGAGCTCTCGGGCCTGACAGTGAAGGACGAGGCACACCCCGAGGGCGACATCGAAATCGCCGTGACCGGCCTGCGCCCCGGCGAAAAGCTCTTTGAAGAACTGCTGATCGGCGATAACCCCAAGCCTACGGTGCACCCGCGCATCATGAAAGCCCAAGAGGAATTTGTCCCCTGGGCCGAGTTCGAGGCAAAGCTCAATGCCTTGGAAATCGCCCTGAACGTGAACGACGTGGGTGTGATCCGCCTGATGATGCAACAACTGGTGGCCGGCTACACCCCCAGCGACGACATCGTGGATTGGGTTTACCTGGAGCAAGAGGCCGAGGCGGTGGCGCTGGGAATCGCAGGTTGAGACTGGTTGCATCAGCTTTGAAGGCCGGCGGCGGTGGGGCGAAGGCTCGTCTTTCGAGGCATGGTGCGCAGCCAGATGGTGATCGGCCTCGCCGGGCGCGAAATGGCAGCAGGGCGTTGGGAGGCGGGGCGCGGAATTACATTCTGGTCAACCCCGCCATCGATCTTGGTCGATCCCCTGAGCGCCACTTCCTCAAAGGCTTCAACGTCTTGAACCCGGTAGCGCACCTGGTTGCCGAGCTTGAGGAACATCTGCCCAGCCGATTCAGTCCACGAGCGTTCCAGAGTCGCTTCGCTGATTCGCCAGCGCTCTGTTAGCTCGGTCTGGGTCATGCATCTTTCGAGCGTCATGTGCGTCTTTCCACAGGAGTTGTTGGG
>JACCDH010168419.1_pt1 | contig 36210 bp, 48 predicted proteins | sample 7442481 | NCBI WGS metagenome assembly JACCDH01 (sample SAMN15323433, study PRJNA562643) | freshwater metagenome | isolation source: river surface water | place: USA:Blue River Watershed | collected 2017-08-15 | reverse complement strand
TGTCATCTACGACTTTAATCCACGGTGGTAAAATTTAAACGGCAACGTTTACAACAACATGGAAGCTTGCGGCTTGATCGCAACTTCTAACGTAGCAGTAGCCTAAGGCGAGACTACATTCGGGTCGGGTAGGACGTTAACCTAGGAACAGAAGTCCGATATACGGGTCACAGGTCAGAGCTCGTTTAAAATAATTCTGAGACCAGGTTGTTTGTAGATTGGTTTCCCACATATATCAAATCTAATATTTCGGAACATTGAGAAACAATGTTGTACTAAACGTGTAGTCCATTTATGGTATAGCGAGCAAGACACGGGTTCGACTCCCGTCACCTCCACCAAAAAAATAACCCATCATTGATGGGTTTTTTTATTATATGGATATAACGAGCAAAGGAGCCTTTAGAGCCCCTTTGTCGAGATTTAGAATACCTCCTTTCGTTTTTTCTGTATTATCATTTGACGGCGACCAAACCAATCAAACTCTGATAATAAATATCTTTTAAACGATGATTATTTAAATTGTAGAAGGTATTTTCTTAATAATTTTTTTCTTTCTTCTTGTATGATAATTGCATCAGATCCTGCTACTTCATCAGGTTTACTAGTACTAGTCGCCTGAATCGCTGAACTGCTTGGTGAAGATGATGATGCACCAACCGCATTTGGATCGTTTAGTTTTGACCATGTATTTTTACCTACTTCACCGTCATCATTTAAGCCATTGTTTGTTTGGAAGTCTTTCACCATTTGTTTTGTTCTCTTCCCAAACTTACTATCAGCTTTACCAGAACTACTTACATTTGTGTATCCTAGTTTAATTAGTAAATCTTGTATTGTCCCAACAATTGGGCCTTTCATTCCCATTTTAACAACTTTACCGGCTTTTAATTCATCACCTGTTAAATTTGTGTCTACTAATCCCGTGTTGTTATTATTGTTATTATTGTTGTTATTGTTATTATTGTTATTATTGTTGTTAGGAACCCCTTTCCATTTTCCGGTTTTACTACTATACTCATCACCATCCTCGGTGTTTATTATATAATCTTTATCACCATCACATTTCCAAGTACCCTTATAATGCTTATTTTTATCAAATTTACCGTCCTTATCTGTCGTTTGAAAATAATAATTACTATAAAAATAGTAAGCGCCGTCACTAAATACTTGTCTTGCCTGGTTTGGGCTACTTGTTTTTACAATTTTTGGATTGGCATTAGAATTAAGCAAACAATCAAACACACTTGTATTTGTACTTCCGCCAGTATCACTCTTTTTTGGTATATTATCTGTCCTTTTTGGGATCACATCGGAAGTCTCCGAACCTGACCCTTTAGGGATTGCGTCCGATTGTACTTTAGACCATTGCTCGTTTATGATTTTATTAAATTTCATTAATTCTTTTTTTATAATTTTTTACCACTCTCATCAGACTCAAAATATGTTCTGTTTGTTTTATCATATGTAAAATACTTCTTAACGCCCTCTTTATCTAACATCTCTATTGTCCCATTATCAAGTGCTTGTATAGTATAAAGATTTGGATTTGTCCAATCTTGTTTACCATAATTGTCGGTTAAATATTGTGCTAAATCCTTCATACTGCCTTCTTTGTATGTTTTTCTTGTAACCACATCAACTGTACCACCAAACTCTTGATCCCAAGCTAAAAGTAAATCTTTCCATGATGAGCCAGTATCATTCTTTTTCCATAATAAAAAAAGTTCAACAAGAACCCATGTACTTGCTGAAAGAACACCAACTGTGCCTGCAACTGCAAGTTTACCTCCAATTGATTTAATAGATTCTCTTGCTGCGACTACCGACTGACCATTAACCTTTTTATAAACTAATGGGTTTAAGTTCTTCTTTAAAAAAGCTATGAATTTTTCTAATTTCTTAACTTCTGCTGGGCCTAAATTATTTGCTCTTATATTTGTTTCAAGATCTCTTAGTTTTTTTTCTATCACATCTTGAACCCCTTCTGAATTTTTTCCAGCGAATTCTTTTGATAAAGATTCAATCGCTTCATTGATTCTTTCTTCGTTTGCTAATTTTTTAGTAAAAAACCAGCCTTGTTCTCTAAATAAAAATGGAAACAAATCCCTCATTGATCTAGCCATAGCATCGATACTCTCCTCTGTTGCTTCTTTAAATCCGGCTTTAATTAAAAGATCTTCAAAAATTTCTTCTGGTAAATCCTCTAATTCAGGTAAAACACCTTTTATATCTTGTCTGCTAACATTTCCTTTTATTAATTTTTGTAAATCACTAAAAAATGTTGGGGCACCTTCTTTAATAAAGTTTGAGAATAATCCAACATCCTTTCCGCTTTGTTTGAATATATCAACTAAAATTGTAAGAACCTCTTTTTTCTTTATTTTATTATTATTAACAAGATTTAATACGCTGTTTACACTTTTGTTTAAGTTTAAATCCGCAAATTTTGCGTTAATTCTTTTTTCTATTGCAGTATAAAAAACGTCTATCTCATTTTTAGCAAATTTCTTCAATATTAAAGAAATAAACCCACCTCCAGGGATTGCAGCTTCATTTATAATCCCCATTATATTTAGAGTTCTACTTATCTGTTCTTGTAATGTGACTTTTCTCATTTTCTTTTTTTTATATAAATATTTAATTTTTCTTAATTGGTATTCTATCCCATTCAGGTACTGGTTCATTATCTACCGGTAAACTATCCTGTGGTTTTACTTCTTTTGGCGCCAAATCCAGTCTCTTATTTCTATTTGCAACTATTGCGCTATCAATTGACGCTTTTCTTTTTGGATCATATGCTGACGACGATTTTTCAAGATTATCAATTCCCAAAAATTTAGCAATCTCTTCTCTATCTCTTTCTTCTTCTGTTAAACTACCATAAGCCCACCCAGTTGTTATCCCAACTGGAAACGCAGCCCCACCTTCAAGCAAAGCTTCCTTCCACCACTTTAAACGATACCCTCTTAATTGATTTAAATCTATTTTACCTAATCTAACAGATTCAGAGAACCCTTGTACAAGTTTGGTTTTAATTATTGATTCAAATTCAGATTTTGGTATTTCTTTAAATGCTGCTTTTAAAACATCTAACGCTGCTGGATCATTTTTTGCCACCATTTCAAACACAGCCTCAACCTCTTCTTTAGTTGTTGCTTTAGCAAAATCGTCTGAATATTTTGTTAAAGCTTCGTAAGCTGGTCCTAATAGACGTTTGTTTGCAAATGAAGAAGCAAAAGGTATAAACGCAATAGCGACACCAATAGCTAATCCCATTTTGTCTTTATATTCCTTATCACTTAAAGCGTAACCAACCCCAGCAAATGTTAAACCAACGCCAACCTGTGCGAGTGCTTGTACTATAAATGAAGCGCCACCTGTTGCAATACCGACAGCAATAGAAGCAACAACCTCAGCTACTAATAACCAGTTTTCGCTCAACCAATTTAATGCTGATGTTGTAAATGATACATGTATGTGTTTTTCTGGGTCATATTTTTCATATTGTTTTCCATCATTATGAAAATACCCATTGTTTGCTATCCATCCGCCCTGTGTTTTTGTTAAAACAACGGTGTACCACTTTTTATCTTTTTCTGTATAAATCGTTTTTAGTGTACCCGTTGGAAATGTTTGTTTTAGAAAATCTTCATCCGGAGCTAATTGATCCTGGGTTTTCTCTTGTTTAGTTTTTGAATCTATGTATTTGTATGGCCAATGAACTCTTCCATCTTTTTCGTATGCATCTACAAAATTAAGACCTCTTAATTTATCATCTTTCCAGGTTGTTACTTTAACACTCCCATCTGTTGGTATTAAGAATTTCGCACCCCAAAATGTTCCATATTCTTTTGTTGGGGTATCTGTTGCTGGGTTAAAAGTTTTATTAATAGCGACTGGGTTAATTGGAGGACTCAATAATGATACTTGTTCACTTAAGGGGTTTGCTTTACCTCTAGTAATTTTAGATCCCACCACATCAGACCATTTAGTCACAGCTATTTGATTAGCAGGCCCCCTTGTAACACCACTTTCCCATTTAGACGCGCCAGTTTTCTTTTCTCCATCACTAGACGTACCAGCTTCAGGTGTACCTCCCCCCTCGCCTTGCTCCGTAAGTTCTTGATTTTCAGATTGTAATCTGATCAAATCTTTAAGTTGTTTTTCTGTAATGATTAAACGCATACCATATAAATACAAAAAAAATCCACTTTTTTTTGGTGATATCAAGAAAATATACTTGATTTGCATATTAAAATCAAGAACAAATGAAAAAGATACTTTTAATATTCACGTTATTCCTGTTTTGGGGGTGTGAAAAAATAGATTTTGTTAGTGAACCATCTATCGCTGGTCGATGGATTTTTACCGATTACCAAGTAGTGAAAATTAGTTCGATATCCCCAATTGATATAATAAAAAATGATACTATTTGTATAAACGCATTTAATAATCAAAGTTTTGTTTCTGGCGGCGTTTTAATGAAGCAAAATTATAATCAAACATCACCCGATCGAAGATTGGTTATTGGGGATATTTGGGAATTTGATGGTGCGCCCAAAGCGACGTCGTATGATTTATATGTTACAAATAATACAAGAAGGGACGAATTAAAAGCAGATTTCCCAAGACCCTACTTAGCTAACGAATATAGCGATTTGTATGTTAAAAACTTAACTAATGGTAGCTACACCAGCTACACTTTTTCTACTGATGCAATGGGCTCTCTAGCTAAAAAATTAACACTAACAAGCTCACCAATAACAACAGATTTGTATTTAAGTACTGGGATGAGAGATAAGGCGGTGACCGTCGTTGTAATTTTACGATTTACAAGACGTTAATTATTCATCATAGATTGTTGAATCTTTCTGAGCAAACATTTTAATGTATTGTCCTGCTTTTGCGTTCGCTTCATCTTCGATCTCACCCCCAATATCCGGTGGTTTAACTTCTAAGCGACCTTGTTCGTACTGTTTGTGGTGAACTAATTCATGTGCGATACTACGCATAACATCAACAACCATTCTATTCTTAACATTAACCCTGATTACCTTGTCAGATTTAGTGTAATCATAATTTGCGGTTGTCTTAAGATTTTTTCTACCGTTTTGTAAAACAACTGAAGGGGTTGATTTAAGATCCAAATCACCCTTTACGAATTTTATAAATTCCTTAATTGTTTCCTTCTGCTTATCGTTTAAAAAAGACATATAGTAATAAATATTACAAAATTTCTTCTCCGGGTAATTCGTTGTGATTTAAATATTCAATTACAATTTCAGTAACAAAATCTTCATCCATTTCGGTTTCTTCGTCGATTATAGATGGGGAATAATATTCCACATCATCTGCAGTAAGTTCTAGAATTCTATAAAAATCGTCACCATCTTCCTCGGTTGAGAACTCAATATATAGGTTCCCAGTTTCCTCGTTTAAGTAATATTCTCGTATAATCATTTTCTCTGTAACACCAAATAAGTATGTGTTTTTTAATGAAAAGTAATTTTTTTATACAATTGATGATAGATATTTGTTATATTATGGTTATGTTTGATTGGTATTGTATAGAATTTTTATATCCAAAAGCCTTCAAAAGGTTTAATGATATTATGTTCCCAAACGTGGGAGTTTTAAGTATTTCCACAATAACAACATACGATCTTAAAAAATTATATCGTTTTTTTGATAAAGAAGGAATATATCTAACATTAGAAATGTATAACCCAAAGCAGTGGATATTCACAATATCATTAAGTAATGGTGTTGTATTTGGCCCGGTACAATCTTCAAAAGAAACCAGGGAAGAGGCAGAATCAGATGGGTTTTCCGAATGCTTTAGAATTTTAGAGAAAAAATTGACAGATGAATAGTGAGGTATTTATGGATATGTCCATATCATTTTTACTACAAGCAACAAGAGTTTTACACATCGGCAACTATGATGATGATGAGGTTCAAATGATATATGACTATATAAGAACTCTTGACAATGAAATAATAATTCATTATTATTCAAATAAAACTATATTAAGCTATGAAAATGATCTAGAGCTACTTATAGAGATAATAGATAAGATGATCTTTATTCTTGAGCAAACAGAAGATTATGAGAAGTGTTTAATATTGAAAAATAAAAAAGAAGAGTGTAAGAAAATAAATTTACTAAAAACAATTTAAAATGGGTAACGTATTTAAAATGAGTGAAGAGGAAAAAAAGAAAATCCTTGAAAAACACAAAGAAGCGACTAAGAATCATTATGTAAAAAAAGATGAGACTAAAAAAGGTTTACAAAAACCTGAAGAAAAAAAGAAAACCTCCTAATTGGAGGTTTTTTTATTTGATAAATGTCTCGTAAGCAAGATATATGACAACCAAAAACATCCGGAAATTGAATAGAAAACGATATCTGCAACCCAATATGAACCACTTAAATCCATAATCAACTTGAATAAAGCGTCGTATCCAAAGGGGAGAAAGAACATTGCCAACATAAGTGACATATCTCTGTAAAAAGTTAGGCGTTCTTGTTTCTGTTTTAGTTTTTTTATCTTGTTCACTATCATCACCGTCCATGTGTGTTAATGTTTAAATGGTTATGTCTAAAAGACCGGTATTAAAATAAATACTAGTTTGGTGGTTGATAATTCATATTAAAGTGATTTAATATTGAACCATACATTTCAGTACTTCTATTATATTGATGTACTATTGAGAACAAATTATTATCCTTATCCTTAACAGATTTACCACCAAAAATTTGTATATCCTTAAATCTACACTTTTCCTTTTCATTAAATTGAACATGTAAATGAGCGGCAAACGGATAATCATCTCTAATCACCGTTAATTTAATTTTTTGGTCATGATAAATTAACTTTAAAATCAATGCTTGATCCACCCCATAGATACTTTTTACCCCATCACCAAATCTTTCATATTCTGCAACAACTGTATCGCATAGATCAGCATAATTAGCCGGGCTTCCGCACATTACCCCACAATTTAAAACCTCATATGGTTTTAAAAAGTCAGCAATACCATAACCATATACATTACCTATAACAGTGTAGTTCCAATTTTGGTCCCCGATTACAACACCTTCAGAACTCACAATTAATTTATCTTGTGGTATTTTATCTAAAATTTCAAATGGATTTTTTTGTATGTATATATCAGAAAAATCCATACAAAGTATTCTTTCGTAGTTGTTATTTAATCCAAATTCTTTAAATGCTAATAATCTATCAATAAACAAATTATCATATACAGCAGTTCTTTTAATTACTTTCATACCAAAAGCTTCAATTTGATTTGTGATTTCGGGATTGTCTTCTGTTGATGCATCGATCACATACATATCATATTTGTAAGATGCGAAATATGAAACGCTTTTAATGTATGGATAAATGTATTCTTTTCTAAGATTCTTGATGTATGTTAAAATAACATTTTTATTTTTATGATTTTTTGGTGATGCTGTTAAAGGTGTAATATTATGTTTATAAATTGACTCTCCGATCTTTTTTAATGAATGGGTTCTACCAAACTTATTAAAATCAAATACCGAATCCCTGTTTCTATCATATGGTGTAAAAAGAACCTTGTGACTATTGCTGTAATTAATTGCTTCAAACTTTCTCTCATGATTTTGAAACCCCACATCAAATTTAACCCCATATGTTGGTATCTTAGTGATATCATCAACCCGTATTCCAACTTTCATTAATTTAGCATAAAGATCGTTATCTTCAGCACCCCAACCCCAAAAACCGTTTCTATATCCACCTACTTTTAAATAATCATCCATTCTCATCAAACAACTACCGTAATCACCTAAATTAAAAAGTACTTGATTATTTTCAGGATAAACCCAATCCCCATCTATTGGATAAACATCCACATGATGAATATAAAGATATTTGTAGTTTGCTTTCTTCTTAAAGTTAACTAGAGAGTTACAACACAAACCAGCGTTCCAATCACCTATGTCATCCAACTCAGCAATTAAAATATCATATGAAATATTTCTGTCATTAAAATATTTTGGTGTTTTTTCTAAAAAACTTTTTAAATGTGTTTCTCGATTTCTATAAGGAACAACAATTAATAAATCTTTATCTTTTGGCTTTTCAAATAATTTATCTTTAAAAGAAATATTATTTAATATTTCATATTCCTCTAAAGATCTTTGAGTACCTAACTTGTATAAACCCTCATACCCTTTTTCGAATAATTTTTTTTCTGCATAACTATTTGAATAGTTTTCTCTGTGCATTGAATCTGGGTTCTCTTGATAATGTGTCATTACCCCAGTTGTATTATACTTGTGCCAAATTAAACACTCTGGTAACCCGAAGAAATCCCAACCATGCGTAAATCCTCTGTATGTTTGATCGCTTTCCTCATAATTCCAAAATAAATTTGGGTCATATGGAACTTCTTTAGCATATTCTATTGGTGCAAATAAAAATCCTGCGGCTGTTGTTGTTCCTAGCACTGGTTTATTGTCACCATTATGTAGGTTACAAAGATTTTTATCCATACTGATACCCAAAGAGGAACAAGCCAATCTATTCAACCCTCTGATTTCATTTTTAATAATACTATTAACTCTGCTTTCATCTTCTGGATTAAATGCCGCAGGATAAAAAGTTAAAACTGGTTTTAAACTATTACAATCGTTTAAGTAATACTTAAATTTCTCATCCCAATCCTTTTCAAAACGCATGTGAGAATCAATTTGTAAATAATACTTTTCATTCTCAATAAAAGATTGAATTTTATGTCTAGCCCAGCACACCCCCTTAGCAAGCCTACCATCTACGCTGTAAACCTCAACCCTCCAATCAGGGAAGAATATTTTGTGATCCACTAGCTCCTCAAAATTTGTTTGATTTAAAACAACACACCTAATCTCTCCCGGGTTCTTTGCATTATTATATAGGCTTTCTATTGTTTTGTATAACTGGTTATCTTTATATGACGCGATGCTAACAAAAATTTCGTAATTCTTCACAGTTTTTTTATTTAAAATATAAGAAATAATCTCATAAATACATATCCCAAATTTACGTTTCCCTCATTTTTTTATTTGAAAAAATATCCGTATATTAGATCTTATAAACTTTTAACAATGGGGTACTTACCAAAAATCGAAACGATTACCGAAGAAATAATTCAAACACTAATTGAAGACGAGTTTTTTAAAGATTTTGAAATTGAAGATTATAGTTACGCTAGGAAAAGGATAGCTGAAGAGCTTACAAATAAATTCCTAATAAATGGATTAGATGAAGAAAACGGTATTTTTAGTGATGATGAGTTTGATAAAATACTAAAAGAAATAGCAGCTGAAGATGTGTTAAGAAGTCTTCAAAAAAGGGGGTTAATAAATTCCTATGAGGATGAGAATACCGAAGAGATTTTCTTTTTAACCGAAAAGGGTAGAGAGGAAATGAATAATGTTGATGATACTGATGCATTAAACATTTTTTCGGATGAAAAAGACTAGTCTACATCAAAAATGTCCTTAAATTTTTTACCCGATTCTTTGTAAGATTTATTGGTCTCATCTTTTGCGTCTTTTGTATATTGCCAATTCCAACATAATACGTCTTTTACATCAAACCCAAAAAATTTAAGTACTTGTTTCTGCGTGCCAACAACCTCAGCACCTCTCCAGTTTTGGCCTATTGCAATAATACCCGACGCAATATTTTCTAGTATATTCTTCTCACCTAGTGTGGTGTGTCTATTTTCAATCCAACTAAGTCTCTCAATTAGATTTTGATATTGAGCATTCATTTGCCCCCATCTAATTGAACCAAAAAATAACACCACATCAGACTCAAATAATTCTTTTGAAATTTTCCACAACTCATCATCAGGATTGTTAATACTTCTCCAACATCTATGATTACCAGTTGGGTTCTTTTCTTTATCTTTTAGTTTTGCTTTAGCTACCCCACAATCATTCCCTCTAAAGTGTGAGATATTACCCTCACAAGCATATATTTTTAGATCGGGTACTTCTATCAATTTACATTTAGATTTACCCAAATAGTTTTGTATTGATTTTGCTAACTTAGTTGATTTTGGTTCTTCTCCTAATTCTTTTACGGCCCAACCGCCTCTATTAGAAGTGGTTAAGAACAGCACCTTTTCTTTGGCTTCAAGAAACTTAATAGTTTCCACAAGCATTTTATAATGCGGATCATTTTTCTTAAGTGTTGGATCAATCTCTTCTATTAATTGTATAAGCTTCATTACTTCTTTTTTTCTTCTACCTGTTGGCTATAAAGAGATTTTTTATATAGTTTTATTTTTTCTTTTAACTGTAATACCAATTTTTGTGCGGAACTCAGATTCTGAGAGATTCCAGATAATCTACCGTTTGTGATAGTCTTCAACCCTCCGGGAACAGAATCCTGTAACTTTCTTAATTCCTTAACTGTTTCATTTAGAGAGTTTTGAAGCTCATCAATCTTAAATTGCACTCTAGCAAATTCGTCTCTTCTAACCTTAGATACTTCCTCACTAAGAATCCTGTCTAAAACTTCTTTTACTGTATCTTCAAAAATTACCTTGTTTTCCATAATAATATAAATACTTTTTTTATGTATAATTTTTTATTTCTCTCGTTTTTTCTTATATTAGTCAAAGCAAAACAAGGAAAAAATGAACGAAGCTTTTGAACAACTGTATGATTTTGACGATTTTTTAATCGAACCAGCCTCATTAAGCCCAATAAGTAGTAGAAGAAGTATAAATGTTAAAACCATTTTTAATGGATCAGAAACCTTACCAATTATGACCGCTCCAATGGACACAGTCATAAGTCAAGATAATTTCCATTTGTTTAAAAATCAAGGTATAATTCCGGTTCTACCAAGAATCGCCAATCCCACATCAGAATGGGTAGATTATAATTACTTTTTATCCTATAGTTTACAAGACTTTGAAAGGCTCTTTTTAAGAGAAAGAGTTACAGTGCCAGAAGGTAATAAAATATGCGCACTTATTGATGTAGCAAATGGTCACATGTTTGACCTTTATGAAGCATCGAAAAAAGCTAAAATAATGTATGGTGATGAGATGTTTCTAATGGTTGGCAATGTTGCAAATCCAAATACATTCTCAGAATATTGTAAAATTGGGGTTGACGCTGTTAGAATCGGGATCGGTAATGGTAATGGGTGTTTAACAACAGTTCAAACCGGCGTCGGTTATCCTATGGCTTCCCTAATTAAAAATTGTGATAAACTTAGAGAAGGTAAGACACTTATTGTTGCTGATGGTGGTTTTAAAAAATATTCGGACATCATAAAAGCTTTAGCTATTGGTGCGGATTATGTTATGTTGGGATCAATTCTAAACAAAGCATTAGAAAGCGCTGGTGAAACAACAAATAACTCAGGTGAAAGGGTAAATCAATTCACACCAGAGGCTAAAAAAATGTTTGATGTAGATGTGGATCTGTATAAGGTTTTTAGAGGTATGAGCACCAAAGAAGTTCAGAAGTCTTGGGGTAAAGGTGAATTGACTACATCAGAAGGTGTTGTTAGAACAAATAAAGTTGAGTATACTTTAGAAGGGTGGGTTAAAAACTTTACCGACTATCTTAAGTCCGCTATGAGTTACACCGGAAAAGAAGAGCTCCACCAGTTTATCGGTGGAGCCCATATTAATCTTATAACAAGAAGTTCTTTTAAAAGATTTGACAAATAATTAGAACATGTTGGTTGTTTCAAAGTCCTTTTCTTCGTTACCGCTAAGTTCTTTGTCACGCTTCATACCCTCTTTAATATAACTTCTAATCAACTTAGAAACGGTCATATCTTTTTTATCTGCAACCTTTTCAATTTCCTTATAATATGCTGGTACAACCCTAAAAGAAAGCATTTGGATCAACTGTTTGTGCTTTGGCATATCAGATCCAACATGGTCCTTTCTATTAGCCTGCATTTCCTTATATTTTTTTGAAGCCATTTTAATATGTTTTTATATAAATATTTGGTAAAGAGGATAATTTTCCGTATATTATATAATAAATCTAAAATATTATGTCTGAAGAAAAAAACCAACCAATCGACCCAATTAAAAAGTGTGAGGAAATGTATCCAGAAATGACCAAGGAATTCAAAAAAATCCTTAAAGACAATTATGAATTGTTTTGTAGAAAACAGTTGAATTACGGTCCGGATAACATTTCGGTAGGAACTAGATGCGAAACCCCAGAAGAGCTTAAATTATCTCAAACCGGGCTTTGGTTCAGAATGAATGATAAGATCCAAAGACTTAAACAACTTGTTGTTTTGGGTAAAGATGACACTGTTGGCGAATCGGTCCAGGATACCTATAGCGACCTGTCCGTATACGGTGTAATTGCTCAAATCGTATCTAGAGGAAAATGGGCTAAATAAGGGTATTAAAATTATTTGTCCAGGGGGAGAGCAAAAAAAAATTGTTCTCCCCCTTTTTATTAATTATGTGGGACCTATTTATAAACAAAAGGGTAAAATTATGAGTGCAAATATTAACCACCCATCTGTTATTAAGTTTTTATCAGACCTAACCTCAAATATTGTTTCAAGCATTTCGATTGAGAATTATTTTGGTATGTCCGAAGAATCTAAAACAGCTCTAAATTACGCTGTTTTTAAAATTATTAAGAATAGTACCGATAAGAGGGTTAACATCGGGGAAACTGAATTTAAAGCCCTTTTAGTGGCATTGTGGAAGAAGAATGAAGACGCTGAAAATTATGAGGTTGCAGCAATATTAGATGGTGTTATTAAAAATTACGATTCTATAAAAGAAATATGTAAACCAATAAAAACAAAAAAAACACCCAAAATAGACAAAAAACCTAATGGCTAAAAAATCGGTAGATTTTGAATTAAACAAAAAAAAATATACAACATTAGCTATAAGATGGTGCAAGCAAAACTTTGGGGTAAACGAAAGAAAAAGAACTAAACTTAAGATTGAACTGACTAATAGAAAAAGAACAATTAAAAGGTCTACCGTTTTTGGAAATTACTGCTTTTATAGAAATAAAATAACAATCCACATGGGGGCTTGTAAAACCATGTTTGACCTTGTTAGTACAATTATACATGAGTACACTCATTACTTACAATCCAGAAACTTATATAAGTCCTATGAGCAGACACATTGTTATTTCTCTAACCCATGTGAAAGAGAAGCCAGAAAAAACGAAGAAAAATACACCAAGCTCTGTATAAGAGAAATAAAGAAATATTTATTATAAAATAATATAAAATGATACTAGAAAACATTATTAGAAAAGAACTAGCTAACTTAGTTGAGTCTAAAGAAGCTAAAGGTAAGTTAGCTAAACAAATTGACGAGTTTGCTGAAATTCATAGTCAAATTGTTAAATTAGAAAGTGAAATTAAAAAATTAAAGGACAACCCAAAATATGCTGATTCAAAAGAAAAGGTTAGCCAGATTATGGAAGAATTAAAAGCAACTGGACAAGATACAATGGAAACAAAACGTTTTATTGTTAAAATTACAAGATCTGGTAGTGAATCTGAAATTCCAAAATATGCTAAAATACTTGAAGACTTTTTACCTAAGGTTTCTATTAAACTAAGAGAAACTTACAGCAAAATTAAAGAACAACATACTACCATCAGTAAAAAAAGCCCAAGTTTAGATGTTAAATCTAAAGAAGAAGTTAAAGAAAGTGGCTCTGGTGGTGGATCATTAGGCGGGGTACTTTCAAGTATAAAGTCTGTACACTCAATGATCAATAGACTTAAGGCTAAGTTTGACTAATCACAGTAGCTTCAGATATTTCACGTAAAAAGAGGAAGGATTCATCTTCATTTTGATACCTTCCTCTTATTACAATATCACACATCCAAAATTCTTTTACCTCAGATACGTATTCAGCTTTTAATTGCGTAACCTTGACTCTTCTGTATATGTAATATAATTTATCCTGATATGTAATTGTTTCTTTACCTAATATTTTCATACTATTTGTGGTCGCCTGGTTCACAAACCATCTCTAATTGCTCCCACTTAAATTTAGGTTTTTCATTTAAAAAAACAAAGCATTTCCACTTTTTTTGTTTTTCAAAATAAATGTGTTTTTGTAAATGCGAAGGGATCGCAGCATTTGTTGGAATTCTTTTTACTGGCTTATCAAAAAATACTTTAATTAACACAGTTAAATCTTCGGTATCATCCCATTTTCTTTCTTGTTCTTCTAATAGTCTCCATTCCCCTCTATTCAGATATTGATCTTGTAGAATACAATTTAAATAAGAAAATGTTTGTTTTAAATTTTCCATATTATCCGAGAATGTTGCAGCTGGTGCACCATGCCCCTTGTCATATATGTTTGCTTTATAATCTAAACCGTCCGATGTTTTAATATTCTTCTCAGTGTAAAAGTCCATAGTACCTCTATTAACGTTTGTTGGCCTGTTTGTAGACCTATATTTAATCCATACAGGTTGTTCTAGGTTTTGTGAGTAAAGGACTTCAAATACTTGATTTTTAACTCTAATTGTGTCTTGTGAGAATGCACTAACCCATACTGTGAGTAATAAGAATACTAATAAATTTTTTTTCATAATTTGTTCTGTGTTATATAATTAAATATATCCACAGCAGTATTAGTACCGACAACAAATTCAGTAAAAGGTATTGAATTAATTTCTAATGTTTCTTTAATATCCGTATCAATTTCTTGAGCCTCCTGTAAATTTTGTAATCTACCAGTTGGATCGTAGGTTTCATTGTTTCTAGTAAGTAATATGTTTATGTTATTATATTGATCAAATAATTTCCATAGAAATTTACTCAAACCAGTAACACCATAAAATGATGCTGGATAACCTTCACCATATCTTTGTTCATAAAAACAACCAAGTATTATAGGTGAATCAACAATGATATATTCTACCTTACCATACAACCTACTGATATTCCTATGCTGATTAGCAGTAATAAAAAATTGATCTTTTAATTGACTTATATTACCTTCCCAAGCCACTTCTTTTGGGAATTCATATGTATATTCTACATTCATGTGGTGCTTTTTCATCTCTGTAAAAAGACCAGATGCTTGTGTTGATTTACCTATTCCGGGACCGCCGAAAAAATTTATAATTTTGCTTTCCATGTTAAAATATACATAAAAAAAGGGAGAATTCAAAACTCTCCCTTTTCTATTTTTTTATTATTGATATTATCTACCAAAAGTATAACGAATACCTAATTGAGCCGTCCACACATCAAATACTGAAGAATTGTATTGGTATGTATCTTTTGCTAAGAAAGTATTAGTACCATCTCTTTGAGTTGATAATCTATATGTTGGAACATTATTAGCATCTCTACTTACAAAGTTTAACAACTGAGGAGCACCTGCTCTTTGAGAAACGCCCCACTCGTTATTCAACATATTTCCGAAGTTAAGAATATCGGCTCTGATTTGGAAAGCATTTCTTTTTCCTTTGATATTCACGAATACATCTTGTGTTATTGAAAGATCAAATCTATGTAAGAAAGGAAGGGCTAATGCGTTTCTTTCAGCATATTGCCCTCTTCTAGTTGAAAGATATGGATCTTGATCAATGAATTTATCAAAAGCTTCTTGTTGTTGTGCTTCTGTATAAACTGTTGTACCAACAGTCAAAGGTGCAAAACGTACATCGGAACCTTTCATTGGAACGAATAACAAATCATTGTTTGATACTCTATCACCGTTAAGATCACCAGCAACGATGTAAGAGAATGGATTGTTTTGTGACCCAACATATCCTAATGTGAATGTTGTTGCACCACCATACTTTTTACCATAGTCTAATCTATATCCTAACAAACCTACGATACGGTTTCTTACTAAGAAAGATGATGTTGTTAATCCTAAATCGTTATTACCATTAACTGATAATGCTGATTGCCAACTACCACTAGCGATTGAACCCGCATCCATAAAATCTTGAGCATCTGCCATTGTGTATGCCACATATCCCCATAGACCTTTAGATACTGGTTTCTCTAATTTAAATGTTGCTGAGCGATTATAAGCACCATCTCTATTTGTAAGAACTGCAGCCATTGAAACGTTGTTATTAACTCTTACAGTTGCATCTGTTCCACCATAAAGTGGTCTTTGATCAACACCGCCTAATTTACCAACAGGATCTTTTAGGTTAGCGTTATAATAATGAACAGCATTAAGTGTTTTATTATATAGTAATTCAACACTAGCGACTAAACCTAACCAAGGTAACTTCTGATCGATTGCCAAGTTATTTTTCCAGACTTGTGGAAACTTATAATTTGGATCTGTTAACGCTAAGTCAAATGTTGAGGGTAATGTTGGTGTTGAAGGAATGAAATATTGATTAGGATTCGCAGTAAACCCATACTGAGCGGCTGCTGCACCTGACACATCAATAAAGCCCGTTAACACACCATTGTTACCAATCTGGTTAGATAAGAACACATATGGTGGGCGGCCAGTAAACACACCAGTACCACCTCTTACTTGTGTCTTCTTCTCACCTTTTACATCCCAGTTAAAACCAAGACGTGGTTCAAATAACAATTGTGTTTCTGGCATAACATCTGTATTCCATTTCTCACCGTTAGCAAATGTCATTGAACTAACTGCTTTATTTTCTAAAGCGGTATTGTTAATTGAAATGATGTTTGCTCTAATACCTGCAGTTAATTTAAAATCATTAGTTACAGTGTATTCGTCTTGTAAATAGAAATCTGTTCTAGTTGATTCTAATGTTTGCATTGGTGCAATACCACCAGGTAATGCCGAATAGCGTAATTGGAAACGAGCTGGGGCGAATGTTGATGGTTTACCACCATTAGCTAAAGATTGATTCGCTGCAGTATAGAAGTCCGCTAAGCTATTAAAAATATAAACACCATTAGATGCGGGGTAAAACAAATTGTTTGATTGATATTGTTGGAAATTGAAACCAGCAACTACAGTATGTTTTTCAAAATACTTTGTTAAGTTATTAGTAACATTAAATGTCCAATAATTCAATTTGTTATCAGGAGTAAATGGATCAAACCCTACTGAAGTATAAGTTGCAGAACCATCTCTAATATCAATTGTTGGGAACATATTACTCAAATAAGCTCTATCTTCAATTTGTTTATCATATGAAACAATCAAGTTATTAAATAAGCTTTTAGATAATGTTGAGTTTAATTCTAATACAGCAGAACGAGTATTATCCATGATAACATAACCGCTGTTTTGGAAACTCATAGCATTAAACTGAGTTGTCCTGTTACCCGCACCTGCTGATTGAGAGTTTGAAATATTAATCTCTGCAGATGAATTGTGGTGAACATAGCGAGCTGTTAACTTATTTTTATCATTAATATTCCAGTCAGCTCTAATCAAAAATTTATTAGATGAATTTTCGTTAGAATAACCCTCCCACGGACCAGTAACATAATTAAATTTATCCTTCATAAAGTTAGAGAGAGTTTGCATATCAGAATACTTTACTCTACTAACCTGTGTACCAGTAAGAGGTGAACCAGCTGAGATCCAAGTGGTCCCTGGTTCTGTTCTAACAATCCCCTCATAGTTACCAAAAAGGAATAACTTGTTTTTAATGATTGGCATACCTAATCTAAACCCTTGAACCTTTTCATCAAATTTAGCTGCTGTTACCGTGGTACCTCTCGCATTATCCCCCACATAACGAGATGAATTATCTCTTTGTGTTTGATAAACCGAACCTTCAATTTGGTTTGTACCTGAGCGTGTTACCGCGTTAATACCAGCACCAGTAAATCCAGATTGACGAATGTCAAATGGTGCTACGTTCACCTGCAACTGGTCAATCGCGTCTAGCGAAATTGCGGAAGCCCCTGTTCTACCGCCAGCTTGTGCAGATGATCCCAAACCGAAGTTATTATTAAATTGAGAACCGTCAATTGTAAAGTTGTTTAAACGCGAATCTTGTGCACCAAATGAACTACCGTTACCAAATGGGTTATACTTTGTAATCCCATCGATTGTTCTAGCACCAGTAATTGGAATTGTTTGTAATTCTCTACGTGTAAACTGTTGAGCTGCTCCGGTTTTCTCTTTTGAAAAAATTCCAGTTTTATTAGCTGTAACAACAACTTCAGCCAATTGTGTGGCTTCTTCAATTAATACGAATTGAACGTTTTCAGTTAAACCTAATGATGCACTAACATCCTTAAGTTCACCCTTTTTATATCCAACAAATGAAGCATGGATTGTATATGGTCCACCTACTCTAACAGCTGGAATCACAAACACACCGCTCTTATTGGAAGCTGAATAGTAATTTGTACCCGTTGGCTCATGTGTTGCGTGAATTGTTGCGCCAGGTACGGGTTGACCTTTCTGATCTTTAACGACACCAGAAATCGTCGAGGTTGTGATTTGAGCAAACCCCGTAAAACTCATTGCTAAAAATAGCAATAGAAATTGAATCGTTTTTCTCATTCTTTTTTTGTTTATTAAGTTTATTGTATGTAAAATATACGAAAAATTTTCCATAAAAAGAAGTCTGGATTACATTACGTTTTATCTCGCATACCCCAATAAATAAGAATTCAAACAACAAAACGACCCCTATTTTTACTGTCTTTTTGTCACATTAAAATTTATTTGGGTTTGAAACTCTTTAAAACCAAAAAACTTCAAAATTTTATTTTTAATCAGACTATTTATATATCATATGGAAAATATATATTCAGTTTTAATTGCTGTTGTATCAGTTTTAGGGTCCGCTGCTGCGTTCAGATTCTACGAAAAAAGAGCTCTAAATAAAGAAAGAGACGATGATTTCATTAGACACGATTGTAAAGATAGAATTGCTAAATTAGAAGCATTATTAGTACAATCAGCAAATGAAAAAGATGAACTTCGTAAGATGGTATTGGGATTAACAAAAGAAGTTGCAGCTTTGACCGTTAAAGTTGAATACCTAACAAAAGAAAATGAAGAATTACATAAAAAAAGAAGAACAACAATTAGATAGTATGAAAAAATACATTTTTACAGAAGCACAAGTTAAAAAAGTTATTGACCACTTAGTTAGTGAACAATATAGTGGTACTGACATGCCAGAAGATATGTGGCTTGTTCAAAGAGCCCTTAACAAGTATTTTAAAGATAAAAACATTAGAGGAGCATGGGCTAATGGTGATTTTGTTTTAAGTCCCAAAGCGCCGATAATTGAAATTGGTACAGACGGTGCATGGGGTGAGAAGTCTCAAGCAGCTTTAGGTATATTTCAAAAAAATAATGGATTAAAGGTGGATGGTTTTGTTGGTTGCTGTTCAGCAAACAAACTCGTTAAATTAGGCTATTTAAATCGTGATTTATTTGATACGTTTTTAGGTTGGTTTGGTTGGGAACCAAAATGTGTATCTTCATGTTAAGACTTGGACACTGCAGCATCAAATATTTTAACAATATCATCTAAAGAATTATAATTAAAACATTCTGAATAACCAGAAAAAGATTCTAAAATTGGTCGGTATTTTTTTACCGACCTTTTTTTATTTAATTTTTCTTTGATTTCACTTTCTAATTTTTCCGCATCGGGGGTATCAATTCTTCTCAATATTGATTCTAACGTATAACCCTCATATCCGTAAGCCTTGCTAAATCTGCGCATAATAAATCTTTTAGACGTTATACCCACTTTAACAAATGTTTTACCTGTATTTTCTTCTTTAATTAAAACTAAATAAAGAGACTTTGGGATCTTACTTAGTTTTTTCTCTTTAGTTTTGTTATGGTTTACAATTTTTAAAGCCGCATAATCCTTAGCTTTTTCCAAAGATTTAAACCTTTTTTTATCTCTATTTTTATTTACAATATATTTTTTTAATCTTTCAATAAAGATATATTGACCATTATCAACTTCGTAACTCTTTGATAATCCGTTCTTTATTTCACTTACTTGATAAAAACCTACCTTAAATAATGGTGTTTTTTTCTCCATATTTTTTTTAACTTTTTTTTGTTTATATAGAAAAGTTACTATATTTGCACTCTAATATAATTAGACGATTATGACAGAAAGAAAGGAAAAATGCTGTACAGGATGCAAAAAAGCCTTACCATTAACACAGTTTTACAAGAATAAAACTAATGAAGATGGTAAAAGTATCTATTGTAAATCTTGTACTAAGTTAAATGCTAAAAAGTACTATCAGAAGAAACTTTTAAAAATGGCTAGTAAAAACAATGGAATTACTATTAAAGATAGTATATTCCCAAGCAACTTAATTAGCCTTGGTGAAAGAAAAACTGATTTAGCTCTAAAGGTTGCGTTAATTCAAAGATTAATGTTAACAGTGAGTAGCGAAATAAAAGAACTCGTTGAGTACATTTCTGAAGACGAAAAAACTCTTGGTTAGTAAGTTTTGGTTTTGGTTAATAATAAACCCCCGGTTTCGGGGGTTTGTTATTTTATGCTAATAGATGATAATACTCTTTAAAGTGTTTAATTCTATCTGGCAAACCTATTGTGCCCCCGTTTACTCTTTTTGTGATCGAAGTTACAACTTGATCGCTAGAGCCGCCATCAGCCAAGGTATTTAAGCCGTTTTTTGACCAGAACCAAGCTGCAGATAATAGAGCATACTTACCAGAAACAACGTCCGGATTATTTGCAATATCCTCATTAATAGCCTTACCAAACGCGGTATAATTTGCTCTTCCGGTTAATTGAATATATCCACGTCCACGAAACTTGTAACCATCACCGCTAGCCTCACTTCCATTATCCATACGTGATGCATAAACTTTATTAGCTATTTTTTGTGGTTGTCTTTGGTATGCTTCAGCTAATTGTTGTGTTGGAAAATATTTTTTAAATATTCCCATCAAACCTTTTGCAGAATAATTTAAATTCTCTTGAGTCACCTTAAACCCACCGCTTTCATGACCACATTGTGCCAAAAAGTGAGCCAACCTCAACGGGGTATTAATATTAAATTTAGCCGCAGTATCAGGAATTTGTGCAATAACAGCATCCGGAATATGCCCCCTTAATTTTTCTAATTTAAGACCTCCAGCACTTGGTAACGGAGCAGGCTCAGTGATTACCACAGGGGCACTTTGTACCGACTCTCCCATTAATTTAGCCCATGTTGCTGGCCCAACCACACCATCGGCCGCCAATCCATTTGCAGATTGCCAAGCCTTTACCGCAGCATCCGTCTTAGGACCAAATTTACCAATTGGATCTACACCTAGTTTTATCTGTAATTTTTTTACATCTTCGCCTTCAGAACCTAATTTAAGTATCATAAATAATTGATTTTCAATTGTTAGTTATTATAATAATAAATATTCAAATTTTTTTTGTGATTTCAACATAAGTTATTATTTTTGTGAAAATTATAGTTATGAAAAAAATTGTTTCATTAACGGTGCTATGCTGCCTGTCTTTAATGCTGTGTTCACAAACTCAACCACCTAAAAAAAGGATTCCGGTTGATACAACCGCTAAAATCTCGCGTATATATAATAACTATAAATCAAAAATATCTCATAAATCGCCTCAAAATATTAATGAGGTATTAATAATTGACACATCAAACAATAAGAGAGACACGATGCGTGTCTTCAGTCTTAAGCTTAATTATTAATCTTACCCGATCCTACTGTTTTAGATTGTTGTTTTAACTGTGTTCCGCTAGAAGATCCGGTGGCTTTATAACTATGGAATAAATGATAATGCCAATCCCCTAATGATCTTGTAGTAAATTTGGTTCTAGATATTAATGGTAGGATTTGATTTTGATCTTCAGGTAAATAATTTTGAACATAAAGTTTAAAATTTGCATTATGAATTTCTTTTAGTTTCTCAACTACATCATATAAAAAATTATTACCAATATTATTTAATTGCTGTCTTTTTTTCTCGTTGTATTTTGGTTTTTCGTAATAACTCTCACCTTCTTTGATCATATCATCAACCTCTTGTAAAGCTTCTAATTGTTTAATTACATTAGTAAAATCGTAATCAAATTTAGTAATAAATCCTTTTGGTGTTAATTCTGTGATTATTTTATCCTTTTTATCATTGTCCATAAAACCACCTATTCCAGTAATGGTTAAAACCGCAATTTCATTTACATAGTTTTTTATTTCTTGGATGTTATCATCCGAGAATTGGCTAGTAGTATTTTTCAAAAATTGTGGTCTTACTGCAAGCGACGTTAATGCATCAAGAAAAGCATTTATCATTGGTTCTCTGTCTAATGCTTGATTAGAATTAAAAGCAACCGAACCAACAATCCTTTCACCAGTAGCCGCTTCACCCGATTTTGATGAGCCTAATGATATTTTTAAATTAGCGCCCATTCCCCCTAAATTAACCATAGCTCTGGTTATGGCTAATAAACCATTGTGAGCAGCATATACCTTACCATTATAAAACCTAAAAACTTTGGTACCCGAGCCATCTAATATGTCATTATTAACTTGGACATAATCGATATAATCTTTAGGATTTTCCATATAAGCATTTAAAGGTCTAAAAACAGATAAGAACCTAGAACTATTTTTAGGATCTGCGCTCATCGCTATAACATCTTCAATGTTTGCGCTATAATAGTAATTTTCATGCTTTGCTCCATCTGGTAAACCATACGCTTTTGATAGATAAGTATGACTTATTCTATTGGCATCGGTACCCCCATAAACAGTTTTTACTCTTATTTCTGGGTTTTTTTGTTCTGATATTAGTCTATCTATTATTAATTTTGCTTGTTTTTCTGTAACTATAATTCTTTTCATTAGAACAGTTCTTTGTTATATAAATATTTATAAATTATGAATATTCTTATTACCGAGAATCAATATAAGAAATTAATAAAAGAATATAAAGAAGAGAATTTTAAGTCTGCTGTATATTTTGATAGCTTATATGGAACCAGTTTATCCCATCAGTACGATTTTGGGCCAAACCTTAATTCAGACGATGTTTGGGATATATGGGTAAACTGTAGAGACTTTGGTAGATGTGATGGAATAAAAGTATTGATAGCACGTTTACATGAGTTTTTCCCCTATTATGATCTCAATAAAATACCATATGAAAAGAGATTTGAAATTATAATGGGAATGGCTAGTGAATATAGTCCATCAGATATAATTGCTTTTAGTGTGTATGGAATCACCTATGAGAATAACATTGAACAAAAAAGATTAGAAAAGCAGCTACCACCGGAAGTTGCTGGGAATATAAACTGGGTACTATCTCCAGATAGTATTCAACAAGTAAGAGATAAATTTGGTGTAAATGAAATTTAAAAATATCCTAGAAAGTATACTACTGGAATCTAAAATGTCCGAAAAAGTCATCCAAAAGTTAAAAAATTTAGGGGTAAATGATTACAATTCGGAAGCTCTAGGAAATATTGCTGGTTCAATATATAGATTATTAGCTTTTAGAATATTAGAAAAATATGAGCAAGAAGCTGGTTATGAAATACCAAAAGATGTAAAAGAAAGATTTGCGCTTGTGAATGGAAGTAACGCTTTTGTTAGAGAAAGAAATAAAGTTAGATCAATTGTTGATTGGTATAGAGTTGGGCTTGGTGGAGTGATAAAACCATATGAAGGATTATCATTCGATCAATTATATGAAGAATCAGAAAAATGGCACGAATCATTAGGTGTTGGTGAATCTAAAATTGATTATATTGAAAATCATGATATTATAATAGATTTTAGAAAAGAAGATGGCGAAGGATATTATTGGGTAAATTTAGGTAAACAATCTTGTCCAGAAGAGGCTGAAAGAATGGGACACTGTGGGAGCTCAAGAGGTAATCTATATTCATTAAGAAGTTATAAAAAAATACAAAATAATCACACCTTAAATAAAAGTCATTTAACCACATCAATAAATGACAGCGGAGAACTACTTCAATTGAAAGGCCCTAAAAATAGTAAACCAACTACGGAATCTCATCAATTTATTTTACCATTATTTTATTTTAAAGATGGTTATGGCGAGTTTTTAATTAATGGTATTGGCTATGAATATAATAGTTCAAACGATTTTAAATTTTCAGATTTAACCGAAGACGAAATTAAAAAGATTTATTCCGATCGACCTGAATTGTTTACTGGAAGGCAAGAGAAAAAATTGTTAAGAAATATGGGGTTAATTGAACCCCAAAAATTTGATTTGAAATTTACTCTACAATTTGCTGCAAAAGATATTGAAGATTATATTAGAGGAGAATATGTACATGTTGCTGAAAGAGTTTTAAGTGGTGATACGTATGAATTTTGGGATAATTCCGAGTATGTTGATTGGAAGTACGCCGCCCAACACGAAGTTAATAATGATAACGCACAAAAAATTAGAGAATTATTAAAAGTAGATTATAATATAGATTTGGTGGATGCGATTGAAGAACATGATAATGACGATGAAGTTAAAAATAGAATTCGTTGGTCGATGAACGATGCTGAATCTCAAGATTATGAAGATCACTTATATAGTGAACTAAAAGATGCACTTGGCGAATATGGTAGAGTTATCGAAATGCACGACGGGGGCGTTACTATTGAAGTTGATTTAGAGTATTTAATTTCAAAAAACAAAATTGACGATGAGGATATTGATGAAATATCTGAACGTTGTGGCGGGGACAATGATGCCTTATGTTTATTTTCAGAACTATTGGGAGATGGATTTATCCAAAAGCCTAGATACGATCTAGATGATAGATGGTACCCAACAGCAGATATAAATAATTTCAATGAAATATTAAGTGATAGATTAAACGAAATCTAAATTACTTGTGTGGAGGAAATTCTTTTGGTTTTGTGAACTGAACAAAATATTGTTTAACAAAAACTGTTGGTTCGTGGTATACTTTTATTATATCAATTTCGCCAGCGCCGATTCCTTTTAATTTTTCTTCCAAAGATTTACTATCACTGTTCTCTGTACCATCTATTTGTCCATCGGCTCTTTGTTCATATGTTTTACCTCTAATTAACCCGGGGCCAATTGATCCCCTAGATGTAAATCCCATCCATGCTTTACCATCATCACTTTTACTAACAGTGGCTCTATAAATTGTAGTGTATTGCTCACCATTTTTACTAATAGTAGCACTTAGATCAGTAATCTTTGGGTTAATACCCATATCATACATCTCTTTTAGTATTGGACCAAGTTTATCTTCTAGGTTTTTAAAATTGTGCGCCGTGTCTGCAACATTAGTTGTGAACTTACCAGAAACTTTTTTTATTACTTCTTCTTCTGATGTTGTTTTAGTTTCTTCTGGTTTAGTCACTGTTGATGTTGATGTTACTTCTCCGCTAGCAATAAGTTTAAATGAACCCATTTCATTATTACCTTGCAATTCACCCGGTTTATTAGAATAAACTTTTAAATCGTAAGCAACAGTACCATCTAATTTCTTACCCTCATATGTTCCTGGTCCAGTAATATAAACACCAAATCCATCATAACCTTCTTTAAATGGTGCAAATGTTAATTTATATTTTTGATTATCAACACTTCTAATACCATATAAAAAATCACCTTCTTTTATTGAGCTAACATTTTTTAAATCGGAAGATGATACCGCATTCTGAGTATTTGATGCTTGTTTAGATTGTTCTCCCCCACCAGTTTCAAGTTCCGCTCTTTGGTATCCTTTTGGTCTTGCCCCAGCAATATAGATTACATAAAGATTAAAAACGTTATTTGGTTTTTTTGGATCTAAATTAGGTAATTGATCCAGTTGAATATGATTTCTACCCAAGCTTTCTATTTTACCCTGTGACCCAACAAACGCTTGGCCTCTCTGTGCAGCCTTCTCCATTACTTTTGCACTTAAAACTTTAAAACCATCTGGTGTATTAATCTCACTGTAAATTGCTAATGATAAATCAAAATACCAATCCCTATCCTCTTCTTTACATGGGACCAATGTGATTATTAATTTTAATGCCGATCCTTGTATTCTTGCTATAGCAACCCCATTTGGGTTATCCGTCTTAATTCTATATGGTGTTGAACCTCTAAGAGCTGTTTCAACATTAGTTCTTAAATCTTTAGCTAGAGTTTTAAGCCCATCAAAATTTGGGTATGTACCCAATTGATTAGACGCACTCACACTTATTGATTGCGACGCTTGTTCGTTAATTATATTATCTATAATTTCTAAAACCTTAGATTCTTTGATTTTAATTACCTTCTTCATTACTATTAAATATCTGATAAGTTATATACATACCTTCTGACTCAGAGTAAATTTTCCTTCTCTTGAGCCAATCGTTTATATTTTCTAAATCTTTTAGCTGGTATCCCCACACATAATCAGCCCCGAGAGTCTGTGGGTATTCTATTAACCTTTTTCCTATACCTAGATTTTTATACTTGCTAGATACCCCTAAAGCCACTCCCTGAATACCTATCATATCATCAGTTATACCAGTACCTTCTTTTGGTGTTAAATCAGCTTGCGTTAAAAAATAAAAACCACCAACCTCACCATTAACTTCTACAACCACACTTAATCCAAAACTTCCACGACATTGGCTTCTAATAACTGTCCATATAGATCCTGCAGACATTCCTCTAAGTTTACTATAAACATCAGTTAACATATTAAATACAGATTCAAAATCATCGTCATTATATGGTCTAATTACAATATTTTGTTCATCTTCATTTAAATCTATCTGTTCATTCTCTTTTAAAACCTCGAAGAAAAAATAATTTCTTTCTCTCCAAATCTCTTCAAGCTGTTCTTCATTGTATTCTAATTGACCTAGCCAAGGATCATTCACATAAAATATATTTGGTGATTCTTCGTTATACGAATGAACAACAATCCAGTGTGGTACTCTATGTGTTAATGTTCTTAACATTGTAACGCTACCTCTGTCTATTGCATCTCTTAATGATTGATATGGATTTTCATCATCCATATGTTCAACATACTTTATATCCAAAGATGCCAATCCTTTTCTCATTCTTTCAGGAGGCGTTCCGGTAATATGATCTGTACCACAACTTTTGCAGATATCTTCAATGCTAGCCACTTCACCCTTGAAAAAATCCCCAACCATTTTTATACAGGTTGGCCCACAACTAATACCATCAGGTTGGCGAATTTGTTTCACCAATCTTTTGTATTGATCTTCTGTTATTATAAGTTTTTTCATTAAGATTGGTACATTTTAAGATAACCACCCATTCCTTTATCATAAACACTTTGTCCAGTTTTTGAAACAACAATATCGTCATTCTTTAATTCAACATCGTGTTCTTTTCCACTATCATCTACAAACACAGTTTTATTTGGTAATTCCCTCATCAATTTTTTCCACAAGCCAACAGCTTGATCAGACTGAGCTTTCCCAGAAATGAGTTCGCCAAAATTTAAAATAGTTTTATATATTTCCGCAGCGATTCCTTGTTTTCTGTATTCTTTTCTAATATATGGTAAAGTCACAAAGAATTGATTTGCAAACCTCATCTCAAATTCACTCTCACCTACTTTAATTTTGTTTATTGGGTCAATAACATGTATTGTTATCATTTGCTCCCCAGTGTTCTCGTCAAATATCTGATAGTGATAAACAAACCCCCCAACTTCTTTATCTACAGGATAGTTTTCCTTAACATGTAAATATTCTTTATAATTCTCTTCAGGGTTATCTTTTTTATATTTTGGGCCCAATTCACTAAATTTATAACGATCAATTTCTTTTAAATCTTTTTCGTGTTTTTTATAACGATCGGGGTTTGCCATCATCTCAGGCTTACTAAATAAACGTTTTTTTCTGGTGAATGCGAAACTTCTACTTCTCTCATCAACTTCTTGATTTTCATTGAATTGTATATTATGCTTACCACACCATGGGCATATTGGTAATGACTTTTTACCCTTATGAGTTGTCTGTGTAAATAGCTTTTTGCAAGCGTCACATTTAATAAATCTTTCCCCGTCTTTTAATTTTTTTACGAGTTTATCAAACTGACTTTCGGAAATCAAGATTTTCATATACATAAATATAAAAAAAATTATTAACTTTGTATCAATATTTATGATTTATGAGGCTACTTGATGTCCTAACTGAAGAACAAAGTTATAAAGTTTCTTATTCTGCGGTGGTTTTAGACCCCCAGTCTAGGGATAGAATACTTAATCATCTTTCCATACCTAACGATTGGAAAGTTATTTGTCATCACATGACAATTAAAATGGGTGAATTACCCGAAGAACTTAAGAATAAGAAGGGGGAAAAAGTTAGCTTAAAGGTTACCAAGCTAGGTAAGTCTGATAAAGCCATGGCTGTCGGTATCGATACCGGATTATCTCAAAACGCTATTCCGCATATTACGGTGGCCATCAATGCTTCAGCTGGTGCAAAACCAAAAGATTCAAATGACATTAAAGAATGGACGGATCTCGAAGAATCGTTTACAGTAAACGGTAGAATTGAGGAAGTCTTATATCAAGTTCCTTTCAAAGCAAAAGGACAACCAACAGTACTTAATGTTTTTGATTTTGATGGTACTCTAATGAATTCCCCATTACCAGAAGAAGGTAAGGTTAAATATAAAGAGTTGACAGGTCAGGAATGGCCGCATAGAGGTTGGTGGGGTCAGATTGATAGTCTTAAGCCATTTGACGTTAAGCCAATAGAATCAACGAAAGATTTATATAATCAATATAGTGTTATACCAAATTCAGTTAATGTTTTAATGACTAATCGATTGGCTAAATTTGAGCCAGTAGTAAAAGAGAAACTGAGTGGTCTTTATATTTTTGACTATTATGATTTTAAAAATGATAATAGAGAAAAACCAGACAGAATTAAAGATATTCTTAAGAACAATCCATCAATAGAAATCATTAATATATTTGATGATATGGATGAGCAAATAGAAAGATTTAATAGGTTTAAAGAAGAGAACCCAGAACTAGAAATAAATGTATTTCAAGTAAAATAAAAAACCCCGAATTTTCGGGGTTTCTTTTTATTGTCCTAATCCAATACTAATTCGTAATCCATTACCACCACTATATAATCTAACGGTATCCTTTTGCTTATTGCTTCTTATTGCTAACCTTTTTAAATGAGTAGCAACCGCTCTCATTTCTTCTGGGTCATCAAACAATTGATCATTTAAAAAACCTTCTAAACTTGCCCATGAGCCACCAGCATTTATTGAATTACTTAAATCAATAATATCTGAAAAGGATTGTAGTCTTTGAATATTTTTTACAACAACTTCTTCATCAACCCCGTCCACAGCCCAAGTGTTGATAGCACTAGATCCACGATTTAAACCTCTCTGTACATCTTGTATTCCTGTTGTATCCAATCCAGCCTCAACTAATTGATTAATAATAATATGACCAAATCTTTCTCTTGGATTTAGTGCTTTTTTCTTAGGGTCATAAAAGTTTTTATTTATTTTTGATGGTTCATATTTTGATTGAGAATCTGCAATGATTATCGATTTTATTACTGATGAGTCAACACCAAGTAAGCTCATTGCTTTAGTTAATAATCCTTCTAAAAATTGAAATCTTCTTCCCGCTACAGCTGCATTTGCTTCACCACTTCCACTGTGTGAGGTTCCCGCATGTATGTGAATGAATGGTGGTATTCTACCGCTTTGTTGATATTTTTCAAGAACGTTAATTGTACCACTCATCTGTAAAGAACCAGCGATATCTTTTACAATTTGATTTATTTCTCTTTGTGTGTAACCACTTTTTTTATCTGATCTAAAGACATTTAACGGCGATGCACTTCCTTCAGCAAATTCAAAAAAATAAAGCGCAATCGGTTCACCAGTATCTATTGGCTCCGGTGCAACTTCATTCATTTCTTCATCTTCAGCCATTTGACTTTGCATACCGCCAGCTTTTTGATTAGATGCATATGCTTGGCATCCACAAGCTTTTGTGAGTAATTTACCAGCTTCTGGAGAAATTTCTACTTGAGTAGTTGCTGAAATTAAATTTTGTTTCCAAAACAAGCTTCCATCACATTTGTAATCAAAAGTATGCTTTTTTGCGTCTCCTCTAAATGCTCCTTCGAATTCACAACCATCTTTTACTTGTTTTACTCTATCTAATGAAACCAAATATGTTTGATCGCCCTTTTTAGACGGTACAACCATTTTAATTTGAATTGGTGCCGGTAATTTTGTACCGGAAGAGCTTGGCTTAGCACCAGGAGCTGGTTCCTCAGCTGGATCTTCCCCTTGCTCGCTTACTATCTTTTTTACTAGGTTTACTAATTCTGATTCTGTTAATTTAACTATTTTCTTCATTTTTTAATTTTTTCTTACTACGTATTGTGCCCCCCTCATGTTAGCCACAACGTTTTGACCATCAAAAGTCAAAACAACACTAACCTTTTGGTTATTTTTAGCGTTGAATTCATTACTCATGTATTCTTGAATAGATTCAAACGGGATAGAATTTTTTGCTTCTTTTTCATACCCTTTTACACCTGGCATAAATTTTTGCTCAGATACTATTCTTTTTACTAGATTTACTAGTTCGGTTTCTGTTAATCTAATTTTTTTGCTCATTTTTTTTGTTTTTATATAAATATCTTATTTATCCATAAACGATCTCGCCCATGGTGGCTATCTGGAAAAATACATCCGCGTCTTCAGCATCATATTCATCCATAACAATCGATTCATAACGATCCGGATAATCCCTTTTCATGATGTTAATAGCATCCAATAAAGAATCCATGGTGATAGTTCCAAGTGGCTCAGGCTTATCTTGAGCATAATCGTTATCAACATCTTCCATGTCGCCAACTTCCTCAACATCATATATGGTTAATTCACCGCCATTTAACACGTGTTTACCGCAAGCCTCTGAAAATGGTGTGTCTTCTTGTTTAACCATATAGGTTATCTCCTTTGGTACATCTAAAATATAATACCAGTAGTTTGACCCACCCTCAATTGCTGTTACAAAAACATCAATAATTTGTTCTTTAGTTATTTTAGCGGTCTTAACCCCCTCTTCTCTTTCTTTTGAAGCCTCTTTAAATGCTTCCCCAATTCTATATTGATTTTTTAAATATTCTATGAGTTTTACTCTATCTTCAGGTGTACGCTCACTAGGTAAACTTTGTTTAGTTTGATCTATATACGTTTTAAAAATATCAATATGTTCTTTATTTTTAGGGTCATTTATAGCCACCTCTAATTTTTGAATCATCTTTAAACCCTCTTCGCGTTTATTGTTCCAATGTGCAGTTATTTCATCAGCTTCTTTTTCAATTGATTGCATAACATCTGGCGGAATAGGTGTTTCCTCATTTTCATGAATACCCATTATAGATTTGATTCTAGAAACCTCTTCATTTATCTGTAAATTTCCTTCATCTTCCCACACCTTAGTTAATTCTATTACAACTAATTTTATGTAGTTTCCGTTTTCTAATTGAAATAATGCTTGATCAACAATATTTGATCCGAATTTGGCTTGTTGTTTACCAAGCTTTTTTAATATTACAGCTCTAGCATTCATCATAGCTGAAGTATGTGCCGCATTTTCATTTGGGCTAACAGCTTCACCATAACCCTTCATGTTACCTTTATCTAAATTTATTTTAGACCACTCTGCTCTAAGTTGTTCTAGATCTCTTCCCTTAGTTGGTGGGTTACCTGGAATTGTAATTTCTTTATTAGGCACAACTTTATTTGTAATCTTTTGAACACCAGATTTGATTTTATCACCAAGGTTCTTTAGAAGTTGTTCATTCATCATCAACTTCTTAAGTTGCGTTTCAGTTAGTTTTATTTTTTTCATATTAAAAATCTAAACATTTTAAATTTCCTTTTTTATCATATCCAAAATTATATCGGTGAAGGTCTGGAACGCCTTTGGTGACAGCTTTTATTTTATCTGTTAATTTTAAGTATCTCAAAAAAACTGGATAAAGACCTGGGAAATGTTCTTTAATCTGCGTATCAAGTTTAGATATTGTTTTATCACTATCATAACCATTAGCTTTAGCTTGTGGCGAGTTAGTCATGTATATGATAAGAAAATCCAGGAATCCCCAATCATCAATTTCCATTATGTTTTCAAAAGCGTTATCCAATTCGTCCCATTCTTTTTCAACTTGCTTGGTATCAAGCTTTTCCATCTCAACATAATCCATTGGAATAATAGACCCCGCAGGAAATGTTGAGTAACCATTTTTTGTTAATATATTTTGTTTTTCTTTAAGTTTATATTTTGTTTTTCCTCTTTTATAAACTTCAGGAAAAATAGATGGGTCTCTTCTAAATTCATTAACCCACGAATCAATAGATGTCTTAGTACCTAATTTATAAACAATATTAGGATCGGTAGTAGATGGGAATACTTTGTGATCAATACCGGCGCCCATTTCCTTACGAGAACGTCCTTCACTAAATTCGTTATTAATTATCTCTAGAAGTTTCATTATGAGGGCTTACGCTTTTTATTTTTTTCGTGTAGTCAACAATCTCTTCAATAGAATCGGACAATCTATATAAATCATTTTGAACTGCGTCTATCTTCTCGTTAACTCGATCTAATTCTGTTACATTATCTGGTCTGTCCATCCAATCATACATTTCAACAATATCATAATACTTGTTGTAAATTTTTTCATAATGCTTTTGCTGGGCTTCAACTTCTTGATGAAATTTTTCAAAGCGCTCAGGCTCGTCCATTATATCTCCAATAGCGACAGTAGTAATGGCGTTAAAAGCGGCTCTAAATGTTTTAGTTGCATTCTCCAAATCTTTTTTAGCTATTTGCACAAACTCATCTATCTTCTCTGGAGAATATTGCCACCCTTCTTCTTGTAGCATTTTTAACTGACGTTCAGTAACTAATATTTTTTTCATAATCAATAATTCCGTTTAAGTTGCCCGGCGCAGCCGTCGTGCCATCAGAGCTTATCTGTCTCTATAATAATCTTCATCTGGTCCATCATCCATATCAGAAATCCTTTCATCTAATTCGTCCCCAAATTCATGGTACATAATATCCGCACCACTTCTCTCTCTCCCACCTTCTTTTACCGGAGGGAAAGTCATGTCCATAAAGTCACTAATATCCTTACCCTTATAGATTACTCTTTCTTCACCACTATCGGAAATTTCATTAACCGTTAATGTCATTTTTTCGAAATCATATTCTGGGCCATCCTGATACGGTGGGGTATAATAGTCACCAGGATCGTAAGATCCATAAGAGGTAATATTAACATCAAAATTATATTCTAAGGTATAGTTACCAGCATCATTCATAATAACAAAAAAACCATCACTCGTATTCACACTGGAATCGTAAAAATATGGGTCCCTTGCAAAGTCTTGCAATACTCCCATAACAATAGATTTTATTTCATCTGAAGGTTCTGCGGGTTGCTGAGCAGGAGCACTAAAATCTTCCTCCTGAATCATTTTCATCATACCCTTAATTCGTTCAATAGATTCGTTTAAAGTTTTCATATACATAAATACTTACAATTTTTTTTGGAAATCTGAAGTATAATCCTTATTATTATATAATTAAATCACATTATATGGGAAAACATACAAAAAAATGGGAGAAGGATTTCGAAAAAAGATATTCAAACGCAATTAAAGAACTACAAGCGTTAGAGGATGAATACAAAGAAATGAAAGAATCGAATCCTGATAAGTACATTAGCGTTTGGCCAGATGACACGTATATTGGGTTTGGTGAATTGGATGGGTTTTATGTGACACATTATCCAGAAAATCACGATCCAGATGCTCCTCAAGAGCATATTGGGCTTACAGTAAAATCCAACTTAGCTAGTTTCTCTTTTCAGATTAATACATTTAATCAACTTAAGGAATTTAGAAATGAAGTGATCGATGCTATGGATAGTTTCAATAGACCAACAGAAACTAAACAATTGGTCGATGATGATTGTGAAGATGAAGAAGGATGGGAAGATAACGAGGAAACAGAATATACGATTCAAGCATCTAGAACCTGCGTACAGACATGGACACATACCGTTATGGCTAGAAGCGCATGTGAGGCTTATAGATTGGTTCAAGAAGATCCAGATGGATCAACTCATGATGAGAATGATGATTACAATGATTATGGTAATATTGATTATGAGATCATTTAAAATACCAAATAAAAGGGTTATATTAGATTAAAAGAAAAATTATGGAAAATTTATTGACATTAGAAATGCTAGGATGGTTATTAACAATTGTTGTAACTGTTATGCTAGGTAAGGGCGCAATCGGAAAGGTAGCCGGTAGTGCTGAGATGGTAGGAAACTTTAACTACATGAAATTGGCTCAATATAGGGTTGCTGTTGGTGCTGTAGAATTATTCGCTTTACTTCTACTGATCACACCAGGATTAACTTTATATGGTGCGGTATTAATTGCTTGTATAATGAGCGCAGCGGTTGCTTTGCATCTATCCTTAATGGGTGGTGCTAAGGTAACAGCGCCAGTCATGGTCGGCGCTTTGGCGATATTGGCCCATATCTTACGAACGATTCACTAAAAAAAGAAACCCCTCAATTTAGAGGGGTTTTTTTATGTTAGTTTCTTCCAAACCTAAATCCGTAGCCTGTTGTTTGTCTTCCCGTACACCAACTGGTAATTGTTTTTACCAAATGGAAACCAGTTAAACTAAGTAATATATTCAATACCATTATAAGTAATAAACCTCCAATAACAAGAGCAAATGCTTGAGGCATAGTAACACCTAATAAAGTGACCATAGCACCAGCTTGTTCATTTTGTTGTTGCTTTGATTGTCTTCTTAATTCTTTTAATTGTCTTTTAACCTGCATTAATTCAGGAATCTTTGCGGTTTTTAATTTCGCTTTAAACTCATCCACCTTTTGTTTTTCTTCGTTACCAATATCTGACGGTAATTCCATGGTGTCCGGATTAGCACATGCAACATCTTGCAATTCTTCTGGTGTTAAATCTTCATCCATTTTCTCATTGAAGTCGTTGGTTACTTGTTGCAACACCGCCATTTGAGAATCGTCCTCATTGATCAATTTTTTATAACCATGAGACTTATGCATCTCCATGATTTGTTTTCTTTCTTCGTCTGTTAAATTAAAGTTTCTATACATGTTCTAATTCTTTATTTATAAATAGTTTATTCTTCATTACATTCCTCATGGGCATCATTCACCCATTTATCCAATAGATAGGTCCCAATGAACCAACCAGCCGCCATTCCAAGGGTAATAACAATGATGATCATATTATATAAATACTTATAACTAAAAGACATAATATGGTTCCAGAGATTAACATGGTTATTAAAAATGAATACGGTCAGGTTATTGATCATAATATAGTTGAAGCGCATGAGTGGCACCTGGTAGCACATTATGTTAAACCTCATCATCAGATATTAGAACTGGGAGCCAGATACGGATCAGCATCCATCGCTTGCAATAAAATCATCAATGATAAAACTAAGCAGGTATCTATTGAACCAGATCCAAATGTATGGGCGGCTCTGGAAGAAAATAAAATGGTTAATGAATGTGAATTCAATATTATAAAGGGAGCCATTTCAAAAAACAAACTAAAGATCCATAATCATGAATATGCGACCTACACAGAAGAGGGTGAAGGAGATATTCCCGTATATGATCTATGGGATTTGCAAAATAGATTCGATGTTAAGTTTAACGCGATTGTTGCTGACTGTGAAGGTTGTCTAGCTGAATTAATGAACAATTACCCAGAGATATTCACACAAATTGAATTATTGATCTATGAAATGGATCAACCAGCAATATGTGATTATTCAAAACTTACCAGCATACTTGCAGCCAATGGTTTAAGATGCATTGAAGCTGGATTCCATAATGTATATGTAAAGCAATAAAAAAAGGATCAGAGTAGCGAATTCTGATCCTTAACGGGATAGTAACTAGTCCCGGTCCTAAGCTGGGTCTTCAAACCCAGGTTATCTTTAAACCATAAGGGATTTTACTTTATTAGCATAATCACCAGCTTTACATTCTGGAGGGCTACAATAAATCCTATTGAGTTTATTAATGAATTGTGCTTTATTCATGGTAGATACTTTATAAAAGTCTTGCCATAACTTATAGTCCTTAACAGAATCTTGCCAAG
>JACCDH010741500.1_pt1 | contig 36226 bp, 37 predicted proteins | sample 7442481 | NCBI WGS metagenome assembly JACCDH01 (sample SAMN15323433, study PRJNA562643) | freshwater metagenome | isolation source: river surface water | place: USA:Blue River Watershed | collected 2017-08-15 | reverse complement strand
GAAGTGTACTTTAAACAATTCAGATGTTGTAGACGTAAAAAATCTATTTCATTTTGAAGACATTTTAAAATTTTATAATTCAATAAAAAAATGAATATTTTTATATTCTATCCTCATTTTAACCTCAAACTTTTAACAAAAGATAAATGTATATTATATTTACAGAAGCTGGGAAAACTCTATTGTATTTATTACCAAACTGGTTATATGAAGAGAGTTTATATTTAAAATATGATTTTATTTATGGTAATAATTATAGTATAAATGAGATAACTTCGAATCCACTTTTTCATGAGATACGATTTTGGAACTCATTTCAAAAAGATTCTCCTCTCCTTCATTTTCCACTCATTCTACAAAATTCACAATTTTTCTCATTCTTCACTTTTTTAAAAATGAAAAAAGAGATTGGTTTTTATATTCAACCATCAAAATATAATCAAAATTTATTATGGTTAGAACCTCATTTATCAGGTTTTCAAAGATTTGGTGTAAGTAATGATCAATATAAATTTGATACTTTTCCAGTATCTATTATTTATGAGACGATAAAAAAAAATGATGCAGAGTGGTTGAGATGGGGATTAAAATATATTGATTATAGAGATTATGATGTATTTTTAGATGATTATTCTTTCCAACTTATCTATGAATATAAGGCATATGACTGTATACCAGTAATTCTTGAATTAGTTGATACATTTACAGATTTTTTAAAAGAAAAATACCAAATTGATATAAAAGATGAATTTGATGTAGATGAAGTCTCCGAAAAGATTCGTGAACATCAAATTCAAATAGATATTATTCATTTAGGTAAAAAAGTTAAAAAATTAAAAATGATATAAAAAAAATAAAAATGAAGATATTATAAAAATAGATATAAAGAAAAAAGATAGATAAAAGATGTAAAAGAGGATGAATTGGATAGAAGAGTATAAATTATTAGAGAAAGAGAATTTGGAGTTAAATGTGATAAGATTATTAAGAGAGAAGATAGATGATATAAGTAAATTGAATGAGAAATATCATTTATTTTTGAGAGAGATAAGAGAAGTACATTTATTTGAGAATAAGAAGGTACAAGAATATTTAATTAAAAAGATGTTTGAAAAAATATTTGATGATGATGATAATCAAAGTAAAAAAGTGGATAAAGAAGAAGATCAAAGATTTACAATGAAGAAGATAGAACCAGTACCTTCATTTTATAAGAAGAATATTCAATTAGAATGGAAGATAAGAGATGAGAAAGAAGATGAAAAGAGAGTAAAAAGGAAATTTGGAGAGATATGCGTTAAAAAAAGAGAGGAAGAGAAAAAAGAGAATAAAAAAAGGATGAAGAGATAAAAAAAATCTAAAGTAACAATATAAAGAGAATGGCTAAGAAATTTGAAATGACTGTTGGTTCAAGAGCTCAAGTATGGCATGGAACAGCTGAGAAGACCTCAGGTGGTTTAAAGAAATCTGATTTAAAACAGACGAAAGATGGAAGAATTGTATCTAAATTATTATCGAATAAGATGAAGAAGGAAGGATTAAAGAGACTTCGTGACGCTGGATACACATACAAGAAAGGTTCATTTGGTGCTGTTAAGATTAGTGATATGAAGAAGACTAAATCAAAGAAGTAAATTTATAATAAATCATAAATAAAATCATATATAAATTTTTTTTATTTTTTTAAAGTTTGTTTGACAATTAAGGTATCTTTATTGACAACTTCTACTTCCATATCCATATATTTACGGAAATAGGTGACTGAATATTCCATAAATGCCATACTGATATGAATTTTATTTAAGTCAAGAAGTGATTCGATAGATTCTGATATAATACTTCCATCACTTGTTGAATATAATATTTTTTTTATACGAAGAGGTGAATTAAATATAGCGAGAGAACAAAAATAACAGGGTCGAGAATTCCCAAATTCGCCATTCTTCATTCTCACCACAATCATATTTAACTTTGACTTATCCTTTACCTTCTTCGATTTATTAAAAGATATCAACCGATTTAAAACATCTTTCTCCGCATGATGTACACATTTATGATAATTCTTTGAATTACCACGAAAGTTATTTTCACCTATCATCAATGGTACATTTGTATCTTTTTTATATATTGCAGCGACATGATGAGTAATCATATTTGAACTTTTACAATGAATACAGCGATGCCTCAATGTATTCAACAATGGTTGTATCTTCAACAAACTCATTCTTCTATTCGATTATGTATTAAAGTTTTTTTTTTATAAATATATCTAAGAGAATGAAGAGTATTAATATTTATTTCATTTTTTTTTGTATTTTTTATCTAACGTAAAGATATAAAATGGAAGAGATGTTTAACGCAAATGTAGTCATTATTGTTCTTTTATTAATCATTGTGATAATATTAGTAGGAGCATTGATACATTATTCAATACAACAGAAAGAACGTAAAGAGAAGAAAGGATGGTGGATGTATAAACAATTAATAGGAGGATGTTCGGGAACACGTTATGGATGCTGTCCAGATGGAAGAACGGCTCGTTCAGATGCTCAAGGTTCGAATTGTTAAGAAAATGAAAATTATTTTTTATCTTTTTTCTTTCTATAAAGTATAGAAAGAAGATGAATGGAAATTCAAAAAGTGACTCAAATATTGTCATCACCTTATTATTAATTATCCTTTTTGTAGTAGTAGGTGCATTAATCTATTATTATATGGAAGAGAAGAAGAATGAGACACCTTCAACAATAACAAAAGAGACAAAAGTTGTTGTTGTACCTACAAGTGGTTGGAGATGGCCCTGGGTAAGACCAGGTCCTCCTCCTCCAGGTCCAGTTCCTCAATGTAGATATTCTCGTTGGGGATGTTGTCCTGATGGTAGAACTCCTCGTGCTGGACCAAAAGGTAAAAATTGTTAATTTATTATAATCATTCGGATTTAATCATCCAAATTTAGTCTTCGAGTAACCGGTTTAAACACAAAATATGTACTTCGAATCATCTTCTTTCTCTCCTTTACAGGAGCTCGAATATCTTCATACTTTGAAAAATATGAAGATATATGAACTGGCATAAACCTAAAATAGATATCTTCAATATTATGGGCGGTCACCCAATTAGGATTTAAACCTTTATATTTATACTTACGTTTGTTCTCAGGTGTGCGTAGGGTATCCATTCTTTTTTTTTCTTTTAATAGAAAAATTATAAATAAATAACATTTTTTTCATTTTTTATGATAGAATGATATAGAACGTAAATGAATATAAAGAAAAAGATAAGATGGAAAAATAATAGAAGAATGAAGATAACAAAAAAATACAGATATCGTTTGTTTGAGGAGTATGAAGGGGAGATTGTTGGAACAGATAAATATTTTATTTGTGATAAAAGTGAAAATGGTAAATTAACAATGGGTATAGAAGAAAAAGAAGAGAAAGAATATTTTGACCATATGTATACAAACATATATCAATGGAATGATGGAAAAAAGACTGAAATTATGAAATTATTTATTTTACATAAAAAATATGAGAAGGATATTATATATACCGATGGTATAGAATTTGAATCATTTATCTATCAATTAGATGAATCAAATATGGATGAAAGAATGTTGAAATTTGAATTAATTGGAGATTTTGGATTAATTCAAAATAAAAAATATCTATTTTTTGATTCTATGATAAATGAGAAAAATCAAAAAAATTCGTTTGATAAATGAATATAAAAAAATAATTAAATAAAGGATAAAGAGAAGAATGAGTTTCAAAGAATTTATTTTCTATTCATTATTATTGAAAAATTATGTTCATCTTGGTTTAAATGAAGAAGATGCCAGAAAAAGATTTAACATAGAAGATGACGAGGAAGATATTGATGTTTTATATGAAAAGTTAAAAGAGATAATGACAAAGAATCATCCTTTAATACATAAAGGAGTTGATGAGGAGAAGTATAAAAAAGATTTAAATGAGATGGTTCAATTAAAGAATATATTTTTAGATTTGGGTCAAAAGATGGTATTTGATATGTATTTTAGTAGAAAGATTCGTCAACTTATAAAATTTAAGAAGGAGATTAATGAAGAAAATTTAAATATTGTAAAACAGGGAGATGTTTATTTATTTGAGAAGAGTTCACATTGTGAATTAACGGAGAAGATAGATAAGGTTTCTGAATTTTATCAGAATACGGAGAGATATATATTGAGAAATTATACACCAAGAGAACAGATGGAATATTTGACTGAGATTTATAATCATTCATCAAGAGAGAACACAATAATTCAGAAGAGGGAGATTGAATTAAATGATTTTTTTGAGACGGGTAAATTTGCGATGTTTGAAGAGGAAGGTTCAATCATGGGTATTAAAAATGTACAAGTGAGTGTTCTTAATAATATGTATGAAAAAGTTTCATGTAATCAATATTTAAATGATCCTTATTATCAACAGAAGATTAACCAAACGATTCAAGAAGATAATATCAAATATAATCCGGATATGGCTAATAATCCAGTACAAATACAAAAGAATGAATTTTTGGATTCATTCTTTAAAATAAATGATTTATCGAATGTTGAAGTTAAAAAAGAGATGACTTATGAAGAGTTTATGAAAAAACGAGATGAAGAGATACCAAATCAACAACCTGTTGTTCATCAACCTATTGAACAAAATGTTGTATTGAATCCATGGATTGGATAAGTATTATAGATAATTTATTTACGTTTAAAAAGGGAAAAGGGAAAAAAGAAAAAAATGAAAGTTTTTTTATATTTAAATAGATTAAACCAATATATACATTAAAAAAGTATTAAAAGATGATAGATATTTTAACAGAATTAAAGGATATATCATGGAATGAATTATTAAGAAGTGAATCTTTTCACAAGAATAGTATGATTGGATTATTTATTTTTTCATTATTATATCTTTATCACAAGATAAAGATAAATCAGATACGTAAATTGGAGACGAATCGTAGTAAGAGTAGTATTTTATATTGGAGTAATGGATATTTTTTGTATGGAATACAATTTTGTATTTCAGTATTTCAATGGATAAATATTCTATATCAGATATACTATAAAAAAGAATGGAAGATAGAGAAGAAAGTTGAATATATCGACTTATTTTATACATATATCTTTGTGTATGGAATTTTATTAGATGTTTTTATTGGTTTGGATTATTATCCAAACCAATTATATGAACGTAAACATCAACATATTATACAAGCAGTATTGGGTATAGTAAGTTTAATGAAAAAGGATATTAAATTTTATACATTAAATTGGATATCGAATTATCCTGATCTTTTAAAGAATATGAATCTTTATTATTTTATTAAAAATGATAAGATTGATCTTCGAATATATCAGGTAAGTGTCATTCTTTTTAAACTTATTTATCCTTTTATTTTAATGAAAATTTATTATCCAAACGTATCTACAGAATTCTTTGTTCTTTATACTATCTCTGTTTGGTATGAAGTCTGTAAATTTATAGTTTGGTGTATAGATAATCTCATTATTCAAAATATTGATAAATTGAAGATTCAATAAATCATAACGTAAATATGTAAAAAGAAAAAAAATGAAAAAAAGGATATTTATAATTCAAATTAATAGGATGATAATAAAAAAAAAAATAACAAAACAATGGCCAGCTTTGAGACCCCTGCTCCTGTCATCTCCGAAGAGAAGCGTACTATCATCACAATCGATGGTGTTGAGTTCTCAATTGGAGCTCATCTACTATCTCAGTCGAAGATTATGAGTCAAACTTTTATGAATAAGGATGGAAATCTTATTGGTGATGATTCACCTTTACAGATTATTATCAACTCGACAGTCTTTGAAAGGATTGTAGAATTTATGGAGAATAACCACACTGACCCTATGAAGGATATTCCTAAGCCTCTTGGTGATAACACCGTTCACAAGTTTTTTACGAGTCGGAATCAGACTTTCTATTCTGACTTTGTAAAGAAGATGGAACCTGCACTCCTTCACGATGTCACTGAGGCATCTAGCTGTCTTGGTATTGAACAACTTACTGAGCTCTGTGCTGCCACGTATGCCTCGATTATTAAGGAGAATCCCGACCCCCGTCGTCTCGCTGAACTTCTGAATATTGAACTTCCTTCCTCCTCTGAGGAAGCTCGTTCTCCTTCCGAAGGTGTCGCAATGGGTAAGGGTGCCGGTAATGCTTAATATCTATAACATATTTTATAATTTTTTAATCTTTATCTTTTATATTCTGGAGCCATATAATAATTTAATAATTGATGAAATGTCTTATGCTCCTCTATCTGTGCATAATGAATCTTTATTTCATCATTATATTGATAAGGTAAACTAGGATCACATAAACAATCTATTCGAGCAATAAAATATTGTAAATAATATCGTCTTTTTATATTCTCTTCCAACATCCTACCCATAAATTGAACTTGTAACCAAATTTTTTCTCCTCGCTTGTTTTTTACAAGAATAAAATCAGAGATATTAATGGTTGAGTGATATCGAAAACAATATTCAAATTCTTTCTCTCCATTTTTAATATTCCTTTGTATACTATTGGAAAATTCAACTATCTCCATTTTTTTTATATTTAACTCATTCTTTTAGTATTTTGAATTTAAAAAAATCATTTTTTTTAAATAGGGTACGTAAATCATTTATTTTATAAAAAAAATTGAAGAAATAGGAGAATGAAAACGAAATTATAAATATAGTATTAACCCAAAACAAACACAATGTCAACCCCATGCAACCGCGCTATCATTGGAGAGTTTGTCCCTACGATTCGTCGTGAGGATATTACTATTCGAGACAGTGATGTTATGATAAGTTATAGGGATATTAATTCTCTATTTACAGAGAAAGAGACAAATGAGTATCAGATTCGTGATAGTTTGAGATGTTGGTCGAAAGAGATTCGATATTGGTGTGAATATTCAGATGGTTGGCAATATGACACTATTGATCATGTTGAATATTATACACCTCTTGAACTGATTCAACAATATAAGTCCCACCCTATGGTTCGTGGAGGAGAGGAGAATATCCATCTACTTCCCTATAATTGTAGTGCGGGATACTTCTATAAGAAGATCTTCGATGAACGTTATCCTTCTCTCCTTGAGAGAAAGAAGAATGAACTTCGTGAGGCAACATATCAGAGACTCCTTGAAGAGGAGCGAATCCGTCATATTCGAAGCGAAGAGGAGAAGAATCAGCCTCAGTATCGTCAAGATATTGAGTCTAAGATTCAAATCCTTAACGACCATATTCAGAAGATTGAAAAGTATCGACGAAGTGATGAGTACCTTACTCTCATGCGTCAATATTCAGAGATTCAACGATTTTTGGAGACTCACACACATGAGATTCAGACGCGAATTCAACATTATCAGACTCAACAGAAGAACCTGAGTTCTCTCCCTGAGAGAATAAAGGTTATCTTTGGTGATTATACAATCACACGTCAGAATCTTGAAGCGATTCGTATTCGAACGAAAATCTACCCACTAAGTGAGGAGATTCGTCTAAAGATTGAATATTTGGAGAAGCATCTTTATGACTATATTGGTTTTAAGAATCATAAGTCTTTGATGTTTAAGCATTCCTATACATCTCCTGATTATCTATCATCTAACCGGATAAATACCTATCGTCGTATGATAAATACACTTCAAGATATGCTTCGTAAGACTCATATTACCCATCCTGAATATATTCAGATGATGGATATGGAGATTCCTAATCATATTATCTTTACTACTATTATTGATTACCGTATCGATGACATTATTGCCGGAGTTCGTTCAAATGACACATTTGTGAATTTGACAGATTATACCCATGAGGTGAATACTCGTCAACAACATGCTCGGATGAAGGCGTATCGACTATCGATGAAGGGTAAGTTTAACCGATGGATTCTCGGTGAGAATCAATATTTGGTGTAAAAACACCTACTTTATAATTTAATATTTATTTATTTATATTTTAGATGGGGTACGTAAATCTTTATAATATAAAAAATGACAAACACAAGGTATGAAAATAAATGTATAATTTCATAATTAACACAAACTAAATACACAATGTCTACCCCTAACATCCGTGCTATCCTTGATATGTACCGCAAGGACGACAAGATCGTCCGTCATATCTCTATGATCGAGGTGCCTAAGGGAACAGGCTCTGCTGGCTCCGTTTTGGAGTTTAACAAGAAGGTCGCATGCAATGTGGGACTTATTCGTATTGAGGCTGCCAATGGTGGTCTTGAATTAAATAAATACTCAACAGAGACGTACCAGATGTACAACTCTCTACTAGCATTCTTTGAACCTCTCGACATCGACTTCGCCCACGTGCTTATTAGCGGTGGGATGTCAACGATGACCAAGAACCTAGGTGAATTTGATGCCATCTTGCCTACTCATCTGAACAAGATAGATGGTGAGAAGGCTTATCCTGGACAGTCCTTTGTTGACTACTTGGCCAGGGTTCTCGATCGCATGGAAGGTGAGGAGGGTCAAACCTACTACCCTACCCTGTGCGCGCACCTGGACACGCTGGCTAAAAAGCACACCCGTGAGGCTGCTATCGCTGCTGCTGAGAGCGCCCGTCAAAAGGCGTTTGAGGTGGCTATGACCAAGAATAAGACTGAAGAGGAAGCTAAGGAAGCTGCTGATAAGGCAGCTAAGGCCGCCTTTAAGAAGACGTTCTTCTGGGAGACTGCTCCTGATATCAAAACCATGGTTGCCATGGTCATTGCGACCCGCTTCTTGACCGAGATTGGTCTGGTGGCGAGTGTCACTGTTGACCGCACCCTGGATATGATTAACAGTGACATCGACGCACTTCACCACGCAAACACGCGTGATGTAGCCGTCGCATGGATCAAGAGTCAACTCTTTGGTGCTGATGTGGTATTTGTAATGGACGGTAATAGTGACCTCATTGAGGTCATCAATCAAGACCCTGAACTCGAGGCGAAGTATCGCATCGCTAGGTGCTCTGGGGACAAGGCTGTCTGGATCGTTTACAACACTGAAAGTGTTATGATCCATGAAGCATTTAACCCGACTGGTATCCGCGTAGCGGCAAATAAAAACCACGAGTACATTGCAGTGGTTGCCAGTTTGGATGGTCAGATGACTCTCCTCGTTGGTGGCCACAATAAGTCTGGAGATGCTCCTGAAGACCGAGTGGTTCAGACACAGGAGATCACCAACTTTGTTCGTTGGGTGAACGGCTTTTTGGTCGAACATCCCGAGATTGTGCAGGTGATAGCCGGTGTTGACACCAATGTCTATAGTGACGTTATGGTCTCCATCAACCCCACTTCTGGCGAGGTCGAGACACAGATTGCGCCCGGTAATGGCTATGGAGGTCATGACCTCCCTATTTCTCTTCCTGGTTGGAATGTCTATCGCACAGCGCCCCGAAACGGCGCGAAGGAGCGTGTGGACACCGACCAGATTAAGAAGATTGAGCTCAAGCTTGTCAACTATGACGTCATTTGGTTCGCCTCGAGGAACCCCACAGCTATGCTTATCGGCACTCATGCTAATGATGAGCCCATGGTTCACCTTCCCAACACGGAGTGTTGCTCTGACCACCTGCCACTCGAGGCCAGGATCCAAATGACCATACCTGTGTAAGCAAACTTGTTGCAAACACAAAGTTATAAATTAAAAAAAATGAATATAAAAAAAGAAGAATAAATTAAAGAAGGAGAATGAATCATTTTACAACAGTATTTACAAATTGTGGAGATTATGTGAGAGAAGATGTGATGGAGAGGATAGAAAATTATGTTAGACCCTATTATGAATTTTTAAAGAAAGCGAAGATATATAAAAGAAAGGAGGATAAAGAGGTATATTCAGATAAGAGAGAGAGTTTAAAAGCAGAGATTAAAAATGAAGAATTGATGGAATATCTTCAAAAAGAGATTTTACCTATTGTTCAAAAATATGGGAAAGAAAGAGACCAAGAATTTGAAATACTTCCAACACATATGGATTTATTAGTATATCAAAAAGGAGGTTATTTTGAAGACCATATTGATTTTATAAGTAATCATAGTAACATGACACAGCAATATACATTATTAATTGGTTTAGAAAATTGTGTAACGGGAAAGACATATATATGGAATTCATTTATAAAAGATTATTTTGGACATGATGAGTCGATTAGAAGGGGAGGATTATTATGGTTCTGTTCAGATACACATCATTTTTCGGAGAAGTTTGAAGATGAGGAGAATGAAAAAACAGTATTATCTTTATCTTTAAGAGCGATTAAAAAGAAAGAAGAACCATTAATCGAATATTATAGTATAAAATCGAGTGAAGGTAAAGTCTTTTATTTAAGAAAAGATAAATTAAAAAATACAATGTTATCGACCCTGTATGATATTCAAAATGGAGAGGAGAATGAAAAATCGATATTAGATTTAAATAACGAAGAATTAGAATATATACGAATATATTTGGAGAATGAAAGAGAATTAGAAAAAGAAGAGATGGAGAAGATTATTGAAAAATTATCATTTTTAATGTTAATACAACCACAATTAAAGACATGTGCTTTACCTTCTTCTAAAATCAAAGAATTAAATGAAAAGATATCTAAAAATCAAAAATATATATTATTTAACCAGTTTGAACCATGGATGGTTGAATGGAGTGAAAAGATGAAATATATACCTTTTCAGATAATTTATCATTGTAATGACATCACACGACAAATTGATATGAATGATAATAGTGATAATAGAATAAAAGAGATAGAAAGTTATTTAAAAAATATGAGAAAAAATTTTTCTTTTCAAGACCCTGATTTTGGGGAACGTTTAAATAGTAGATTAGATAAGATTTATTCAGATGTTGATTTTTTAGATATTGAAAATAACTACATAGAATTAGGTGTAAAAAATAAAAACTGGGTAAATGAAGAATTCATATTATTAGGGGGGGATGGTCAGTATATTAAAGGAAATGGAGAGTTAGCATATATAGCATCTAAAATGGATAAAAAAGAGAAGAAGAGACCGATTGTTTATAAAATAAAACAGATTATACATAATCATCAGTATCGTTATACAAAAAGAAAAATAAAAAATAGATTTAATGATTATACAAAATATGGTAGAGGTTCATATTATGATAGTGATGAGGATAAAGGATTAGATGAGATTGAAAAAAAGATAAAAAGAAAAAAAACGATAAAAAAATTAAAAAAAGATGCGATTAAATATGGTAAGAATGAAGAGAGTAATTCAGAATATGAATATATTCTCTATAATCGTAAAAGGAGAAAAAGTTCAAAAGAGACAACGATGCATGTAAAAAAAATATTAAAGAATGTATTAAAAGAGAATAAAATAAAAGAAGAGGAGATTGATTGGAATAAATTTGAAAATCAGAATCAAAATATGGAAGATAGTGATTTTAGTGATGAAGAGGATAATAAAATTCAAATCAATCCAGGAATGAATTATCATTATTTATTTATAAAAAAAGATGATAATGATTCTTCTGAATCAGAAAATTCATCTATAAGTGATAAAAAATTATGGATGAAGAATGAATCTTCTGATTCTTCAGATTTTTCTGAAAGTGATAAAGAAGAAGAAGTATCGATGGAAAGTGATTCTTCTACAGAAAGTGATAAAGATGAAGAAGTATTGATGGAGAGTGATAAAGAGGAAGAAGTATCGATGGAGAATGATAAAGAGGAAGAAGTATCGATGGAGAGTGATAAAGAGGAAGAAGTATCAATGGAGAGTGATAAAGAGGAAGAAGTATTGATGGAGAATGATTCTTTAAAAGATGATATTGAATTTACAGATGATGGAGATAAGAATAATATAAAATTAAATATAAAGAATGAAGAAGATGAAGTGGATGAAGAAGAAGAGAAAAAATTAATGAAAATGTTTGAGAATGAAGATAGTAAAAATAGTGATTCAAGTGATAAATCGATTCGAAGTGATTTAAAATCGGACGATGATGTAATTCAATTTGGTAAATTTGAAGTAGATGAAGAGCATATAAAAATATATCGTTGTCATAATGTTCATATACCATTATATCATGAATCATTTTCAAATTATTCATTTACACAGGAGGAGAAGAAGAATATCATTAATATAGTAAAGGATTTAAGTTTTGAAGAAGCGTATGATTTTAGAGAACAGATATTAGAAAAATATTATGAAGAAGGTTGTAATGAAGGGAGTGAAGAGATAAATAGGTATAGATTTAAGATATATTATGTTTATTATGGGTTTATAAAAAAAGATGATTAATAAAAGAATGAAAAATCGGAGGAGATAGAATTTAATTTTCTGGAGGCAGATTTTCTCATCACATTATCATATTTTTCATCATATGGATATAATCTTTCAATACTATGTAATGTCTTTTCACATTTTGCAATATTTCTACGAATTTTTTTTTCCAAGATATAAACTTGACTTCGAAGAACGACTAATTCTTTTTCTATATTCATGTTTCGTTTACGTTATATATATTTTTTTTTTATAAATGAGAATCTTTTTATTTATAAATATAAAAAGAATCATTTTTTTTAATGAAAAAGAGAATGAATATTCACTACTTCACTTTGAAGACGAGATGAAGAGTTCATAATTTCAATTTTATTTAATTCAGCGATTGGTTTTTCAGTTAATGAAGTTAAATAATCAATCTTATTTAAAAAATCACCCTGAATAGATTCAATAAAAAGTTTATTATCCGTCATATAATAGGTATAAATATACATATATTTTAGTACATTTCTAGCATGAATAATAACATTAAGAGCTTGAATTAGATATTCACCGGTCTCATGTAGAGAACCATGTAATTCGGAGAGGTCATGACTTTTTTGAATCATCTTCTCTTTTAATTGAATGGAATATTTAACAGCCATTTTTTGACTCATAAAAGATTTAAAATAATGCATATAATATTGAAGATCTAAAGTAGCTTTTTGTACTTTTTCTTCAGTAGCTCTATCATATCCTTCTAATATTTTACCATTACATGCTTTACTATATCCACAATTGGTCTCCCAAGGATGCATACAATCCCAACAGAATGAATGAGTACAAAATCTACATTTCATATGTCTACAACCTTGATTCTTTTCAATGGACATTCTACATTTAGGACAACGTTTTGTATTTGATAATAACCAATCCATTGTTTTTCCCTCTGATCTATCTAATTCATTCCATCTCTCAAGTAATTCACATGTAATTGGGTAATGATCCTCATCTGAACAATGAAAACATCTTCTCTTTGAACAAGGACATTCTACAAAATGTTCTTTTACTGTATTCTTACATCGAACAATACTTGTTATATGAAAAATATAAGGAATCATAGAATGATTCACAAAATATCGATTACAACATGAATCTATACATGATTTAATTCCATTTTGATATTGTAAAAAATGTCGTATAATATATTTATTATATTTTGGTACTAAATCAGTAAAAGATAATCGAATACATATATCAGGTAAAAGTCTCATTTTACAATCATGTTGCATACACTTTAAATGTAAAGATTCTCCTTCATCTATTTTAATTCGAATATGATGATAATAACAATCTTTACAAAAAAGATGACCACATGACATTCCTATAATCTCATCTGTGTCAAAACCACAAACTTTACAAGTTAAAGTTTTATTTTCAAGAATCACATTTAAAGATGATATATCTATATAATCAGTATCTTTATATTCTTTTAAAAAATCAGATTCTGTGGTTAAAGATTGAAATATTTTATCTTCATTCCACTTATTATCAATCAATAGTAAAAATGTTGAATTTATAGATAAAGATAAAGTGTGAGATAATTCTTCAACTCTTTTATGAATCATCATAAATACTTCATCTTCATTTAATGAAAAATATTTACTTCCTTCAAACATAAAAGACTCATGAATGACTGAATTGGATACGTTTGTTGTAGGACGATGAACTACAGTAGATTCTTCATCTACCGTATATTCATCTTCTTCATATTCATACTCTTCCATTTTGTTTGTTTGTTTGTTTGTTCTTTTTATTATTATCATATTAATAACAATCATAAATATAATATCAAAGTTATTCATTTTTTTTATCTTTTTTTACGTTTAAAATTATTTTATATAAACGTAAATAAATAAAAAAATGAAAAAATAGAAAATCACGAATATGAAAGAATAAATGAATATAAAAAGTATAAATAATAACTTAAAAATGCCGAATTGGTGTTCAAACGTACTTGAAGTAAACGGTGAAGATGAGGATATTAAAAAATTTTATGAAGAGAATCGTGTAGAAGATGACGATGATGCAAATGATATTCAAAAAACAGAATTATCATTTAGAAACTCAGTACCTTTTTCGAAAGGAAGTTGGGATTACAATGAAGCTGTAATTATTTGGGGTACAAAATGGGATGCAAGTGATGTAGATGTAAATATTGATGAAGAGTATCTAAGATATAATTTTCAAACAGCATGGGCACCTCCAAGAGAATGGTTAGAAAAAGTAGCTAAAAAATATCCTCAACTTCATTTTTCATTAGATTATGAAGAACCTGGAATGGATTTTTTAGGTAAATTAGTATTTGAAGAAGGCGAATGTATTGAAGATATGCAAGATGAATATACATCCTATCATATGAATATGAATGGATTATATGAAGTTTGTAATAATATTATTCAAAAACTATTTACCTATCATCTAGCTAAGGACCTTATGGATATATATGATGATAAGATTGATATTAAAGATGTATATGATTTTGAATCTTTTATGGATATGAATGATAGTGGTCTAAACCCCTATTTTATCAAAGAGATTCAATCAAATCCGATAAAATTAACAGGATTTGATGAGATTCATGAGATTTTCAATGAATTAGAAGAGACAGAACATCGATGGATGGTATCAAGTCATATTAAATCTCTCTTTGAAGATAAATATAAACCTCTTCAAATGATGATTCAAAAACTCTATCAAAAGATTAAGATGAATCAAATTCGTCAAAAAATCCATCAAAAAAGATCACAACCTGTCTTTCAAAAGATTCAAGAATATGGATTTTTACCCGAAAATTTAGGTAAAGATACAATTCAACAATTTACCGAACAACCTGTCTTTACCGTCTTTACCAAAGGAGGTCCCATCTTTCATGAAATTCAAAATTCAATCTCTATTTAATAAGAATGAATTAAACTTAAAGAAAATGTATAAAAAAAGAGGAAGAATGAGACAATTTATAAAATATGTATGGAATGGTGAGGAGATACTTCCGAGAGGAGTATATAAGATGATTTTTCGACAAAGTATGATTCAATACTTTCAAAGAACGAATGGAATTAAAAAGAAGTATGAATATGGAGAAGTAAGGCATATACAACATCAATATTTAAATAAAGAGATATTATATGCTTCAAATGATCTCTATATACAGAATTTTCATATAACAAATCAAAAATATAATTGTGAACATGTATGGTGTAAATCATATTCAAAGTTGAATAAGATATTATCCATAGATTTACATAATATTTTTCTAGCAGATAAGAAGAAGAATGAGGAGAGAGGAGTACAACATTATGGGAAAAATGGATTTATTCCGGATAAGAAGTCAAAAGGTAAGATAAGTAGGACGATAAGTTATATACATTTTCAATATCCGAATACATTTGAACATTATCACCAAAAAATGATTAAGATGGAAGATATGATTCGATGGAATTTGAAGTATTCTCCTACTTATTTTGAATTGTATAGAAATGAGTTTATTTATCATTATCAAGGTAATTATAATCCTTTTATTCGTTATCCCATTCTCTTTTATCTTTTTTATAAAGATGAGTGGAATTTTCCCGAATTATTAAAAGAGTTAAAAAAGACGACGATAACAGTCATAAAATCATCAATCATTCGTTATACACATATATTATAAGATGGGAGGGGGGTAGGCCGCGTGCGACCTCTACCCCTTTAGGGGTGGAGGTCGCCTTGTTGAGCTATGCTCAACATTAAAAAAATGCCAGTTATTCTACATCTTCAACAACACATGAAGAGTAATCTTTTGATAATGTACCTGGATTAAATAGATAAGTTGGTATTTTGATATCATATTTTTTTGAGAGTCTTTCCCGTCTCTTTTCAAATTCAATTAGATATTCATCTCTTCGTAAAATCATCTCTTCCATCTTCTTCGAATCTTCAGGTTCTTTTACCCGATTCGTGTCTAATTCCAATGTATTCTCGTCTAATTCTTCTATCAATCGATAATATTGTTTACCATAAGTATGTTTATTCGGATCCAATGTTTGAAGTGACTTTTCTATTAATGTTCTACGACTTACTAAATAATCCCTCTCTATCATCCACTGCCTCTTCTTTATCTGATAATTTAATAAACTTTTATGAATATTTAATTCATAAAATTTTTCATACAAAACTTTCAATTCATCCATCTTCTCTCGAAATTCTCCATCTTCTATACCCTGATATAGGTCTTCCATTTTTTTTATATCCATTTCTTTAAGTTCAATTCATTCTTCTTTATTATTCATTTTTTTATGAATTTTTCTTATAACGTAAATACTTTTCCATAGTATAACCACATGAAGAGACCGAATCCTGACTTTGAGATCACATCCAAGAAGTTATACATAATATTCTTATTTTCGATATCTACATAATAAGCAATGCCATAGAAACTCCATATAATAGCAAATACGATAAATATCATCTTTTTATGACGGAAATCATCATGTTTCACAAAGAATCGATACATAAAGTATAACATGAGAGCATAGGCGATAAATCCAATAATACCTCCTTGCATCTTATCCATATATCCATTTTCTCCTAAATATCCAAACAATAACATTAAATAATTAAAGAAGATGACAAGAGCGAAACAAGTAAATGAGATTGGTTTTTTAGAATAAAAAGTAAAGAATAAGACCAAACCTAATATTAAAAAGGGAGTAGTAATCGCCCAATCCATATAACGAATCTGAGTAATATGTTCTAAAGTAAAATCTTTTCTTTGAGTCATCGTTAAAAACATAGAGTAAACATAACCTGCAATTAAAGAAACAGCAGTCTCTACATTTAAAATATGTCTTGCTTTAATACTATCTGTCTTCATCGATTCAATAAAAGTAATTAGAGTTGTACCAAATAAAAATATACATGAGAATAAAAATGTCTCTTTTACAAATTGAATCTTTGAACTCTCTTTTATCTTCTTCTCTTCAGGTTTATTCATTCTTCTACTATTATTAGTTATTATAAAAATATTTTATTCTTATTTATTAAAATATTTTGTTAAATATTTAGCACGATATTTGATAATCTCTTGATTAAAAACGGATGATTTTATCATATCATCTGGACAATTAACAATAATTCTATCTTTATGATAGATCATACGATTAACATCATATTTTCCGAAGAAATCCAGTGAAGGGAATCTTTCAAACTTATGATGTACAGGATTAATATCTTTACCTGTTTCATAATCAATCATTAAAACTTTTTTAAAGAAATAATCATCTTTTTGATATAAACGTTGTTTCATTCGACTTGCATCTACACCTTCTCCAACTTCATATGTGTATCCATAAACATGTATTTGTCTTTTTAGTAAAATGACTTTATCCATAAACATCTCAACAAAAATAAGATTATTATATTTAATAATCTCAGCTGTCTCAGTCTCATATCTCTTTTGATAATCTTCTAACTCAGGAGTTAAAGAATTATAGCTTAAAAAATCAAAATGAAAATATTTTTGGAAGAATGAACGAGTGTAACCATATGGAATAATGAATTCTTTTAACTTCGTCTTTTGACTCCGACTCTCCAATAATGTCTCTATCTTTTTATTCTTCACAAATGTAGATACTCGATTCATTAATTTATCATCAAGAGTAAAACCTCGTTGATGATATTTCATTAACCGTTTATCTATCAGATAATCCGAATGTTTTCTAACAAATGCATAATTATAGAAATCATAAATATGTTGATGTAAAATGGATTCAATAAAATGTGTTGTTAACGCATAAACTGGTTTTCCATTCTGCATCTGAAAATATGCTGTCACATTTGGTAAATCAAATGTTTGTATAATCATATATGCACTATATCCATATGTATGAATAAATTGAATGGATACCGAATTTTCACGATGAATATCCAAAATACCCGTTCGTGTATGTATACCATAATGATTTACATCATTTGAATGAAGTGTTTTTTGAAAAAAACGCTGAATAAAAACAGGTTCATTCTTGAGTTTAGTTGTCTCATCCATTGAATCTGAATTATACCAGATATCAACATCATTCACATTCTTCTTTTCAATACCATTTAATAATATATACATAATCGATGAACCTGTAAAATAAATATTATTTTCTTTCGAATGTTCTATCATAAATTCTTCAAAATCCTCTTTTGTAGTACCTGATATCATTGGTTTTGTATCTAATAATTCATAAATACTATAAAAAGGATGATAGTCTTTATCCCAAATTTTATATAAATCAGTAGGTAATAACCAATCTTGAATTAATTTTAAATCTTCTTCAGAATAACCCATATCCATTAGTTCATTTATTTTAATTAGATGATATGATTCATGAAGGGGATTTTGTATATTCCTCATACTTGTCACATATTCATTAAATACTCTGAGTACTTTATGTACTTTTGACTTTGTAATCGATTCTTTTATTTTTAACATCGAATTTAAAAGATAGTAAAAAGAGATATGATCATAAAACATACGAGGAAATAGATAAGAATGAATCTCTTCTAAATCATCTGGTAGGTCATTAAAATCATTTAAATCAAATTTACTTGTCATCTTTAAAAAGTCATGAATAATAGGAAGAGTACATGTATCTATCATAAAATATTGGATAATATTTTTTACATATTCAATCTCTTCTTTAGTTAACATATAACCATATTGAAAAATATTTCTTTTTTCAATCTGTTTTTCTAAAAAATCGATCGATGTAGTTGAAAAGGATAGAATGGAGAATGAACTTGTTTCTTTAAATTCATCCTGCATCTTTTTTAAAATCCTAAAATAACGACTACTTTCATAAATATTCGGATATTGTGCTTGAAAGGACTCTTCATTCCACTCCATTTTTATTTAACGTAAATGAATAATTTTCTATATTCCCTATTCATAATGTTCATCCTTTTTATAAAATCATTTTTTTTATCTTATTTTATTTACGTTATTATAAAAATCCTAAAAAAAAATGATTTATATTTTTTTTTAATTGTTATTCATATTCTTTTTCATAATTTAATAGAATAGATAATGAAAAACAATACAATCTCCTCAGAAAAACTTCAAATAAATGAGTTGAAGAAAGAGTATGAGACTTTAATGGAAAAAATTCACAATGAGAATGATGATGAACAAAAAGAATCACTCTACAAATCCATAAAACTTCTCTATTTTAATATTGTTCTTCTTGAAGAACAATACAAAAATAAAACTTTTATCACTTGAATCATTATTATAATAAACCATTTTGTTTAAATATGGTAAAAGCATCAATATCTGCCTTAATTCTTTGTATGATATCGATAATCACTCTATCTTTTAAATATCCACATATAAATTTTATCATTTTCTTTGTATTATAAAAATAATTATGTGATAACATATCATATATGATATATTTATCAGGTATAATCTGATTTCTTTTTTTTAGTATAATATTTAATCCCTTATGGATATGAATAAATTCTTCTAAATCTGGTTCGATGTATGTGTATACACTATTTTCTAAAATATTTTTTTTAGTTTCATTGTGCATATTTGTTTTAGAGAGCATATTTGATAAATATTCATAAGATTTATGATAAAATTCAATCTGTTCAAGAAGTTTTGTTGGTTGTCTCATTCTTAAATAGGATGCTATTTTATTTTTTAACTCTTCTGTAAATTTTAATCTTCTTACCTCCATTTTATTATTATTCTTTTTATTTTTTATTTTATATAAGAACGTATCTTGAAAATGAATTTTACGTATTTTATAACTAAAAAATTAAAAAAATTGAAAAAAAGATGATGAGTATTGATTATTTATAATGAATATTAAACTTAAAAACTTTCACACAACCCAACGTAAACACAATGTCTGAGTTTGAATATGATGAGTATGAGTATGACGATGCTTCTATGCAAGTAGAAGAAGAGGAAGCTCCGATGCGTTCAGTACAACTTCTTGAGATTCGTCGAAAGATAATTGAACAAATAAATGAAGCTGATTTATCAGATTCTACCAATATTCTTATCACAGAGTATATAAATTTACTTGAAGACCCGATTCGAGGAATTGAATTGAGTATTGAAGATAATAACATATTTTTAATTGACGTAAAGATGAAAATCTTTGATTGTGATAGTCAAATTTGTATGGATATGGCTATGCTAGGTTTAAATTCAATTGACTTTAAAATTCAATTGAAGAAGGATTTATATCCTTACTATCCTCCTACCATTGTCCTTAGTGGACCACGTCTACTTCGTAATCTAATTTATCACATTCCGAATCTCTTCTTTTTAAGATATGAGAACTGGAATCTTACTACCTCTCTTCGAGACATTATCACAGAGATTCATCGTGTCATTAACCGCTTTGGTGAAGTTGACAAGGAGAATCCTGATAATTTTTCGGAGTTAGAGAAGCTCTTACTAGAGTTATCTGTAGTATCTAACCAGAGACCTTATTGTACGGATAATGAAGATTTTATTACCGAAAAGTTATATTCTGACCGTGTTGGTGTAGGAGCGGGAATGAAGATAACATCATTAACTACAAAGAGTTCTGAATCATCAACTCCTGCTACGAAGTGGAAAAAAGGTACTGGATATGGTGGAAATGGTGATTCGTTCAATTGGACACCTGAAAAGGTCACTCAAGTTCAATCAGAGAGAGATCTTGCTATTCATCATATTTTACACAGTATCCATCACACAATTCAACAATATATTGAAGTAGGTTTTGAAGAGAGATATTTTCATATTCTTAGAGCCTCTTCACTTATTCGAGTGATGCAGACTTATATCTCAGAGGATTCATTTATGAGTGATGACCAACCCAAGGTTGATATCTGTATCGATATTATGAACTTATTTACTACACATCCCATTCTTATTCAAATTATGAAAGACCTCTATTCAACATTTGATAGGGTCTATCATCAATTTAATAAGATGGCACAAAATATTATGAAAGTTCATTCAGAAGAAGAAAATTCTACCATCATGGTTATTTATCATAAGTTAGTAGATATTCACAGACGAATGATGGAAGCTCATATCGAACCTCTTGAAAGTTCTGTTTCTACAAAGAGATTTTATGGACCTGCAGATGAAGAGAAGTATCACAAATATCTCTCACCTCTTCAATATGAAGATGTTGAGAGATTTAAACACTATAAGTATACATCACATCTAACAGGTTCCCTAGTTCGTACAGCTGTGACTCGTATTAGTAAGGAGATGTTGAGTCTTTCGACTTCACTACCTTGTTTTAGATCATCCACTATTTGGGTACGTACTATGGATTCTGATGTTCGAGCTGTCAAGGCTCTTATATCAGGTCCTGATGACACACCCTATAGTTGTGGTCTATTTGAATTTGATATTCTATTTCCAAATGATTATCCTCAGAAGCCACCTACAGTTAATATTATTACCACAGGAGGTGGAAAAGTACGGTTTAATCCGAATTTATATGCATGTGGAAAAGTATGTCTCTCATTATTGGGAACATGGCATGGTGGACACCAGACGGAAGGATGGATGCCGAATCACTCGACTCTACTCCAAGTTCTTATGTCTATCTCTGCTCTCATTCTGATTGACACACCCTATTTTAACGAACCCGGTTATCAGAACAGTATTGGTACTGAAGAGGGAACACGCCGTTCAGATGAATACAATCGTGCTCTATATCCGAATACAATGCAATATGCTGTATTGGAAATGATTCGAAACCCCCCTCCTGAATTTAGTGATGTGATCATTCGACACTTCTCTTTGAAACGCGAACAGATTCTTGAAAATTCTCATAAGTGGAATATTGATGCTACTCTCCATTCACAACTCGAGAGCACCCTCGCATCACTACCTACTTTTGAATAAACTTTTATTCAATCTTTATAAATTTCATTCTTTAAAATATTATTTTAAATTCAATTCATTTTTATAAAAAATCTTTAATTTTTAAATTATTTTTCTTTCATTTATTATAAATTATAATAAAAGAGTAAATATGTTAAATAGTAAAATGTCTCTCGAGATAATGAATAGATTTACGAGTAGCATGTTTAGAAATAACATCTAACATAATAGGAGAAACAGGAATTTGGTAATGAATAATTTTTTTAATCTGATTTAGATTAAAATGAATATCAATCTCTTCCAATTGATACTTCTCTACATAATTTTCTAAAAGATTAGGATAGAATTTTGAACCTGCATCAATCAGCATGAGAATATATTGAAATTCAATAATATGATCATCAAAAGGAAAGATTTGGAATTGAAAATCATAAATATGAGGAAGAATAAAATCATGATATGTCAAATATGTAATGATATCTGCAATTTGATTATATTTTTCAACTTTTTTCTGTTCAGTATCTAAGTCTTCATCAAACCCATAAATACTAGTAATACTACAGACAAATGCCCAAATAATACTACCTGGAGGTGATAGATCAGGAATCTTCATAGAACGGAAGAGAGGAATTAATTCAAAAGATTCATTTTGAACAGCTTCGATATATACATTTGTGTAGATCAACTCTTCAAAAATAAGATTTGTCTCAAACTTCTTTTCTAGAAGATACTCCAATAGTACAGAAGACTGATTCATCTGAATAGCCTCATAAAATACATAGAAATGATTTTCATATCCATATTCATATGCCAATTCCATCATCTCTTTGAATCCTGCTATATCATAAATCATTCGATTTTGAAAGATTGAATATTTATGAACTTCATTCTCTAAATATTCCAAAAATTCATCAAATGATGTAAATGAAGTTAATTCTTTTTTATGCCATTGAATATTAAGGTCATCTCGAAGGAATCTCATAATATTCTTAGAAGAATAAGGGATACACTTATATAAATATTGTTCTAATTTTTCTTTCGAAGTATCATTTTTTTGAATATACTCCTGAAAGAGATCTAAATCATCCTTCTTCATGATCTGTCCAATTTTACAACGCTCAAAGATAAACGTCATTGTTTATATTTTTTTTTTAAATATAATTCATTTAAAAAAATATTCTGAACATAAAAAAAATCATTTTTTTTTAGAGATAAAAATGGGATACGTAAATTAGAAAGAGTCCATAGAGATGGTAGTAGAAGATTGTTCAGTAAGCTGTCCATCTTTAAGAAGATAAACTTTATCAAAATATTTAATATTTTCTAAGTCATGAGTAATAACAATGGTAGTTTTATCTTTACTAATATTTTGAATGAGGGTATGAATATATTTTTTATTCTTTTCATCGATAGAAGCGGTAGGTTCATCTAAAATGAGAATTTTAGAAGATGTATTTAATAATTCACGAAGGATAATGACAACTTGTTTTTGTCCTCCTGATAATTTACTTCCTGATACACCTACTTTTTTATTCAAATTATATTGTAAATTCTTAAAAATATCACGAATACCTAATTCTTGAATCTTTTTATCAATATCTTCTTTGGTTAAATCAGGATTTGAATATTGTATATTCTCATAAATCGTTTTATTAAATAATTTAGTATTTTGGTTTACATAGGAGATCTGTTTTCTCAATTGATTTGTTTCATAATCATTTATATTTTTACCATCTATATAAATACTTCCTTTTTGAATAGGATGGAAATGAATGAGAAGTTTTAAGAGTGTTGATTTACCTGACCCAGAAGAACCTAAAATACAAGTCTTTGTATTAGGACGAATCTCTAAAGATAAATTTTTAAAAATAGGTTCATTCTTTGAATATCCAAAGGATATTTTATCATAGACTATATATCCATTCTTAACTCTAGGAGATTCCATTATAAATTCATTTTTATTATTTATCGATATCTCTTTTAAAAACTCTTCTGTCTTTTCAATAATACCATATTTTATAACTAATAAAGGTATCTGATAAGTTAGTCTTACTAAATAACCATTTAAATATAGAACTGTGATAAAGATAGAGATGAATTGTGTGATATTTAATTCACCTTTTTTATATAAATATAATGTTAAACCATTGATACAAGCAAAGAATAAGATATTAAATACATAACCAATCATTTTCACAGTATTTGTACATTTTAATTGTTTATGATAGATATCTTTAAATTGTTGATTATCTTTTTGGATATCTTGAATTTCATAATCCATATTACCAGTTGAATAGATAGTAGCTAGATTGGATAATTTATCTTGAACAATTTCACTAATATCTCTAAACTTTTGATAGCGTTGATTTGATAGATCAATACAATTTCGAAGAATCATAATATAAAGAGCATACATCACAATCATAAGAACAAAGGAGAGTAAACCAATCTTCCAATTTAAGAAGAAGAAGTAGATAAAAATGATAAAAACGACTAAAACACGAGTAAAGACGTTTTCAAAGAAGACTGATAAGAAATCTGTAAAATTACCTGGTATACTACCTAATTCAGTATTAATTTTTCCTAATTCTAATTCTTGAACATGATTTTGATAACGGAAGAGAATACTCTTTAAGACATAATTTCTCATATATTCCCAAACATCAGGATATACTTTCGATTCAATAAAACCTGTAGTTGAAGCAATAGCTTGTATCATAACCCATAAACCAATAATTTTGAAGAATGAAAATAAAATAGAATCAAATTGAGTTTTAGTAGTCGATGGTTTTAATTGAGAGAATAAATGAGCACTCATACGAGGTAATAAAATGGATTCTAAACAATAAAAAAGAACACATAATACAACATAAGATATACCTAAAAATTTATGTTCTGTAATATATTTTTTAAATAAATCAATTGTTATCATATCTATCTCTATATGATAAAAAAAATAAAAATATCAAATTATGAATTCTTAATCAATTGTAAAATCTCAATTGTTCGTTTTTTTATAATATTTGGATTATTTGTGTATAATACATCTTTTGTTTGACCTTTCATATTATTATGAATAATATTCCAACAATCTTCATCTAAAGGTATCTTTAAATCTTTATGTAAATAAGAAAAACATTCAATATTTAAATTTTGAATTGAAATCTCAACCAATTTACTATCTTCATAATACGGATAATCTAAATACAAAATAAGATTTTTCAATAAATTCATTCTACCATATTTTATAATAGTATATAATAAATTTTTTTTTTCATTTATGGACATATTTTCTCTCAACTTTTTAACTATATCGAATATCATAACTCCATCATAATTATATTCTATAAATAGATCTAAATGATATGTTTCAAATTGAAAACCCCAATTATAAAAGATATCAATACTTTTAATATCTTGTTGAATAAATAAATTTTTAAATACAAGTTTATATACACTTTGATATTGATTTATATTTTTCATATAATAATTACAAATTATTTGTAAAATATCATATTTAAAAAATTGATTTAATTCGAATATATATTTAATATTAGGATAAATAGATATTTCAGGTGATTCCTTACTAATATTCTCATGAATATAAGTTAGTATTCGAATCTTTTTTTTATATAATTTAAACCATATTTTTTCAGTATCTTGAATAATATTTTTTGAAAGAGTATATAAAGTTGTATCATGTAAATGTCTTAAAAATGTATGTCTTTCAATATCATTCATACAATATATCACATCATCTTTATTCCATATAATCTCACCCTTTTGATGTAAATGTTTTAACAATTCTTCTGAATGAAATTTACATAATTCTTCATTTGTATAAGATTTAGACATAAAAGGATATCCTTTTAATTCTTCATATAAATAAATATTATCATAAAATAATATCTTCTCTCGAACATGTTTTAAAAAATGAAAATCAATTTCAAAATGATTATATATTTGGTGGAAAAATATTGGTTTTATATAATGTATTGTTAAATCAATCATAAAATCAACATCAAATTTATATTTTTCAATTTTTAATTTATCAATAACATGTAGAAAGATTTGAATTGAATGGGATTCAAAGATTTTTGTAAATACTCTTGTCATAAAATCTAAATCCATAAATAATCCTTTCTTCTCTATAAAATCATTTTTCTCTAATTGATAATTTAGTTCAAATAGATAATCAATCATCATAATATTTTTATGTTCAACACCTACTAATAATATATCCTTCATTAGATCAACTAAATATTTTTTAGATGGTTCTTTATTATTCATCTTTAAATGATGAGGATGATATATCTTCATAATCAACATACGAATCATGATATCAAAAGATTGAATATCCTGTAATTTGATTTTTAATTGGATTTGTTGAATGTATTGATATAATTCTAAATCTCCATACTCTTTTAAAAATTCAAAGATTTCAAATTGTGATTCTTTTAAAGATAAAGTTAATAATAACCGATGAAGGTCATTCTTCTTTTCATTTAAAAAATAAGGGTTTAGTTGTTGAATACCTTTATGTCTATATTCAAATGTGGTCATATTTGGATTTTTATAAAAATACTCTATCTCCTCTATTCTTCCATCTGTCACTAATTTTTGTAAAATCACTTGTGTAACTATATCTTTATTTTTTAAATAAACATTCTTCATTTTATAATAATCCAAAATATGATAATATGATTTTTCAACAAAAAAATGTAAATCCAATTCAAATAATCCTCTCTTTTCAATCCATCCTAACCATTTATCATCTTTTATAAAATGAATATATTTAAAAAAAATATCAGGTCCTAAATAATCAACCACTTCTTTCAATAATTGAAAATCTCTCGTCTCAAAAAATGTTTGTATCACTTTTTCTTTCAAACTATTTTTTTTTTGTTCTTTTTTGTCCATAAGTTGAAAAGAAGTATCTATATCTTTTATATCTCCCATATTCATCTTTATCTTTATCTTTATTTTCATTCTCTACCTTTTTTTTTATATTCATAAAAATATTTATTATAAAATCATTACTCTCAAAATAACCAATATATTTTTTATTCATAAAAAAATAAAAATAATCATTGATAAAAAAACCGATAAACTATATAAAAAATCAAATAAACTAATTAAAAATTCGCATTATCTCGAACTCTTTTCTGGGACATTTATAATGATATTTTATAATACAATTTCTTCATAATAATAAACAAATCTAAATTATTTTTGTTTTTGTTTTTTATTTTGAATTCATATTTTTATATCTTATATGATTATCACAATTAACAGATAATATATCGAGTAATAGTATGCGTTAAATAATTGTAAAGATTATAAACAATTATTGAATTTAAAAAAAAATATAGATTGTTACTATTTATCACCGATCATTACGCAAATGCAATGTTTAAGCTCTTCCATAAATATCTTCAATTCTTTCAATATCATCTTCACCTAAATATTCACCAATTTGTACTTCAATAAATTCTAATAATTCACTTCCCGTATTCTCCATTCGATGTATCTCACCTTTTTCTATATAGATTCTCGAATTTCTTTCTACTGGTATTCTCTCTTCCCCTAATTGTACTATACCACTTCCTTTCACAATCGTCCAATGCTCACTACGATGTTTATGTTTTTGTAAAGATAATTTAGCTCCTGGATATACAATAATCTTCTTTACCTTACAAGGTCCGTTGTCTCCACCTTCTAAATTTGTATAAGTACCCCAAGGTCTTTCATATGTTTGAATAACTCTCATCTCTTCATGCATTTTGTTTTATATATTATAATAAAAAGAATAAAATTAAGAACGATGAACGACCGGAATTATATCAAAAATAAGAAAATCTCCTCTCTTTTGAATTATCATCTCTTTCGACATCGTAATTCGATTTATATTCCTCATTTTTAATGATTCACATAGATTTAATATACTTTTATTTTTAATAGGTCGAATACCATAATGTATTTGTATCATATAAATAATCTTTTTTATATATTCATAAAAATATATATTCTTATCCTCCACTTCACAATGATCTTCTTTATATTCAATCTTAGGAACCATTGATTCATATATCTCATAAATGTCTCGAAAGTTGTCTACCATATCAAATATACCCTCCACCATCTCTTCACTAAAAGCTAACATCTGAGGTATCAAAATATCCCTCATTTTACCTCTTTCACTCCAAGATGGAGTCGAATCATATACAAAGGGTATAGAATGTGATTGAGCAAATTGTATAATATCTCTCTTCCACACCTTTAAAAGTGGACGGAAGATATGTACTTCTTTTTCCATACTCTTTGATGTCATACCATATAGATTACGATAAGAACGTCTTTTTTTTATATTACTAAATACATTTTCAAGAGAATCATCTTTATTATGTCCTAAAATTACTTGATTACCGAACTGTTTATACATATCAAAACGAATATCACGAGTTACAGATTCATAGATGTCTCGATCATAATCTCGACTTCTCTTTATCTCATTAATTTCTCTCACATAATGTGGAATTTTTAATGTTCTACAAAATTGATTTACCATTCTCATCTCTATCTTCTGTTCATCACGATTAGCATAATCCATCGAAACACAAATAATTTGATAATGTTGATTTTTACTTAAATTCCATAAAAATGCTAGAAACACACATACCATTGAATCTACACCACCTGATAAGGATACTATAATAGTACGATTTGATACATCCACTATTTTATCCATCTCCTCAAAAAAATATTCAATAATCATACTCTTTTCTTCCTTTTTTTCTATAATAGGTAAAATAATACTTGATAATGAAGGAATATTCTTAGGAGAAGTTGGATCTAATATCGACTCCACTTCATCTTTTGTATAATCTCTTGGAGTATACATATCAATAGATTGAAATTCTGTATTTATCCTACTAAATGATTGAAGTGTTGCGATATAAAAACGACGATATATCGATATCTCAGGATTTTTATGATGCCATACCTCAATATATTGAAGAACCTTCTTTAAATAATCATATTCAAAAGTATGTCTCATTGGCATTAACAAAAAACATCTCTCTTCTGGTGTAAATTCTTCAAGATAAGGTTCAATCTGTTCTGATAAAATTAATGAATATCTATCATATATTTTGATGACTTCTTTATTTCCACGATTGATATGTCGATTTAATTGGTCATATAAAAGAATCTCACTTAATATAAGTCTTTTATTTGATTCAATCTCTTTTTCTAGATTAACTTCATATGAAGTTAAAAGAGAATGATATTTATCCGTGATAAATAAATCAACTTCAGAACCACATCCAAACCAATTTTGAGGGTTCGAAAACCAATAATGATGAATCTCTTCCATCTTGTTTTTTTATGTTCAATACTATTTAAATATATCTATTCTTTAAATATTTCATTTTTTTTATAATGGTTTCATTTTACATTAAACTTCACTCTCATGACCGGGAACAATATCAATACGTTGAATTGATACTCCTTCCTTACTACAAAGAGGACAAGACTGAGGACGTTGCTTATACCAACCCATAAGACAGTCATAGTGGAATGGATGTCCACATGATTGAAAGGCAACCTTACAAGATTCCTTTCGAATAATAGTTCCTGGTGTAGAATTTTCATAATTCGCAGAAGGAGAATCAATATTTCGACGACAAATAGCACACAAGTCTGTAGTTCCTGAATACGAAGATACACCAACAATAGTCTTAATTGAATGAATACATCCAGTCGGGATAAACTCCTCTTCCTCAATTTGCATTGAATTCGAAGCGGTAGCAGTAGGTTCAGTCATTTTGAATATAGTTGTTTTTGTTATTTTTTATTCTTTATAATAATTATCTTCTCTTAAACATAAATTCTTCATTTTTTTTTTTTTTACGTTCTATATCAAATCGAACTCTTTTTATTTTTGTATTTAATACTTCTTTTTTACGTTGATATTCATAAATACCCTGATTTATTATATCTTTAACCACTTTTTTTATATCAGCTTCTTTTTTCTCCATATAATAACAAATTTTATAAATTTTTGTCATTTTATAATCAATCTCTATAAATATAGAACCATATTCACGTTGAATATTCTGATAATCTTTCTCTATTTTTATTTTTAATCTCTTTACTTCGTCTTTATTAATCTCTTTATTTTTGATTATATATTCATCATATAAATATTCATACTCTTTAATTATATTTGAACGATATCTATCTATGTATACTAATTTTCCATTATGATATTCTAATTTTCCTCCCACCATTCTTTTTTTCACTATTTTTATTTTTTATTTTATTTTATATTTATACCATTATGCTAATAATTGAACTTAAAAAAAATATTATAATATATAATTTATGTAAATTAAATGTAGAATGTATAGGGGTGCGTTTAAAATAGATAAAAAATGTATAAGGAACAGGTAACATACACAAATGTATACATCAGAGAATGTACCCCCCCAAGCGAACGAAAAAGTAGAGATGAGTGAAATTGTTGAGATGATGAAGAATCCTGATTTTTTAAAATTTGTTAAAACATTTAAAAAATCTGGTAAGGAAGAAGAGGAAGTAAAGAATGAGAATAAAATTGAAAAAAAGACAGAAAGAGTTTTAACATTAGAAGATCATAAAAGACTTTATTCACATTTTTTAAAGATTAAACTACGAAATCGTAAAAATATGATGATTCGTAAAATGAAGAATTTAAAAATAGCGAAAAGTTGTCGTCAATTTGATTCAACTTATTATCGAGAAACGATGAAACAGAGTTTAGAAAAACATAATCAAGTAGCAAAAGATACAAAAAAGGATTATTCTCCAAATATTGATTCAAATAAAGAACGTCTAAAATATATTGAACAAGAAAAATTGGAAAAAATATTACAAAAAAAAGAAGTTCAAGAATTATGGGAAAAGATTGAAATACAGAAAAGAGATATGAATCAATATCATAATATACATATCAATAAAAATGAGAAAAAAGGGATGGAGATTCAGGACTTTTTTAAATTCTTCTTTTTACATAAAAAAAGTAATGTTGTATTTGAAAAAGGAAATGAGATTTTACCAAGAAATTATTATGATTCAATTTATTATGTAAGTTATTTTGTAGCGTTTATGAAAGATGAGAGTGTAAAATTATTACCTTTTATTGTAAAATTAAACAAACATAAGAATAATTATAATGATTTCGAATATTTTCAATATTTTCAAAAAATGATTTCAAAATATGATTTAAAAGATTTATTTAATTATAATTATTGTTCTATTGAAAAATTTATGGAATATTCCACATTTAGTAATCTAGATAAAAAAACAATTAACACGAAAATTTTACCAAAAATAAATGACTTTTTTAAAAATCAAATTGGTATGTATAAAGAAAATGATATAAATATGTGTTATCATGAAACAATGAATAATTTTAAAGAGGTTAAAAATAATTATTTACACCACCTAAAAAATGAAGACAAAAAAGAGTTAAATATAATTGAAAAGAAAATAGAATATAAAGATTTTTATGTATTAGATAATGATTTTACACTTGAATTTTATAAATTATATTTGAAGATGTATGGAGATGAAAATATTGAAAATATAGATTTTATATGGAATTGTAAGGATAATGAATTAAAAGAGGATGAAGAGCAATTTATGAGTATATCTCCTCATATTTTTAAATATGATTTTTTACGAAAAAATGATTTTAATATCATTGAAGAAGAGTATGTTGAAAAATATAATATACATAATTATTGTTTTCAAGTATCTGAATTATATGATTTTAAAGATGCTTATCCATATTTATTAGAGAATTGTTTTCAATATTCATTTGAAAAAGGGGTAGAGATAGATGAGATATTAGGATTTTTTGATGATTTTAAAAAATATAATGAATCAAAGAAGAAATTTAAAAATACATTAAAACAAAATAAAAAAATAGTAGAACCGAATAATAATTATTTTACACAAAATGATAATTTAGGTTCACAAGGAGAATGGTTTGATTTAGAGACCGGACAACCAGTAGAGAAGAAAGGAGGACATTCTGTTTTAAAAAAGATGGTAGAATCTCTTGAAAAAAAGAAAAATGAGACTCAATATATAAAGAGTCAAGAACCATCTCCTTGGGACCCATATTCTAATTCTCATTTAGGTAGTGAATTGAATCCAAAATCATGTGGTTCATTTACTCATTTAGAAGAATTTAATCCTTCTACATCTTTATATTCTCATTATGAACAATTAAATCCTGCCACTTCTTATGAAAAACGAATTTTGAAAGAATGTAATTTAAATGAATATTTTGAACCATTAAATGTTCATGTTTCTCCTAATGTTGTAGGAGTAGATACACAATCAACATCTATTCATGATTTGCAAAATAACACACCAAAAACATATATTCAACTATATCAAAAAAGTACGAAAGAATCTTTATTATTTGATATGGATTTATCCCAACCATTAAAATTAATTATCGAAAATAATTTTGATGTTTGGTTTGGAAATGATTTTGAATATATTAAAATATTCACATCTGATTCAATACAATGTGATATTGAAGTATTGATGAAGAGTTTTCATAAAACTTTATTTGAAAAAAAACAGATGATACATGATGAATGGAAATATTTAGAAAGAAAAGTATTTAAATTAAAGAATGAAGTTAAAAATGCTTCACCTTTAAGTGTTGAAGATTGTGCATTAATTATCAAAAAACATTTTTATATCAATGATAATCCCAATAATCGAATTCGTTCAACAGAATTAAATACCATGTTTATTGAAATTATAAATGAGGAATTAATGACACAAAATAAATGTATCGATGATGAATATATTATATCAATCTTTGTTGATATAGTAAAGGAGTTGGGACTTAAAAAGAAGAGATATTCAGCTGGAAACTTCTATTATGGTATAGAAAAGAAGAATTAAGATTTTGGAAATAATAATTTATCTATCGTAGTACGAACACAGAATAGACGATGCATTATAATTCCTAATAAAAATAGAATAATGAGTGTATACCAGAAATTGAACTTAAAGAAATAAGAGATGAGTAAGGCTACGAGGATGGTGAGTATAACATCGACAATGGCGATATTAAAAATTCGATAAGAATGAGCTCCTTCTCCAGGAACACCTAATATATCTTTATATTTGCATAATGACTTCATTTTTATATTCTTTAATTATATATGAGATTATAATTAAAAAGCTACTTTGTCCTTTTCTAGATAATGTCACAAACTTGAAAATATATTTTTATTCAAATTTCCTTCGATGATTGTAAAGGATATGTGGATATTTTTCAAAAAACGATTGAATGGATGAATAATAATCACATGGAAAAAAATGAGATATGAAATAAGGTAAAGACATCTTATCTAATCCTTCTCTTAAAACACTTATTTTTTTAAATATCAATACATCTTTACAAACCTCCATAAAGAATGTATAATAGAGTTCAAATAATAACTCTTCTTCTTCTTTTGTTTGACAATCTGAAAAACCATAATCATACTTTATCATTCCACATTTAGGATTTTGACGATTGGAAATATTCCAATAAAATAGTAAATCATGATCTATTTGTCTATAATCTTTTGAAGATAAGGATAAAAGACCACTTGGTTGAACACAAGTACATAACATCTAAATCTATTTTCTATAATTTACGTTCTATATTTATTTTTAAAATGGTACTAAACCATGAATGTTTATTTTTTTTTAATTGAATTATGAAAGAGTAAAATTTAAAATTGTTCATTTTTTTTTAAGAAAAACCAACAAAAAACTTAATATTTAAATGCTAACCACTGAGACTCATCGTACTCAAATGATTCTGTGTAAATCTGGTGGATACGTAAATATTTATCATTCACCTCTGTTAAATAGGGGTATTGAGCTATATATTCGTGAATAACAGGTTGTAAAGCTTCAAATGATTTATATTTCTGAATGAGTTGAATACAGAATTTAAAATCAGGACCTTTCTGAATCTGATAAACGGGAATGGTATAATCAGTACCTAGAAGAATACATAAATCAAGGAATTGAGATTTATTGAGATGATATTTAGTCAAAAATATATCCAAATCATATTCATTGAAAGTCATTTTTACTAAATTAAGACTTGATAGCAATTTATCTACACCAAGTGCAAGTAAATCAGTATCATCAGAATAGATATAGTCAAAATGATTCATTTTATATAAATATCCTAGAGTAAAATCTCCTTCTTTGGATGCTTCTAAAATGGGAAAACCCATATTTTGAATCAACTTTCTAGCTTCTTTTTTGTATTCTTTGGAAGGTTTTTTTAATTCCTTCTCATAGAATTGAATCACATTTTTAATCTCATGTACACTCATATCTCTCATTTGAAAGATAGATACATAATCTCCTGATTCATTTAAAAAATTAGGTCTGAAATCAAAATAAACTTTCTTAATTTCTCCAACTTTGTCATAAACCTTCTTTTTAAATACAGATATATGAAGATGTTTAACTGTAAGTACAAATTCGATTAACCGTATAAGTTCTTTCTTTAAGTCTCTATCATGATGACGAGATTTACAAGTATCTTCTTTTAGAGGTTCTTTGTATTCATCGTTATCAAATACGAAAGTCGTCTTTATCTTTAGGTCTTTAAATGTATGTAATAGATTTTTAATAATTTGAATATTATCAGAATCTTTATATAGACGATGGATTAAACCAGTAGCATCTATACCAATTCTTTGGTTTTTATAGTCCATTACAGATTTTTCTGTAATCATACCCATTACTTTTTTGCAGTTTTTAGCGAGTGACTTAATGCCCATTTTATATGAACGTAAATCAGGAAAAGTTTTTATTTTATTAGTAACCAATATAAAATAAGAATAGTGTACAAAAGATTCATTTTTTTTGATAAATATAAAAAATTGAACGTAAAAAGAATATAAAAAAAATAAAATAGAATATAAAAAGAAAGAATGAATGATACAGTTCAAGTTTTTGAACAATTAATAATTATAACGAATTTTCCAATTTTACAAAAAAAAGATTCAGATGCTGAATCAAAGAGATGGGTAGATGAAATAAAGAAAATTCAGAGTATGTATAATATGGATATTCGATATCCCCTAAATAAAACAATTATATTAGGTTATTCAACAAAGAATATTTTTATTGTACCACTTGACATTTATACAAATCATACTACTCTAGTCGTACCGAAAACATGTTTAAATTTTGTGGATACTCATTTAATATCAATAATTAATTATTTGACAGCAACGATTAAGGTATCATGTACTTGGGAAGTAGCTAACGAAATAAAATTTAAATGTAATATTTATTTACCAACAATACATGGAGACCACGAAAAATTAAAAACAAGTCCATATATTCGAACTTTTCCAGGAAATCATAAAAAAACAAGTTTAGGAAGAGTATTATCAGAAGACCATATACGATATGAATTTATATTTTGTTTTAAAGAAGATTTTAGTATTATACCTTTTCAAAGTATGGTCATTTCATCTTTTCCACAATCCAGTGCAAGTATGATGAATATGGATTAATTTTATTTTTTTTTAAGTTTAAAAAAAAGATATTTATATTTTTTTATGAGTGTGACAATAAAATTAAAATATACGAAAGTTAAAGTATATAAAAAATTATAAGAATATATAATAGAAGGATGAATTCAAGGAATAAAACTGTAGACAAACAAAGGTCACAGTATTGTAACCATAATGATGGAGTGACATGTCAATATTGTTCAGTCCCAGGACCTCAAGGTGCAGGTGGACCACCTGGACCAAGAGGACCACAAGGTATACAAGGACCGATGGGTAAACAAGGTTTTACAGGACCATTAGGTACAGGACCAACTGGTCAAAGAGGAATGACTGGTTTTACGGGTCCAACAGGTGCTTTAGGTACAGGTCCAACAGGTACAACTGGT
>JACCDH011791935.1_pt1 | contig 36254 bp, 30 predicted proteins | sample 7442481 | NCBI WGS metagenome assembly JACCDH01 (sample SAMN15323433, study PRJNA562643) | freshwater metagenome | isolation source: river surface water | place: USA:Blue River Watershed | collected 2017-08-15 | reverse complement strand
GCGGGGCTTTTTTGGCTTTGCATATGTTTTCAATTTTCATTCATGCGTCGTACATCTATCATAATTGCGTTATAAAATCTGCTATACTTTGAGCATGTTTTCACAAATTGAAGCCTCACTTTTAGAATATATTGAAATTTTACCACTTGAGGTTTTTGTATTTATTGCATCGATTATCGAAGAAGTGATTGCTCCTATACCATCCCCAACCGTCATGATACTTTCGGGTTCATTTGCACAAGCGCAAGAATATGCCCTTCTTGCACTCGTACCGCTTGCACTCATTGGTGCGTGTGGAAAGACTCTGGGAGCACTTTTGGTATATGGAATATCCCAAAAAGCAGAGTATGTGTTTGTTGGATTTTTTGGGAAGTTTTTTAATGTTTCCCATACCGATATTGAGCGTCTGGGAAGTAAGCTTACAGGTGGTGTGCGAGATTATGTGCTTCTCACGATACTTCGCGCACTTCCTATAATGCCAAGTGTGGTTATGTCTGTGGGGGGTGGCGTGCTCAAAGTCCCGCTTCCTACATTTATAATATCGACATTTTTAGGAACGATTATTCGTGATGGAATATATTTGTATGCAGGGTATGCCGGTACTCAGTTTTTGATAAATGGAATTTCAAAGTCAGCTCATGCGGAGATATTTATTGAAATCGTAGTGGCACTTTCTGTTCTTGGTTTTGTTGTCTATAAAAAGTTTTTCGCTAAAACTAAGGAATAAGCATAATATTTAATTTGACCAAATCCTCAATGTATATATTCTCGGCTCTTCGTACCGATGCCTTAACGGGAAGGATGTAAGTCCCACTTTTGGTGTCAGGAAATATCGAGGTATTCCATGTTGTACTTCCTATACGTGCCTCTACACGTACCGAACCCCATCCTCGTTTTGTTATTTGAAGCGATTTGATTTTTGTAGAGATTTCTTTAGGTATAGTAAGAAAATGCCATGAAGCGGTTTCGCTCGGGTAAAGCCAAAGTTTTGCATTGACGGAAAATTTCTGCATATTATTCCCAGAGCGTAAGCCATACACCAATATAGTGTACGACGACATACAAGAAGAAAATATATCCGACGATAGCTACAATAAGTGATAATGCAATATAGTTGATTATCTCATTACGCCTGCGAACTACATCATCAATTGTACAGACCCCCTTTTTTCTTTTGAGATAATAAAAGAGAGAAAAAAGAAGTGCTATAAGACCTAATCCTCGAAACACCCATTTAAATTCTCCATAAAATGTATCTGCTAATGAAGATGCAAAACTTATAGTAGAAACCCCTAATAAAACAAGTATGACAGGAGATAAGCAACATAGTGACGCGATTGCTACTGGAATACTTGATATTTTCAATAATTCTCGAAAGTTTGGCATATTGGTGTGAAATGTGTTGAATTAAAATTGAGTGTGAATACAAAAATGTACGAGATACAGCGTTTTCAAAAGGTGTGCTATAAAGGAATTAGTAAAAAGGCGTAAGTCTTATTCTATGATGGTTCTTTCAAAATAAAAAGGGGCAGTAAATGCGTGACCGAAATATATTGCTGTATACGCTATATGTGGTATTCAATGAACCACTTTTCTGGGGTCCGATTCTCATTGTTGCATTACAACAACTTGCCGGAATGTCTCTTTCAGAGATTTTCTATATGGAAGCTGTGGTGATGTGTATTGGAATTGCAATCGATATTCCGTCAGGTGCGCTCGCGGATGTTATTGGTCGCAAAAAAACTATTATCCTTGGAAGGTTATTTTTATTTCTCGGTATATGTTTTTTTGCGACCATGACCAGCGCAACAGGCGCATGGATAGGGAATATACTTTGGATTGTTGGTTTTACACTACAATCAGGTGCTGATACATCACTGCTTTATGAAACACTTAAAGAGCGTGGACGAGAAGGCGAGTATAAACGCATTCAAGGAAGGGCAGTGGGCTATCGTTTCATCTTGGGAGCGCTTTGCTCATTGAGTGTGGGATTTCTTGCTGAAATTGATATACGTTTACCGCTCATACTTTGTGTTCCGTTTGTGTGTATTCCATTCATTTCATCTTTTTTCTTCAGAGAATCGGTGGGTGTAGAAATATACTCTGCAAGAAATCAAGCAAAGACATTACGGGAAGGTATTGCGTTTGTACTCAATTCTCCCCAAGTTCTTTGGATGGTTGGCTTTGCCGCGCTTATTGTTTCAACATCTAAGATATGGTTCTTTACATACAATCCATACTTTGAATTTGTAAACTTGCCGTTAGCACAGTACGGGGTGATATTTTTTCTCATTAATGTTTTTGCATGGATTTCAAGTCATTATGCATATGACATAGAGCGTTCGCTTGGTGAGAGAAGGTGTGTGCTCATTGGGGTATGGTGTGTTGCGGGTCCGATTTTGCTTATGGCGCTTATTCCCATACAACCATTTGCATATTTGGTAATCATTCAAAACGTGGTACGAGGATTCCTCCGTCCATTTTTTGAGGATTATATCCATCATCACATCTCTCAGTCAGACTCAGATAGTACTATTCGTGCGACGGTAATGTCTGCACAGAGTACCGTAACTAATATTGTCGCGGCAGCAGGTCTTGCTGGATTTGGGTTCTTGAATGGCTATGTGTCTTTGGTGCAGGCACTACTTATCCTCGGTTCACTATGTCTTGTACTCGGAATGCTGAGTTATAGAACATATGTACAAAAAATAATGATAGTTCGTACATGAAAGTAAACCACCAGACATAGTCTGGTGGTTTTTTAGTGCCTAGATATTTACTTAACCCTACAAAAATCAGAAATTGAATCAATTAATTGTATATTTTTTATGGAGAGATATTGGAAGCCCGCTCGCACTTGCTTTATCAATCGTATCTTGAGTGCCAGTACTATTATTTATTTGAAATGCATACACTTCATCAGAAATTTTTACTTCTTCATCATGACGAAGATTGTAGTGTTCTTGCGTAATTATGTCATAAGGCATCTCTATAAGTGCATCAGGGTTCACTTTTTTAATATCTCGAAGAAGCTTTTCAAGCGCTTGTATTGAATTGGCTGTAATAGGAAAATGGCACCAATTTGTATAGTAATCAAAACAGTAACTTTCAAGGTTTGCAGGTATGATTATTTTTAGATTAGATGCTGATGGGTCAATCTTCATAGCTTCATCCATTGCAAAGTAATCAACGCCAGTTGCACCACCAGTTACAATTCCGTCACCTCGTTCAATAACTTCTCTTGCAAACTTTCTTACATCCGCCTCAACTTCTTCATTTGTAAGTCGCCATGTCCCTGTAAATAAAATCCATTTCATAGGAAAAATATATCACATTCTATAGTAAGTGGGGAACTAGGTAAAATTACTTCCTATCGTTATTCCTATGGAGCTAAGAATTTAGAAAAGCATTATCCACGGTGCAATGAGGGGGGCTCTGATACTTAATGCACTCATTCGGTTAATCAACTTTATAGCTAAACATTCCTTGTATAGTAGAAATAAAAAAGAGCCTGAAAGACAGACTCTTTTGTGTGCAAACATGTCACTTAATACTCAGATGCAATCATATACCTGCGCATATGATTCATGCACCACTCGAGCAAAGTGCCCAATGTCAGAGCTACAGAAATATGCAGTACTGAACTTTGTAAGTAATGGCAACATGCTTAACTGCTCTTTGCGTAGTTGTAGCCCCCTAGTGAGTACATTCATAAGATTTTTTTTGCGCAACACAGTATCACGTATCGCACCTGCAAGTACAGCATTCAGCGCCTCAATTTCAAGTGCATACGCAGTAACTTCGTATGCAATACGTATGCGTGGCTTTTCACCTCGAAAGTGCTGTTTCGACCGAAGGTACTGATTGAAATCGTCCTCATTTCGTATTGTCGCACGTTCAGCGGTGTCCTGACCTACATGTACCAGTTCGTGGTACATCACTGCACAGTCGAGCATGTTAGGAAGGTTCACTTTTCTTAAAAGAATTGTTCTACTAGCGGCTTCAAACGCTGCTGACAAATTAGCTCCAGGCATACTTGCGGGGTCCAAAAAGTCAAAAAAGAAGAAGTTTGGATTTTCAAGTTCGACTTTTGAACTTCCAGGCAAATTGTTATTTTGCAAAACCGTAAGTTTATTTCTCAAACTGTTTCCTTGGTTAAGATCGAAAATTTGAAAGGGGAGGTCGCCTTGCTCGGTCACCCACGCATCAGCGTGTGACAGAATTGTAGGACGCACTTTCTTTTCAAATTTTTTAAATGCTTCACCATAGGAAGCTATACACTTCTCTAAAAGCCTTTCCCTTCGTTCAATTGGAAGGTGCTGCATGTGCCCTCCTCGGACATAATTTATACCTAAAATACTATACAATATTTTTTAAAAATAGCAAACTATGTTATTGAATCCCAATCTGAAACGCACAATTCTGTGCCAGAATAGTTTTGTTAGAAACCAAATCAATTTCTTTTATCTCTAGGGCTGTCCTAGGGATTTAAGACATATTTTGCCTTATGATTTATTCAAGAGAATAGCGTGATAAATCATTTACTTTCAATTTTGAAAGCACTGGATTCTCTATTGATTCGAGTACTTTTGATAGAGTCGAATTAGGAATAAGTTCCTGAATAAAATGTATAACCTTCATTGGATCTGTATTTGCTACTAATGCAAAGCGAACAACATTCTCTTTGTCAGAAGCATTTTCTGTAAGACAGGTAATATCATTTTCAATAGTGAACTTTCGAATACGACCACGAAGCATTACTCCGTGTAATGCGTCAGCATCGCTTTGAATTTCATAAATATCCCAAATTAGTTTCATAAAGTTAATTATACAATAAAATACCTTAAGAAAATTTTTTCATGGCGTTATTTGCTTAAATTTTTCTCTAAACAATCGATTACTAAGTTTTTGTGCTACATCAATTGGATTGCTAAGTAATGCATCGCGTACGCTATCCTAGATGAGCGTGATCATTCCAAACCCAAAGCCACCATGGATTTTCATTTTGATTCTCATCATAACCAAAAATGTACATTTCAAAATTATACCTTATACCAAGGATTCGAACTAAAATATCTTACAAAATATACTTAAAATGATTTGCTGGCTGTGTGGGACGGTGTAAAAAATTTTTAAACGAAAAAGTCCCACGTGAAGTAGAACTTCTTCGTGGGATTACCCAGTTTTGAAACAGGTGCTCGCTTAATGTCGGATTGTGACGGTATTTGTGCGAGTGTGCTGACACAGCGTAAGTTCAACCTGCTTACCTTGGGAGTTGACTGCATTAGCCAGATAGGCCAAACCTTCTCTGCAGCCAAGGTTGCCTGCTTCGAAAAGCCGGTGTTCACTCAGTAATTCGACATTTGTGAACCCTGCTGTCTCTGCTGCTTCCACAGCCCGTACCTTGTCACCGCCACTGTAGGCAGCTTTGTATGCAACAACCCCTAGGATGGCGATTATGGCTACACCAATGCCGGTTTCTAATATATTCATGCAAAGAACTCCAATGTTGAATAGGTATATATATTACAACAATATTATTTAATGTCAAATTTAGCTGGGGTATAAAGACTCGGTCACGAGTTACTAACTATAATTGTTCGCTACCCTCCAATTCTAGTAAGTACTCTCGACCCCAGCTCGCTGTTCGTCGCCCTAGGAAAGGAGCGACTCACAACGCTGCGCTTTTCTCGTCTTTGTCTATGCATCAAGAATGAAAAAATGACTAGCAAAAGCTAGTCATTTTTTCATTTGCTGGCTGTGTTGGACGATGTTAGAATTTTTTTAACATAAATAAACAAACCCCACCGAAGCAAAGTTTGCTTAGTGAGGTTTCACGGAGGTGTCTCTTGAACAAAAATAGTGGGTCTTGAGTGACCTTCATGCAACACTATTTTAGTCACGAGGCCTATTCCTCTTGAATGAGGACGACATCTCATGACCTGAGTCACAATCAATGTCCACCCCACCTGAGGAACAACAGCGAATTGAACATCGTCAAGATTGGTAGCATCTCCAGGATTATTTGAATAATAACAAATGTTACAGCCTTGCATATCATTCTCCATGATTCAATTAACTAAAAATTAAGATACCATTATTTATGGTATCTGTCAATATATGCTGGGATATAGGGATTCGAAGCTTACCGCTTCAGTACAGGTTGTATGACAATTTCTTCCTCTGGTCGAAATTGTCGACAACCTTTTCGAATCCCATGCCAGAAATACAAAAATAACCAGCAGAAGCTGGCTTTTTTGTATTTGCTGGGGTACAAGGACTCGGTCATGAGTTACTAAGTATTATACTCCTTTCAGTCGTAAATACTAAGTACTCTCGACCCCAGCTCAGAAAACACTTTCCCAAAGTGTTTTCTTCCGCTTTTCTCGTCCTTGTCTACGCATCAAGAATGAAAAAATGACTAGCAAAAGCTGGTCATTTTTTCATTTGCTGGGGTACAAGGACTCGAACCTCGATACTCAGGACCAAAACCTGATGTCCTACCATTAGACGATACCCCAATATTCTTTGCTCCGTTTTTACTATGATGTACAGCTTCTGGATTGCGTCGTGTAACCACGCAACTACCACAACTTCATGTGGAGTGCATAGATTGTGCCAAAAATTAGAGAAATAGCAATAGCGCGAGGTAGATATAAAAAATTTCAGTACGTATGATAGGATACTCATGTATATGAAAGGTAAACCAAAAACAGCCACATCATGGGGTAGTGAAGCAGATTGGTACGCAGATCATCTCGCTGAAGATGATACATATCATGCAAAAGTAGTGCTTCCGAATGTACTTCGTATTATCGACCCTAAGAAAGGAATGAAGGTCTTTGAAATTGGTTGTGGGGAAGGATACTTTTCTCGAGAACTCGCCAAGAAGGGTGCGACCGTGACAGCGAGTGATATTTCTCCTGAGCTCATTGCAATTGGAAAGAAAAAGGGTGGTGGGGTTACATATCGTGTTTCAAATGCAGAAGATTTGTCGTGGGCCACTCCTTCTGAATACGATGTAGCACTTGCAGTCCTTACGATTCAGAATATGGAACGTATTGATATGGTAATGAAAGGAGTAGCCCGGGCACTTAAAAACGAGGGACGATTTGTATTTGTACTCAATCATCCCGTTGTTCGGGTGCCAAAAGCATCGCAATGGGATTTTGATGAAGAAAAGAAAGTGCAATATCGAAGACTTGATGGGTATCTCTCAGGAAAAAAGGTGCAGATAGATATGCATCCAGGGAAGGGTGGTAAAAAATCAGTTACCTACTCATTCCATCGTTCGCTTCAGGAGTATATGAAAATTTTACGTACGGCTGGCTTCTGCATTACGCGTCTCGAAGAATGGATTTCACATCGAGTGAGTGACTCTGGTCCTCGTGCAAAGGCTGAAAATGTAGCACGCAAGGAATTTCCACTATTTATGATGATTGAGGTACAAAAACTCCCAACAAAGTCATAATTGACACGAATTTAAATAAGTTTTGTGTTTAAAAAACTGCATGTGTAGTGCGGTATACTTAGTGTATATGACTCCAAAGATTGGTATGTACTCAGGACTGTTTAGGTATGTAGTGGTGGGTGTGATGCTCTTCTTTACAATACTCACCGTGGTGCCGAGCTTCGCTCATGCGGCGGTTGGTATCAATCCGCAAATACCATTCACCGGTGTACTCAATGACACGCGTGGACGACCTATTACCGGCTCTCGAGATATGGTCTTTAGAATATACGATGCACCTACCGGAGGTACGGTGTTATGGGAAGGGAAATACACCAGTGCAAACGGAAACGCAGTTAGCTTTGATGATGGGTCATTTTCAGTAATGCTTGGTTCTGGTGCCGGCAATGCAATCACTCTCGATTTTAATAGTGACACGTATTATCTTGGTGTAACTATAGGTAGTGATAGCGAAATGACGCCACGCGAGCGTATGGGCGCTGTTGGGTATGCATTTAATGCAAACTTTCTAGATGGTTTTGATGCGACTGCATTTGCGAGGCGGTCAGATGCGTTTTCTTTTGAAACCGCTACGTCAGGAACACTTCTTTCGGTAAAGCAGACGGGTGCTGGAGACATTCTTACACTCTCAAACACCTCAGCGGAAGTATTTACCGTACTTGAAAGCGGAAAAGTAGGTATTGGCTCAACATCACCGTCAGCGCTTCTTACGGTGGCGGGTAACGCATTTATAGGAGGAGATATTCGCGGTACCGGCACACTTACACTTTCATCACTTTCAAGTGGAGTACTTGTGGTGAATGATGCCGGTGTTGTATCTGCAACAACAACAATTTTGACTTCATATTTACATGGGGATGTGGTGCTCATTTCAGAAATTGATTCTCTTGCCAAGATTGAAGCGCTTGCACAAACAACCAACATTCTCACAGAGAGTGACATAAATACATCAAATGAACTCGCATCACTTATTGATGACGAGACGGGCACTGGAACAATTATGTTTTCAAATGCCCCAACAATTTCTAATCCAACGATTCTCTGTACTGATTGTATTACTAACGCAATGGTGAGTGACACACTCACTGCAAGCTCCCTTACAAGTATGCTTGTAAGTCAGTTTACAAACGATGTTGCGTATATAACTGATGGAAATATTGGATGGGACAATACCTTTGGGTTTATTACTGATGATACCGTTGTTCCTAAGAATCATTTTTCAAATTCTGGAACACTTGGCTTTACATGGTCTGATGAGGAGATAAGCGATAATATCACCGCAACGTCAGTACCCGCGCTTGGAATTACCGGTACAACACTTCCTTCAGGAATCGTTACTTCATCACTCACCACGCTCGGAACGGTAAGTGCTGGAGTGTGGGAAGGAAGTGTAATTGGTACAAGTTTTCTTCATGCTGATGTGATACTTGCGAGTGAAGTTGACTCTCTCGCTAAGATTGAAGCCCTTGCGGGAGTCTCTAATATTCTTATAGAAAATGATATAGATGCTTCAAGTGAACTTGCATCACTCATTGATGACGAAACAGGAGATGGAAGTCTGGTGTTTTCAAACTCTCCTGCAATCACCGGAACAGCAACATTTGATGTAGTAGAGACGACAGGCACACTCACTGCATTTAGTTTTGAAAACACCAATGATTCAGCAAACAATTTTGCAGGAAGTTTGAATGTCACAAGTGGCGACGCATCCTCATTTGGTGGAGATATTGAGATTGCTGATGGATCAGGGCTTGCACTTGCAGGTGGAAACGGTATTCGTATTTTACAAGACTCATCAAGTTCAGGCTCAAATGACATAGTATTTGAGCTTATGGGTGATGCGCTTTCTAATGAATACGCAAACATCACCACGTCGCATGCACTGTGGCTCACTCCTAATAATGCCGATAATTGCAGTGCCGGATGTGAACCGTCATTGGTGCTTGGAACTGATGGGAAAGCAAGTTTGTACAATACGGGACATGGCGATGCAGGTGATCGATATTTTGAAATTAATTTCACAAGTGGAGTCAAAATTCCTACCGGCGACCTCGAGGTAACCGAAAGTATCCGGTCTACTGAGTTAAGTGGTGGTGGAATTATCGCGCTTGCTGCTGATGATAATGGAAATATTATTCCAGAAACTTCAGACGCGAGATTGAAGAAAAATATAACAACGATTGATGAGGCACTCGATATTGTGCTTGATTTGCGGGGTGTTCGCTATCAGTGGATAGATACCGAGCGATTTGGGTCAAGTACCGAAATCGGTTTTATAGCACAAGAACTTCAGGAAGAAATTCCAGAAGTAGTCCGTGATACGGGAGAATATCTTTCTGTTAATTCTAAAAATATCACTGCGGTCTTGGTGGAGGCGATAAAGGAAATGTATATCGAGATGCAGGGGTATTTTTCACGAACAGAAAGACTTGAACGTGAAGTTGATGTATTGCGTGCAGAAATTGAAATACTTAAGCGAGCTTCCCAGAACTCTGCTGATACTACAGTAGATAATGAAGAAGAGTCAGTAACTGAAAGTATTGATGTATCTGAGGATGCAGATACACCAGTTGAAGAAGTGCCGGAAGAGGTTGTTGAACCTGAGGTGATAGAAGATGTGAGTATTGAGCAAATATAATGAAACACCTAACACGACAAAAAAATCTTTTATCTATTGCGTTTACTGTTGTATTCGTTTTGATACCTTCAGGTGTTGATGCGGGAATGACAAGCTCACAATATACCCTTGAGTCGTATAGTGTTGGTGGGGGTGGTCAGGGTACGACACTGAGTTCTTCTCAGTATTCACTCGAGTCAAATACGCAAAACGGAAAGCAGTACACCACCGCAACCCCAGCTACGGGTGGAGGTAATGCACAGGGAAGTAGAAGCACGAGCGTTTCTCAAATTTTAAATGCAGAAACCGAGTATATCGGAGCACAGATTCAATACGAAGATAGTATACCGAGTGCATATGAAGAAGTTGCATCTGTACATATATCAGAGTTTTTAGAGAGTCAACGAGATGATTCTGGCGAAAAGAGTGAACGCAAAGAGGAGAATATGTTCAATGTTTTGAATATATCAAATAAAGTAGATGCTGAGTACGGTAATCCGCGTGGACTTTCTGCATCGGTGATTGAGGCATTGCGAGGTGAATATGCATCATTTGGTGACATGATGCGCGCGCTATTTGCAGAGCGTACAGCACGCGCAGGAGTGCTTATTACTGTACTTTCAGTACTGTGGTATGTGCGCACGTTTACTGCAATAGGAGTTAAATACCGACCATTTTAATAGAGCGTTGCTCCTTTTTTCGTATAAGGTACAATGCAGTGGTATGCATGAAGCAAATAGATTCGACACCGTAATGCATACACTGAAAATTAGTTAACATATACAGTATGAATGAAAATAAATATCCAACACACGTACCTGAAGTAGTTTTTAAAACTCGTGTTCGTGATGAAAGTGTAGAGGGACCAAATCCATTTCGGTGGCAAGATGTGACTACCTCTGAAATATTTTCAGGTAAAAAGATTGTTGTCTTTGCACTTCCAGGAGCGTTTACACCAACATGTTCATCAACACATCTTCCAGGGTATGAAGCAAACTATGATGAGTTCAAGGCGCTTGGCGTAGATGAAGTGTACTGTCTCAGTGTAAACGATGCATTTGTGATGTTCCAGTGGGGTAAGGCGCAAGGGGTACAAAAGGTGAAGTTGCTCCCTGATGGATCAGCTGATTTTACACGAGGTATGGGAATGCTCGTAAAGAAGGATAATCTTGGTTTTGGAGAGCGATCATGGAGATACTCTATGCTTGTAGAAAATGGTGAAATCAAAAAAGTATTTTCTGAAGCAGGACAAATGGATGACTGCCCAACAGATCCTTTTGAGGTAAGTGACGCAGCAACAATGCTTGCATACATAAAGGGAAATCAATAAACAAATAATAAACACAATAAAACCGCGAGACCATAGGTCTCGCGGTTTTATTGTGTTTAAGTAGCATCAGTGGATAGTGTTCTCTGTACGAGTTGTGCAGAAAGTTCCTCAAAGCTATATACCGGTACTCCATCGAGAATGTAGTGGTAGTGATCCTGTATTTCAAATCGTTGAATACGAATCCCTGCGTTATTGGGTATATTGTACTGTGAAAACGAAACACCAGTGTTTGTAAACCCAAATGCGCTTCCATCCTCACGAACACTAAATGATGCAATGGTAGGATGGGGAAGTGTAAACCAGTTTTCGTTATTAAAACGAATTTCTGACGAAGAAGAAATGTCACTTATTACATACGATTCCATTGCATGTAATAACGGTGCTGACTGTGAAATAAGTATAAACCCAAAAGCGAGGGTATAAGTAAAAATACGCATATATGTGCGTTAAAAATAAATGAATAAAAGCGGTAGGCTAAGGAAGTTGCCTACAACAGAACTGAGAACTAATTAAATATATTTTACATTATATTTTAATATATGTCAATAAAAAACAGGAGCGATTTGCTCCTGTTTTGTACGTGAGTCTATTTACAGTTTTTCATACGTGTTCTTATGTATGAAATAAGACCTTCAATACCTTCTTCTGAATAACTAAAGGGTTGATGAGTGACAAGTCTATTTTCAGAATTGTCTGTTACAAATACTTTGTCTTTGTGAAACTCCATAACGATACCCATTTCCTTTGCAGTTGGCTCGAGGGTTTCAAATTCAGGTTTGAATTTGACGCGACAGATTCGTGTTTGAAGCTTTTTATACTCCTCATCAATGTATCGGTTGCATTCAGTCTCTACATTATCCAGTGAGGTTCGAGGTAGCTTTGGTGCTTCAAGATCTTCTGGATGTCTATCTCTAATGTATAGAATTTTTGAAAGGCGGTCTCGGCGCATTTTTTGAATTTCCTTAAACCGTCTGTAAAAAGTTGAGCACTGTGTAGTGAGAGAAAGTATGAATATGCCTATAAGAATGTAATATACGCTACTATTCATATATTTAAGGAGTATGGGAGCACTCAATGCACCGAAACCTAAACAAAAAATCAAATAGAAAATAAATTTCATTTCACTTCCGAGCTTATTCATCTGTGTCTTCCTCTGTTTGTATGTAAAGGTGCTATTTGGATGTACGAACTGTGCTGAAAGTACTATGAATACTTAATGTCGTCAATATCAGTGTTTATTTTCATTATACACAGTTGCATCGACAATTATTCAAATTGTGGTACTATGCATATAACAAAACAAGGGGCCTGAGATAGTCGGATCAGAAGCGCAACGGTTTTGATTATTCAATAATTGAAAGTAGATTCAAAATGAAGGGAAAAATCGCTCGTCTTACTGACCGAGGATTTGGTTTCATCACTCCTGAGACAGGAGATAAGGATCTTTTCTTCCATGCTCGTTCACTCGTGGACGGTCTTATGTACGATTCACTCAAGGAGGGTGAAGAAGTAGAATTTGACGTTGAGCAAGGAGACAAGGGTCCTTCTGCTGTAAATGTGCGTCTTGCATAATACGTAGAAACCAAATAACAAAAACCGCATGCTATGCATGCGGTTTTTGTTATGTAAGATTTGATTATTGTGCAATACCGAGTGAAAGTCTGAATTTCTTAGCTTCGTTTGCTTTAAGCATGTAAAACGCTCCTGGCTTAAGTCGTTTGATTTCGAGATTGTGCATACGAACACGCTTAAGAGAAACCACCTGATACCCAAGCGCTGCACACATGCGACGAACTTGATGCTTTTTTCCTTCTGTTAAAGTGATGGTAAAGATATTTTCTGCTTCAGTGCTTTTGGTGGCTTTGGCGGGTCGTGTTCGATAGTCTTCAATAGTTACTCCTCGTTCAAATGCATTAAGCGCTGTTTGTGTAATACGTTTATCAACCGTAACTTCATACTCTCGTTCGTGACCTACTTCAGGATTGAGCATGGGTTCAGTAATCCGTCCATCATCGGTAAGAATTATTAGACCTTCAGATTCTTTATCGAGTCGTCCGATAGGAAATAATCCTGTAAGTCCATGATCCTTTCGAATTTGGGTTGCGATATCAACTTCATATGAGGCGGGTGAGTGTGTCACAACACCACGTGGCTTGTAGTAGAGTACATACTGAAATTCTTTTGGGGAAAAATCTTTAATTTCTACCAAGTCAGATTCAGTTACTTTCTGTCCAAGTACAGCAACTTTTCCGTTTACAAAAACACGATTCTCTTGTATGAGCGTATCGGCACTTCTTCGTGTTGCATATCCTGCTACGGCAAGATATTTATTGAGTCGCATTGGAAATTCCATATAAAATAGTGATGACTTTGTTATGAGGCTTGATTATGCTATTATTTTGAAATTATGTCAATAAAGCACACATACGATGTGATTGTTATCGGAGGAGGGCCTGCTGGAATGATGGCTGCGGGGCGTTCAGCTGAACGCGGTCTTTCTGTGTGTCTTCTGGAAAAAAATAATGCACTTGGAAAAAAACTTTCCATCACCGGAGGGGGTAGATGCAACATTACGAATGCAGAATTTGATGTCCGTACATTACTTTCACATTATGGAAAGGCTGAATCATTTTTATATTCAGCATTTTCACAGTTTGGTGTGCAAGATACGTTTGATTTTTTCACTGAACGCGGTCTATCGCTTGTTGTTGAGGATAGAAAGCGCGCTTTTCCAAATACGCATAATGCCGATGATGTAACGAGTGTAATGAATGAGTATGTTACTAAAAATAATGTCGTAATTGAAACGGGTGTTGCGGTTACTGGGTTTAAGTACGTCGCTGGCAGAATTTCTGGAGTAGTAACGAATCGAGGTGTATATAGAGCAAAAAAGTATATCATTGCATGTGGTGGGCGTTCACGAGGTGAGACAGGTTCGACGGGTGAAGTTTTTACATGGCTTAGTGACGTTGGGCATACGACCCATAGATCAAACCCAAATCTTGTACCACTTGTGGTTAAGGAGATGTGGGTACGGGATGTGTCTGGTACGGTTCTTAAAAATGCACGTATTACTTTTCAGGGTGTGTCTTCTCGTGTGGTGAAGTCGGGTGATGTGCTTATTACACACTTTGGTATTTCAGGACCAACTATCCTTAATAGTGCATATGAGGTCCAAAAACAGCTCGCAAAAGGCGTCGTGTATGCGTCAATTGATTTGTTTCCGACGGAAGATGTTGGTGCGCTTAGAGTTAAGTTTCAACAGCTTGCAGAATTACATGGAAATAAGACACTTCACAATGCGTTACGTGAGTGGTTTGAGGCGGGTGTGGCGCGTGCAATCCTTGCTTCATTTGATAAAGATATCCCTTTACAAAAAATGCATATGCTGTCTCGAGAGGTGCGTAGAAAAATCGTGGATGCTATGAAAGGAATACCGCTCACCATAACCGGTGTTAAAGGCTTTGATTGGGCTGTGGTGTCTGACGGGGGTGTAGATTTGAAGGAAATAGATACACGTACAATGCAATCAAAAATACACGACAATTTGTACATTGTTGGAGATACACTTCATATTCAGCGACCTTCAGGTGGGTACTCGCTTCAGTTGTGTTGGACTACTGGGTGGGTGGCAGGAAATAATGTATAAAATATAAAAGCTTGCGACCACGCAGTCGCAAGCTTTTTGGTTTTTAAGATACGGTTCGTTATATTGAAAACAAATATATAACTTATGGAATGTGATGCTGTTGAAGTTGTTTTAAAATGGGTGTAGCATAATGCCTGAGTTTGTGTTCTTACAGTTATAAAACAATTATAAAAGGGGAATAAAATGGCAGACCGAGTATCTAGGATTCTGGTTGTCGATGATGATCAGTATGTTCTTGCGTCATATAGGATAATGCTTTCAGAGTATGGATTTGAAAGCTATGTAAGTGCATCGGGTGTTGATGCGCTAAATTTTATCTCACTGCTTGATGATTCAGCGCTTCCAGACTGCATCGTCACTGATTATGAAATGCCTCTTATGAACGGACTTGAGTTTGTAAAGCATATTCGAGAAAATGCTCGCTTTAGACATATTCCGATTATTATGCTCAGTGGAGCAATGAAAGAAGAGTTTGCTAAGGAAGTGCTTGCTCTGGGAGTTACTCACGCAATGCATAAAATCCTTACCCCAAGGCTTCCTTCAGAAATCAAACGAATATTAAAAATTTGAATTTGAAGGAGCTTGTATACAAATCCCCCTAAATTTCAGGGGGATTTTTTTACTCTGAGGATTTGGTTGTGTAGTACTTGAGTTCTGAGGGGTTAAGTTGAAGTTGTTGTGTTCCGTTAAAATTAAAGGGGAGGTGAGTGACTTGCAAAGAATATGAAGTATCAGCATCTGGTGAAGCTGGGGTAAAAAATACAGCAAGGGTTAACTTTTTTGAGTCGCCTTTATTAATGCGGTACATACCGTTTGTATTAATAGCGGTATCGCTGAGTACAATTGCCGTTGTATTGCCCTGCACTACTTCATTTTTTTCGTTATAGATTTCGAATGAAACGGCATCGTTTTTCGTTTCTGTACCCTGCTTTGCGTGTATTGGTAAATATACGTCATACTTCTCCATTCCAAATCTGTATTCGATGAGGAATAAATTGGTACCATTCTCTAACTGTCTCGTGCTTTGGTTTGTGGTGAAGTATGCCTGTGATGGTGTTGATAAAAAGAAAAAGAAAAATATTAAAAATGTAAGTATGCCAAGCGTGTATGTGGCGCGTGATGATGTTGTCATATGGATACAGTATACAATAGTTATAATTTTGAGTCATAATGTTGTTTTGATTTTAGAGTGTAGTAAAGTAATACGTACATATGAAAGATACATCAGTAGTTATTCTTGGTGGAGTAGAGGATTCTTCTCTCCAGATACCTTTGTACGGTTCTCGACCGCAGGCAGGGTTTGCTTCTGTGGGTGATGATCATATCGAAAAAGTGCTCGATATAAATGACTTGGTAGTGAAGCATCCAGCGTCTACATTTTTTGTGCGTGTGGAAGGTGACTCGATGATAGGTGCGGGAATTTTTTCAGGTGATGTACTTGTGGTGGACAGGTCTCTTAATGCAAAAAGTGGATCGATTGTTGTTGCTGCCATAAATGGAGAAATGTTAGTGAAGCGATTATTTGTTCAAGGAGGGTTGCACACATTACATTCTGAAAATGCTGACTATGCACCAATAACGATTTCTGAGCATGATGATGGTCAAGTTTGGGGTGTGGTTGTTGGAAGTGTTCGGCGGTTTGAATAGACACTACTCACGTTTGGTATACTTGTATGCATGATAGGTCTCATGGATTGCAATAATTTTTTTGTTTCGTGTGAACGATTGTTTCGTCCTGATTTAACACGTCTGCCCGTACTCGTGCTTTCTTCAAATGATGGATGTGTCATCTCAAGGAGTCAGGAAGTAAAGGACATGGGAATATCAATGGGTATTCCATATTTTCAGATAAAGGACATGTGTTTTCGTGAATCAATTACTGTGTTTTCTTCAAATTTTGCTCTTTACAAGGACATGTCGTCACGGGTAATGGCAGCGCTAAAGGACGAGTTTCCTATACTAGAAAAGTATTCAATCGATGAAGCATTTTTTGTAGTTGATGATACGTATGCTGTTCAGGATCTTGAAAAAGTTCGAGCGCGTATAATACAAAAAACAGGGATTCCTGTATCTATTGGTGTTGCAAAAACTAAGACGCTTGCCAAGGTTGCTGCAAAAATAGCTAAGGGAAAAGAAGGGGTATTTTATCTTGATGAGAGTGTGCGAGGGCCGGTACTTGAAATGCTCCCATGTGGAAGTGTTTGGGGTATTGGTAGAAAATTATCATCTTCTCTTGCTCAAATGCAGGTTGATACGGTTGGTCAGTTTTTGAATTTAGATTCAACTTTTGTTGCTCAAAAGTTTGGACTAGTAGGTGCACGTTTGTATGCAGAATTACAAGGGGATAGTATATATTCTGTAGGAGTTCCTTCAGATCATGAACAAGAAAGTTTTATGAGTACACGTTCATTTGGCTCTGTAACACATGATAAATCAGTACTCAAGAGTGCAGTGAGTTATCACTGTATGCAGGTGGGAGAAAAATTACGTGCACGCAAGCAGGTGGGGAGTAGACTTACGGTAATTGCTCGAGGTGGTAGATACGGTGCGTTTTCACATAGAGAGGGCTCCATTAGTGTAGATTTTACTATTCCTACAAACGATGTTTTTGAAATAACAAAAGAGGCTTTGAAGCTTGTAGATATACTCTATGATTCTGAAATACCATATAAAAAAGCAGGTGTTATCGTCGGAGGAATTCTCCCATTGGAGAATGTATCTTGTTCTCTTTTTTCTTCAGAAAATTCAGAGGATAATAAAAAGAAACTAAATAGCACTATTGACGTGCTCAACGGACGGTTTGGCAAGAGTTCAGTGCAAATAGCGTCGGCATTACACACACAAGTATGGAAAGAAAAAAAGAATTTACTCTCAAAAGAGTATACGACAAATTGGAACGATATCCCAAAAGTAAAGGCTATATAAGCCATGTCTTAATCAATGTCTGAGACGAATTTCGAAATTTAAAATCGTTTCTCTTAGAATCAACTCTAGTTATCAACAGTAAAAATGATACACCTCGTTAAAGACGTTATATACTAAGTGAGGTCGATCGGGGAGTAAAAGTCAACTGATGTGACTTTAAGTAAAACGGCTGTATCATTTTTTGGTACGACTTAAAGAATCATCTCTCCACAGACTTTCTTCGATTGAAACTCATTGTGCATCGAACACAATGAAGAGTTATTTAAAAAATTTAATACAACTAAGTACATGTACGTTTACAAACGACAAGTTACTACGCAACGCGGGATCGCGACCCTACTTGCAATAGCGCTTGTACTCTGGGGTGTTGGTGCACATATGTTCACCACTGCTGAGGCCGCTAACCTCACTTATGTAAAAAACACACTCTCAGATTCAGACACAAGTTCTCCGTCAAATCATACGATTGAGTTTCTTTCTCCAACAGGAGTTGCAGCGGGTCAAACAATCACTGTTGCAGTACCAACTGGATTTACAGGAACAAGCTCAATTCTTTTCTCAGACGTTGATCTAGAAATTAACGGAGCAGATCAAACTGTTGTTGGTGGAGCACCTGCCGCTACAGAATGGGGATTCGCATGGTCAGGAAATACTATGATATTTACTGCAGGTGCATCTGAGTCATTAGCAGCACTTGCAACTGCAACTATCAAAATTGGTAATAATGCCAATGGAGGTACAAACCGTTTAACAAATCCAGCAGGGCAAGCTTCACATCAATTTGCTATCACTGCTGGTCCGTCAGATAGTGGAACAGCCATGGTGGCAATCATCGACAATGTGTTAGTTACTGCGAACGTTGAAACAACACTTACGTTCACTGTAAGTGGAGTTGCAAACGGAGCTACGGTAAACAGCAGTCCAACAACAACTGCTACTACCACAACAAGTACAGCACTTCCATTCGAGACCCTCTCTGCTGGTGTTTCAAAAACACTTGCGCAAGATCTCACCGTTGCAACAAATGCACGTAATGGATATGTAGTCACTGTTGAACAAGATGCAAACCTTCTTTCTTCAACAGGTGCTGATATTGATGGATTCATAGATGGAGGATATAACAACACACCTACATCATGGATTGCACCAAGTAACTCAATCAGTGATGAAAACACTTGGGGACACTGGGGTCTTACGTCAGATGACGTTGATCTTCACGGGGCTGGTACAAACTTCGGAGCAAACCAGTGGGTTGCTGCAAGTACGACACCACGAGCTATCATGGCACACACAGGACCTTCAGATGGTGTGACAAATGATATCGGTGCCGCACGTATTGGTTACCAAATTCAAATCACAGCATTGCAAGAAGCGGGTGATGACTACAACACTACGCTGACATACATTGCTACACCTACTTTCTAATCTAACTTGAAAGTTCAAAAAACTCCCTTACGGGAGTTTTTTGTATTTTATGAAGTTATATACAGAAATTTTATAGTTTTCTTAGGATCTGAATGTTAAAATAATTTTTGTTATGGTTTTATCTTTTGGATTTGTTCGTACAGTATTTTTATATGTTTTCTTAGCTTTTGTATGCACTTCACAATTCGTGTTTGCACAAAGTGGTGAAGGTGTCACTGTTATTCCTGCAACTATTGAGGAGTCTGCTAATCCAGGATCAGTACTTATTCGTTCGCTTAAAGTAACAAATGAAAGTGAAAAGGATAGTGAATACTATCTCACAAAAAAGAATATCAAAGGAGTAGAAACAGGAGGTGTTCCAATATTTGCTGAAGAAGCTGCTGAGCCAACAAGTTTCGAGATTTCTGAATGGATTACTTTTGAATCTGAAAAGATTTTTGTACCCGCAAATTCATCAGTAGATGTGCCGGTTACTATTACTGTTCCATCCGATGCTACACCGGGAAGTCATTTTGGTGGAGTGTTTGTATCTGTTGAAGCGCCAAAAATTCGAGAAATAGGTGCAGGTGTTGGGTACGAGGTCGCATCAATAATTAGCATTCGTATTAGTGGTGATGTTATTGATACTGCCCGTATTCGTTCATTCTCTGCTGAAAATTTGATATATGGAAGTAAGGATGTGCACTTTGTTGCAAAGATTGAGAATCAGGGAAATATTTTGATACGACCACGCGGTCCGCTTACTATTACAAGTATGTCTGGAAAGAAAACGGTAATAACTGTTAACGACTCATTGGCGGGTGTGTTTCCAGGTACTGTACGTGATATTGCCTTTGATTGGAGTGAACCAGGATTAGGGTTTGGTAAATATGAAGCGGTGCTCGCTCTTTCATATGATGGAAATGACGGCCAAAAGACTATTGATATGACAACGGTCTTTTGGGTGTTTCCTGTGAAAGTGATGCTCTCGGTTATTGGAGGATTCGTTTTGATATTTGTTCTTGGGTACGTATTTACGCAACACTATATTAAGAAGGCTATTATGCGCACTGCTGGTGGAAGGCGTGTTGTACCTATGCGCTATCGAAAACGAGCAGGTGTGTCTCGCTTTGCGTTCATGTTCATATCGCTACTCTCAGTGCTTGTTATCTTCCTTATTGTAATGCTTATATTCTTTGCATAACCGTGTGATAGAATTAAGATACTATGAAAGTAAGTCGATACCATAAATTCTTGCGCACATCTATGGTTGCTGTTGCTATGGTTCTTGTGTTTGATAGTGGAATTGTCTTTCCTGTTACAGGACATTTTTCAAATCTCACCACACAGTACCTAGCAAGTGTAGGTAGTAGTGTAAATGCAACTGTTCCGCCAAATGAGTACAATACCTTTACAGCACAACTTGCAGAACAACAACGTTTATTGGACGCTCGCGAATCAGCACTCAATGAGCGAGAAATTGAAGCTCGTTCATTTGGTGCTAGTGAATCCGACTCGTCTACATTTATCTTAAGTATAATTCTTTTTATTCTCACAACGCTCATTATTTTTAACTACATAATGGATTTCGCTCGAATGCGAAGACTACAATATGAGCAATCGCTGGCTTAAAGGAGGGGTTACAATTCTCGGTGCAGTGTTTCTTTCAACACTCGGTATCTTTGCTGCTGATGGCTTACAGGGGATTGATTCACGTCTTTCGAATATTGCAGGAATTAAAGGATCGAGTATTTGTGAGCGCGGTATGACTCTTATGCAGGGACCACTCACGTCATTGTGTGTTGATGTGTATGAGGCGAGTCCGTCTTCAGAGTGTCCATATACACAGCCAATAAATATTTCTCAGACTGAGCAAAATGCAACAACAGAAAATTGTGTAGCTGAGTCAAAGGCGGGTGTTCAGCCGTGGGGTTATGTAGCACTCCCACAAGCACAAAGAATATGTGCATCAAGTGGAAAGCGTCTACCAACAAGCGAAGAGTGGTATCGAATTATCTTGGGTACCAATCCGCAATCATGTGTGATATCAGAATCAAGTCCTCAGGTCACTGGTACGGAGTCGTGTATCGCTGCATCGGGTGTGCATGATGGTGTTGGAAATCTTTGGGAGTGGGTAGATGCAACGGTGCAGGGAAATACACTTAATGGGCAAATACTTCCACAGACTGGATATGTTACGTCAGTAGATTCACAGGGTATTGCTATAACATCAGGCGAAAACCCAGATGAGATATATGGTAAAGATTATTTTTGGTCAAAAGAAGAAGGAGTTTTTGGAATGATTCGAGGAGGATTTTATGGAAGTAAAGAAGACGCTGGTTTGTATACTACGAACGCATCAGTGCCTACATCCTTTGCATCACAGGGAGTCGGCTTTCGATGTGTAAAAGATATTTTGTAGATGTGTTGTACGCACGTATGCGTCTTGTATTGAATATGTGTATGCTAAAATACTCTCATGAAATGGGGGAGAGTATGCCTTGTCGTTTTTGGTGCGCTTATAATCACTGCGTTTGGTATTGATGCTGCTGATACAATAAGTGGTAATACTGGTACCATGCTTTCTCAGGTGATTTCACGAAATTCAGGAGGTTGTCCTAAAGGGATGGTGGCGGTCGAGAGTGTCTCCGGAGTTTCGTGTGTCGATATATACGAGTCTTCCCCAAGTGCAAAGTGTCCCGTAAGTATACCGTCACAAATGATTGCGACACAGCAAAATATTGAGACTCCTGAATGTACTTCTGAGTCTAAGAAGGATGCTGAGCCGTGGCGATATATTTCTCGTGATCAGGCGATGCAAATGTGTGCTCGAGGAGGTAAGCGTTTGCCGACTAGTGAAGAGTGGTATTTACTCACGATCGGCATGGCAAATGTAGAAAGTTCATGCAATATAGACTCGAAAAAAGTTGCAAAAACAGGAGAGTACCAATCGTGTAGTACACCGTCGGGTGCGTATGACTTTGTGGGGAATCTTTGGGAATGGGTGAGTGATGATGTTATGTACGGTCAGTATAATGGATATCAGTTGCCAGAGAACGGGTATGTTGCACAGGTGGATGGACACGGTATGTCAGTAGTGACACAGGGGGACTCGCACGAGATGTTCGGTAAAGATTATTTCTGGTCGAAAAAAGAAGGAGTCTATGGAATTATCCGAGGAGGGTATTACGACAGCGGAAGTGATGCGGGGATATATACCGTTCATGCAGACACATTACCGACAACTGCAAGTGCAGGTATAGGTTTTAGATGTGTGAAATAACTTATGCAGATATTTCCTCTAAAGAAGAAATGTAATGCGTTAGAATAAATATATTCATGCTTGAGTCAAAAAAAATACATACAAACATAAAGTTAGGGATTGTTCTAGGAGTATTCTTTGCTATTTTTTCTGTCTATCAGTGGACAAATGCAGCAACGATTAAAATGTTTAGTGATAGACTCTCAAGTTCTGCACCGAGCGCATCCGCAAATCACACAATCACATTTACTACAGATGTTGCTATTCCAGCAAATGGGTTTATTCGATTTACGCCAGAGGATGGTGATTTTGAGATTCCTGCTACTAATTTTGATATTGATAACGTTGCAATATATGTAGATGTTGACTCGAATGGTTTTATACAAAGAGATGCGACTTCGTCACCGTCATCTTCTGAAGATGGAATTGTTATTACTCCAGGAACATCCGGAAATATTGAAATAACACTTAATAGTAGTGAAGGTATTCCTGAAGATGCACAAATACGAATTCTTCTAGGGACACATACTCCGAATGCAACATCGACCGATGTGGGTATTACTAATCCGGCGTCACCTGGAACATATCAATTTAGTATCGAGGCGGGGAATGGGAGTAACGTCTCTGCTGTACGTGGTAAGTATGCAATTATTGAACAAGTTACTGTGGGGGATGTAGATACACGAGAAACGATTCCGCCTGTACGTTCACAAGGGGGGCCGTTAGGGAATATTTCAGGTACTTCAATTTCAGTTGAGCTGTCACTTCAAACTGATGAATTTTCACGATGTCGGTACAGTACTGCATCAGGCACGCCGTACTTTTCTATGACAAATGAGTTTTCCGGAACTAACTTTGTCGCAATTCATTCTAAAGTAATCTCAATTGTCGCTAGTACGTCATATTCATTTTTTGTGCGTTGTATTGACGATGAAGGAAATGCAAACTTAGATGATTACGAAATTTCCTTTACGGTACTTCCTACTCCATCAGGTACACCGGGGTCAGATGGTGATACTGAAGGACAGGGTGCTGGTACCGGAGAAGGTGCTGGTGACTCAGACCCTGGTATTGGCGACCCCTCAGGTGATGATAACTCATCAGGTGGTTCTACAGGTGGCGGAGGATCTGGAGGAGGTGGTGGCGGAGGATCTGGGCCAAGTAGCGCTGGCTCTGACGGCGGTGGAGGATTTGAAGGGGTTGGTAAACCATATCAGAGTGGAGATGGGCAGGTGGTAATTACAGGGTACGCGTTTCCGCGAAGTAAAGTGGTTGCGCTCGTTGATGGTGTAATTGTAGAAGAGAAAACAACTGCTAGTTCTGGAGAATTTTCTATTACGATTAATGAAATTGCTCGTGGATCATATAACTTCGGTATATATGGAGTAGATAGAGCGGGTGTAAAGTCGAGTACATTCACGACTTCGTTCCTTGTAACAGGCTCTCGATCAACTGCACTTTCAAACATCAATGTAATGCCTTCAGTAAAAGTAAGTCCCGATCCGGTTGATCCTAATAGTGTTGTTACGATATCCGGATACACTATTCCAAACGCTGTTGTTACTATTGAAAATCAAAACGACAAATCAAGCGCAAGTTTGAAAACATTTACCGCAACCTCAGATGCGAACGGTGCATGGAGTGTACAAGTAAGTACTGACGGTTTCTCTAAAGGTACGTATAAAGCGCGTGCTAAAGCATTACAGGAATCTGGTGCGATTTCGACAAGTTTTTCTGGGTATACTTTTTATGGTGTTGGTGAATCAAAAAGTACAGGAGGAAGTTCTGATTTGAGTAGGGATGGAAAAGTAAATCTTACCGACTTCTCAATTCTTCTTTTCTGGTGGAATAGCAACGGAGGAACATCAAACCCGTCAGCTGACATAAATGGTGATGGTAAGGTAAGTCTCACTGACTTCTCAATTCTTATCTTCAACTGGACTGGTTAAGTGTCTTCACTAGAATAAGATACAAATTGTAAATTTGTATTTGTGATTTGTGTATAAGTAACAATCATCCAACGATAAAGTATCGTATAATATTCTCGTATGTCCTTTTTGCAAAGACTAAAAGGTAGAGGTATCCGAACCGAGCAACGCTTGCAATCAAGTGAAGAAGAAACCGCGCTTGATAAAATCGTTCAGCTCGACGTCGATGTGTTTCAGACAACTGATCTTATTGTTGTGTACGCACAATCCGCTGGTGCAGAACTTTCTGATATCCATGTCTCCATCGAAGGTGATGCCGATGTTGTACTCATTGAAGGTAAGCGATTGCGACCCTCATATCTTGCGTTCCCTAAAAAGCAACCAGACGGTGCGTTTTTCACCGAGGAGTGTGTGTGGGGTGACTTTTATAGAAGAATTATCCTGCCAGAGAGTGTTGATATTGCACATGCTGAAGCAAAGGTGAAAAATGGTGTGCTTGTACTCGTGTTGCCACTACTTCGCCCTGAGGAGAAAGAGCGTGTCAAATTAAAAATTAATCGGGTAAAGGGTAAACCAACTCGGTAAATTATCATCAGTATGCAAGTTCCTTCAGTTCATCAATTTTCAAAAATTTATAGATACATAGTATTACTACTCGGTGTAGTATTTTTGTGTATAGCACACATCTCTTTTGCAGCTGAAGTTGTAGTGTCACCAAGTTCAGGTTCCTATAATGTTGGGCAATCTTTTACAATCACTGTGCAGGCTAATCCGCAAAGTAAGAGTGTAAATGCGGTTGAAGGTAAACTTACATTTGATAGTTCAAAGCTTTCAGTGACTAGTGTTTCAAAAACTGGTTCAGTCTTTTCACTTTGGACAACAGAACCAACATTTTCTAATGCTGCAGGTACTATCGATTTTGGTGGTGGTAGTCCAACACCATTTTCAACACGTTCAAATGTTCTTTCGGTTACGTTTAAGGTGATTGCTGAAGGGTCTGCAAATGTTGCTGTTTCTTCCGCATCAATTCTTGCTGCTGACGGTCAAGGTACGGATGTATATACTGGACCTGTGAATGGTACCTTTACACTTGCAAAGGCAGCGACACCAACACCTACTCCAACTACAGAAGAGGAGGTTGAAGAAGAGGAGGATGATGATGGGGCGATTACCTTTGGAGACCCACCAAGACCTCCTGAAGCTGGTTCAACAGTTTTCCTTGATCCAGAAGTTTGGTATGCAACAAAGGTTGGTATATTCACATGGGAAATACCGTTTGATGTTGATGAGCTTGCGCTCGACATATCGACCTCATCTGAGCATGAACCTACAACTACGTATGACCCTCCTATAGAACAAATTTCTCTTAATGGAGAAATACTTCAAGAAGGAGTTCAATACTTAACGCTTCAGTATAAAAATCAAGTTGGTTGGGGAGGTATCTTGCACAGAAAGATCATGATCGATACTGTGCCACCTGAACCATTTAAGATTAATGTTCGAGCAGGAAATTCAGCCTCAGCATTCCCGTTACTCACCTTTGAGGCAAATGACGAAACATCCGGAATTGATTCATATGAAATGAGTATTGCAGGTGGTGAACCTATCATTATTACTCCTGATGAGGCAACGATTGGATATCTTCTTAAGGACTTGGAAGATGGTACGTATACCATTTCAGTGGTTGCTCAAGATAGGGCTGGCAATAAAACAGAATCAACTACTGCAGTTCTTATAACTGCAGGATGGCATCCGCCAGTAGAAGTGGTTATTGAGTCAACGATCTGGGATTTCTTCAAAGGAAAGAATCTATTCATTCTCATCCTTCTCTCGTTACTCATAGGTCAGTTCTTCTATGGAATGCATACGAAGAAGCAACTTGAACAACGAGAGCAAAAGCTCAGAAAAGAGACAAAAGAGATTCAAGATCAGATGGAAAAAATATTCTCTGCGCTTCGAGATGAGATCTATGATCAGATCAATATGATTACAAAGCGAGAGCGACTTTCTAAGAAGGAAAGGGAGGCGGTAGAGGGTCTCAATCAGGCACTTGAGGTATCAGAAACGCTTCTTGAGAAAGAAATTGCAGACGTGAGTAAGATTCTCAAATAAAAGCACAAACCAATCCACATATATACCCCGTAAATGATTCATTTACGGGGTATAATTGTGTGTAGCCTCACTCATTTTTTAAGTGATGGCAACGTTAATAGTGTGAAGAGATTTTATTCTCAAAAAACACGGAGGAAAAATATAATATCCATATTTAGAGCGCCGAAATACAACTTCTGGTGTTTTGTTCGTGGGTATATATCTACCGTAATTGATACGTTCTTGTGTCTATCTCATAAACCGATTTTTGCCTCAGTACTTAAAAAAGGACTGCTTCAAAAAATTACTGCTTTTTCTGTCCTCGTATCAGTGTTAGCCATCACATCTTTGGCTGAGTCAAATATTTCTCAAATCAAACGTAAAGTTACTTTAAACGTACTCCCAGGTCATACAGAAAGTACGCTTTGGCACAATCCTTCTGCTGCATTAATTCAGGATGTTAATGAGGGAGGTGTTCGTCAATCATTTACAAAACGAAACGCAGCGTACTTCGATGGTTCGATTCCAGAGCCGGAAGTTTTGTATATTGAAAATCGAACAACTGAAGATACACAGATTGAAAATGCTTCGCCGATACAAGGTTTAGGTGAAGGCGGTAGTCAGTCTGCTGAAGGGGCTGATGTTACTACTACTGATGAAACTGTTTCGGATGTTGATGATTCTGTCGATTCTAATTCCGTTTCTGAAGTATCTTCAGGTGATGAAAATTCTGAATCGTCTGAAAGTGATGATCACTCTGAGCCTTCTAGCAATAACTCGTCGGAACAAAATGAGTCATCTTCGGATTCAGATTCTGAGTCGTCTATCGAAGACGTAAGTATGAACTTTTTCTTTAAGAATCGAGTGACTACTCCAATGCTGCTTGTTCATGAGTCATTGATTCAGTCTATTTCAGATTCTGAAGAAATGGTTACTGAATCAGTGACAGAAGTTGCAGAAGAAGTTGTACCTGCCACTGAAACAGAAACTCAGATTTCTGAGCAGGTTGAAGTTGTCTCAACTGAAGCTGATGAAAATCCGGTGGAAGTGCTTGAGATCTCAGATACTGTAGGTGTGTATGACGAAAACGAAATCACAGAGAGTCAGGCTCCAGCTGTCGAATCTGATGTTGTTGAGATTGAAGAAGTTGCGTATGTTGCTCAAGATACCACCTCCGCAATTGTGTTTAATGATTTTACACTTCCACGATTAGAGTCCGGACAGTTTATACGAAATATGCAACTTCGTATGTCACTCGCAGGTATCACAAATCTTGCTCAGGATGAACATATACCATCTGTTGAGGTTGAATATACACTCGGTGATGATGTCTGGGTAAGTGCGGGTACAGTTTTGCTTGATGGTGAAATTTCAAATGCACTCAATGGGGGGTATTTCCTTTTTGCACTTCCTAAAATTCAAAATGCATCTGATCTTGATTCGTTCTCGGTGCGAGTTTTGTATAAGGGAGATACTGAAGTCCTAGAAGGGTTGTACATTGATTCTCTATGGCTCGAAATTGATACTGAAATGTTTGATCGTGACCTCTTGCGAGAACGACTTTCACCAAAGCAGGCAGAACATTTTGAGATGCCGACAATGTACGAGTTTGTAAGTGACAGTCTTGATTTTACACGGGAAGAACTACCACGATTTGCGCTTAAGTATGAATCACAACGAAATGCAGCAATTCGGTTTATTCGAGATCTTTTTGGAAGAGATTTGGCAAAGATTGAAGAAGTGGTTTTTGCTCACGCAAGTGGAGAACGTATCCATGTATCTCCACAAATTGATGTGGCAGAGGACGGTTTTATTACGATTCAGCTTACTGAAGAAGATACTGAAAAGATGCAACCAGGTGCGTACTCAGTTGAAATTACGGTGGATGAAGGAGGAAAGGAGTTTACTGACTCGTTTAGTTTCCAGTATGGAGTACTCGCTATTAACTCAGACAAAACAGAGTATGAAGTTGGTGCTACAACGACAATTATGATTGGTGCGGTATCACAAAGCGGAAATACTGTATGTAATGCTGAACTTGCACTCTATATTATTGATCCACTTGAATACATTTCAGAAGTTCCTGTATATGCATCAGGGGAATGTAATGGAAATAATGTAACTGATGTTCCTGATTATAGTGCAAGCTATATACCAACAATTCCTGGTACGTACGAAATGTATGTAGAGCGTATTGATGAGAATGGAAATGTGCTTGGTCACACAAGTGATACATTTATCGTTGAAGAAGATCAGGTTTTGTCGATTCATCGAGATGGTCCAACACGTATCAATCCTCAATATACGTATCCTATGACAATTACGGTACTTACCGATGATGCATTTGAGGGTGAGCTTGTTGAGTACGTGCCAAAAGATTTTATTATTACTGATACGGATGCGGTGATAACTGAAGTGGATGACATGCAAGAGCTTCGATGGACTTTAGATATTCCACGAAATGCTTCATATACGTTCTCATACACATTTGATGCTCCGGACATTTCTCCATACCTCTATACACTTGGTCCTGCACATATCGTTGATGAACATGATGCGGTTGTTGTCTCTGAATTTGTGCCATCAAAAGGTGAGAAGTATGTTCAGGAAAGTATTGAGATACCACTCGATAGTATTGATGAATTTGTTGTGGATTCTGAAGTTACTCCAGAAGATTCAGTGTCGTCAGATACTGATGTTGAAACAACGGAAGAATCTCAAATAGATTCTAGTTCTGCAGTTTTGCCTGATGTGTCTGAAACGGAAGTGGAGACCGACAATCCTTCTGAAGTAGATGTTACACCTCTTCAGGGTGCGACATCTACAGAAGAGATAGTGCCTACTGTAGAACGAAAAGTTAAAAAAGTCTTTGCAGAGCATCGTGCATGGGAGATAGCATCTGACGCAACAGGAAGTATGATTGTGTTCTGGACAAATGGTGCAAGTATCCCATCGGGATGGACCTGTATCTCATGTAATCCGGGTGATACCTTCTACAATAGATTCCCGATAGGTTCAAATACCTATGGTACGACAGGAGGTGTTCCTACTACAACACATGGAGCGAGCGGATCAGTAAACGCAAGTACAGCTGCGAACGGAGAAAGCAATAGTGGAAGTTTTGTAAGTATTGTATCTCACTCACATACGATTACCCCAACGATTGGAAGTACGACGACTCTTCCTGCATATCGACAGCTTCGTGTTATTCAAAACAACAGTGCGGGAGATCCTGGGACGATTCCTGCAGGAGCGATTCTTATGTTTGATGGAACTCTTCCTTCTGGATGGGCTGAATACACGCCGATAAATGGTCGTTATCCATATGGACAAAACACAATCGTAAGTGGAGGAAGTAATACCCATACGCACAGCGTTACTGGAACTACAGGCGCAGCAAGTGGATCTTCATATAACTCTCGAACAGGAGGTACGCAGGTTACGTCTGCTGCAAATACACACACCCACACTATCAGTAGCACTACACCGTTTGTAAATCATGAACCACCGCATATTGAAGTTATATTTGCTACATCGTCTGTTTCCACATCGACACCAATAAATGCAATTGCGATGTGGAGTGATACTGCACCAGCAGGATGGCTTGATCGTTCATCTGATGTAACAAAGCCGTTTTACAATCGGTATATTAAGGGTGCTTCAACATACGGTACGACAGGTGGTGCGGAGACACACACACATGGTGACATGTCGATTACATCGAGTGCAGCTATTGGTACTGATAATGCACGACAAGGTACAGCTTCTGCAAACAGCACGCACACGCACGTTGTTGATGTTACAAGCTTTACTACTGCGTCAAATACACCACCATACGTGACAGTGCTTTTTGCAAAGTTTTATGGCTATATTCCGGTGTTTGATCAAAATGCGTATCGTTGGTACGTAAATACAAACGCCGCAACACCAACTGATGTGTGGCCGGTAGGTGCGGAAGAAGTTGAAGAGAATCAACCTATTGATAGTTCACTTGTGCCTGTTAAAAACGGAGATGTTGTTCGACTTCGAATGGCGCTCAATGTAACAAACTCAACTACGACAGGAGAAAGTTTTAAGCTTCAGTATGGTACCACGACCGATGTGTGTACAGCAGTGTCTATATGGACTGATGTCGGATCGGCAACTTCTTCTGCAAAGTGGATTGGATACAATAACGCAGGGCCAGCTGATGGTGTCACACTCACAAGTGGTCTGCTTGCAGATACCGATGAGCTTCAATCATATGAAGAACAAAATAGTACGGTTGTAATTCCCAATGAAATTGGTATTGGAGAAAATGGTGAGTGGGACTTTGTGTTAAAACAAAATAATGCAGAAGCAGGTACTCAGTATTGTTTCCGTATGGTTGAGCAAGATGGAACAGAGATGTTCTCGTACACGCAATATCCGCAACTTGTTACCAATGAAGCTCCGCAAGCACCGACATTGCTTAAGTTGTTTGATAATGAAAAAGTTGGAACAACAACGCCTATCTTTGAGTTTACCGCCGTGGATAGCGAGTCAAATGATATCTCATATGAAATTCAAATTGATGACGATAGAGCATTTGGTTCAGTTAATGTAAGTCAAAATACCATTTCACATGGAGATCAATTTACTAATCTCAACACTCCATCAGATAAGGATCCGTATACAAACGGAGAAACTATTCAATTTATTCTTCCTTCAGCACTCACGAATGGAGTAACGTATTACTGGCGTGTACGTGCACAAGATCCTACCGGATCGAATACTCAGAGTGAGTGGTCAGAAATTTATAGTTTTACGATTGATACATCAGTAACTGTTTCAACATGGTTCCAAACCACTGAAGAGCAATTTGAAACAGACACTCTTACTGGGGTTGAAGCACTTGTTACCGATCTGACGCAACTTATCTCTGGCTCAACAACAGGTACTACAACCTCGTCTCAAATTGACTTTTTGAAAGGGACTATTGGTAATGCATGGGGATCACTTTCGTGGACTGATAATGAAACAGTGGGTGATATAAAATATCGCGTACAATATTTTGATGATGCGACAAGTGATTGGCTTCTTGTGCCAGATGCTGATCTTTCAGGAAATAGTGCTGGATTCGATACATCCCCAGTGAGTTTGTTAACGCTTGATGTTGATGCGTATCGTCTCATTCGGCTTGTTGCGGTATTTACTAATTCAGGTGGAACACCAACGCTGTCCGACTGGACAATTGCATGGGGGTATCGTATTGATACACCAACAATTAATGCACCGTTTGCAAATGAAAAGGTTGGTACTACAACACCGACATTTGAGTTCTATACTGATGACCCTCAAAGTGACTCACTTATCTATGAGGTGCAATGGTCTACATCATATGCGTTTACTGCATCAACAACGCGTACATCTAATGTACATAGTGGGTTCGTGAATAGTGAAGATGGTTTAGATACAAGCCCTTTTAATTCAGGTGATGTTATTCAATTTACCGTTCAGCCAGCAGATGCACTTACAAACGGAACAACGTATTGGTGGCGTGTGCGTGCTCGAGACCCGCTTGGAAGTAATGAATATTCATTTAGAACAAGTCCTCGAAGTTTTACGGTCGATACATCGGTGACTGTCTCAACATGGTTCCAGACAACACAATCGCAGTTTGATATCGATACACTTTCTGGTGCAGTAAGTCAGGCTGCGGGAAGTGTGACTGTCGCGACGACCTCGGTAGAAACACTTATTGCATACGCTGAGGGAACTCAGACAACACCTCGGTATCGTGTATGGAATGGATCCTCATGGGGAGCCGAGGCGAATGCGCTTGATGTCGGCGCTGCTATGACATGGGTTGTTACAAAATCAGCACCTGCTGAGAATGAGTATATTATGGCTACGGTGGGGACAGACGCTGATGTGAATGTACAGGTATACCGAAATGGAAGCTGGGGTAATCTTCAAGAAGTTACCGCTTCGATTGCAAATACTACGATGCGAGGATTTGATGTTGCGTACGAACAACTTTCTGGAGATGCACTCGTTGTGTATTGTGATGGTGATGCTGATCCGTCGTACTATGTATGGAACGGATCTTCGTGGACAAGTGGCGGTGCTATTGGACTTACTGCAGGAAATACATGTGGTTGGGTTAAGCTCATTTCTGACCCTGTTTCGGATGAAATAATTGCAGTAACTCGTGACACAAGTGGAATTACATATGAAGCACGGGTATGGAATGGCTCTTCATGGGGCAACTCTGCAACGTGGGGATCTATGCAGGCATCGCAGGCAAACCATGAAGGTATCGCTGCTGTATATGAAGATAGTGGAAATCAAGCGGTGGTTGCTGTCTCAAACGGTACCGGCTCAAGTTTTAGTTGGCGAGCATGGAACGGTACTACGTGGTCTGCTGCTGCGTCGGTAACTCTTGGAGATGACTTTGAGTCGGGTACACTCGTTGCAGATGACGGAACAGATAATATGCTACTTTGTTATCATGATGAGGATGGTGATATTGGAGTTGTGCGATGGACTGGCGCGGCGTGGGCTGGACAGACCGAACTCGAGACAGCGCTTACAAATGCGACAGCACAGTTTAATGATAGACCAGTAGAGTGTGCATATGAAGTTGGCGGAGCGCGAGATGGGTATGGAATGGTTGCATATACTGATGCAACGAACTTGCGGTATCGATCGTGGAACGGTGCGGCGTGGGCTGCTGAGGCGTCAATAGCTACGATACAAGATGGTCCACGTGTGCAGATGCGTCGAACAGGAGATAATTTACTCCAGGTCATATCATATGATCATACAAACGACCGATATGATTATTCATATTGGAATGGTAGTGCATGGAGTGCTATTCAGACGCTTGAGACGGATGCTGCTGCTGGTGCTACTCCGTATAAGGAGCCATTTATGATAGCTCCAAAAAACCCTGTTACCGTGGCTACAGTCGTTGGTGATCCTCAAATTAATTTCTATGATGGATCAGGTCCGTACTGGCAGGAGATGTCATGGACAGACACTGAGTCAGGGGGGTCGTCGATTTTGTATCAGGTTGAATATTATGATGGTGATTCATGGGAGCTTATTCCTGATTCACTCATTCCAGGGAACTCAACAGGCACCACAACGAGCCCAATTAATCTTACGAATGTTCTTCCGGCGTCTACATACAGTATTATTCGACCTGTTGCAAACATGACATGTAACTTAGGTGTATGTCCTGTGCTTTCTGATTGGACGATTACATGGTCTGCTGGAATTACTGTTTCTGGTACTGCTAAAGCGTACGACCAAACAACAAACCTTACTTCAGGTACGGTGGCAATAGCTATAAATGGTGTATTACAGACAGGGAAGACAGGAGTTATTTCCGCGGGAGCGTGGTCTATTGCAAATGTAAACGCTGCACCAGACGACATCATTACCGTATTTATTAATGGAGCAAACGAAGCAAATGAAGCTGTTGCAGTAGCACGGTATGATGGTGTTGGAAACATGAGTGGACTAGAGCTTATGGAACGCCACCTCAATCTCGGCTCTGATGATGTGAATACGTTAGTTTTCACAAACACAGATCTTGGATTGTATGACTACACAAACGACGAGGATCTGTTCTTTAATGCAACAGGTACTGCGTTGTCAGTGTGTGTCGAAAATGAATGTAAGGATGCTGAGATGCGTATTAAGGCAGGAAGTCAGTTTAGTCCGTCTGGCCTCTTTACAACTCATGATTTTGAAAACAACGGAACATTCCTTGCGGGAGGAAATACTATAACAATAAGTGGAAGTTGGGATAATAATGCAACAACCACTATGGCAACATCAACTGTTGTATTCTCTGCAACATCAACAAGTGAAACTATCGATGGTACTGGTGCACTTAATAATACATTTTATAATGTGACATTTGGTTCGATTGCAAGTACCGCAACATGGGCACCGATTACAACACTTGATGTTGATAATAATCTTACTGTTTCTTACGGTACACTTTCTAGAAATGGTGTACAAATTACAGTTGGAGGAAATCTTTCAAATGGTGCACAAGGTCTTTGGAGTGGAATCAGTACAACAACATTTGATGGTTCTGGGACAAGAACATGGTCTGACGCAAATGCAACATTACAAAATGTCGGTCGTGTGGTTATTGACGGAACAACGAAAGTTGTACAACTTGCAGGTAATGTAAAAGCGCAGAGTATTCTAATTGGAGCCGACGATACACTTGATGCTTCGGTATCACATTACGACATTACGGTTCTTGAGAGTTGGATAAACAACGGAACATTTACTCCTCGAAATGGTGAGGTGTTTATGAGTGCTACAAGTTTGAGTCATATTATTACTGCAGGTGGTGATACATTCTATGATCTTACCTTTAATGGATCGGGAGGGTCATGGTCATTTACTGAACCAACACTTACGGTACATAATGACCTTAAAGTGACTGCAGGTACGGTGACGATGCCGACAGGTACGACAACTTTGGCAGGTTCATGGAATTCTGTTGGTGGCACATTTGCGCACAACAACAGTACAATCTACTTCACCTCAAATAGTGCGGAAACTATTGCGGCGAGTGGAACTCCGTTTACTAATAATTTCTACACCGCAACCTTTAATGGCGGCGGAAGTTGGACATTCCTAGATACAAATGCAACCACCTCAAATGATATTCGTATATTGAGTGGTACGGTAACATTCCCGAGCGGTGTGCTTGCAATTGGAAATACACTCACTAATACATCAGGCTCATTTGCTCACAACAATGGTACTGTTGCCTTCACATCATCGGGATCGGTATCGATCGATACAAATGCATCATTTAATAATGTACTCTTTAGTGGTTCGGGATCGTGGTCCTTTGTAGATACATCGGTAACAATGCTTGGAGATATATCGGTAATTTCTGGTACCGTAACACTTCCTTCAAATACACTTACACTCGGTGGATCGTTTGCCAATGCAAGTACTGTGGTAGCTAATAACGGTACAGTGCTCTTTAACTCATTGGATGCGGGTGAAACTATCAATCTTGGTTCGTCTTCACTCTATAATATGACATTTAATGGATCGCTTGGTGGATGGACCATCACCGCACCAGCAACAACGACAAATAATTTCACACTTGCAACGACGTCTACATTTGTCCTTGCGAGTGGACAGACGCTCTCTGTCGGCGGTGTGTTTACCAATGCAACACAAAATGCGTCAACAACATGGACGGGGTCTGTACTCTCACTTGAGGTTGGAAGCTACGCACTTAATGCAAAGACACATACGGGTGATACATATGGTACTCTCCGTATTAAGTCAGGAGCCGATATGCAGATGTGGAATAGTAGTGCAGTGTCATACGATGTGCAATCAAATGCTTCACTCTATTCTCAAGATCATGCAGGAGTCGACGGAGATCTTTATGTATTTGGTTCGTACGAGCGAACAAGTGGTAATGAGTACTGGAGCTACGCTACGGACTTTGATGGTGTAGCATTACTTGCAAGTACTTCACGACAGGTTGATGTACGCTTTGCTGATGGTGCGAGTGCGTATATTGCTGGCTCTCATTTTGAAGTGCTTGGAGCTTCAGGAG
>JACCDH010097214.1_pt1 | contig 36307 bp, 34 predicted proteins | sample 7442481 | NCBI WGS metagenome assembly JACCDH01 (sample SAMN15323433, study PRJNA562643) | freshwater metagenome | isolation source: river surface water | place: USA:Blue River Watershed | collected 2017-08-15 | reverse complement strand
GATAAATTCATAGTTGATTTTTTGTGTAAGCGCCATGGAGTACCCATTTGATATTCGTGTAATCCCGCCCTGGGGGATGATTTTTACTCGCTACGCTCGTAAAAATCACTTCCCAATACAGAACTTACTAAAAATATAATCCAATTGATCTTCGTGCGTAATGCTTCCTGTGATGGTTCCTAAATAATGTAAACACTGACGAATATCTAATGCCAATAAATCTCCAGGCACTTGATTGTATAAGCCTTGTTCTACTTCTTCTAATGATTGCATCAATCCCACCAATGCCTCATAGTGTCTTGCATTCGTAACGATGGTAGATTCAGTATGTATATTTCCCTGAATGGTATTACTTACTAATGCTTTTTTTAGTGCATCAATTTGTTCATTGTTTTTTGCAGAAATAAACAAACTGTTTTTAAAATCAGCAAACTGATTTAAAGTTTGAGCATCAGCTAAATCTGCTTTATTTCCTACCAATATATAATTGATTTGTTCTTGCTCAAATTCATTTACAATTTGCCTTAATTCTTCCGCTCGAATATTTAAGAGATCATATAAATACACTACCACCTGAGCTGCGCGCATCTTTTCCTTACTCTTACTAACTCCAATTTGCTCTATTGCGTCATCAGTGTGTTCGCGTATACCGGCAGTATCAATCAACCTAAATAAAACTCCATCAATATTTAATACTTCTTCTATGGTGTCTCGAGTTGTACCTGCAATATCACTTACTATGGCTCTATTTTCATTTAATAGTGTATTCAACAGGGTAGACTTTCCTGCATTGGGCTTACCAATAATGGCCACTTGAACACCATTCTTGATAACATTCCCTAATTTAAATGATCCTATTAATTCAGCCGTGGCTTGCTTTAATTCAGTGATTAAATTTTTGAATTGAGTTCGGTCGGCAAACTCTACATCTTCTTGAGAAAAATCCAATTCCAATTCTATTAGCGCCGAAAAACGAATCAAGGCTTCCCGCAATTGACTCAAATCGGAAGAGAAACCTCCGCGCATGGTGTGTAATGCAGCTTTCTTACTGGCTTCTGTATTACTGGCTATCAAATCTGCAACTGCTTCCGCTTGCGCCAAATCCATTTTGCCTTTTAAGAATGCTCGCTGTGTAAATTCACCAGGCTTAGCCAATCGAACACCGCGCTTTGTGATTGCTTGAAGAATTTGTTCTTGTATATAAGGAGACCCATGACAACTAATTTCTATAACGTCTTCTCCAGTATATGATTTAGGTCCTTTATACAATGATAAAACCACTTCATCTAAAACGGTTTGTTCGTCTTTTAGCAAACCTACATGGATGGTATGTGAAGCTTGCACCAATAAATCTTTCTTAGGAAAAAGTTGATTGATTACTTCGAATGTAGCAGGACCACTTATTCTAATAACCGCTATAGCCCCTATTCCAGGGGCTGTAGCCAATGCAACGATTGTATCGTCCCAGCCTTGAAGTGCAGTATTCATTGGGTAAAGATACTTGCTTTCATCATTTGCAGATTACTCATCGGAAACTAAAAAACTAATACTTTGCTTATGTCTATAATTTACTTTACTACCATTCTGCATAGCTGGTTTCCAATGCGGCCCTTTGGATATCACTCTAATTGCTTCTGCTTTGGTTCCGTAACCAGGATCATTCTCTGCAACCACATCACTAATGACTCCTAATTTATCAACTAAAAAGGAAACCACTACTGTATACTTCCCAGCAGGTGCACCATTCGAAACAGGTATATCACTATTTAAATTCCTTTCTAAATAATTTTTCCAACCATTGATACCTCCTGGAAATTCTGCGGGAATTTGTACTGAATAAAATATTTTTTCTGATTCATCTTCTTTAGAAATACTTGATACGCCTGAAATAGAATTTTCAATTGGAGGAGTCATGATCTCATTAGTTTTTTCTCCTTCCTGATTAAAATTATTAATTTGAACATTGTCTATTTCATCAATAGCTTTTACTTCATCTTCAGGAGTAACTTCATTGTCTTTAACAATCTTAGGTGGTGTAACGGCTACTGTTTCTAGTTTGAGTTGTTCTTTTTTTATTGGCTTAATGATCTCTACTTTTTTTATTTCATCTTTAAATTTTTCTAAAGAAATATCAACCACATTTACTAAAACATTTGCATTCTTGTTTTCATTGGCAAGTAAAATAACAGTTACAAAAAGTGCTGCAATACTGATAGAAATAACGATTGCTTTCTTTAATCTTTTGTTGTACGTTTTTCTTAATTCATACGCACCATAACTTTTGTTTTTTCCATCAAATAAAATATCGAGCCACTCGCTCTGAAGGATCTGATTTTTATTCATAGTAATGATTTACTAATAGGATACAGTAAATCGGTAATTCCATAAAAAATCAACCACTTAAAATCAAGATCCATTTTAATATACCAAAAACAATAAATAATAGTAAGCACAAAAAAGCCCCGAATCTAAAAGACTCGGGGCCGTATTCAATTGTCATGTTGAAATTATTCTTCAGATACCATGAAAGTAATACTCTGCTTGTGACGATAGATTACGTTTCTACCATTCTGTACAGCAGGCTTCCATTTAGGTCCTCTAGTAATTACACGAACTGCTTCTGCTTTAGTACCATAGCCTGGATCGTTCTCAGCAACTACATCACTGATTGCTCCATCTTTTGCTACGATAAAAGAAACCACAACGGTGTATTTTCCTGGAGGTGCACCATTTTCAACTGGTAAATCTCTATTTAAGTTACGCTCCAAATATTTAGCCCAAGCTGGCAAGCCTCCAGGGAATTCCGCTGGAATTTGTACCACGGTAAATATCTTATCGTAATCTTCTTCTTTTTTTGGCGCTTCTACCACACCAGTACCGCTTTCAACTGGAGGAGCAACAATACCTTCGTCTTTTGCACCTTCCTGATTGATGGTACCAATCTTGGTATCTTCCAATTTTTCTACCTCTTTAATTTCATCTTCTTCCTTCACTTCCTCATCTTTTACAATTTTTGGCGGAGTGAACTTAGTGATTTCCACTTTAGGAGGTTCTTGCTTTGGTGGTGGCGGTGGAGGTGGTGGCTCAGGCTTCTTCTCTTCCTGTTGTACGTTCTCCAACGATACGTCTTGTACGATTAACTCTTTACTCTCTTTGCCAACAGTATTAGCAAGTATGTTTCCCAGCACAGCTAGTAGTAATATGAGCAAGGTTCCTACTAAAGCCTTGGTCATACGCTTATTGTAGGTTTTACGCAACTCATAAGCACCATACTCCTTATTTCTGCCATCAAAGATGATGTCAAGAATATCGGCTGATTGAATTTTATTTACGTCCATTGTAAAAAATGTTATTTGTTAGTTGCTTGTTGATCTTAGTTAGATGCGCCAGCTCCTGCACTTCCGCTTGCATCAGATATTTTTACTAAGGCAGCTTCGCCTTCGGAAATATCAACCAATGCATACTTTTTCAGTACATTAATAGCCATTTCATCTAAAATATCCACTACATTCTTGTAAGTACATTCAGCAGATGGCTTGATAATCACCACCAAATCCTTTTCAGGAGTGTTTCTCTTCTTGTCAATCAAAATAGTTCTGATTTCTTTGAAGTTGGATGATTTAAAATTAGCTCCATCTGTTGCCAATTGACCTTCATAATAAAAGACGTTATTGTCTTTTCCTAAGAGTAAAGTGATAACACCAGACTCTTTGGCCTTATTTTGGTCTTCGGGCTTATCAGCATCTTTTGGTAAAAAGAGTCTCATAGCCGTTGGTTGACTCATGGTTGTAGTGAAGATGAAAAACGTAATCAACAAGAAACCTAAGTCCACCATGGGTGTTAAGTCAACCCTGGTTGATAGTTTTTTCCCTTTCTTGACGCCGGGTCCTTTTTTGTGGCCTCCGCCGCCCGAGGTATCCATTTCTGCCATGTCGGTAGAATTTAGTTTTCGTTATAAATTAGTTTCCTTTAGTCTTCTAGTTTTTCCCCTTTCTGGTTCAATTTCCAAAGATCGGTTCCTACTGGTGCTGCTTCTGGGCTAGTTACCATTTGAAACTTCAAGATATCATTCTTCTTGAAAGCATCAATGATTGCTTTGAAAGCAGGATATTTAGCCATATTGTCTCCTTTTAAAAGGAATGCAGGCTCTTTTTCACCCAAATAAGCATCTTTGGTTAATCTCATCCAGGTAACCAGTTCATTATTAGCTGTATCCGTTACAGGAATACCAGGTAATTTATCGCCTTTACGCTGGTCTTCAGGTAAGGCAAGGAATGAAGCAAGGCTACCGAAAGGAGCTCCATAAAACAGTGACTTTTTAAAAGCATCTGTGTTTAGACCCAGATTTTTAGATGAATTTAGCGCGTTGGCAATTGCTTCTTTCTTAGACTCGTCGTCCATTTCTAGAAACACTTTACCTTTTGCATCTAAAATTACCATCACATAATCCTTCTGGGGCGCCACTTTTGCAGCAACTGATTTTGGAGTGGTAACAGCAATCGCTTCAGCAGGCTTAAACTTGGTCGTTAAAATAAAGAACGACAACAAGAGAAAGGCCACATCGCACATTGCGGTCATATCGATGTTTGTACTCTTCCGAGGTAATTTGGCTCTACCCATTGTTTAGTTTTTTACTGATTCACTTTTATTAGATTCAAATCTTCACGAATTCCACAAATAATTAAAAACTATTTGTAGTTAGCTGCAAAGCTTTGAGTTAAAGTGAAGCCAGACTCATCAATTCCGTAAGTGATACCATCAATACGAGTAGTAAACACGTTGTAGAAAATGATTGCAACAGCAGAAGTACCAATACCTAATGCAGTGTTAAACAATGCCTCAGAAATACCTTTTGATAATTCACGAGCAGCATCTCCACCACCTTCTTCTCCTAATGCAGAGAAAGACTTAATCATACCCAATACAGTTCCGAACAATCCTAATAGGGTTGCTACTGAAGCGATGGTAGATAAGAATACTAAGTTCTTTTCTAACATTGGTAATTCAAGCGCAGTTGCTTCTTCAATTTCTTTTTGAATGTTCAATACTTTTTGTTCTGTTTCTAACTCAGTATTAGTGATCATTTCTTTGTACTTCTTCAAACCTGCTTTCATTACATTACCAACAGATCCTTTTTGCTTATCGCAAGCAGCCAAAGCTTTGTCTACTTCTTTGTTTGCAAGGTGAAACTGAACGCTACGTACAAATTCAGCATTGTTTGCTGTACCAGCAGCTTTCATTACGGTTAATAAACGCTCGATAACGAAAATCAATACAATGATGAAGTTACCAATCAAGATAGGTACAACGATACCACCTTCATACATTTTAGCTAAGCCAGTTAAAGGTCCTTTGTGGTTAGGCCAGAAACCACCAGCCAAATCTGGATTGGTAAAATTACTGTTGGTTCCTAGTACAAATCTCCACAAAATGTACCCTAATACAACTCCAACAAGTGGAGCAATCCAAGAAATAATGTTGCTGCTCTTCTTCGGTTGAGTAGAAGTTGCACTTTTCACTGCAGCGGTTGGTTTTGTTTCAGCCATGACTCAAATGGTTTTTGATTTTTTAAAAAAATAACAAATGGTTTAAAAAATTTCTTCACAATGCTAATGAAAATTATTCTGAATTATCAATTTGTTTACAATTCTTCAAAACAATTTAAATGCGCATCCTAAAGGGGTTACAAATTAGGTATTTTATTTAAAGCAGCAAATTTGAGAACAATATTCTTTCATTGTATTTTACCGATTTTTTTGAAAAGTTCACCATTCATCCAAACAGTCTCCCTAATTGATTGTTGGTAACCCAACAACCCTATCTTTATAGGCATTTTTTTAAATTATACTAATTGCGACAATGAAAAAACTATTATTCTCCAGCACAGCGCTGATGCTTGCACTCTCCGTGTTTGCGCAACAGCGTCCTCAAACCCCGCCTCAAACACCAGGTACGGGTACACCTCAAATGCCTAATATGGGCAATTTGCCTAATATGCCAACCGCTCCTAGACAAGGGCCTAGAGCATTTAAGGATGTAATTACAGCAAAAGCTGTTTCAAAAACGGGCTTATTTACCGTACACAAAGTAGAAGACAAATACTATTTCGAAATTGCAGATTCTATTTTCGGTAGAGAAATTCTCTCAGTTGTACGTTTTACCAAAGTACCTGCAGGTGCTGGTTATGGTGGTGCAATTGCCAATCAGCAAACCATTACTTTCGAAAAAGGGCCTAGTAACAACGTTTTCTTACGTACAGTTACTTTGGTTAACCAAGCCGAAGGAAACCAAGATATTTATAAAGCAGTTACCAATTCAAACTTAAATGCCATTGCTGCAGCTTTCCCTATTGCTGCATTTGGTAAAGATTCTACTAGTGTGGTAATTGATGTGAGTGACTTTTTTAAAGGAGATAACCAAGCGGTTAGCATTAATCCAAGATTTAAAAGAACATACAGTTTAAGTGCTTTAACTCAAGACAGGTCTTATATCAATAAAATCAGCACTTATCCAATTAACACAGAAATCGTTACAACTAAAACTTACGCGAGTTCTCCAGCTGGTGGCGGAATCAGCATTCCAGGTTTACCTGGTGGTGGTGGAGCTAACATTGCTGCAGCAAATGATGCAGGTGCTGTAACAATGGAGGTAAACACTTCTTTATTGTTACTTCCAAAAGTTCCTATGCAACGCAGAATTGCAGACAAAAGAGTTGGATTCTTTACCGACAATTTTGTAAGATTCAGTGATGATCAGCAAAAAGTAGAAGAAGTAGATTTTGCTGTTCGTTGGAGATTAGAGCCTAAAGATGGCGAGTGGGAAAAATGGAGAAGAGGTGAATTAGTAGAGCCTAAAAAGCAAATCATCTATTACATTGACCCAGCAACACCTAAGCAATGGCGCTCTCACCTGATTGCAGGTATCAATGATTGGCAAGCAGCTTTTGAAAAAGCTGGATTTAAAAATGCAATTGTTGGTAAGGAATGGCCAGAGAACGATACTACCATGAGTTTGGAAGATGCTCGTTTTTCAGTTGTTCGTTATTTAGCTTCTGATATTGCCAATGCAAGTGGACCAAACGTACACGATCCTCGTAGTGGAGAAATCATTGAAAGCCATATTCAATGGTATCATAACGTAATGAAATTGGTACACGATTGGTATATGTTGCAAGCAGGACCAAATGATCCTGGTGCACGTAGTATGAAATATGACGACCAATTGATGGGCGATCTTATTCGTTTTGTTTCTTCTCATGAAGTAGGTCATACATTAGGGCTTCGCCATAACATGGGAAGCAGTAGTCAAACTCCTGTTGAAAAATTAAGAGACAAAGCATGGGTTGAAGCAAATGGCCACACTGCATCTATCATGGACTATGCACGTTTCAACTATGTTGCACAACCAGAAGATAATATCAGCAGAAAAGGATTATACCCAAGAATTGGAGACTACGATAAGTGGGCTTTAAAGTGGGGTTATGGATATATTCCAGGTAATACAGAAGATGAGATTAAAAAGAACAGCAATAAAATTGTTACTGCTGCACTAAAAGAAAATCCTCGTCATTGGTTTGGTACTTATGAAAGCGGCAATAGAGTTGATCCTAGAAGTCAAAGTGAAGACTTAGGTGATAATTCTGTTAAAGCAAGTGAGTACGGTGTAATGAACCTAAAAAGAGTAATGAAAGGTTTACCAGAATGGACTAAGGAAGAAGGAGATCAATATGATAACCTTGCCACTATGTATGGTCAAACACTTGGTCAGTTCAACAGATATATAGGTCATGTTAGTACCAATATTGGTGGTGTATATGAAACATTTAAAACAGTAGAACAAAATGAAGCTGTTTATGAAATCGTTCCAAAAACTCGTCAAAAAGAAGCGGTAGCGTTTATCAATAAAAATGTTTTCGAAACACCAACATGGTTAGTTGATCGTGCTATGTGGAATAAGTTCAACAACCCAATTAGTGCAGATCCTATCATGAGCTTACAAGAAAGAACTTTGAACAGCATTGTAAGTACCGATCGTTTGGGTCGTTTACAATTAAGTGCAGAGCGTTTTGGCTTAGATAAGGCATACACTGCATTGGAGTTATTGAATGATGTTCAAGCAACTGTATTCAATGAGTTAAGCAACAAAAAACCGATTGATACTTATAAGAGAATGTTGCAAAGAACATATGTAGACCGATTAACTTCTATTTTAAATCCATCAGCTCCAGCTGGAGGCGGCATTACCATTACATTTGGTGGTGGAGGTGCTGCTCCAATTGATGCGAAAAAATCAGATGTAACTGCAATCGTTCGCGCACAATTAGTTGGACTTCGTAGTCAATTAAATAGTGCAGCTGCAACTACTGCAGACAAAATGAGCAAAATTCATTTAGCTGATTTAGCTGAAAGAATCAAAGATGCATTAGATCCTAAATAAGGTCTTTAAATCATTTTATATAACCCACAGGTATATTAACCTGTGGGTTTTTTTATATCCTTAATAGTCAAAATAAGGTCTTGCTTTAACTATTTGGTATCTTCGTAATATGAAAAAGCTATTGTTTTTATCGATATTAGTATTAGTTGGTTTTGCAGCAAAAGCGCAGCAACAAATTATTTGGGGATATTTAAGAGACAGCATCAGCAACGAACCTATTGAATTAGCCAGTATAACCAATACCAATAAGAAAAAAACAGTGGTGAGCAATAGTAAAGGATTGTTTAAAATTGAAATAAGCAAGAATGATATCTTATCTATTTCTGCAGTAGGTTATCACTATGATACCGTTTTATTTGCTGGGTTGATTGCAGCCGCCGATACTTTGCAACTCTACTTAATTCCTATTAGCCGCAACTTAAACAATGTGACCGTACAAAATTCTGGTACCAGCCAATATACTTTAGATAGTTTAGAAAGAAGTAGAGAGTTCAAAGAAGCTATGGTGAGTCCGCCGGTTAAAGCAGTTGAATTATCCAATTCAGGTGCGGGTTTTGGCATTAGTTTAAATAGACTATCCAGCAGAGAAAAAAGCAAAAGAAAAGCCACTGAGTTATTTAACAATAGCGAAAAAGAAGCTTATATCAATTATCGTTTTTCAGCGGAAATCGTAACCAAATACAGCGGCTTAAAAAATGAAGCTTTACAAAGTTTTGTACAGCGATATAGACCTTCTTACGAATGGCTAAGAAAACATCCAAAGGAAGAAGATATTAAATACTATATCAACGACAAACTAAAAGAGGACAAAAAATCTCAATAATAACAATACGCTATTCGTACCTCAAAGCTACAATTGGATTGAGTTTAGCTGCTTTCATAGCAGGGTAAATACCTGCCGCTAAACCTACGACCGAGCAGATAATAATTCCAATAAATACCCAAGCCCAAGGAACCACAAAACCAGTGTCTAATATTATTCCAAAAATATTTCCTACTAGTATTCCAAGAATAATTCCAAATATGGCTCCAAGCAAACTAATAATCATGCTTTCAAATAAAAATTGCTGACGAACATATTTGCTCTTCCCGCCAATTGCTTTAATTAAACCTACTTCTTTGGTTCTCTCATTTACGGCAACCAACATAATATTCATCAACCCAATAGCAGCACCAATTAATGTAATTAATCCAATTGCACTTGCTGCACCAGTAATACTGCTTAGAAATCCAATAAACATTTCAGCAAACTTGTCGCTTTTTTCAATAACGAAATTGACATCTTCAGTGGGCTGAAGTTTTCTGATTGCCCTAAAAACAGAAGTAGCTTCATCGGTTGCTACAGGTAACACATTAATATCGGTTACATTAATCCCAATTAAATAAGTCGGCCCAATATTGGCATACCTGCGTACATTGGTATAAGAAGTAACAATAACATCATCTTGACGAAGCATAGAACTAGATCCCTTGCTTTTAAGCAAGCCAATTACTCTATAGGGCGTACTTCCAACTTTGATGATTTTATCCAAAGACCTTTCTGGTCTTTCACCAAATAAACGGGTTGCTACATTGCTCCCAATTAAACAAACATTTCTTCCGCTTTGTACGTCTAGGTTATTTAAATTTCTTCCTTGTTGAATGGTATAACCGTTAACCAATAAGTAGTTCTCATCTCCTCCCCAAACCAATACCTGTGGATTGGTTTTACGGTCTTCGTATCTAAGTTCTTGACCACCAGGTCCTCTTCTATAGATACTTACCAAAGCACCTGGAAAATTATAATTGGCTTTGAATTGTTCTACTTCTTCTAATCGAAGGGGTTTGTTTAAGTTAGATTTTTTCTCTTTTAAACCTCGCTTGGTTTTTTTGACTTCATCGTTATTAGGCCCCATTCTAGCACGACTATCTTTATAACGAATACTAAAAGAGTTTGCACCCATGGATGAAAAACTCTCTTTCAAGCTTTGATTCATGGCTTCAATAGCAGTAATAATTCCTATTAATGCCATGATACCAAAGGCAATAATTGCAATAGTAATACCCGCACGAAGCTTATTGCTTTTTACCGTACGCCAAGCCAAAGTGAATGAGTCAAAAGCTGTCATAAATTAAAGGTACAGCGTATTGATTAAACCCTTTATAGTAAACGGTTGAATTATGAAGAGTGGTTAAAAATAGAAGCAATTGAGCACTATTGAAGGAAGAACGCCAACTAAAACAATAGCTGCGGCCACCAATAATAGCCCAAACTTGAATCCACCGGTGATTTCACTGGTTTCAGGTTGCCCCTCTTTAAAGTACATGGCTTGAATTACTTTGAAATAGTAATAAGCACTTATAGCAGCAAATAATACCGCTACAATTACAATCCATATAGGTCCGCCTGCTTTTACTACCGATGCCAACATATAATACTTGGCAAAAAATCCTGCAGTTAATGGAATACCTGCTAAAGACAATAAACAAATGGTAGCTACAAATGCTAGAACTGGTTGAGTAGCACCAAGACCGTTGAATCCATCGAAAGTATAATCTTTTACTTTCATCAAAACTGCAAAGAATCCAATGGTAGCTAAACTATATGCAACTGTATAAAGGATAATTCCCTCTGTAGCCATATCGTTGTTGCTGTACAAAGCAAACAACATAAAGCCTACTTGAGCAATACTGGAATAAGCCAACATTCTTTTGATACTGCGTTGAAATACCGCAGTGATATTTCCTGCCAACAAAGTGGCAACAATAACAAAAGAAATTAAAATATTCCAAGTAGGTCCTAATAAGTTTGCATTAGCGGCAAATAATTTAATAAACGCGAAGAAGGCAGCAGCTTTCACAATGGTTGCCATGAATGAAGTGAACACACTTGGAGCACCATCATAAACATCTGGTGTCCAAAAATGGAATGGGGCAGCTGAAACCTTAAAACACATAGCACCAAATAGTAACAACAATCCAGCAACCTGTAAAAATGCTGGGCCCTGAACGCCTGAAGATGGAGGCAAAGCCCCTGTTCCAACGCTTGCCATACCAAATGTTCCTGTAGCACCGTACAACAAAGCAATACCCATCAACATGATGCCTGTTGTAAAAGAACCCATTAAAAAATATTTAAGAGAGGCTTCATTACTTTTTAAATTGTGTTTATCTGCCCCAGTTAATATATACAATGGAATAGATAAAATTTCAATTCCTAAAAACAACATCAACATTCCATTATAAGAAGTTAGAATGGCTGTTCCACATAATACAAAGAATATGAGCGCATAAAAATCAGCTGTTTTGTCGCTGATTTTTTCTATTTCAGATCCACTCAACAAAACAAAAATGAGCGTTGCTGCTATCATCAATGTATTGAAGAACAAACCCATTTTATTGAAGTGCAATAAATCTTTGGTATCTATTTGAATAGAAAACACACCGTAACTATTCAATAAATTAGCGGTGAGTAATACCACTAACGCAATAATTGCGGTTAAAGTAATGACCGGTTTTTTATTGGTAAAAATGCCTGTGAACATCATTACCACACCTAGAATTGCTGAAAATATAATTGCGTTCATAACTACTAAATCGGTCTTTTACTTTTTTACAAATAATGCTGAAACACTGTCTCCAGTTAAATTCAACAATGGTTGTGGAAATACCCCAAAAACAATAACCAGCAATGTGATAATCACCAATGCCAATTTTATATTCAATGGAATATCAGTTGCTTTTTCAGTAATGCTATTTAACTCCCCATAAATAACGCGCTGCACCATATTCAATGTGTATACTGCTGCCAAAATAATACTGATACCTGCAATAGCAGCCATGATCATATTGTATTGGAATAAACCATTAAACATTAAGAACTCCCCAATAAATGCATTGGTTAATGGCAATGCCACATTTGCCAAAGCCATTACTACTAATAAAATGGCCATCACTGGTGCTTTTTGAGCTAAACCACCCAATTGACTCATACTTCTAGTACCCAATTGTTTTTCAATTAAATCGGCAATAATCCAAAGCCCAATCACATTTACTCCATGACTAAACATTTGAATCATTACTCCATCCATTGCGGTTTGATTATTGGTAAACATAGCCGCACTCATCAAGCCGATATGTGCAATAGAAGAATAAGCAATCATTCGCTTGATATCATCTTGACGTATCGCAATTAATGAAGCATAGATCATTCCAATAATGGATAGTATAATAACAATATTAGCAGATTGAGCTGCTGCATGAGGGAACATGGGAAGAATCCATCTGATTACTGCAAACACACCCATTTTAACCATGATACCACTCATTACCATTGTTGTTGCAGTAGGCGACTGTTCGTAAGCGTCGGGCTGCCAAGTATGGAAAGGGAAAATGGGCATCTTTATAGCAAATGCGATAAAGAATAGCCAGAATAGGATTGTTTCTTGTGACGCAGTTAATTTAACTGCATAAAAACTTTCTAATGAAAAGGATTGACCAGCGGTGTTAAAATACATGAACAATAAACCAATCAACATTAATAAGGACCCTACAAATGTGTATACAAAGAATTTAAAAGTAACTGCAATTCTTTTTTCTCCACCCCAAATAGAACAAAGAAAATAAACGGGTATTAATGCTAACTCCCAGAAAAAATAAAATAACAAAGCGTCGGATGCTAAAAACACACCCATTAAACCAGCTTGAGACAACAACATCAATCCATAAAAAGCCGCTGAATTTTTATATTCATTATTATAAACAGCTGTAAAAATTAACGGGAAAGAAACTGCAGTTAATAAGCTGAGCATTTTAGCCATGCCGTCTGCTTTTAACGTAATTCTACTTCCTAAGTTATTTAACCAAGCAGCATCATAGCCAATTTCTCCCGGTGTAAAAACGGCAACCAACGCAATTGCTAGCGTTGCAACTGATGCCAACAAAGCAAATGTTTTAGCCGAATTACCTTGCTTCAAAATAAATGCAATTAAGCCGGCTAACAGAGGTGTTAATATGAGTAATAAAGTAATCATTATTGCTGAGCTACTTGATGAACGAATTAAAATATTTTATCTAAATAACGAATGATAGTGGCATCATTAAACCATATAATGAAAAACACTACCATTGATAATATCATGATGAGCAAATAGCTGGCTACCTGTCCACTTTGAATCAATCTCAATTGTCTTGAGCCATAAGCCACCAACTTGCCTACTCCATTTACTGCACCATCAATACCAGCTTTCTCTACCACATTTTTCAATAAACCTCCCAATGCATTCAATGGATTTACTACAATTGTATTGTACAATTCATCTACATACCATTTATTCATTAACAGTTTACCCAATCCAGATTCAGTGGTTTCATTTGCACTAGTATAATGCTTAAATGTTTTCACTGCAAAGGCAATCACTATTACTATTAATAAGGTTACTACACCCATCATCAAATATTCTTGAGAATGACTTAAGTGATGCGCTTCTGCTAATTTGGTTGATTCAGCAAAAATGGGTGCCAAGAAATTCTGCAACCAATGTTGGTTTTCTGCAAATACAGCAGGGATGCCAATGAATCCTCCCACTACAGAAAGTACAGCCAAAACAATTAAAGGAACAGTCATTGCAGAAGGGCTCTCATGCAAATGATGCGCTTGTTCATGTGTTCCCCTGAAATTGCCTAAGAAAGTAAGGGTATACAATCTAAACATATAAAAAGCGGTCATCAAAGCACCACCCACTCCAATATAATAGAACAGTGGATTGCTTGAATAAGCAGCCACTAGTATTTCATCCTTTGAAAAGAAACCTGAGAATGGAGGAATACCTGCAATAGCTAAACAAGCTAATAAGAAAGTGATATGCGTAATAGGCATATACTTTTTAAGGTTCCCCATTTTACGAATATCTTGTTCGTGATGCATAGCATGAATAACCGATCCTGCACCCAAGAATAATAAGGCTTTGAAGAAAGCATGGGTCATAACATGGAATACTGCGCCCGTATAAGCACCCACTCCCAATCCTAAAAACATATAACCCAATTGGCTTACGGTTGAATAAGCCAATACTTTTTTAATATCGTTTTGCTTTAAAGCAATGGTTGCTGCAAAAATGGCGGTGGCCAATCCAATCACTGCTACCAGTGTTTGTGTTGCTGGCGCCATGGTATATAAAATATTGCTTCTAGCAATCATGTAAATACCGGCAGTTACCATGGTAGCAGCATGTATTAAAGCAGACACTGGTGTAGGACCCGCCATTGCATCTGGCAACCAAGTATACAATGGAATTTGCGCACTCTTACCCATTGCACCAACAAAAAGTAAAGTAGTAATAGCGGTAATATCAAAAGCAGATAGTTGAGCTATTCCTGCAAATACATCTGTATAATTTACAGTGCCTAATTTAAAGATCAACCAAAAAACTGCTAATAGAAAACCGAGGTCTCCAATACGGTTCATAATAAATGCTTTTTTAGCAGCATAATTATAATCGCCGTTTTTAAACCAATATCCAATTAATAAATAAGAACATAAACCTACTCCTTCCCACCCAATGAACATGATTACATAGTTGCTTCCCATTACCAATAGCAACATTGAAAACACAAATAAATTGAGGTAAGCAAAGTATCGAGCAAAATGGTGCGGCTCCTCCTCTTTCATGTATGCAGTAGAATACAAGTGAATCAAGAAACCAATACCCGTGATAATAAGTAGAAACAGAACAGACAATTGATCTATCTGAAAAGCAAAAGGAATCGTAAACGCTTTTGTTTGAATAAAATTAAACAAGGTTACTACAGAATTGATTGGCGCACCACCGCTATTGGCAGCGGCTCCATACACTTGTCCAAACAAAAAGCAGGAGGTTAAAAAAGACAAGAAGATCATTCCTGACCCTATTATACCTACAGCAGATTTAGACAAGCGCTGCCTGCCCAATCCGTTAATCAGGAAACCCAGCAAGGGAAACAATGGTACTAAAAAAGCAATTTTACTCATATACTAAGTTGCGGGTGCTAGTTTTTCAATCGGTTCAAGAAATTAATATCTACAGAATGCGTATTTCGATACATCATTACAATGATGGCTAATCCTACACTCACTTCTGCAGCAGCTACCACCATAATAAAAAATACAAAAAGTTGACCCTCTACTCCAGTAGTTGAAGTAGCACTATTTAATAATGCCGCTCCATGATGCATTTTCGAAAATGCTACCAATAATAAGTTTACTGCATTCAACATCAGTTCTATGCACATGAAAACAATAATGGCATTTCTTCTGGTTAATACACCAATAATACCAATGCTAAACAAGGCTAATGAAAAATAGATATAATATTGTATAGGCATAATTGCGTTGTTATGAATTAATCTTTTTTACCAATTACTACTGCTCCAACCATTGCACTCAAAAAGAGCACACTACTTATTTCGAATGGAACAACAAAATCACTGAATAATGCTTTACCTAAATTCTTAATTAAACCAATATCTCCCGTTTTCATTAAAGCAGCTTTACCAGAAAGCTCTGTAGCTTGCTTAACCAATGAAACCAATACCACTAAAAAACATCCCCCAGACACTACACCTGCCAACTTCATCCACCAATTCTTTCTTGGCTCACCAGATGAATTTAAATTCATCAACATGATCACAAATAAGAACAATACCATGATGGCCCCGGCATAAACAATCAAGTTTACAATTGCTAAGAACTGTGCATTCAATAAGATATAATGACCAGATATGGCAAAGAATACTGCAATTAGCCAAAGTACACTATGCACTGGATTTTTGCTAACCAGTACCATAATAGCACTAAAGATGGCCAGTGCGCTTAAAGAGAAAAACAAAATTTGAATCGTATCCATTTCTTTGATTGTATTAAACAGGCAAAATATTTATCCCCTTGCAGCACCTCTTGCTGCTGCATATTCTTCCGGTGCTGTGTTTTTATTCGGAATCAACAAATCGTCTTTTCCATAGATAAAACCCTTTCTGGTAAAATTAGCCGGCGCAAAAGTTTCACTTAAATAAATAGCGTCTTTAGGGCAAGCTTCTTCGCAAAGTCCGCAGAATATGCAACGAAGCATATTGATTTCATACTTAGCTGCGTATTTTTCTTCGCGATATAAATGTTCCTCTCCAGGCATACGCTCAGCAGCTTCCATCGTAATGGCTTCTGCCGGACAAGCAACAGCACATAATCCACAAGCAGTACAATTCTCTCTTCCTTCTGCATCTCTATTTAAAACGTGTAAGCCTCTAAATACAGGGCTAAACTCACGCTTTTGTTCTGGGTATTGAATGGTAGGTTGCTTCTTAAATATATGGCTAAATGTAATGGCCATGCCCTTTACAATATTGGGCAAATACAGGCGCTCCATAAAACTCATTGGCTCCCTACTTACTTCTTTTGCTCTGTTTGTTAAAGCTTGCATTTATTCTTTTATATAAAAGGTTCACAAATGTATAATTTTGATCTTAACCCTGCTGCCATAATATCACTGCACCTGTTGCCAACATATTCACCAAAGCCAGTGGTATTAAACTTTTCCAACCCAAATTCATGAGCTGATCGTAGCGGAACCTTGGAATAGTCCAACGAATCCACATAAATAGGAATAAGAAAATAACAATCTTAGTTAGCAACGATACCACACCAATGATAGCGGCAATATTGGGGGCAAGTGTTGATTCGTCTAAAAACGGAACATCATACCCACCAAAATACAAGCTGGCCATCACTGCACTGCTCATGATCATATTTACATATTCAGCAAATAGATAAAAACCCAATTTCATAGAAGAATACTCTTGGTGGTATCCCATATTTAATTCGTTCTCAGCTTCTGGTAAGTCAAACGGTGTTCTATTACATTCTGCCATCGCACAAACGAAAAATAAAATAAAGCCCAATGGTTGATATACAATATTCCACCAAGCACCCGGTGCCATTTGTTGATCAACAATGGTTTTTAAACTTAGTGATCCTGAAATCATCAATACCGCAATCAGGGATAAACCCATTGCCAATTCATAGCTAATGGCTTGTGAAGCACCTCTTAATGCAGCCATTAAAGAGAACTTATTATTAGATGCCCATCCACCAATCATGATGCCATACACACCCATACTTACCACACCAAATACATATAAAATACCAATATTGATATCGGCAATTTGTAAATCAATTTTACGACCAAACAATTCTACCGAACTACTCCATGGTATTACCGCACAAGTCATTAATGCAGCGGTCATTGCCATGGCAGGCCCCAAGATGAACAACCCTTTGCTGGCCGAATTAGGAATAATTTCCTCTTTCATGATCAGCTTTAATCCATCCGCCAAAGGTTGCAATAAACCCATTGGACCCGCTCGGTTAGGACCCGGTCTATCTTGTAAAACCGCAGCAACTTTACGTTCTGAGAAAGTAGTGTAAAGGGCTATACCCAAACTAGCAAAAACGATAATCGCAATGAGGATTAGTTTTTCTAGCATCAATATCCAATCTAAGGCCAATAGTGTCATGCTTATGATAATTAGTCTTTGTTATTTTTAAAGTCGGTTGAATGTGCTGGTCTATCCAATTTGCTTAAAGTAATATCCGCTTGGTTTACTTCACTCACACTATGAATATCCATCAACAACTTAGGTTGTCTACCTGCGTGAACCGCTTCAAATGTTTCTGTTGGTTTATGGGTACCCACCGTTCCTGCATAGTGTCCTTGTGCAATTACTGAATGACGATCAATCAATCTAGGACCTTCAATTACCCAATCACTTGTTTGTTTTTTGTCGAATCTACAGGTATTACAAATCCAATCTTCCACTTCACCCCACTGGTCTTTTCTGGCAGTAACTCTGTACACTTCATCTCCTCTATTCCATAAAGTAACTTTACCGCTACATGTAGGGCAATCTCTATGCGCATCAACAGGTTTTAAAAACCATACCCTGTTTTTGAATCTAAATGTTTTATCGGTTAATGCTCCCACCGGACAAACGTCTATCACGTTTCCAATGAATTCATTGTCTAAATTCTTTTCAATATAAGTTGCAATTTCAGCATGATCTCCTCTATCTAAAACGCCATGCTCTCTTTTTCCAGTTAGTTGGTCTGCAGTGAAAACACAACGGTAGCAAAGAATACAACGCGTCATATGCAATTGAATCTTATCTCCTAAATCGTGCTTCTTAAATGTTCTGCGCTGGAATTCATAACGAGTGCCCGCTTTACCATGTTCGTAACTCAAGTCTTGTAAATGACACTCACCTGCCTGATCGCAAACAGGGCAATCCAATGGATGATTTATTAATAAAAATTCTACTACCCCATTGCGTGCATCAATTACACGATCACTGGTAATATTCTTTACTTCCATTCCATCCATTACAGTAGTTCTGCAACTTGCAACCAATTTAGGCATTGGTCTAGGATCTTTTTCAGAACCCTTGCTCACTTCAACTAAACAGGTTCTACATTTACCACCACTGCCTTCTAGCTTACTGTAATAACACATTGCAGGGGGAGCAACATCTCCGCCAATCTTGCGCGCTGCGTTTAGGATAGTTGTACCAGCAGGTACTTCTACCGTAATATTATCAATGGTTACTTTAAATAATGGTTGTTCAGACATAACTTAATTAAGCTGGTACATGAATAGGATCTGCATAATGTGCCAATCCATAATTTCTTTTTTGTGCTTCTTCCGGATGATTCACATGCCATTCAAACTCATCTCTAAAATGTCTTATGGCAGCAGCTACTGGCCAAGCAGCAGCATCACCCAACGGACAGATGGTATTCCCTTCTATCTTGCGTTGAATGTCCCATAATAAATCAATATCGCTCATCTTACCTTTTCCGGTATCAATATTTTTTAGAATTTTCTCCATCCAACCAGTTCCCTCTCTACATGGTGAACATTGTCCACAACTTTCATGTCTGTAAAAACGAGCCAATGTGTACGTATTTTTTACAATACATTGGTCTTCATCTAGAACAATAAAACCACCAGAACCCATCATCGATCCTGTAGCAAAACCACCATCACTTAAACTTTCATAGTTCATGTAACGGGTTTCACCTTTGGCTGTTTTCAATAAAAGATTGGCAGGTAAAATAGGTACAGATGATCCACCTGGAATACAAGCTTTCAATCTTTTTCCGTTGGCAATACCACCACAATATTCATCTGAGTAAATAAATTCTTCTACTGAAATCGTCATATCAATTTCGTACACACCTGGCTTATTAATATTGCCACATGCAGAAATTAATTTAGTTCCAGTTGAACGACCTACGCCAATTTTGGCATATTCATCTCCACCCATATTGATGATAGGAACTACTGCAGCTAAGGTTTCTACGTTATTTACTACAGTAGGTCTTTTCCATAAACCTTCAATAGCTGGGAATGGAGGTTTGATTCTAGGGTTACCTCTTTTTCCTTCTAAAGATTCAATCAACGCAGTTTCTTCTCCGCAGATATATGCACCTGCTCCTCTTTGTACATAAATATTACAATCGAATCCAGTGCCTAAAATATTCTTTCCTAAGAAGCCATTGGCTTTCGCTTCATCAATGGCTTGTTCTAAAATATCTACAATCCATGCATATTCACCGCGTATATAGATATATGTGTCGTTACTGCCTAATGCAAAAGAAGAAATGATTAACCCCTCTATTAACAAGTGAGGTAAAAATTCCATTAAGTAACGGTCTTTAAAAGTACCTGGCTCACTCTCATCTGCATTACAAACCAAATGACGAGGAACGCCTTCTGGTTTTGCAATAAAGCTCCACTTCATACCAGCAGGGAAACCTGCACCACCTCTACCGCGCAAACCACTCTTCTTCACTTCCTCCACAATTGCAGCGGGATCCATTTGCTTCAACGCTTTTTCAACTGCTTGGTAGCCGCCTTCTTTGCGATAAGTTTCAAAGAAACGGATGCCCGGCACATGCGCTTTTTCTAATAATAATTTTACACCCATATTCTTAATTATTTGCGGCAGCATTTTTTCTGCACTCATCAATAATGGCGTCTACTTTTTCTTTTGTTAAATGCTCACGATAATGTTTACCCAATTGCATCATTGGCGCATAACCACAAGCACCCAAGCATTCCACTGTTTTTAATGTGAACATACCATCCGTGGTAGTTTCACCTGGCTTAATGCCCAATTTGGTTCCGATGTATTCAATAATATCATCCGATCCATTAATCATACAAGGACCCGTTTGACAAACTTCAAATAAATGTTTCCCAATTGGTTTCAAATTATACATGCTGTAGAATGTAGCAACTTCATACACTTCAATGGGGCTGATTTGTAAAAGTTCTGCAACATAATCCATGGTTTCTGCGCTTAACCATCCACCAAAACTGTCTTGTGCTAAATGCAACACAGGCAGTAAAGCACTTTTTTGTTTTCCTTCCGGATAGCGAGCAACCAATCGGCTAAACTCTTTCAGTTGTTCATCATTAAACTTACTCATACGGTACTATTATTAAGCATCCAATTCTCCTGCAATCAGGTTTAAACTACTCATGGTTAAAATGGCATCCGACAACATGCTGTCTTTTACCAACTCAGGATAAGCCTGATAATAAATAAAACATGGTCTGCGGAAATGCAATCTAAACGGCGTTCTTCCTCCATCACTAATCATATAGAATCCTAACTCACCGTTACCGCCTTCAACAGATTGGTACACTTCACCTTTAGGCATATCTACTTCACCCATGATGATTTTAAAATGCCAAATCAATGCTTCCATTTTAGTGTACACATCTTCTTTCTTTGGCAAATAATATTCTGGAACGTCTGCATGGTAAACTTCTGCATCGGTTCCTTTAAACTCCTGAATTTTATTATATGCTTGTTGAATAATGCGCATACTCTGCCACATTTCTTGGTTACGCACTAAGAAACGATCGTAGTTATCGCCAGTTTTACCAACAGGAATATCAAATTCAAAATCTTGGTAACTACTATACGGACTATGCACACGAACATCATAATCAACGCCAGCAGCACGTAAATTAGGTCCAGTAAAACCATAATTCAATGCACGTTCTGCACTGATTGGTCCACCGCCAATGGTACGTTCCATGAAAATTCTGTTGCGCGTTAACAAGCTCTCTAGCTCGCCTAACGCAACCGGATACTCTTTTAAGAATTTCTCGAGTTTCGTAAACGCTGTATTTGAGAAATTCCTCTCAAAGCCGCCAATACGCCCAATATTAGTAGTAAGACGGGACCCACATACTTCTTCATATATTTCATAAATTAATTCGCGGTATTGCATTACATACAAGAACCCAGTAAAAGCTCCTGCGTCTACACCCACAATAGAATTACAAATTAAGTGGTCGGCAATTCTAGCCAATTCCATAATAATCACACGCAAGTAATCTACTCGCTTAGGTGTTTGAACGCCCAATAACTTTTCGCAGGTTAAGTGCCAACCCATATTGTTGATAGGGCTGCTACAATAGTTTAAGCGATCGGTGATAGGGGTGATTTGATACAGCGGTCTTCTTTCAGCGAGCTTTTCAAAAGCACGGTGAATATATCCCACGGTTTGTTCACTTGAAACAACACGTTCGCCATCTAATTCCATAATATTTTGGAATACCCCATGCGTTGCAGGATGGGTAGGACCCAAATTAATGGTAGTGGTTTTCCGCTCTATCGCGTCTTCTGCTAATGTTATATTATGATCACTCATATTTTTTATTTTATCCGCGTCCAAACATTTCGTCGTCTTTATCAATACGGGTTTGATCTTCCAGCGGGAATTCTTTTCTTAAAGGGAAGTAATCCATCTCATCCACATTCAAGATGCGTTTAAGATTGGGATGACCCACAAAATTGACCCCGAAAAAATCATAGGTTTCTCTTTCCATCCAATTGGCAGAAGAGAATAATTGAGTGGCAGTAAATACATCTGGAGTGGCTACTGGTGTAAACACTTTAAAACGAAGACGGGTATTTTCTACCAAATTGTGCAAATGGTAAACGACTGCTAATTCTCTGTTGGGGCTCTCTGGATAGTTCACCGCACATAAATCGGTCAAAAATTGAAAACCTAAACTTGGCTCATCATACAAGTATTGCAATACTTTTAGGTTAAGCTCTTTAGGTGCTTCAAAGCAAAGCATCCCATAAGTGTCTTCAAAGTTGAAGACCTGGTCTCCAAACTTTTCAGTCAGTTTTTGTTGAATATATTCGTTGCTGATAGCCATAAATTATTGTATTCCGTATCCGTTCAATAATGCTTTATAATGATCGCTATTTCTTCTTCTAATGCTTTCTTGTCCTACCAATTCTTGAATTTTCATGAACCCATCTAAAATGGCTTCTGGTCTTGGAGGGCAACCTGGTACATAAACATCCACAGGAATAACTTGGTCAATTCCTTGCAACACACTGTAAGTATCGAATATACCTCCACTAGAAGCACAAGCACCTACTGCAATAACCCAACGAGGTTCAGCCATTTGCAAATAAACCTGACGCAAAACTGGGCCCATTTTTTTAGCAATGGTTCCCATCACCATCAACAAATCGCACTGGCGAGGAGAGTGACTCATCCGCTCGGCACCAAAACGAGACAAATCGTAATGAGAAGCCGCTGTAGCCATGAACTCAATACCACAGCAAGAAGTAGCATAAGGCATTGGCCAAAGCGAGTTCTTACGAGCCAATCCTACCACATCACTTAGTTTAGTGGTAAAAAATCCGTCTCCACCATAGCCATCAGGCGCGTCAACATAAGTTACCGAGTCGGCAATATTGGCTTCTTTTGGATGAATATTAAATCTTACCGGACGTGACATATTCCTTTATATTAAAATTTTAAGACCAATTGAACTATCAAACAGCTACCGAAACGTTTAGTTCGGTTAATCCTCCCACTTTAGTGCTCCCTTCTTGATGATATAGGTAAATCCAATCAGGAAGAACCCAACAAACATCACCACAGCAAGGAATCCATTCCATCCTAACTCGCGGAAATTAACCGCATAAGGATAAAAGAAAATAACTTCTACATCAAATAACACAAATAAAATGGCTACTAGAAAATACTTGATAGCCATGGGTTGGCGGGCATTTCCATGAGATTCAATACCACTGGTAAAATTCTCTAACTTATCGGCGGTTTTACGCTTAGGACCTACCCAAGAAGAAATTCCAATCATGGTGGCCACAAAACCAGCTGCAAAAATTAATTGAATGGCAATTGGCAAATAGTTGGATGCCGAATTGGATGCGCTTGCGTCTAACAAAGTGTATAAAATACCCATAGCTCTGTTTAAGTCCGCAAAAATACGCTAGTAATGGATATAAAAGAAAAACTCCTCGTTTTGAGGAGCTTTTTCTTTAAGTTAATTTTTAGGTTAGGGCTTAGCTTGCAGTTTTAGCGCCTGCAGCTCCACCTTTTGCACCTGGATTAGAGTAATAATCAATATTTTTCTGGATGGTTGCTTTTACATCCTGGGCAAATTTATTGTTCTCTTCACCTGCAGTTGGATACAAAGCCAACATTTTATCGGCTACTTCAATGGCTTTTTGACAAGTTGCTAAGAATTCTTCTACAGCAGGTGATTTTTCACCCTTGGTAGTCACTTTGAAATCTGGTCTTTTTTTGATTTCGTTGAACAGATTCACATAGTAATTAATCTTAAAATACTCGTCTAAGAAAATCGCTTTTCTATGTTTTTCAAGGTCTACTTTGGCATAAACTGAATCCAAGTAGTTCAAGTTTTTGATAATCACTGCTGTATCTGTTCCATTTGCCATAGTTGCTCTTTTAAAGAAACTATAAGGTTGTGGCTTATCAGGGAATGCAGCCATATAAGGTTTTGCAAATTCAATTACTTGATCGTATGCCTTTGCAGCAAACGCAGAAGAAGTCAACTTATAGTAATCAAACTCTGTTAATTCACCTTTCAGTTCCATTCCTTTTTTCATCCAGCTTAATTGAGCTTGGTAAGATTTGGCTTTACCAAACATATCAGCAGCTGCATTGATGAAAGCTACTCTATTTGCTTTTACAGTATCCACTGCTAATGCTTTCTCAATATAGCTAGAAGCCACTGTTTCATTACCTGGGAATTTGGTTAACACTTCAACACCTAATTTGTAGTCAGAAGCCTGAATATCAGATGCAGGTGCTGTTGCTAAAAACTCTTCGATGTATTTTTTAGAAGAAAGTGAGTCCCCTTTTCTTAAATAGTTGTAAGCATATACCACTCCTAATCTTGGAACTGCTTTTAAACCAACGGCAGCATCTAATTCTTTCGCTTTCGCTAAAGACTCATCATATTTACCCGCGCGGAATAAATAGTCTGCTTGGTACAATTCATTTCTAGAATCTTTATCTGCGCTTTGAACATATTGGTCTAAATAACCCTTCGCTCTGGTCACATCTTTTTCTGCATAGTATTGGTATAATGCATAGTATACAGGAGGGAACGCAGGATCCGCTGTTTTAGCATTATCAAAAAACTGCTCAAACAATTCTACGTTGTTCTGGCTTTGATAAATTTTTCCAATCCTAAACATAGCTAATGCACTCTTAGGATCACGGGTAATGGCTTCGGTATAAGCTTTAACGGCTTCACCACCATTTTCACCACCCATTTTTTGGTAGCTGATACCCATGTAAATAAAAATATCAGGATTGGTTAAATCAAGCGTTCCAGCTTGTTTTAATTTATCAATACCATATACAGGATCTCCCATTTTACTATCTCCATCTGCATTGGCACGGCCAATAGCAGTTAGAATACCAGCATTCGGCTTCCCTTTATTTTTTCCTTTAGTTTCTGTTGTTGCAGTAATGGCCTGTTCAAATTTTTGTTTGGCTGAATTAAGGTCTCCACCTTCTCTCAACTCTACATGACCCATACCTACCAACAACCAAGCATCACTGCCCAATTCTTGTAAACCTTTTTGGTATAATGCTTTTGCAGCTGCCACATCTTCTTTAGACACTTCAATTCCATTACCAGCAAGAAATGCTTGGCCTAACCAATAAATGGCTTGAGGGTCTTTAGAATTGGCATCATAATTCTTTTGCAGTACTTCTTTTGCACTCTTGTTTTTTTCATAATGCAACAGCTTAATGCCTTCGGCAACTTGAGCCGTTAAGCACTGTACAGCAAATACAGCTGCAAACATCAAAGCAACAGACTTCTTCATGTTCTCTCTTTTTTATAGTTGTTTTGTTATTCCGATTTTATACTACCCTGTCTTTTATGAAAAGCCATTTTAGCCGGAGCTAAAAAAGATCTTCTAAATATTAATTGTCCTCTTTCTAAACTCATGAAATTCATGAACCCAGTTCCTAAACCTGCATGATTCTCTTTTAATACATAAAACAAAGGCCGTGCCAAAGGGTACTGACCATATGTTATGGTTGATTGAGAAGGTTTTGCAAAAATGCCTTTTTCAAGACAAGCTGTGCATTCAACCCTAGCCAATCTGATTTTTTTAAGATAGGATTGTTGTTGTGCATCATACACATCCCCAATCCAACTCATGCCTACAAAACCAATTACATCTGTTCTTGAAGTAACAATCTCAATTACTTCTTTACTGCTATTGGCTGCAACCACATTGGCACCAAAACTTCCACCTTTTAATACACTGTCTTTTAAATATCGAACAGTGCTGGTAGCAGATTTGCCATCCATCACAGCAGTTATTTTATGCTTTCCACTCAATATATCTTTTACATCCTGAAAAGTAAAAATACTATCAGCTGCATTATTGTTTACAATCAATGCAACCGCGTCGTATGCTAGTTCAGCATACTGCGGATGATAAGACAATGTTGAATTATAGTACTCAGCTTCTTTTTCATCTAAGCCCCTTGCTACAATAATCATTCTAGTGCTGTCATTTTGCAAATCACGAAAGCAATCAGCTTCAGATTTGTACGATGCAATGATATTGGCTTTTGGAAAAGAGGATTGATGAACCTTAAGCTGCTCTTCAATTACAGGCTTAAAGCTTTCGTCTACACTAATGCGTATAGTACCTTCTTCAGTATTGTCTTGAAAAGCATTTTTTGATTCTTTAGAATCACAAGAAACAAAGAGCAAAACACCCAGCATACACGCCAACAAACTGTACTTCCTCATAATTAATATTCTTGCTTAATGCCTCTGTACAATCTAAAAGCGCCATACAACAAACAGATACTACCGAATAAATTTCGATAAACCGGTTCTGCCGTAAACACCAGATCCATCCCCAATTTTTCTATGAAAAAAACAGCTAGACCAACACCCAAAAACAACAGCGACATCGAAATATCATAGATCCTTCTGAAGATACTGTACCGTTTTTGGTTCCTTTCTCTAATAGTATTTTCCATACAATCACTTTACGGGATGGGCAATTTAGTAAATATTTTACGTGAGATGCTCGAAAATTAAAAATCCATAAAAACTTTCGGTGAAATTTGTTTTAAACTAATGATTGTTAGTCAAAAACCGGGCAAAATGGGTGCTAAAATGAAGCGTAAAGGATAATTACCCTACAAACATTAAATTTGCCGCCATATGAGCAACAAAGCAGGAATACCACAAGGAACAAGGGATTTTAACGCCGCCACGGTTCAAAAGAGAAACTATATTTTCCAAACTATTCGAAGGGTGTTTGAGCTGTATGGTTTTCAACCATTGGAAACTCCGGCGATGGAAAACCTAGATACTTTGATGGGAAAGTATGGTGAAGAAGGCGATAAGCTGATATTCAAAATATTGAACAATGGGCTAGACAATCCTGCAAAACAAGAACAAATTGTTGCAGACTTTAATAAAATACTAGAAGGAAAAAACAATAAAGGGATTACCGAGCGAGCCCTTCGTTACGATTTAACCATTCCTTTTGCTCGTTTTGTTGCAATGAATTTTGGGCAGTTAACCATGCCTTATAAGCGATACCAAATTCAACCAGTTTGGAGAGCAGACAGACCTCAAAAAGGAAGATATAGAGAATTTTATCAGTGTGATGCAGATGTAGTAGGCAGTAATAGTTTATTAAATGAAGTAGAATTAACGGCTATTTATGCAACGGTATTTGAACGCTTGAACTTGCCTGTTGAAATCAGAATAAACAGCCGAAAAATTTTAGCAGGATTGGCAGAGTTATGTGGGGGTCAAGAAGTATTGGTACCAATCACTGTTGCTATTGATAAGCTAGATAAAATAGGAATGGAGAAAGTAAAAGAAGAATTATTACAAAGAGGTATTAACCAAGATCAAATAAAAATTATTGAGCAATACTTATCCATTGATGGCAACAATAATGAAAAAATTAATCAACTAAAAGCGTTGATGGGCCAAAATGCTACTGCACAAAAAGGCATTGAAGAATTGGAATATATTATGGCTTATCATTCCAATAAATATGCATCTAAACTTGTGGTAGATTTTACATTAGCAAGAGGACTGAATTACTACACTGGTGTAATATTTGAAATCAAAGCAATTGGCGCACAAATGGGCAGTATTGGCGGAGGCGGCCGCTACGATGATTTAACCGGTTTATTTGGGGTTCCCAATGTGCCAGGAGTTGGAATTAGTTTTGGGGTTGATCGAATTTATGATGTATTAGAAGAGCTACAATTATTTCCGGAAGCAGTACAAAAAGGAACCAGGGTTTTATTCTTTAATTTAGGAATTGAAGAAAGCAAAAAGGCATTTCAATTAATGCAAGATTTGAGAGAGCGGGGAATCGCTTCTGAATTGTATCACGAACAAACAAAGTTTGACAAGCAATTCAAGTATGCAGAAAAAAAACAAGTTCCTTTTGTTGTGATTATCGGTAGTACCGAATTAACAGAAGGAACTTGTATTATTAAAAATATCGTTACTGGAGAACAGACAACTATTTCACAAGAGGAGTTGATAAACCAACTCTTTTAGCAGCTAAATAAAAAGATGAGCTTGGTTCTTTTTTACCAACCAGCTCATAACCCATAGCTAGAATAGTTACGCCAATTACTTTTTTGTTTTCGTCACGAGTAAACTTTGCAGTGCCCTGAAACTGTGTAATCACATACACATCTTCAGCTGTTTTTTCTAAGGTGGAAGCACCTGCAGAAGAGTTCATCATTAAAACTCCGTTTTCTAAAACAACATTAACTTCTGCAACTGGGCTACCTTCTCCAAATTTGTACTTACCCAATAACTGGTTTACTGTACTATCTGAAGGAGTAGTTTGTGCGCTTGAAGCTGTTGCAAATCCAACCAACATAAAAGCGAATAATAGAATCTTTTTCATTTTTCAATAACTTTTTAGAAGCTACAAATTAAGCATTTCAGCAATAATTGGTAAAACCTTTTATCATAATTAAGCTTTACTTAAAGTCCTTCATAAATAATGGCTGCACCTTGACCAACCCCCACACACATGGTAGCCAATCCGTATTTAGTTTGGGTTCTATGCATTTGGTGGAGCAAAGTTGCCGAAATACGCGCACCCGAACAGCCTAATGGATGCCCTAATGCAATGGCACCACCGTTAACGTTTACGATGGATTCATCTAAACCAAGGTCTTTCATACATGCAATACTTTGAGAAGCAAAAGCTTCATTTAATTCTACCAGCCCTAATTGGTTGAGATGTAGCCCAGCTCTTTTCAATGCTTTGTTGGATGCAGGAACAGGACCAATACCCATGATGGCAGGATCTACACCTGCAACAGCCATACTACTAATGCGAGCAATGGGCTGAAGGTTGAACAATTTGACAGCTTCTTCACTAGCCAATAGTACTGCAGCAGCGCCATCATTAATCCCCGAAGCATTTCCAGCAGTTACTGTTCCATCTTTTATAAATGCAGGCTTTAAAGTGGCCAATTTTTCTAAACTGGTTTTGCGAGGGTGTTCGTCTTTGTTCATCCAACTAACCATTCGATCTTCTAACATTTCCACTGCTACTAATTCATCGTTCCATAATCCAGCTGCTTCTGCAGCAAAATATTTTTCTTGAGAATTAAATGCAAACTGGTCTTGCGCTTCTCTGCTGATGCCCCATGTTTTGGCTACATTTTCTGCGGTCTCCCCCATGGTATATGGATGGTACATGGCAGATAATTTAGGATTGATGAATCGCCAACCAAAACTGGAATCATAGGTTTCTACTTTTCTACTCCAAGCGGCATCAGCCTTGGCAGTAACAAAAGGAGCTCTGGTCATACTTTCCACTCCCCCGGCTATATACAGCAAGCCTTCCCCACACTGAATGGCTCTGGCCGCATCCATAATGGCTTGTAAGCCACTGGCACATAGTCGATTAACGGTGCTACCTGCAACGGTAGTGGGCAATCCAGCCAAAAGAGCCGACATTCTCGCTACATTTCGATTGTCTTCTCCTGCTTGGTTGGCAGCACCAGCAATTACATCTTCAATTGCCGTAGGATCTATACTGGGATGGCGTTCTACCAAGGCCCTTATTACAATAGCCAATAAATCGTCGGGTCTAACGGAACTCAATTTTCCGCCAAAACGCCCAATGGGCGTGCGTACTGCGTCTATAATATAGCAAGCTTTACTCATATAGAATGGTTGAGGCTGCAAGATATAAGTTATCTTTGCAGAATGAGTGCCTCTTTACCCAATATTCGCCATCAAAGCCAACAAGATTTGGAGACTTATTTTGAAAGCATTGGCGAAAAGAAATTTAGGATCAAGCAGGTGCAGGAATGGATTTGGCAAAAGCATGCCCACAGTTTTGATGATATGAGTAATCTCAGCAAAGAACTGCGGACTAAAATGGCGGCCGATTTTTCCTTGCCGGCTTTGCGAGTGGATGCTACCCAATATAGCAATGATGGAACTGTTAAGAGTAGATTTAAAACTTTTGATGGTCATTTAGTAGAAGGTGTATTGATTCCTACAGACGATAGAAAAACAGCTTGTGTATCTTCTCAAATAGGTTGCAGCCTCAGTTGCAAATTTTGTGCAACTGGTTATATGGAGCGCAAAAGAAACTTAACCTACGATGAAATTGTAGATCAAGTTGTGTTGATTAATCAACAAAGTGAACAGGTTTTCGAAAAAAAATTAACCAATATTGTATTCATGGGAATGGGTGAACCATTATTGAACTACAATAATGTGTTAAAAGCCATTGAACGCATTTCTGCAAAAGATGGATTGTTCATGAGTCCTAGAAGAATTACCGTTTCAACAGCAGGTGTAGCCAAACAAATTAGAATGTTGGGCGATGATCAGGTGAAGTTTAAATTGGCTTTGTCTTTACACGCACCAAATGATGCCAAGCGAAATCAAATTATGCCCATCAATGAAACCAATAATATCAAGGTTTTAACAGAGGCATTGAATTATTTTTATAAGAAAACAGGTAATGAAATTACCCTTGAATATATTTTGTTTAAAAACTTGAACGACTCTGCAAAAGATGCAGAAGAGTTAACCAAAGTATTTAGACAAATACCAGCAGACTTGATCAATATTATTGAATACAATAGTATTGATGCATTTAAGTTTACCAAACCAGATGAAGACGATACGCAAGCTTTTATGGATATTCTCGCAGCCAATAAAGTAAACGCTAGACTTAGAAGAAGCCGCGGTAAAGATATTGATGCAGCTTGCGGACAATTGGCTAATAAAGGCTAATAAAACCATACAATATTTTAAATCCTGTTGTAAAACAGCAAATCAACACCATGCAAAAACGTACAGACAACTTCAGCAAATTTGCCGAAAAGAAAAAAGGCGCAGCCATTAAAGAAGCCTATCGCCAAGAAAAAAGAAAGAATAAAGCAGACGCAAGAGCTGCTGGCGAAGAAATGAGGGCAAGAAAAAAAGCCAAAGCCCGCGGCGAAGAATACATAGATCCTAAAAAAACAGTAGCACCATCAAGGGCTACAACTATAGATAAATCAAGTGCTTCAGAAAAACCAATTAGGGGTGCCGGAAGACCAGTAAGTGCTGCAAGCCGTGGTGGCAAACCAGCAGGTGCTGCAGGTAGAACGGCAACAGGCAAACCAGCAGCAGGTTCTTATAAAGCGTTCAAAAACGAAAAAGGGGGCGCAAAAACAGGTAAGCCAACTTATGCAGGTAATCCAATGGATGCCGATAAAAAAGATGCTACTACCAGAGACTCTTTGATCCCCTTAAATAAATATGTTGCCCATTCAGGCGTTTGTGGAAGAAGGGAAGCAGCAGAATTGGTTAAAGAGGGAAAAGTAACTGTGAATGGAGATAAAATTTTTGAACCAGGCTATAAAGTTTCACAGGCCGATAAAATTTTAGTGAAAGGGAAACCCATTTTTTTACAACGCAATTCCGTTTATATTTTATTGAACAAACCCAAAGATTATTTAACCACTGCTAGTGATCCGCAAGGAAGAAAAACAGTGCTAGATTTAATCAAAGGCGCTACCCCAGAAAGAGTGTATCCAGTTGGAAGGTTAGATAGAAATACTACAGGTGTTTTGTTATTAACCAATGATGGAGAATTAGCGCAAAAGCTGACACATCCTTCGTTTGAAGTAAAGAAGATTTACGAAGTAACTTTAGATAAACCAGTAACAAAGAAAGACTTGGATTCCATTGTAAGTGGTATCACATTAGAAGATGGATTTGTTGCAGCAGATTCTGTAGGATATGCAGACAGCAAGAGTAAAAATGTAGTTGGCATAGAAATTCATAGTGGTAGAAATAGAATTGTACGTAGAATTTTTGAACACCTAGGATATGATGTGAAAGCATTGGATAGAGTCATGTTTGCCAATCTTACCAAGAAGAATGTGGAACGAAGCAAGTGGCGTTTTTTAAACGACAAAGAAGTGCGTTTACTTAAGTTCATGAACAAATCTTTTCTTAGAAAAAACAAGACAGAAGCCAACGCATGAGTATTGATATCATAGTAGAGACAGCCGATTTTGTTGCAGTAAATAAACCTTCAGGCTTATTGAGTATTCCCGATCGAATGGGCGTAGAAAAGTCTTTAAAAGATTTATTAAAACAACGCTACGGAAATATTTATACCGTCCATCGTTTAGATAGAGATACCAGTGGCATTATCATTTTTGCGAAACACGAAGAATCGCATAAAGCCCTCTCCCAACTTTTTGAAAGCAGGGAAATGGAAAAGTTTTACTTAGGATTAGTGAATGGACAGATGATGAATACCAGCGGCAGCATTGATGCAGCCATCATGGAACATCCGGGTAAAACCACAAAGATGATGACGCATGTAAAAGGAAAACCCTCATTAACCGATTATGAAGTAGTAGAACAGTTTAGGTTGTTTTCTTGGGTACGTTTTCAAATTCATACAGGCAGAACCCATCAAATTAGGGTGCATATGCAGCATATAGGGCATAGCATTGTATGCGATGAAATTTATGGAGATGCAAAACCTATTTTACTTTCTTCCATCAAAAAGAATTTCAAATTGGCTAAAGTAGCCGAAGAAGAAAAGCCCATATTAGCAAGATTGGCTTTACATTCTTTTCAATTGAATTTTACGTATAACGAAATTGCTTATCAGCTAGAAGCACCGCTGCCAAAAGATTTGCGCGCAGTATTGCAGCAATTAACAAAATGGAAGGGGTAATATTTATTGTTTATAAACTTTGCCTCCTTTCATTACAAATTGAACCCTACCCATGCTGCTCACGTCTTGTTGTGGATTCCCATCCACAGCAATGATATCGGCCATTTTACCTTTTTCAATACTACCGATGGAATCGTCTCCTAATAAGTCGGCAGCATTTACGGTGGCACATTTAATGGCTTCTAAAATGGGCATGCCTACTTCGGTCATGTATTGAAATTCCAACCAATTTTTTCCATGTGCATATACACCCGCATCGGTACCAAAAGCAATTTTAACTCCTTTCTTATATGCTTTGGCGAAAGTGCCTTGAATAAAATTTCCAATCACCAGTGCTTTTGCTTTTACAATATCCGGGTAGTATCCTGGTTTCTTTGCAGAGTCTGCAGTTGATTTACCTGCAACAATGGTAGGTACCAAATAAGTACCTTTTTCTTTCATTAATTCCATCACTTCATCAGACATATAACTTCCGTGTTCAATCGAGTGTACTCCACCTAATACTGCTCTTTTCATACCTTCTGCACCATGGGCATGCGCTGCTACTTTGAATCCATAATCATTGGCGGTTTGAACAATGGCTTTAATTTCATCTATGCTAAACTGTGCGCCACTGCCGTCTTTGGCCATACTTAACACACCACCAGTTGCAGTAATTTTAATTAGGTCGGCTCCATCTTTATAGCGTTGACGTACTGCTTTAGCTGCGTCTTCAATGCTATTCACTACGCCTTCTTTAGGGCCTGGATCACCCATCAAATCTTTTCGATAATTATTGGTGGGATCAGCATGTCCGCCAGTGGAAGCCAAAGATTTTCCAGCAGTATATACACGAGGCCCAACAACCCATCCTTTATTGATGGCATTTCGTAAAGCAATATTTACATTGGTACCCCCTAAATCTCTCACTGCAGTAAATCCACTCATCAATGTTTTCTCTGCAAACATGACTGATTGAAAAGCATAATCTGCAGGGTTGAAAGTAAACCCATTTAAATAACTGCCTGGTCCTGTTTCTGATTCTAAATGGACGTGCATATCAATTAAGCCGGGCATTACCGTTAATTTCTTTAGATCAATCACTGTGCTACCTGCAGTGGCAGCAGTGTATCCTTTTTGCACTTCCACAATTTTATTGCCTTCTACAACAATGGTCATAGCCGGTAATTGAGTACTGTTCTTCACATCAATCAATTGCCCACAATGAATCAAAGTTCGTTGTGCAATCAGTGTATTACTCAATAATAAAATTGCTCCTAAAAAGAATTTACGCATAAAAGGATTTTTAGTAAGATAAACAATTCGTCTTGAACAAAAAAAAGCCCGGCAATTGCCAGGCATATTCAACAACTAAAAAATTATTTATTCGGTTGGGGAGTGTACCGCAAATAAGGTTTAACCACTGTAACCCCTTTAGGGAATCTTTGTATGGCATCTGCAGTACTAACCGCAGGAACTACAATTACATCTTCTCCTTCTTTCCAATCTGCTGGTGTTGCTACACTGTATTGCGCAGTCAACTGCAAAGAATCAATTACTCGTAATACTTCATTAAAATTTCTACCAGTAGAAGCAGGATAGGTAATCATTAATTTCACTTTCTTATCGGGCCCTATGATGAATAAAGAACGAACCGTAAAAGTTTCTGAAGCATTTGGATGAATCATATCATACGCATGTGCAATGCTTCTATCTTCATCTGCTATGATGGGAAAATCTACAAGCGTATGTTGTGTTTCATTGATGTCTCCAATCCAACCAGCATGCTTTTCTAAACTGTCTACACTCAAAGCCAATACTTTCACGTTACGTTTTTCAAAAGCTTCTTTTAATGCAGCGGTTCTACCTAATTCGGTGGTACAAACAGGGGTATAATCGGCAGGATGAGAAAATAAAACGCCCCAGCTATCTCCTAGGTATTCATAAAAATCAATAGGACCAATACTGGTTTCTGCTGCAAAGTTGGGGGCGATATCGCCAAGTCTTAAAGCCATTGTACTGAATTTAGAAAGCGAATATAATAAAATCCTACTAAATTAGTAGACTAATAAATTATTCTTTAGATGGATTGTCCTTTTCAGGAGATCTTACTGTCCTCGCTTTTTGCAAGGCCGTTTTACCAAACTTATTCTTAACCGAATCAATGGCTTTGTATAAGTCGCCTTTTTTATCGGATTCATCAAATAGGGAACCTTGCAATACATGTGAAGTCAGTTCCGATAAACGAACCCCTAATAAACGAATGGGTTGACCTTTTATATAGAGCTTGTGAAACAAATCAATAGCGACTGGTATCAGTTCATCATCCCTTAATGTATAACTGATAGTAGTTTGTTTGGAAGTAGTATCAAAATTGGGATAACGAATTTTAACTGCAATACAACCAGCCAACTTCCCATCCTGTCTTAATTCATACGCTACTTTTTCGGTCATTCTAACCAACTCACTCAACAAAAATCCTTCGTCTGTTTTATTTTCCTCGAAGGTGTTTTCAGTAGAAATAGATTTGGATTCATGATAAGGCTGTACAATTCCTTCATGAATTCCCTGTGATTTTTTCCAGAGATCTGCACCCGACTTTCCCAATACTTTTTCTAATAAAGCAATAGGGGTTTTACTCAATTGTTCAATAGTGTAAATGCCCATTTGATTCAACTTGGTGTGCAAGGACTCTCCAACACCAGAAAACTTATTGACTGGCAATGGTGCTAAAAATTCTTTTTCCATTCCAGGCTGAACAAATAAATAGCCATTGGGCTTTGCTTCATCTGTTGCAATTTTTGCAACCATTTTATTAGTAGCCAATCCAAATGAAATTGGTAAGCCAGTGGTTTCTATAATTTCATTGCGCAAATCAATGGTCCATTGATAAGGATCAAAAAATTTATCCATTCCTGTTAAGTCAATAAAGAACTCATCAATAGATGCTTTTTCAAATAATGGTGCTTTGGCTGCAATAATATCGGTTACCCATCTTGAATAACGGCTGTATTCTCCGCGAGTACCCTTTACTAATATAGCATGTGGGCAAAGCTTCATAGCTGTTTTCATAGGCATGGCGCTTCTTACACCAAACTTGCGCGCTTCGTAACTACAGGTAGTTACTACTCCCCTATCTGCACTGCCACCAACAATTACTGCTTTCCCTTTTAAACTGGGATCATTCAACATTTCTACACTTACAAAAAAAGAGTCTAAATCTAAATGGGCAATATATCGTTGAGGCGCTTGCATGATCTTTTACAATTTCGTG